>Ga0164243_10012155_pt1 | contig 12227 bp, 15 predicted proteins | sample OricompcompostOP_FD_108781 | JGI IMG/M metagenome (GOLD analysis project Ga0164243, IMG submission 108781) | Organic Plus compost microbial communities from Emeryville, California, USA - Original compost - Organic plus compost (OP) | ecosystem: Engineered > Solid waste > Mixed feedstock >...
CGGCGCCAGCCCCCTTCCCCCGTCACCCTCGCGCAGGCGAGGGTCCATGCGGCCTGTCGGCGCCACTGTTCCAGACGGCAATGCTCAGGAATGGATGCTGAATCGAGTTCAGCATGACGCATCTGAGATGCCGGCAAGCGCCCAAGCCTACGGTCAGGGCCAAGGACCCGAAGGGCGAAGCCCTGAGTAGCGCCAAGCGGCGCGCCGAGCCTTTGCGAGGGAGCCAAGGCGTGCGGAGGCACGCCGCCCGGCGTCTGAGGGACCAAACAAAAGAGAGAGGGCCGCAGGCCCGAGTAGCGCCAAGGGCGTGCCGAGCCTTTGCGAGGAAAGCCAAGGGGCACGGAGGTGCCCCGCCCGGCGCTTGAGGGCAAAGCAAAAGAGAGGGCGGAGCCGTAAGCCAAGGGACGCGGACGCGTCCCGCCCGGCGCTTGAGGGGCCTATAAAAAAGCGGCGTCAGCCGCGGGAGCGGTTGGTGTTGGCGCGGGCGCGGTCGCGCTTGGACTGGGGAGACTGATAGGCCATGGCCGAGTGCTTGGCGCAATAGGGCTGGCCGGGCTGGCTCTTCTTGCCGCAGAAATGGAAATCCGGCTCGCCCGGATGGCCGATGGGCCATTTGCAGACGCGCTCGGTGAGGGTGAGGATGGTGACCTTCTCCTCCTCGACCTTCTTTTCCCTGACGGCCTTGGGCGCCGCGGCCGGCCGGGCCGGGGGCGTGGCCTTCAGGGGGGACGGGCGGGACTTCAGGCCCAGCCGGTGGGCCTTGCCGATAACGGCGTTGCGGGTGATCCCGTCGCCCAGTTCGGCAGCGATCTGGCTGGCGCTCAGGCCTTTCTCCCACAGGCCTTTCAGGAGATTGATACGGTCGTCTGTCCAGGACATATGAAGCTTCCTCTCAGCCGGCAGTGCCGGTACGCGGGTTGGTGCATTATGTAGTCAATGACCCTTGAGAGGTCAAATCGAATCCCCCCGGCGTTCGCCGGCAGGGGGTTGTTGCCATGGCGGTCCGCGTCATTTAAATAGCAACGCTTGAAGGAGTATCAGCCATGACCACAGTGTCTCCAGAACAGTCCCTGCCCGCCTATGCGGTGAAGCGCATCGGCGGCACCAACTGGCGCGGCGTATGGACGCTCTATCTGCGCGAGGTGCGCCGCTTCATCAAGGTGTTCCTGCAGACGGTCTTGGCCCCGGCGGTCACCACCATGCTGTTCCTCCTCATTTTCACCGTGGCCGTGGGCAACCGGGGCCAGGCGACGGCGGGCGTGCCTTTCGGCACCTTCCTGGTGCCCGGCCTCATCATGATGACCATATTGCAGAACGCCTTCGCCAACACCTCGTCCTCCATCCTCATCGGCAAGGTGCACGGCAACATCCTGGACGTGCTGATGCCGCCCCTGTCGGCCGGCGAGCTGACGCTGGCCTTCACGCTGGGCGGCGTCACGCGGGGTGTCATCTGCGCCATATCGGTGCTCGTTCCCGCCGCCTTCGTGGTGGATATCCAGGTCAGCCATGTCTGGGCCATCCTCTATTTCGCGCTGGCCGGCTCTTTCATGCTGTCGCTGCTCGCCGCCATGACCGCCATCTGGGCCGACAAGTTCGATCATTCGGCGGCCATCAACAACTTCGTCATCATGCCGCTCTCCTTCCTCTCGGGCACCTTCTATTCCGTGGAGCGCCTGCCGGCGGTGGCGGAGGCGGTGAGTCATTTCAATCCGTTCTTCTATCTCATCGACGGCTTCCGATACGGCTTCATCGGAACGGGCGACAGCCACATCCTGATCGGCGTCCTGGTGACGCTGGGCGTGAACATCGCCCTGTGGATGTGCACCTATACCATGTTCAAGACAGGCTACAAGCTGAAGGCCTGACGGGGAAAACAGACATGACATCGCCGATCTACGACGTTTACAAGCGGGTCGAGGTGCGGCCCGAGCGGGGGGAAGGCGCCTATCTCTACGACGAGGCGGGCAAGCGCTATCTGGACTTCACGTCCGGCATCGGCGTGGTGGCGCTCGGCCATGCCCATCCGCATCTGGTCAAGGCCCTCACCGACCAGGCGGGCAAGCTCTGGCACTCCTCCAACATCTTCCCCATCCCACCGGGGGAGAGGCTGGCGCAGCGGCTGGTGGACGCCACCTTCGCCGATACTGTGTTCTTCACCAATTCCGGGGCCGAAGCCGTGGAATGCGCCATCAAGACGGCGCGGCGCTTCCATTTCGCCGAAGGCAATCCCCATCGTTACCGCATCATCACCATGGAAGGCGCCTTCCATGGCCGCACGCTGGCGACCATCGCCGCCGCCGGCAAGGCCAGGATGCAGCCCGATGCCAGCCACAACCAGCCGGGCAGCCCCGAGCTCTATGGCTACGGCCCGCCGCTCGACGGCTTTGACCTGGTGCCGTTCGACGATCTGGACGCTTTTGCCGCGGCCATCACCGACGAGACGGCCGCCATCATGGTGGAGCCCATCCAGGGGGAAGGCGGCATCCGCGTCCTCTCTCCCGACACGCTGCGCGGCCTGCGCGACCTGTGTGATCAGTGCGGCCTCCTGCTCATCCTGGACGAGGTCCAGTGCGGCACCGGGCGCACCGGCACCTTCTTCTTCCACGAACAGGCGGAGATCGAGCCCGATATCGTGGCCGTGGCCAAGGGCATCGGCGGCGGTTTTCCGCTGGGCGCGTGCCTCTCCACGGCGCACGCCGCCAGGGGCATGACCCCCGGCACCCACGGCTCCACCTATGGCGGCAACTTCCTGGCCATGGCGGTTGGCAACGCGGTGATGGACATCGTGCTGGAAGACGGCTTTATGGAGAATGTCCGGGAAATGGGCGACTATCTGGCCGAGCAACTGCGCGGCTTGTGCGCCCGGCATCCGCAGGTTTATACTGCCCAGCGCGGTGTGGGGCTGATACAGGGTATTTGCTGTGTTCCCCCCAATTTTGAACTGAATGCCGCCCTGCGCAAAGCCGGTCTCCTGACGGTGAACGCAGCCGGCAATGTGTTGCGCCTCCTCCCCCCGCTGATTATCGGCAAGGAGCATGTGGACGAAGCGGTCGCCCTTCTGGACCAGGTGGCCGCCAACGTCTCTTCCGTTTCCTCGTGAGAGGCGGAGGCAGCGGCCCGGAAAGCCATTTATGACAAAGGACATTCGTCACTTCCTGGATATCGACGAGTTCGATTCCGACACGCTGAGACTGTTGATCGAGGACGCCAAGCGCATGAAGCAGGCGCGCATCGGCCGGCCCAAGGGTGCGCCGGACGACGACGCGCCCCTCAACGGCGACATTCTGGCCATGATCTTCGAGAAGCCCTCGACGCGCACCCGCGTCTCCTTCGACGTGGGCATGCGCCAGCTGGGCGGACAGACCATCGTGCTGGCCGGCAACGACATGCAGCTCGGCCGGGGCGAGACCATCGCCGACACGGCCCGCGTGCTCTCGCGTTATGTCGACGCCATCATGCTGCGCACCTCGCATCACGACCTGCTGCTGGAGCTGGCGGACTATGCCGACGTGCCGGTGATCAACGCGCTGACCGACTGGTCGCATCCGGTGCAGATCATGGCCGACATCCAGACCTATGAGGAGCACCGGGGCTCCATCGCCGGCAAGGTGGTCGCCTGGTCGGGCGACGCCAACAATGTGGCCAACAGCTGGGCGCATGCGGCGGTGCGCTTCGGCTTCGAGCTGCGCATCGCCTCGCCTTCCCGCCTGCAGCCGGTCAAGCGCATCCTCGACTGGGTGGAGGCCGAAGGCGGCCATGTGATGGTCACCGAGGACCCGTGGGAGGCGATCAAGGGTGCCGATATCGTGCTGGCCGACGCCTTCGTCTCCATGGGCCAGCGCTTCGCCGAACGCCAGGCCAAGCTCCTCGAGCCCTACCAGATCACCGCCGAGCTGATGGCGACGGCCAAGCCCGACGCCCTTTTCATGCATTGCCTGCCGGCCCACCGGGGCGAGGAGGTGACGGAAGAGGTGATCGACGGGCCGCAGTCCGTCGTCTGGGACGAGGCGGAAAACCGCCTGCATGCCCAAAAAGCCATCTTGCGTTATTGCCTGAGAGGCCTAAGTCCCTGCTGATGGTTGAAAAGGCTCCCAGTACCGATTTCGTCCTGCCCTTCGCGGTGGAAGGCCGCAATGCGCGCGGCCGCATGGCGCGGGTGGACCATGCGCTCAATGACATATTGAGCACGCAGGACTATCCGCTGCCCGTGGCCGCCCTGCTGGCCGAGGCCGTGTGCCTGACCGCCCTCCTCGGCACCATGCTGAAGGAAGACGGCATCATGACCTTCCAGATCAATGCCGACGGGCCGGTGCGCCTGCTCTTCGTGGACTACACCACGGCGGGGCACCTGCGCGGCTATGCCCGCTTCGACGAAGAGGCGCTGGCCGGCATGGACGAGGCGGAGCGGGACCGGCTGGTGCCGCAGCTCCTGCAGTCCGGCACGCTTTCGGTGACCATCGATCCCGCGGCTTCCCAGGAGCGCTACCAGGGCATCGTGGCGCTGGAAGGCGCCACGCTCGCCCAATGCCTGCAGGCCTATTTCAGGCAGTCCGAGCAGCTTCCCACCGTCATCAAGGTGGCAACGGAGATGAAGACCAACGGCGACGGGCACCGCTGGCTGGGCGGCGCCATCATGCTGCAGCCCCTGCCCGCCGTGGTGGGCTTCTCCGAGACGCAGGAGAGCCATTTCCGCTCGGAAGACGCCGAGGAGGACTGGCGCCACAGCGTGGTGCTGCTCAACAGCGCCACCGGCGACGAACTGCTGGACTCGGCACTGCCGGCGGAAAGCCTGCTCTTCAGGCTCTATCACGAGGACGGGGTGCGCGTCTTCGATGCGCACAGGCTCACCTTCAAATGCCGCTGCTCGGCCGAGAAGCTGGGCAACGTGCTGCGCCAGTTCAGCCGCGAAGACATCGAGGACATGGTCGAAGACGGCCAGATCCAGGCGCGCTGCGACATCTGCGGCAAGATCTACGAATTCGTCCCCGAGGATTTGCAGGACTGAATGACGTCCTTGCGGACCTGACTGTGCTCAGATCGAAGCAAGCCGTCATGCCCGCCTGCGAGCGGGCATCCGGTGCCGCGCTTGGCGACAGGCGGGGGGGGGGCCGGAGGGTTACGATAGAAGAAGACCAGGAGATGATTCCTCCTAGAGAGGTATGAATTTAGGTTCGATCGACCTCTCTCCCCACGTCACTCGCCGGCTTGACCGGCGAGTCCAGGAGCCGTCTGGATTCGCCGGTCAAGCCGGCGAATGACGAAAGGGAAACGGCCAAACCTGATTTCATCCCGCTCTAAGTACAGCACACTCCAGATTTTGACGATGGAGCTCCACTGCCAATCGTGTATGCTCGTCGAAACAGCGGAGATGTGTCATGTGGACAGTATGGATCGCGATAATCATCTGCGTGCTGACTGCATTGATCCTTGCATTTTACTCGTCCCGGCCCCCCAAAAAGCCGGACGCCTGACCGATCCCGCAGGCAGTGGACAAATCCGCCAGCGACATTGTAAGAGCAGCGGATGATCCTTTTGGTCAGGCACGGTCAAACCCTTTTCAACGCCGAAGGGCGGCTGCAGGGGACGTTGGATTCCCCTCTGTCTGAGGATGGAACCCGCCACGCGCAGTCACAGGGCGCCGTCATCCGCTCGCTGGTTGGTGAGGAGGTCGACCGCTACTTGCTCGTAAGCAGTCCATTGGGACGTGCCAAAGCCACAGCTGGGCTCATCTGCCGAGAAGTGGGCATAGATGAGGTCGTCTTGGACGAGCGCCTCGCGGAGGTGTCGTTCGGAGACTGGGAGGGGCTAACCAGAGCAGAGGTGGAAACGCACTGGCCGGACAAGTGGCAGAGCTCGGTTCGGTGCAGTTGGGCGCAGGGGTGCCCGGGTGGTGAGAGCTACGCGGATGCGATTGCGCGAGCTGCCGACTGGTTGAACAGCTACAGAAACGAGCCTGTTATCGCCGTGAGCCATGGGGTCATGGGGAGCCTAATCCGCGGCGTCTACGCGGGCCTGACCAAGGATCAGCTGCTCCGCCTCCCGGTACCGCACGATACGATTTTTGCCCTGAGGAATGGCTGCGTGGACCTGATAGCCTGCGCTTAACGCTGTGTCCGCAACGGGTCAATTCCTGCTGCCTGGCCACGCGCCTTCAGCGCCTCCAGCTGCGCCTGCCACCAGCGGGCGCGCATGAGGGAGAAGGGCTGGTCGGCCAGGCCGTGGCGGGCCGGATGCTCGGGTGCCAGCCGCTCCAGCCCGGAATGGGTCACGGTGACGCGGGTGCCGTTGGGCACTTCCACGAAGGTCACCACCACATCGGTGGTCACGGGTTCCTTGAAGCGCGGCTCCATCCATCCGAAAGCCAGGCGCTCGCCCGGCGCCCATTCGGTGATGCGGCCGATCTCACGATGCTTGCCCGCGCCGAATTCCTCCACCAGCCGGCCGCCGCGCCCGCCCTCGAAACGCATGACGGAGCCCAGCCTGTCGCGGAAACGGTACGCCTGGCCATGCTTCCACCAGAGGTCCACCTCCTCGGTGAAGAGGCGGAAAGCGTCCCCCGGATCGAGCGGCACGGTCACACTGACGGAGATGCTGGCGGTCATGAGGCGTCGCGCCTTTTCGCCGCGGCTTGCGCATGCTGCCGGAAGCCCTCCAGCCGTTCCTCCCAGAAGCCGCGCAGATTGGCCATCCACTCATCGAGCCCCTTGAGGCCCGCCGCTTCCAGCCGGTAGAGCCGAACGCGCGAATCCGCCTCGTCCCGCGCTTCGTCCACGATACCGCTTTTGCGCAGCACCTTGAGATGGCGGCTCATGGCGGGACCGCTCATGCCGGTGAGTTGGGCCAGCTCGCCCGCCCGGCGCGGCCGTTCACGCAGCAACTCCACCACCTGCCGGCGCACCGGGTCGGCCAGCGCTGCCAGTGTCTGGTCGATCCTCTCCGCCGCCGCCATCAATAGCTCTTGATGGTGAGGCCCGAGGCTTTCGACATCTCCTCGTCGGAAACGTCGCGCATATGCTGGTTGAAGGTCCACATATGGCCCTCCAGGTCCTTGGCGCCGAAGGTGCGGGCGCCGTAGAACTGGTCCTCCGGCTCGCGCCAGACGAAGGCGCCTTCCGTCACCACGCGCCTGTAGAGCGCATCCACGTCCGCCACTTCCAGATGCACCCGCTGGGTATTGACCCCACCCACCGAGGCCGGGCTCCTGGCCTCCTCCGTCCAGCCCGCGGGGCCGAACATGATGAGCGCGTTCCCGTAGCGCATCTCGCCATGCACCAGCTTGCCGCTTTCGTCGGTGATCATCATGGCGGGCTCCAAGCCGAAAACGCGCTCCAGCCATGCTGCCGCGGCTTCCGGGTCGTTGTAGTGAAGGGACGGAATGAGTATCGGACGGGACATGTCTCTCTCCTGTTAATATTTAGCGTTTGTGTTAAACATTAACAGGGTATAAAAAGATTGTCCACTTGTATCCGGGCGGATGGCGGATACCCCTCTCCCAACCCTCTCCCCAAAGGGGCGAGGGCTCTCCCTTTGGCCCCTCTTCCTCACCCTCGCGAAGGCGAGGGTCCATACGACGTCTCAGTCAGCACGGCTGCGGATAGGACGAGGCAGATGGATGCCCGCCTGCGCGGGCATGACGAAGAAGACGGATAATCCGGCAGCCCCTCGCCCCTTCCTCGTCACCCTCGCGAAGGCGAGGGTCCATGCAACATCTCAGCCTACACGGCTGTGGATAGGACGAGGCAAATGGATGCCGCCTGCGCGGGCATGGCGAAGAAGATGGATAATCCGGCAGCCCCTCGCCCCTTCCTCGTCACCCTCGCGAAGGCGAGGGTCCATGCAACATCTCAGCCTACACGGCTGTGGATAGGACGAGGCAAATGGATGCCCGCCTACGCGGGCATGACGAAGAAGATGGATAATCCGGCAGACCCTCGCCCCTTCCTCGTCACCCTCGCGAAGCGAGGGTCCATGCAACATCTCAGCCTACACGGCTGTGGATAGGACGAGGCAAATGGATGCCCGCCTGCGCGGGCATGACGAAGAAGACGGATAATCCGGCAGCCCCTCGCCCCTTCCTCGTCACCCTCGCGAAGGCGAGGGTCCATACGACGTCTCAGTCAGCACGGCTGCGGATAGGACGAGGCAAATGGATGCCGCCTGCGCGGGCATGGCGAAGAAAAAGGATCAGCCCTCTTCCACGCTCCAACCTGGAAACAGCAGCCTTAGCCGCAGCAGGGAGAGGGGGAAGCTCAGCGCGACAGGCGCGCAACCAGCTTGTTCAGGAACGCCTCGCAGGCCGCGATCTGGCTGGTCTCCACGAATTCGTCCGGCTTGTGGGCCTGGAGGATGCTGCCGGGGCCGCAGACCACGGTGGGAATACCGATGCCCTGGAAATGGCCGGCCTCGGTGGCGTAGGAGACGCCGATGCGCTCGTTGGAGCCGAGCAGGGAGAGAACCAGAGTCTCGGCGTCGGACCCGTCTTCGGGCCGCAGGCCCGGCGCGTCGGCGCATTTGGTGGTGACCACCTTGGCGCCTGGATGCACGGCCCGCATCTCGGGCAATATTTCCCGCTCCACGAAATCACTGAAGCGGTTGATCACCAGCTCCGCGTCCTGGCCGGGGAGCACCCTGTTGTCCCAGTGGAAGCGGCAATGGCCGGGGATGATGTTGACCGCCGTACCGCCTTCGATGATACCCACCGAGATGGTGGTATAAGGCGGCTCGCACATATGGTCGGAGGCCTGCGCCGCCAGCTCGCGCCCCAGCCCTTCCAGGAAATGGATCATCCGCGCCGCATACTGGATGGCGTTCACCCCCTTGTCGGTGCGGCTGGAATGGCTCTCCAGGCCCGTCACTTCCGTGACGAAGTCGCGGATGGCCTTGTGGGTGGTGACAAGCTGCATGTCCGTCGGCTCGCCCACGATGCACAGGCGGGGCTTGGGCCGCCGCGCGGCCAGCCGCCCGATCATGCTCACCACACCGGTGCAGCCCACCTCCTCGTCGTAGGAGAAGGCCAGGTGCACGGGCTCCTTGAGGTCGGCCTCGACGAGCCGGGGCACGGCGCTCAGCACGCAGGCGATGAAGCCCTTCATGTCGCAGGTGCCGCGGCCATAGAGCCGCTCCTCCCGTTCCACCACGGTGAAAGGATCGGTGGACCAGGCCTGCCCTTCCGTCGGCACCACGTCGGTATGGCCGGAGAGGATGATCCCCGCGCCGTCGGACGGCCCGATTGTCGCCAGCAGGTTGGCCTTGTCTTGCGCGGCGTCACGGATGATCTCGGCCTCGACGCCATGCGCCTGCAGGTACCCGGCCACCCAGTCGATGAGCGCCATGTTGGAGCGGCTGCTCACCGTGTCAAAAGCGACCAGTCTGGAAAGGAAGTCACGGGGTGTCTGCGGCCAGGATTGGGCCATGAGGTTCTGCCATGAAACGGGTTACGGATATCCGCACGCTAGCGCGGTTCATGCGGCGGGGGAAGGGGCTCTTTGTCCGCTTCCACAGGGCGTCACCCCCGCCTTGAGCGGGGGTCCGGTGCGCGCCGCAGGCGCGCTCATCCATAAAGGCGGCCTCCGGCCGCGCCGGATGCCCGCTCGGGGGCGGGCATGACGGGCAGGTATCAATCCCGCGGCCGGCCGATCATGGAGAGGAATTCGCTGCGGGTGACCGGGTTGCGGCGGAACTGGCCGAGCATGCGGCTGGTGGTCATCACCACGCCGCCGGTATTGACGCCTCGTGTCGTCATGCATTCATGCTGCCCGTCCACCACCACGGCCACGCCCAGGGGCTGCAGCACCTCGTTGATGGTGTCGGCGATCTGCGCGGTCATGGCCTCCTGCACCTGGAAGCGCCGGGCATAGGTCTGCACCACGCGGGCCAGCTTGGAGATGCCCACCACGCGCTTGTCCGGCATGTAGGCCACATGCGCCTGCCCCAGGATGGGCGCCATATGGTGCTCGCAATGGGAGACGAAGGGGATGCCCTTCAAGAGGATCATCTCGTCATAGCCCGCCACTTCCTCGAAGGTGCGCTGCAGATAGTCCTTGGGGTCCTCGGTGTAGCCCGAGAACCATTCCTCATAGGCCTTGACCACGCGCTTGGGCGTTTCGCGCATGCCCTCGCGGGAGGGGTCATCCCCCGCCCAGCGAATGAGGGTCCTGACCGCCTCCTCGGCATCCTTGCGGGTCGGGCGCACTGGCTCATCACCCATTGCTCATCTCCTCTACAGTGCGGACGGTTCCGCCGGTGAAGGGGCCTCAGTTGATCTTCCGGGCCTCGTAAGGGCTGTCGAGCGAAAAGGCGGGGATCGTCACATCGAAGGAGTCCCGCCCGTTGGCCACCATGGTGTAGGTACCCATCATCATGCCCGATGCCGTGGAAAGCGGACATCCGCTTGAATATTCAAAACTCTCGCCGGGTTTGAGCACCGGCTGCTCGCCGACAACGCCGGCCCCCGTCATTTCCTGCACGCGGCCCATATTGTCGGTGATCGTCCAGTGGCGGGAGAGAAGCTGCACGGTATCGCCGCCCTGGTTCTCGATCTGCACGCGATACGCCCAGACGAAATGCCCGTCCTCCGGCGAGGACTGCTCCTCCAGGAACTCGGGCTCCACCTGAACGCGGATCGATCGGGTCACAGCGTCATACATCTCGTCTGCCTTACGCCCCCACCCCTTTATCCCAGCTTCCTGAGCGCCTGGGCCAGATCGTCGATGAGATCATCCCCGTTCTCCAGGCCGAAGGAGAGACGGATGGTCCCCTCCGTGATGCCCACCGCCGCGCGTTCCTCGACGGAAAGGCGCTGATGCGTGGTCGAGGCCGGATGGGTGATCAGCGTTTTTGAATCCCCCAGATTGTTGGAGATGTCGATGATCTGCAGCGCGTTCATCAGCTTGAACGCGGCATCCCGCCCGCCTTTGACATCAAACGTGACGATGGAGCCGCCGCCCTTCATCTGCCGCTTGGCCAGCTCATATTGCGGATGGTCCGTCCGGAAGGGATAGAGCACATTCTCAAGCTGCGGCTGCCCGGCCAGGAAATCCGCCCCCTTGGCCGCGTTCTCGCACATGCGGGTGACGCGCAGGTCCAGCGTCTCCAGGCCCTTCAACAGCACCCAGGCGTTGAACGGGCTGATGGCCGGGCCCGTGTGGCGCATATACTGGTTGAGATTGTCGTCGAAGAACCTCTTCGAGCAGCAAACCGCACCGCCCAGCACGCGCCCCTGTCCGTCGATATGCTTGGTGCCGGAATAGACCACCACGTCGGCGCCGAATTCCATGGGCTTCTGCAAGAGCGGCGTGGCGAACACATTGTCCACCACGGTGCAGATGCCGCGCCGTTTCGCCAGCCCGCAGACGAACGCCAGGTCCACGAGGTTCAAGGTCGGGTTGGCCGGCGTCTCCAGGAAGAAGACCTTGGTATTGTCCCGCACCGCGCGTTCCCAGGCCGCATTGTCCGGCCCCTCCACCAGCGTCACCTCCATGCCGAACTGGGGCAGCAGCGTATCGGTGATATAGCGGCACGAGCCGAAGAGTGCCCGCGAGGCGACCACATGATCCCCGGCCCGGAGCTGGCACAGCAGCGCCGCCGTCACCGCGGCCATGCCGGTGGCCGTGGCGCGGGCCTGCTCGGAACCCTCGATAAGGCGCATGCGCTCCTCGAACATGGCGATGGTCGGGTTGCCCAGGCGCGAATAGGTAAAGCCCTCGGCCTCGCCCGCAAACCGCGCCGCCGCCTCCTCCGCCGCGTCGTAGACGAAGCTCGACGTATTGAACATGGCCTCGGAGTTCTCGCCCAGCTCGGTGCGCAACGTCCCGCCCCGCACCAGCCGCGTCTCCAGCCGCCAATCCTTCGTCTTCTCCCGGTCAAACCCGGCGTTTCTGGTCATGGATGATCCCGATCAACATAGATGCACAGGAAATGCAGAAATCCGCGCTTCCGCTCTATACGGGATTGGGAAGAGCGTCAAGGTTCGGGGGTAAGGGATATGAATTGTCCATGCTAAGAGGAGTTGCCGACCTTCTGTCTTACTGAACTGCTAAATTTTCAAGAATTCATATGAAAAGCCCTTGAATCGATGTGACTGCTCACCATATCCGTTATTGCAACCATGGTAATCATGGCGGCCACCGTTACGCTGGAGTTATCCATGCGGATCGAGCGCCATGGTCACCTCGCCAAGGTGGCATTTGCGACCGAGGTGTCTGTAGTCGCGGCTCAGCCGTGCGCAG
>Ga0164243_10012157_pt1 | contig 12226 bp, 12 predicted proteins | sample OricompcompostOP_FD_108781 | JGI IMG/M metagenome (GOLD analysis project Ga0164243, IMG submission 108781) | Organic Plus compost microbial communities from Emeryville, California, USA - Original compost - Organic plus compost (OP) | ecosystem: Engineered > Solid waste > Mixed feedstock >...
CTTTCGGCAGGAACGTAAGGGAAGCGAACCCGCCAACGGGCTGCGTGTCCACCATTTTCAATATCATCTGGATCTTTGCAGGCGGGATATGGATTGCGCTGGGGCACCTGCTGTTTGGCTTCCTGCTGGCGATTACCATTGTGGGTATCCCGTTTGCCCGGCAGCATTTCAAATTGCTGGCACTAACGTTTGCGCCGTTTGGTAAGGAAGTGTACTAAGGATACATGTGCCCGTTAGACTAAGCAGTCCTTAAAGTTTTCAAGTCATTAAAAGCCCGGCACTGCCTGCCGGCTTTCTGTTTTTTTTAACACTTCCACGGGTTACCTCCGCGGCGTTTCCGGTATAAAAGGTAAATCTCTACTTTATGCGAAACGCCGTTCCCCTGTGGGTTTTACCCGCCCTGACCCTTGCTGCCTGCTCCTCCGCAGGCTATGAAAAGAATGCTCCATCCGGCGCTGAAACCGTTTCAGCGGAAGCCGTTACCGCCGCTGCTGATTCCACGTCCTTTGCGGCGGACATCGCGTCGCTGAACAGCGCTTCCCGCAAACGCGTGCGCACAGCGGATGTTAGCTGCCGTGTGCCGGACGTATTCAAAGCCAGCCAGGCCCTGGAGAGAACCGCCAAATCCCTGGATGGGATCGTAGTGGAAAGTAAACAAACCAACGAGGTCTCCCAGGAAAAATACCTGCCTTATTCCAGCGATTCCCTGCGGCATGTGCGTATGTACCATACCGTAGCCAATCTCACCCTGCGCGTGCCCGCCGCCGCTATGGATTCCGTAGTGCAGGTACTCACGCAACAGGCTACCTATATTGATTACAGGACCCTGAAGGATCAGGATAAAACGCTGGATTACCTCGGTAATTCCCTGCGCAATAAAACCGTACAGCATACGGCGAAGGCTGACAGGAATACTTCTTCCGTGGACGCTGCCAGCTATAACCAGCAAAACGCGGATAATACCATCGACCGCCAGCTCAGCAACCTCGCTATTTTGGATGAAGCCAATTACGCCACCATCACCGTAGCCATGGTGCAACCTGCCCGTGCGGATGTGGTCGTGGAAGTAAATCCTGAAGCTATAACCCGCGCCGGATTTGGCACGGAGATGAAAACGGCCGTTATAACGGGAACGGATATACTGAGAAATATACTCCTGTTTTTTGTCAGCATCTGGCCCTTTATTTTATTGGCTGTTGCAGGTTGGATATTGGTAAAGCGTTTCAGGAAAACTTCCGTGCAGGCATAGGAATCCACTCAATTTTATTTAAATTGAGCGGATCATTATCGCCGCATGACTACAACAACCAAACCGCGCTTATTATCGCTGGACTTTTTCCGGGGCCTGACAGTGGCCGCCATGATCATGGTGAATAACCCAGGCAGCTGGTCCTATGTGTATCCGCCGCTGGAACACAGCAAATGGAACGGCTGTACCCCAACAGACCTGATCTTCCCGTTCTTCCTGTTTATCGTTGGCGTATCGGTACCATACGCCATGGGTACTAAAAGGGAGGACCCTGCACAGCATCGTTCATTAATACTACATGCACTGCGCCGCGCTGCAACGCTGATCCTGATCGGGCTTGCACTGCGACTGATATTCAAATTCGACTTTACGCATTTACGCTTTCCCGGCGTATTACAGCGTATCGGGCTTGTATTCGGCATCATTGCCGTGCTGTATATCAAAACCAGTTTGCGCACGCTGAAATGGATATTTGCAGCGGCGCTGCTGGGCTATTACCTGCTCATGACGGTAGTGCCGGTGCCGGGCTTCGGGCCGGCCAACCTGGAGCCTGAAACAAACCTGGGCGCCTGGCTGGACAGGCTCGTGTTTACCACCAACCACCTCTGGGCATCCAGCAAAACCTGGGACCCGGAAGGCTTGCTGGGCACTATCCCCGCCGTGGGTACTGGCATCTTCGGCATCCTCGTAGGGAGCTGGCTGCGCCGCAAGGACGTGGATAACGGCGTAAAGGTCAGCTGGCTTTTTGTGTATGGATTTTTTTCCATCATCCTGGCGCTGATATGGGACTTGTTTTTCCCAATCAATAAATCCCTTTGGACCAGCTCCTTTGTATTGTACACCGGCGGCTGGGCCACGGTAGGCCTGGCAGCCTGCTACTGGCTGATCGATGTGCAGCAACGCACCCGCTACCTTACGCCCATGGTGGCTTTTGGCCGAAATGCTATCACGGCCTACATCCTGTCTGCACTGGTGCCCAAATTAATGAGCCTGATTCCGGCAGGAGGGTTGTCCTTACAGGCATGGCTAAACGAAAAAGTCTGGAACAATATTTTCACACCTTACAACGCTTCCCTGGCGGCGGCACTGTTCCTCGTATTCCTCATCTGGATACCGATGGCAGTGATGTACCGCAGGAATATTATTATTAAGATTTAAAGAGATGGAAGAGAAACAAAAGAAACATATCAGTAAATTTTTGAGCCTGGTACTCCGCCATAAGCCGGAGGAGATTGGGCTGCAACTGGACGAAAGCGGATGGGCCGATGTGGAGGAGCTTATCGCCAAATCGGACATCCGTTTCACGAAAGAAGACCTGTTCGAGATTGTGGCTACGAGCGACAAGCAGCGTTTTGCATTAAATGAGGATAGAACAAAGATACGGGCCAACCAGGGCCATAGTATTGAAGTGGACCTCGGCCTGCCGCCGGCGGTGCCACCGGACTTATTGTATCACGGCACCGCTGCCGATACGGTGGACGTTATCCGGAAAGACGGCATCCAGCGTATGTCCCGCCAGTATGTGCACCTCAGCACGGTAAAGGATACGGCCGTACAGGTGGGCGGCCGCCATGGCAAGCCGGTCATCCTGACGGTGCGTGCCGGCGAGATGCACGCGGACGGCCTGCAGTTCTACCTGTCTGAAAATAAGGTTTGGCTGACCGACTATGTGCCGGCCAAATATATCGACTAGCATATTTTTCGTTAGATTGTGCCCGTTATTGGCAACCTTAAATCACCAGAAAAATGTCCATCACATCTGAAAAGGAATTGGAAGGCATGCGCCGCATCAGTGAGATCGTAGCGACCACACTGAAGGAAATGCGCCTGTACACCAAGCCTGGCATGAGTACCAGGGAAATTGACGAGTACGGCGGAAAGCTGCTGGAGAAGCAGGGCGCCAGGTCGGCCCCGAAGCTGACCTATGGTTTCCCCGGCTATACCTGCATCAGCCTGAACCACGAGATAGCGCACGGCATCCCTGCTGCAAATAAAATTATACAGGAGGGGGACCTGATCAACATAGACGTATCCGCGGAATTCAATGGCTACTGGTCCGATAACGGCGGTTCCTTTGTCGTAGGCCAGGATATCCACGGCTACCAGCCGCTGGTGGAAACTTCCAAAAATATCCTCTACAAGGCCATCCACGCTATTCACGGCGGCGTCAGGATCTGCGATATCGGGAAGCTGATTGAAACGGAGGCCCGCAGGAATGGTTATACGGTGATCCGCAACCTGGGCGGGCATGGCATCGGCAGAGGGCTGCATGAATCTCCCTCCGATATACTGAATTGTTACGACCAGGCGAACCGCGCGCGCTTCAAGCGTTTTGGAGTGGTAGCCATCGAAACGTTCATTTCCACGGCCAGCAATTACGCGAACCAGGAAGCCGACGGCTGGACGCTGGTAGGCAACCGGGGCGGCTTTGTGGCCCAGCACGAGCATACCATCGTGATTACGGAAGGCGCTCCCATCATATTAACCGCTGCCAACGAAATCTGGAATTAATTGGTAATTTGCGGCCATTATGTCTTTATACACCACTAAGGGCGCTATTACGGTTACCTGTAATAAGCGCCTGACACCTTACCTGGAACAGGAGGTGAAAGAGCTGGGCTTTGTGCCGGAAGAAACTTTTGTAACAGGGGTACGCCTGAACGGAACCATTAACGATTGCATCCGCTTAAACCTGAACCTGCGCTGCGCCAGCCAGGTGCTTTATAGCCTGAAAAAATTCGAGGCAGCCAATGCCGATGATATATACCGGGAGCTGAAATCCTACCCGTGGGAAACCCTGCTGAAAGCGGATGGTTACTTCTCCATCACCAGCAACGTCCTCAACGAAACGATCAACAATAGCATGTTTGCGAACCTCCGGGTGAAAGATGCCATTGTGGACCGGCTTCGGGAAAAAACCGGCAAGCGCCCTTCTACCGGGGCGGAGCTGAGCGGCGCGGTGGTAAACCTGTTCTGGAAAAACGAACAGGCGGAAGTTTTCATCGATACCTCGGGGGAGTCGCTGGCACGCCACGGCTACCGCAAGATACCCGGCCGCGCGCCCATGCTGGAAGCGCTGGCTGCCAGTACCATACTCGCCAGCCGGTGGGACAGGAAGTCGCCCTTCATCAATCCCATGTGCGGTTCCGGAACAGTAGCCATAGAAGCGGCGCTCATCGCCACCAACAGCAGGCCTGGCCTGTTTAGGGATAATTATGGGTTTATGCATTTGTTGGGGTACAACGATGAAGCGTACCAGGAGGAGCGGGGGCGCCTGGAGCGGCAAATCATCGATGCGCCGGGCCTGAAGATCATTGCCACGGACCTGAGCGAGCAAGCGGTTACCAATGCCCGCAAGAATGCCAGGGCAGCCGGTGTGGATGACCTCATCGAATTCAGGGTGTGCGATTTTGCCGCTACGCCTGTGCCGCAACCCGGCAGCGGCGTAGTGTTTATGAACCCTGAGTACGGGCTCCGCCTGGGAGAAATTTCCGCCCTGGAAGAAACGTACGCCCGTATAGGCGATTTCATGAAGCAAAAGTGCGGCGGTTACTTCGGGTATATTTTCACCGGTAACCTGGACCTGGCAAAGAAGATAGGGTTAAAGGCCAAACGCAGGATTGAATTTTACAATAGTACGCTGGACTGCCGTTTGCTGGAATACGAGTTGTACGCAGGTACGCGCGATCCGAGGAAACAGCAGGCAGCTGCGGAATAACAGGTAAACGACGCTTACGGGCGTCGTTTATTTTTACAGGCTATCGCTGTAAAGCAGTATTACGTTCGTCCGTCATCCGGCGGCACAAGCATGCCGGTTTACAAACCGGCTGTTTGCGTATAGCCGTACACGTTAATACGATACCAGCGTGGTTACGCTGGATGCCGGCAGGGTAATCCCAAATGCGCCGCCGCTGATGCCGAAGCTATCCGAAGCAAGGTTGCTGGAAGCGGTGGTGCGGTAACGGTTGAAGCCCGCTACGGTGGCGCCGCTGATAGAGAACGGCTGATAGGTGTCTGTCGTATTGAGATTGACGGCCACCACTACGATTTTGGAACCGCTTTTATAGGCGGTGGTGTACACGTTGGTGGAAGGGTTAGCCGTACAGGATATTTTGTTATACCCCGGGCGTACATACCGTGCCCACTGCGCCATCACATAGCCCCTTTTGGTGATGTTGCCGCTTTCGTCCATAGGGCCGTAGGACCTCCTGATATACCACCACACATACATATTATAGCCGGCGTTCATGCAGTCGTGTATTTCCTTTGCCACGCCCAGCGCGTCCGGCCAGCCATTGGCGTCGTTGGTGTTGGTGTAATGTTCCGTCATCCATACTTCCTTGCCGTTGGAGTACACGTAAGGCGTTTTGCCGTAGATATGTCCGCATACAAAGTTTGTTTTGGATTTAGCGGTGGCGTTGCTGAGGTAGGTGTCCAGGAAGGTTTTATCCATATTGAACGGTTCGGGCGCCATCACCGGCGCGCCGAGGTTGCTGCCCTGCGCCGCTACGAAGTCGGCCACCTGGCTGGCCGTCATGGCCATGGACTCATAGGTCACGGAGATGTTGGGCTCATTCACCGGGCTGATGGCCGTTACGCCGCCTACCGTGTTGCAAAAGTTGGCGAGGTGGGCAGCGTAGGCCGCGTAGGAAGAGGCGTTCAGCTGTCCGCCTACGAGGCTGTTGTTATTTTTCATAGACGCCGGGGCGGTCCATGCCGTAGCCACGACGGCGGCTCCGTAAGATTTGGCGGCGTCGATGGTGGGCTTTTCCGCCGCAAAGTCCGCACTGTTGGGCGATACCCGCACGCGCAGCACACTCAGCCCGATGCCGCTGGAAGGCGAAAAGGCCGTTACGCGCTGGGCGGCCGTCAGGTCGGCGATCCAGCCACGGATACTGGCCCCGCCGAAGCCGCGTATATTCTGCTGGACGACGCTTGCGTCAATGACAGCGGTGGCTTCGGTTCGTGCAAGGGGATTGTTGGAGGCAGCGGGGGAGTCGGCTTTCGTGCAGCTGAAGAGCAATAGGAGGGCTGCAGAACAACCGAGGATAGTTCTGTTCATAACGTAGTTTTTAAGGTTAATAAAACGAGAAAATTTGTATGTAACCGATTACATTCCTAATATAGAAATTGTATTTGACATATTTATCTACATGGGCCTTTATATTACGCAACCGATTACATTATTTTTCTTCTAAAGGGTAAAGAGGTGATTTTTTGCGGATAATAAAAAAGGATGCCGGGCCGGGCATCCTTTTTAAAACATTGTGTAGCGCAGATAGGCACATTTATCCTGCGGCGCTTTGCCTTGCAAACTAATAACCGCTATGCGTTCTAATAACTTTCTAATAAAATTCTGGCTGCTTTCTAACGATGCTCCCAGGCGGCATATCCTACATTTGCAGCACATTAAAAACTAATACTATGGACTCAGATCCTGCAACACCATTTATTCACCTCCTGTAACCGCAACCCCGCTGGTAGCGCCGGTTGCAGGGCAAAACCAGTTTTATGTTCAAATTCAATTTCTTTCAGCACAAGCCCGTTAACGCCATCGTTAAAGAAGACTTTGCACCGGAAACACGTCCGGTCATTACCGATGCCAAAGGTGAACAGACCCGGCCCCAGCAGGTACGTCCGTTAGTGTACCGGCCTGTCCGCTTCCTCCGCAGAAGAAGGAACGAAATGATCTGCTAACCCTATAAAGCGGCGCTCACATTGATAGGGCGGGAGAAGCTTTCTTCCAGCGAGATGATGGTTTCTGTCCGCTCTATTCCCTTGATATGCTGTAAATCGTCCTGGAGGATTTTACGCAGCTCGGAGCTGTCCCTGCAGATGATTTCCGCGAACATGCTGTACGCGCCGGTGGTGTAGTTAAGTCTGACAATCTGCGGGACTTTCAGTAACTGTTTGGCCACGGTTTCATACATGGAACTTTTTTCCAGGTAGATGCCAATGAAAGCAAGTACATCATAGCCGATGGCCCGCAGGTTTACCTGCAGCCTGGTGCCCTTGATCACACCCATCTCATGCAGCTTCTTTATACGTACGTGAATGGTACCACCCGATACAAACAGCTTTTTACCCAGCTCCGCATAGGAAATGCTGGCGTCGTTGGACATTTCAGATATGATTTGCAGGTCTAATTTGTCAATATTTAACTGGTGGCTCATTTTTGATAGGCGATTTAGATTTTATCTAAAATTAAGTACTTATTTGCAAAAATATCAAAAAACTGTATTATGTACCAAGAGTTAATTCGTATTAAAATATACCTAATATATCTGCGATGCGGCGCCGGCGAGCGTTGACGCAAAACATTTTCACCAGGTGGGTGTTGATTGAATTGGAAGGCCTTTGCACGGCCGCCCATCAAAACACTTCACTGTTTAAATCCATAGATATGTATTTCCTCAAACATCGCGTAGTTGCCGGTATCGCCCTCGCCGTTCTATTCCTCGTCAGCGGTTGCGGCACTACCGTACACATGACCGGAACCTGGAAAACGCAGCAGGCGCCGGCGCAAGGCTATCATAAAATTCTGGTGGCCAGCCTGTCGTCCAACCTGGGAGCGAAGCAAACCATTGAAACAGACGTAGCGGCGGCGCTGCAGAAAAAAGGCGTGGAAGCCGGCAGGAGCCTGGATATGTTCCCGCCCAACTTTGACCCTAAAAATGAAGTATCCCGCAACGAAATGGCACAGAAGATCCGTGCCGCCGGATATACTGCAGTACTTACTACTTCGCTGATCAATAAAGAATCTGAAACCCGCTATGTGCCCGGCTCCATGATGTATGCGCCGTATCCTGCGTATGGCTGGTATGGTAGTTTCTGGGGCTATTACGGCTATATGTATGGCTCGCTGTACAGTCCGGGTTATTACACCACGGATAAGACCTATTTCCTGGAATCCAACCTGTACGACCTCAATAAAGACGGGGTGCTGATATGGTCCGGGCAATCGGAAACCGTCAATCCCAACAGCCTGGCATCCTTCGGTAAAGCGTTTGCCAAAACGCTGACAGACGCCATACAGAATGCCGGCCTGCTGGATCAGCGATAATGCTTCATTCATTTAAACATAAGAGGCTGACGAAAGCAATGCTTTTGTCAGCCTCTGTTATTTTGCCTGAACTTTCCTTTCTTTGCAAAAAACCTTTGCAAATGGAATCAGCTCAGCCTAATGCGGAATTGTTACAGCAACTTGTTACCATGCGTATGCCTTTCGGTAAATATAAGGACACTATTTTGTGCGACCTTCCCGTGAGCTACCTGGAATGGTTTCAGCGCAAAGGCTTTCCTCCGGGCGAGATGGGCATGCTGCTGGAAACGTTGCTGGTAATAAAGATGAACGGCCTGATGTACCTGCTGGACCCGCTCCGTAAAAAGTAATCAGAACCAGGAGGTAGGTTGTTCCTCTTCCGGCACTACTACCTTTGGCTCGGGCTTCGGTTCCGCAGGGGCCTCCGGTTGCAGTGGCTGCACAGGTTTGGCCAGCTCCTGCACGGCCAGCTTATCCTTGCGGGTAACCCCGCCGATATGCGCGCCTACTTCCACTACTAGCTCAAAAGCATTGACGTCTCCCTTTACGTGCGCTGTACGCATGACCTGCGCCTTGTCAGAAACGTAAACGTTGCCATACACCTTTCCATTCAATATCAGCTCTGCAGCAAATACATGACCCTTGATACGGGCGGTTTCACTGATGATTAGTTTGCCGGTGGTTTTTACATCACCTTCCACTGTTCCGTCAATGCGTCCCGGAACGGCAGCGTCAATGCTGCCGTTTACAGTTACAGATGCGGGTATCTGCAACCCTTCCGGCGTAGTCAGGTTTCGGAATAAATGTCGGACGTTTATCATTCAAACAATTTAGAGTTTAATGGTTATATCTTTTTCTTTTGAAGGGATGCTGCCGGCAGGATTCGCGTCCGCGCCGGGGATTGGCGGCGGCGTATTGGTCACCGGTTTATCCTGCTCGAAGTAACTGATGATGGAAGTGGCATTACCGAGGTCCAGTCCTACGCTGCGCTGTGCCTTATTGTCGGAAATGCGCAGGGAGTTGTAAAGGTAACCGATGCTGATCAGCTTCTCCGGCTCCGGCGCTACTTCCACAGGGATGAAATCCTTGAACTCTTCAGCAAATGCGTCTGTGAGTTCTTTATAGTGCGCGCCCCCGCCCATGAGATAGATCTTTTCGCAATTCTCAAAATCGAGGTCGGTGAAATATTTACGCATGAGCGGGGATACTACTTCTTTATAGTATTGTTGTAATACCGCCTTCCTCATGTCTTTCAAATCAATGCGTTTGCGGTTGGTGAAAATGGAACCTTTCATAAAGGCGTCATCCACCTGGTGTTCGTTCTTCATTTCCAGGTAATGCTTCTGATTCAGCTCCCTGGTGAGGTTGCCGATGGCATAGCGGATACCGTGGGAACTGAAGCAGGTACGGTGGATCAGGCCATCGCCGGTAGCCATACCGCCTTCGATGGTACCAAAGCCAAAGCTCACGGCAATGAAATTATCCAGGTTAGGCTCGTTCACCGTTTTCTTTAAACCGATGATGCCGGCTACAATTTCCGGGATGATTTCATAGCGTTCGATATCAAACATTCCTTTCTTGAAAGAACCCTTGTTGTTAAAGGTTTGGGTATCGTAATCAATGAGGAAATGCCTTTTGCTGAGAAACTGCTCTGCAGCAGCCTTGTAGATGTTGTAAGTGGAGAAGGGGAAGCCCATGGTGATGGACAGCGGCTGCTGTACTTTATCGATGGTATTGAGCATGGCAGCCTTGAAAAGTATCTCATAGTCTTCTTCCTGCGGAGAGGCATTGGTCACCCTACCCGGATTGATACCCCCTCTTTTCGCCAGGTTACCTACCAGGTACCAGGTGTCATCTTTCTTTATTTTTAATCCGTTCAGTAAATCTTTACTGGAGTTTTCGGTGTTCCCAAAGGCGGTCTCAAACACACTGGGGAAGCTGGTTGTAGATACTTTCATAGTTGTTGTGATAATAACAAAATTTTTGATAATCAGGACAATAGGGGGATGGCATTCAATGAATTTGGGCTAAATTTAGTACAGGGTTTTATATTTTCAAAATCCCCGGCGCCCATAATGATAATATTAACACAAAAGATACCGTTAATGGGTAAACGTCCTTCCCCCTGTACCATGTTCACCCTTTAGTACCCAGGCGCATGAAACTGATCTTCGCTGTTTTACTCCTGCTGCCGGTTATCGCCTGCAATAACGGCCGCCGTATTTATTCCGCTCCGGCCATGGGGGCAGAATCCGAGTTTGACCGTGGCCTGCGGCCGGAACGCCGGCCCCAGTACTTATTTGATAAGAAAACGATGAAGGACATGAAAAAGTCAGGAACGGTCAGCGACTATAAAGCGAGACAGAACACACGTCCCACCGGCCCGGTGAAAAGGTCCGGTAGTGTGGCGGATACGTCCGCTTTACCCGGCGACAGCACCAGATCTTCTCTCCCCCCAACCGACAGCCTTAGCACACCGGCAGACAGTACCCATCATCTGATACCGCTTTAATCAGTACTTTTGAAAACCGGGATATTCCTAAAATCCTGCTTTTCAGATATGATCAAAGCCAAGCTGCGACTTTTACTACTCCTGTGCGCCGCCTCCACAGCGGCTACCGCGCAACAACTCTACCTGCCGCTGAACATTCGCCAGGCATACGAAAAAGGTACCCGCGATGCATCCGGGCAACCGGGGCCCCGTTACTGGCAAAACCACGCGTCCTACGATATTGAGGTGGCGTTTAACCCGCAAACGCGGCTGCTGGCCGGTTCGGAGTCCATTTACTACATCAATAACAGCCCCGATACCCTGAAGGAAATCAACCTGAAAGTGCTGGCAAACCTGTACCAGAAGGGGAACGTGCGTGCCATGAATATTGACCGGGAGGACGAGCATGACGGCGTGGCTATCACTGACCTGCGGGTCAACGGCGCCGCTACCAGCGTGCCTGCATTTACCGGCACCAACCTTACGCTGAAAGTGCCTGCCCTCGCGCCGGGCGCCAGCATGCAGCTGCAACTGCACTTTTCGTACACGCTGAATAAAAGCTCTCATATCCGCACCGGCGCTATTGACGACGGGGCGTTTTTTATCGCTTACTTCTTTCCCCGTGTAGCCGTGTACGATGACATAAACGGCTGGGATAAAATCCCTTACACGGGGGCAATGGAATTTTATAATGATTTCTCGGAATTTCGTGTAGCCATCACCGTGCCGGGCGACTACCAGGCATGGGCCACGGGCGATCTCGTGAATGCCGCGGAAGTGTACCAGCCCAGGTTCCTGCAACGCATCGCCGCCGCATCGCAGCAGGACGACATCCGGTATATCATTGATTCCACCGACCTTAAAGCCGGCAACATCACCAAAAAAACGGCCAACACCTGGCGCTTTGAAGCGAAACATGTGACGGACTTTGCGTTTGCGATCAGCAACCATTACCTCTGGCAATCCGCCAGCGTGGAGGTGGACCCGCTAACCAAACGCAGGACCCGGGTAGACGCCGTGTTTAACCCGGAGCATACGGACTATTATGACGTGGCCCACTTCACCCGCGCCACGGTGGAAAAAATGAGCTATCATTTTCCCCGCTGGCCTTTCCCGTACAGCCATGAAACCGTGTTTGACGGCCTGGATCAGATGGAGTACCCCATGATGGTCAATGACAACCCTGCGCCGGATCGTAAGTACAGTATTGAATTGACGGACCATGAAGTGTTTCATACCATGTTCCCGTTTTATATGGGCACCAACGAAACGCTTTATTCCTGGATGGACGAAGGCTGGGCTACGATCGGGGAATGGCTGATTTCCCCGATGATCGACAGCTCGCTGGTGGACGATTACGGGATGGAAGCCTACAATAAGATTGCCGGGAAGTTCCAGGATTTGCCGGTGATGTCGCCCTCCAATCAACTGACGGATGCGTATA
>Ga0164243_10012158_pt1 | contig 12225 bp, 13 predicted proteins | sample OricompcompostOP_FD_108781 | JGI IMG/M metagenome (GOLD analysis project Ga0164243, IMG submission 108781) | Organic Plus compost microbial communities from Emeryville, California, USA - Original compost - Organic plus compost (OP) | ecosystem: Engineered > Solid waste > Mixed feedstock >...
AAGCTCGAGACCGGCCCGGTGGGCTGCATCGAGCACCGTTTCGTCGGCCCCGGTCATCCCGAAGCTGCGGCGTACGCCATCGAGCACCACCTCGATCGCCACGCCTTCCTCGGCAGCCTTTCGGGCGGCTTCGGAACGCTTGCGCGGCGCGGGCGCATCGCCCGACGGAGTAAAGCGCTCGAAACGTATCCGGTCGCGATCGACGCCCATTTCCTGCAGGGTTGCCGAAACATCGTCTATCATCTCGCCCGGACCGCAGAGGAAAACACCATCGGCATCGAGCGGCGCGATCAGCCCGCGTTCGGAAAGCAGCCGCACGCGCGCGCTATCCACGCGGCCGTTGAGGATTTCAACGTCCTGCTTCTCGCGCGACAGCACATGCACCAGCGTGAACCGGCCGAGATAGCGGTCCTTCAGGTCCTGCAGGGCCTCCGAAAACATGATCGTCTCGGTGGAACGATTGCCGTAGAGCAGCGTGATCGTGCTTTCCGGCTCGTGACCGAGCACGGTCCTGGCGATCGACAATAGCGGCGTGATGCCCGAACCGGCAGCGATCAGAAGATAGTCGTGCCGGTCGCCGGCAAGAGAGGTGAAGCGGCCCTCCGGCGGCATGACACGGATCGTGTCGCCGACCCCGAGACGCTCGTTGACGAAGCTGGAAAAGCGGCCATCGGCCACTTTCTTGACGCCAACACGCAGATGAGGATCGCCCGGCGCGGAGCAGATGGAATAGGAGCGCCTTGCCTCGCTGCCGTCTATGTCGGCCGCAAGCGTCAGATACTGGCCGGGACGGAAGGCGAAAGTGTCCTTCAGTTCCTCCGGCACCTCGAAGGCGATCGCCACCGCCTCCGGCGTCTCACGCGTAATCTCGGCCACTTTCAGTTCATGGAAACGCGTTGCCATGGGGCCTCATATACATTTGAAATAGTCGAACGGCTCATGGCAGGCCTCGCAGCGGTAGAGCGCCTTGCACGCGGTGGAGCCGAATTCGGAGATGCGCGCCGTCTCCAGCGACCCGCAGCGCGGGCAGGCCACTTCCGTCTCGCCGAAAAGCGCGCGGATCGAATTGGAAGCCTTCGCGGGCGGCGCGATGCCATAGGCTTTCAGCTTGGCCCGGCCTTCCTCCGTGATCCAGTCGGTCGTCCAGGCCGGCGACATCACCCGCTCCACCCGCGCCTCGAAGCCGGCATCGCGCAACGCGGCCTCGACCGCGAGCTCGATCGCCAGCACGGCGGGGCAGCCGGTATAGGTTGGCGTGACCCTGGCCACCGCGACACCGTCCTCGATCGTGACGGAGCGCAGGATGCCGAGGTCCTCGACAGTGAGGACCGGGATTTCGGGGTCGGGGACGGCGGCGGCAGCGACATAGGCGCGCGCCTCGGCAGCAGTCTTATCCTCCCGCTTGTGGGGAGGGTGGCGAACCGAGTGAGCAGGGTGGTGGGCATTGGAGATGAATGTCGCCACCCCCGTCCCGCTCCGCTGCGCGGATCGCCCCTCCCCACAAGGGGGAGGGTAAAGTGCCGTCGTCATCACCACACCGCTCCCGGATAGGTCCGCTGCATGTATTGCAGCTCGGCCAGCAGATAGCCCATATCCTCGCCATGCCGGCCCTGCCGCCCGCCGGTCCTCGGCCAGGCTCCGGCCGGGCGTTCAAGGAAGGCTTCCGAAAAGATACGGTCTATCACCGCATCGAATTCCGCCCGCACCGAAGCAGGCTCCGGCGCGACGCGGGCTGCGGCCATGGCCGCAGTCACCTCGTCGCTCTCGAACAACTCATCCACGAAAGGCGCCAGCGCGTCGGCCGCCTCGCGCATGCGCCGCGCGCTTTCCTCCGTGCCGTCGCCGAGCCGGATCACCCATTCGCCCGTATGGCGGATATGGTAGGCGACCTCCTTCACGGCCTTGGCCGCGATGCCTGCAAGCGTCTCGTCGCTGGAGGCCGTCATGCCACGCCACATCGGCTCCATGAAGGCCGCGAAATAAAGCTGCCTCAGTACGGTATGGGCGAAATCGCCGTTCGGCCGCTCCACAAGCAGGCAGTTCACATATTCGCGCTCGCGCCTCAGATAGGCGAAATCGTCCTCGCCGCGCCCCCTGCCCTCGACCTCGCCCGCATAGGCATACAGCGCGCGAGCCTGCCCTATCAGGTCGAGCGCGATATTCGGCATCGCAAGGTCTTCCTCCAGCATCGGCGCATGGCCGCACCATTCCGACAGCCGATGACCGAGAATCAGGTGGTCGTCGGCGAGCCGGAGCAGGAAGGTGACCAGATGGGCTTTGTCGGCCGACATCACATATGACCCACTTCGTCGGGAATGTCGTAGAAGGTCGGATGCCGGTAGACCTTGGACAGCGCCGGCTCGAAATTCTCGTCCTTGTTCTCCGGGTCGGAGGCGGTGATCGCCGAGGACGGCACGACCCATATGGATGTGCCCTCCCCGCGCCGCGTATAGACGTCGCGCGCCGCCTGAAGCGCCATCACCTCGTCGGCCGCATGCACCGAACCGCAATGCTTGTGCGCCAGCCCGTTTCGCGGGCGAATGAACACTTCCCAAAGGGGTATCTGGTTCTTTGTCATCGGATCTGTCCTCAAGCGCAGCGTTCTTCCATCCAGCGTTTCAGGTGCGGCAGGCCTTCCCAGCCAAAGGCATGTTCGCTGGAGCCATTTGCCGTCAGGTAGTCGAGCCGCTCGCGCGCCTCCTGCAAGGTCGGGCGATGGCCGACGGGAACATGCCACATGACGAAATAAGGGCGGCCGAAGCCGGAGAACCATTTCGGACGATGGCGATAAATCTGCTTATGGACCGTATTCCAGACAAAGTGCTCCAGATGCTCGGCAGTTTCCCAGACGGATATGTTGATGATCACATCGGGATCGTCGTCGAAACGGATATCGGTTGCGTCATTGCCGTCACCGACAAGCCGCCATACGAAACCCGGACTGCGTTCAGCGATTGCGTTCACCCGATCGAGATTGTCGACGAAACCCGCCATGCGAGGATCGTCGAGCGGGAACAACGGCCTGGCAATATTCAACTCAGCTAAGTGCATGGGCCCCTCCCCCCCCCTTATTCCGCCGCCATCCGCGCCACTTCCCGGCGGGCCTTGCGCTTCTGCGCATGGGCAAGGGCGGCCTCACGCACCCATGCGCCTTCGTCCCACGCCTTCTTACGGGCAGCAATGCGCTCACGGTTCATCGGGCCGCCGCCCTTCACCACGCGCCAGAATTCGTCCCAGTCGATCTTGCCGAAATCGTAGTGGCCCCTCTCCTCGTTCCATTTGAGGTCCGGATCGGGGAAGGTCAGGCCCAGGAATTCGCCCTGCGGCACAGTCGCATCGACGAATTTCTGCCTCAACTCGTCATTGGTGAAGCGCTTGATCTTCCACTTCATCGACTGGTCGCCGTGCTGGCTTTCGGAGTCGTGCGGGCCGAACATCATCAGGGAAGGCCACCACCAGCGGTTCAGCGCGTCCTGCGCCATTTCCTTCTGCTCCGGCGTTCCGCGCGCCAAGGTCATCATGATCTCGTACCCCTGGCGCTGATGGAAGCTTTCCTCCTTGCAGATTCGGATCATCGCTCGCGCATAGGGCCCGTAGGAGCAGCGGCAGAGCGGAATCTGGTTCATGATCGCAGCGCCGTCGACCAGCCAGCCGATGGCGCCGATATCGGCCCATGTCAGGGTCGGATAGTTGAAGATGGAGGAATATTTCGCCTTGCCGGAAAGCAGATCCTCCGTCATCTGCTCACGGCTGACACCGAGGGTCTCCGCCGCCGAATAGAGATAGAGGCCGTGGCCGCCCTCGTCCTGCACCTTGGCCAGAAGGGCCGCCTTGCGGCGCAGCGAGGGCGCGCGCGTGATCCAGTTCCCTTCGGGAAGCATGCCAACAATCTCGGAATGGGCATGCTGGCCGATCTGGCGGATCAGCGTGCGGCGATAGCCCTCCGGCATCGGGTCATTGGGCTCGATCTTCTCTTCGGCATCGATACGCGCCTGGAAAGCGGCGAGGAAGGCCTCGTCTTCGGTTGTTTCGGTCTTCGCGCCGATAAGCCCTTGGCTATACATGCCGTCTCCTCCATCCTTGCGCGCGGCCCCTGGCGCTGCGCATATGGATATGTAACAAAAACTGGCGTGTATTTCAATATTTCGTAACATATTGGAGGAGGAGAATGCCGGAATTCGGGATAAGCGAGGCGGAAAAGACGCTTCGGGAGGTTTTCGCGCCCTGGATCGTGGAACTGAACCTGCGGCCCGTTTCCTTCGATGTCGGCGGCGGCAGCTTCCTGCTGCCGGAAAACCCGCGTCTGGTGCATGTCGGCGGCGTCATCTGCGGCCAGGCAACGGCATCGGCCGCCGACACCTGCTCCGTCGTGACATTGGCGGCCTTGAACGGCCGCTTCCGCATATGCACGACGGTGGACTTGACGACGCATTTCATCCGTCCGCTCAAGCCGGGCGATGTCGATATCCGCGTCGACGTGCTCTCGAACGGCAAGCGCATGGCCTATACGCGGGTCGAAATGCGCGCCAAAGGTGACACACGAACGGCCGTCAGCGCTACCGGCGCCTTTGCCTATCTGGAGGACTGACGAACGCTTGACCGCAGCGCCGGCTGTGTGAGGCGCGCTAAACGATCAGGATGAGCCCGGCTCCGACGAGAGCGGCGGTCCAGAGATAGTCGAGATTGATCCAGCCCCGCCGCAGGAACCCGACGCCGATCCATTCATAGACGGAGATGGCAACCGTTGCCGTCACGGCCAGCATAGCGGCCATATGCACGCCGACCGCCGCCAGCGAGATCGGCAGGGAACCGGCCGCCGTCAGTTCCGCCGCCGGGCCGGAGGAAAGGCAAAGTGGCAGGACCACCGGCACCAGCATGAGGCCGGCGCCATGTCCGGTCGCCATCAGGAAGGACCACAGGCCGAGGCCGACAAGCCCCGTCTGCATGCCGACGCGCACGCGATGCCGATGGCCGTAAAGAGCATGATATGCAGCCCAGCCGATGAGCAGCGCGCCGGCGATCAGCTCAAGCAGGCGCTGATCGGCAACCAGCCCGATGGTCAGAACGGCGGCCATCACCACGGCAATCGACACCGCATGGCCAAGCGCGATGGGGACGAGCGAGAGCCAGACAATACGCCGACTCTTCCGATGCAGTCCCAAGGCCACCGAGAAAAGCCAGCCCATGGCCGGGTTGATGCCGTGAAAGGCACCGAGCCCGGCCAGCATCAGCCAGGGCGACATGTCATGCCTCGCATGGGCGGGAATCGGCGGCTCACGGATAGCAGTAGGAATCCGAAGAGCAGTCTCCGCCTTCCAGCCGCACCTGATGCGGCCGATGGCCCTTCGGCCAGTCGACGAAGAACTTCTCATCGAATGCAATGCCGCCATTCTCGCCGACATCGAGCTTTACCATCCAGCCATCGATCCCCTCGGGGTAGAATTGCGGGTCGATCGGACCGTAGAGCGAATTGGTGAAATAGACCCGCTGCCCGTCACGGCTGATCTCGACCATCTGTGGTCCGCCATTCAAGGCTCCATTCCTGGCGCCGGGATGAGTGGCGCGCGAGACGATGCCGCCGATGCGCACCCTGCCCGTCTCCTTCGGCTCGAACGGATCCGACACGTCATACTGGATCATGTCGCCCGTTCCCCAGCAGGAGACGTAGAGGAAACGATCGTCCATCGACAGATCGATATCGGTGACCAGAGGCGGCACGGCCTTGAAACCCTGGAGCAGCGGAGGAAGAACATCAGCATCGGCCGGCTCCGCCGGGATCTCGATCACCTTCTTCACCGCCCATTTGTCGCCCTCGCGATACCAGGTCCAGATGGAGGCGGAGAGATCCTTGAGACTGATCACGCAGCCCACGAAGCCATAGGCCTTGGTCGGATCATGCGCCGGGCGCAGTTCGAAAACCAGCTGGTGCTCCTCGCCGAAATCGATCTCCTGCAGGTGCTTGCGTTTGTGCAGGTCCCAGAAATGCAGGCGCCGTCCGTATTTGCTCCCGAGCAGGACCTCCGGAACGAGCCCTTCCTCGAAGGTGTCGGGCGTCCCCCATTCGCTGGTGATCATGGTGTCGTGGCCAAGATGCCACCAGAAGTCATAGGCCAGCTTCTGCGGCCCGCGATCCATCTCCCATTGGCCCAACACCTCGAAGCTTTCCGGCTCGAGCAGGAATATGCCGCCGGGCGCCTTGCCTTCGGCATTGCCGAGCGCGTTGACGTAGATGCCCTCGGGGCCGCAATGGATCGTGTGCAGCCGGGTGTATCCTGCCTTTTCGGCCACTTCTTCCGGCTCGATGACCTTGACGATCTGCGGGTTTCTCGGGTCGGGTTTGGTGTCGATGATGTGCAACCGCGACGAGCGCAAGCCGGGCACCACGAGATAGCGGCGCTCCATATGCGGATGCGGCGCATTCGGGCAAAGGCATGATGAGCATGCGTTCCAGCCGAAGTGATGCAGTTCGTCGCCGGTATTCGGCATGTCGACCTGCCCGACGATCTCCGAATAGGTCGGGGATGCCGGATCCACATCGACGACCGCGATCGCATCAGGCTTTGCGCGGTCAGGATCGAAAGCGGCGACATAGGCGAGCTTTTCGGCCGGCGCCTTGGCCGCCATGCGCGGCGACGGATAGAATGACGGATCAGGTTGCCAGCTTGCCATGTGAGACCTCCCGGGTGTGCCCCCGCCTCTTGGCAATGGCCCAGTGTACAGCCCGACGACGCAAATGTCGTCCATCTTTGTCCCCAAAACTGTACCCATTTCGGTCAGGGACCATGACGAGTGGGCACTCCTCTGGTTGTCCGACCTTTATGGGGCGGGCCGCCGCCTGGCTCGAACAGGTCCCTGTGATCCAGCCGACCTTACCCCCTCGGCACGAGCCCGCCGATGAAAAGCTGCTCCAGGAATCGGGCTGCATCCTCGAAGCGCCCTTCGCCGCCGCGGTCCGGCCCGAGCACGGCGCGCACCTGCACGTCGAAATCCGCATAGTGCTGGGTCGTCGCCCAGATGGAGAAGATCAGATGATACGGATCGGCATTCACCAGCTTGCCCTGCCGCATCCACAGCCTGATGACCTTGGCCTTCTCGTCGACGAGATTCTTCAGGTCCGTATCGAGCATGGGCAGGATGCGCGGCGCCCCCTGCAGGATCTCGTTGGCAAAGAGCCGGCTTTCGCGGGGAAAGTCCCGCGCCATCTCCATTTTGCGACGAATATAGGAGCGGATTTCCGTCACCGGATCGCCTTCGGCATCGATCTCGCGCAGGGGGGCAATCCAGGTCTCAAGCAGGCGGCTGAGCAGGGTGTTGTGGATGTCTTCCTTGCTGCGGAAATAGTAGAGCAGGTTCGGCTTCGACATGCCGGCTGCCTCAGCGATCTGATCGATCGTGGAACCGCGGAAGCCATGCATGGAGAACACTTCCAGCGCCGCCTCGAGGATAATCTCCCGTTTCTCACGCTGGATGCGCGTGCGTCGCGGCTTAACCGAACTTTCCATCTGTGCGTCCCATTGGCCTACCTAAACTCCCCCACTCAGGCTCTGGCCCAGTTCTTGCCCGAGATGTGGCGCGCGCAGCACCCGGTATCTTTCCCCTACTATTGCCCTTGACCGCCTATCTGGCGGTGTTAACGTTTGTCCAAACGGTCAAATTTTGCGTAGCATAATCCATGAGGCAAAACCAAGCTTTGGCCGGGACAAAAGGGGAAATCTAACGGAGGCTTGGTCATGTCGAACCGGCTCAATGTAAAGCCGAACGATCTGCGTGCGTTCTGGATGCCGTTCACGGCGAACCGGCAGTTCAAGCAGGCACCGCGCATGCTCGTGGCGGCAAAGGATATGCATTATACGGCCGATGACGGCCGCAAGATTCTCGACGGCACCGCCGGCCTGTGGTGCGTCAATGCCGGCCATTGCCGGCCGAAGATCACGGAAGCGATCCAGCAACAGGCGGCCGAGCTCGATTATGCGCCGGCCTTCCAGATGGGCCATCCGATCGTCTTCGAATTGGCCAACCGCCTCGTCGATATCGCCCCGGAAGGCATGGATCATGTCTTCTTCACCAATTCCGGCTCGGAATCGGTGGATACCGCCCTCAAGATCGCGCTCGCCTATCAGCGGGCCAAGGGCGAAGGCTCGCGCTTCCGCCTGATCGGTCGCGAGCGCGGCTATCACGGCGTCAATTTCGGCGGCATCTCGGTCGGCGGCATCGTTTCGAACAGAAAGATGTTCGGCACGCTGCTGACCGGCGTCGATCACCTGCCGCACACGCATATTCCAGGCAAGAACACCTTCACTCGCGGAGAGCCCGAGCATGGCGCCGAGCTTGCCGACGATCTGGAGCGCATCGTCACCCTGCATGACGCCTCCACCATCGCCGCCGTCATCGTCGAGCCAGTGGCCGGCTCCACCGGCGTGCTGATCCCGCCCAGGGGATATTTGAAGCGCCTGCGCGAGATCTGCGACAAATACGGCATCCTGCTGATCTTTGACGAGGTCATCACCGGTTTCGGCCGCCTCGGCGCTCCCTTTGCGGCGGACTATTTCGGCGTCGTCCCGGACATCATCACCACCGCCAAGGGCGTCACCAACGGCGTCATCCCGATGGGCGCGGTCTTCGTCAAGAAGGAGATTCACGACGCCTTCATGAACGGGCCGGAACATCTGATCGAGTTCTTCCACGGCTATACTTATTCCGGCAACCCGATCGCCTCGGCGGCGGCACTCGCCACGCTCGACACCTACAAGGAAGAAGGCCTGCTGACGCGCGGCGAGGAACTCGGCCCTTACTGGGAGGACGCGCTGCATTCGCTGAAGGACGCGCCGCATGTCATCGACATCCGCAATATCGGCCTCGTCGGTGCGATCGAGCTGGAGCCGATCGCCGGCGAGCCCACCAAGCGCGCCTTCTCGGCCTTCGTGAAAGCCTTCGAGCGGGGCGCGCTGATCCGCACCACGGGCGACATCATCGCGCTCTCGCCGCCGCTTATCATCACCAAGGGCCAGATCGATGAACTGATCGATCACGTGCGCGAAGTGCTGAAAATGGTGGAGTGAAGCAATGAGCCGTCCTCAGGCCACGCATGAAGTGCTCATCGACGACGACAAGGTGCGCGTCACGCGCTGGGACTTTGCCCCCGGCGCGGAAACCGGCTGGCACCGGCACGGGATGGACTATGTCATCACCACGCTGACGCCATGCCACATGCTTCTGGAGGAGCCCGGAGGAGGAAGCCGCCGGGCCGACATGGAAGCCGGCATCGCCTATCGCCGCAACGAAGGCGTGGAGCACAATGTCATCAATGACGGCGAACAGCCGATGTCGTTCGTGGAAATCGAGTTGAAGGACTAGGAGAGAGAATGGCAGCGCCGGGCGAGAATCTCCGCATCAATGCAGACCGTCTCTGGGACTCGATCATGGAGATGGCAAAGATCGGGCCCGGCGTTGCAGGCGGCAACAACCGCCAGACGCTGACCGACGAGGACAGCGAAGGCCGTGCCCTTTTCAAGGAATGGTGCGAGGAAGCCGGACTGGAAATGGGGCTCGACCAGATGGGCAACATGTTCGCCCGCCGCGAGGGCACCGATCCCGACGCCCTTCCTGTCTATGTCGGCAGCCATCTCGACACCCAGCCGACCGGCGGCAAATATGACGGCGTGCTCGGCGTCCTCGGCGGGCTGGAACTCATCCGCACGTTGAACGATCTCGGCATCAAGACCAGACACCCCATCGTCATCACCAACTGGACCAACGAGGAAGGCACGCGTTTCGCCCCGGCCATGCTCGCCTCCGGCGTCTTTGCCGGCGTGCATGATCTTGAATGGGCCTATGACCGCACCGACGCCAAGGGCAAGCGCTTCGGCGACGAACTCGAGCGCATAGGCTGGAAGGGCAACGAGCCTGTCGGCCAGCGCAAGATGAAGGCCATGTTCGAGCTTCATATCGAACAGGGTCCGATCCTGGAGGACGAAGGCATCGATATCGGCGTCGTCACGCACGGCCAGGGTCTGAAATGGCTGCAGGTGACGCTTACCGGCAAGGAGAGCCACACCGGCTCCACGCCCATGCCAAAGCGGCGCAATGCCGGGCTCGGCATGGCCCGTGTAACCGAACTGGTGCACGAGGTCGCCATGGACTATCAGCCGCATGCCGTGGGCGCCATCGGCCATGTCGAGGTCTATCCGAACTCGCGCAACATCATTCCCGGCCGGACGGTCTTCACCATCGACATCCGATCGCCGGACAAGAAGGTGCTGGACACGATGGATGCCCGCATCCGCGAGGGCATCTCCACCATCGCCGAGGCGATGGACATTTCATATGAGGTCGAGCAGGTCGGCCATTTCGATCCCGTCACCTTCGACGAGGGCTGCGTGAAGACCATCCGCGAGGCGGCCGAACGGCTCGGCTATTCCCACCGGGACATCGTTTCGGGCGCCGGCCACGATGCCTGCTGGATCAACCGGGTCGCGCCGACGGCCATGGTCATGTGCCCCTGTGTCGATGGTCTGTCGCACAACGAGGCCGAGGAGATTTCCAAGGAATGGGCTGCCGCCGGCGCCAATGTGCTGTTCCATGCGGTGGTGGAAACGGCGGAGATCGTCGAATGAAGCGGCCACACCGTCCCGCCGCTTTCGGCGAGGCGCCGGGCGGTGGTCTCCCGCCGCGCCTAAGATGACCGGAGGGAACGCAAAACTTGGTCCGAGAGCGAAGCAATTCGGCCGCTATCGGGGCTGCCCGGCAGGAGGATTCCGGCCGGCCCGGATATCTTGTCATAGCGAGTAAGGGAGAGCATCATCCCTGTCAGGATCGGATCGTCCGGTCGTGGACGCGCCGCGTGCGGCTGCGCTTGACGGGTTTCGATGCATTCGGGCTTTTCACCGGCCAACCCGGCCTGCTCTCTAGCGGGCATTCGTTCCGCGCGAGGGGAAAGACAGCGGAGATCATCAGGTGATGGAAAACCGCCGGCGTCTCGACGGATTGCAGGCTGGCCGCGCCATGGCCGCGCTGATGGTCACGCTGTTCCACGCCAACAACTACTTCATCCCCCAGTCGCTCTACGGCACCGGCCAGACGGCATGGCCCGGCTTCTCCATGGGCTATGCCGGCGTCGAATATTTCTTCGTTCTGTCCGGGTTCGTGATGATCTTCGTCCATGCGACGGATTTCGGGCGGCCCGAAAGAGCGAAACGCTTCCTGCGCAAGCGCATTCTGCGCATCTACCCGCTTTATTGGCTGGTCCTGGCCAGCCTTCTGGTCATGTATCTGTGGGTGACGCCGGAACTCGGGCCCGAAAGCGCGCGTGATCCCTGGTCGGTGGCGGCCGCTTTCCTGCTCTGGCCTGTCGAGGACGTCCCGATCATGCAGGTTGCCTGGACGCTGTCCTACGAGATGCTCTTCTACCTGATGTTCGTGCTGCTGATCGTCAGCTTCCGCGCCGGAGCCGTCATCTTCCTTCTCTGGATGGCCGGATGCCTCGCCGCCCTGCTCTCCAAGGTCGAATGGCCGGTGAGCTTCCTGTTCTCGCACTACAACCTGCTGTTCCTTTTCGGCATGGCCGCGGCGGCCGCATACAAGCGGCTTGGACCAAATGCGGCCCCGCTGGCGCTGTGGGCAGGGCTGATCATATTTTTCAGCGTGGGCTTCAGCGAGGTCCTCGGTGGCCTGAAATGGGACGAGGGTATCCGCACCGTGGCATACGGCCTGGGCGCCACGGCCATGGTGGCAGGGCTTGCGGCGGGCGCAGTCCCGGTGCCCAAATGGATCGTGCTCCTGGGCGACGCGTCCTATTCGCTCTATCTCGTCCATCTGCCGGCCATGAGCCTGGTCGTGAAGCTGGCAATGCCCTTCGGCGCGCCATGGTCAATCCCGCCCATGCTGACCCTGCTCGTGCTCACCGCTGCCGCCGTGGCGGCCGGCCTTCTGGTTCATCTGCTCATAGAGCGGCCGATCCTGGCGGGAACCTCCAGACTGGCCGGCCCGCGCCTGCTGAACGTGCCCGCCTGAACACCAACGAGACGGGATTGTAGGGGAAGAAAAAATGTCGAAAGTCATCAAGAACGGAACCATCGTCACCGCAGACCGCACCTGGAAGGCGGATGTGCTGATCGACGGCGAGACGATCGTCGATATCGGAGAGAACCTTTCCGGCGACGAGGTGATCGACGCCACGGGCTGCTATGTCATGCCGGGCGGGATCGATCCGCACACCCATCTCGAAAT
>Ga0164243_10012159_pt1 | contig 12225 bp, 8 predicted proteins | sample OricompcompostOP_FD_108781 | JGI IMG/M metagenome (GOLD analysis project Ga0164243, IMG submission 108781) | Organic Plus compost microbial communities from Emeryville, California, USA - Original compost - Organic plus compost (OP) | ecosystem: Engineered > Solid waste > Mixed feedstock >...
CTCCAGGTCGGCCACGCGGTGCCGGTCGACGGACTCGGCCGCGTACCCCCAGGTCTGCAGGCGTTCGATCCGCTCGGTCAGTGCGCTTCGCGCCGAATCGCCGTCCGCCCAGCGCAGATTGCCAACCGGCCGGTACCAGCGTGTGCCGTCCTCGGACGCCGCCAGTCGCGCCCAGGCGGCCATGCTCGCCGTGTTCAGGTCGTGGTAGGCGCGCGGCGTCTTGTTGTTGGAGTTGAGCCAGGCGAAGCTCCATCTGCTGGTGCCGTTGCCGGGTTCCGACCGCTCCAGGAGCGTGACCTTGGCTCCGTGTCGCGTCAGCCGATGGGCGAGCACGGTGCCGATCACCCCGGCCCCGATGACGGCGATCCGCGGCGGACTCATACTCCTCCAACTCCGTTGGTCGGGTTCGCGGTTCAGAGGGTGACCAGCGGTTCCGGTGCCGGGCCGGTGGACTCGCGCTTGACCAGCCTGCCGCGGAGCACCATCAGTTCGCCCGCCTCGGTGGACGAGGGCGAGGACTCCTCCGCCCGCTCCCGGCGCTGATCGATCCGGTCGAGTAGCAACTGGGCCGCGGCGGTGCCGAGTTCGCGCTTCGGCTGCCGTACGACGGTCAGCCGCGGGCGTACGAGCGTCGTCCAGTCCTGGTCGTCGAAGCCGACCAGAGACACCTCGTCCGGGCAGGTGCGTCCGCTTCGCTGCAGGGCGGCGACGGCGCCGGAGACGAGCACGTTGTCGGTGCAGAACAGGGCGGTCACGCCGCGGTCCCGGGACAGCAGCCGGAGCGTGGCCCGCTCGGCCGCGCCCCGGTCGTAGGAGGAGTGGACCACCAGGTCCGCGTCGGGCTCGATGCCGGCCTGGCGCAGGGCGGCGAGATAGCCGAGGAGGCGTGCCACGCTGGGGCGTTCGTCGCCTCCGTCGGTCGTGGCCGAGGTACGGAGCCGGGCGAAGTCGCCGGCGCCCTCACTGATCACGGCGATACGCCGGTGGCCGAGTCGCACGAGGTGCCGGACGGCGCTGCGGGCGCACCCGGTGTTGTTGATCGTGACCTGGTCGACCTGGGGCAGCGCCGCCAGGGGGCGGTCGAGCAGCACGAGCGGCAGGCCGGCGTCCACGAGGGTGCGCAGCCGGTCGGCGGTCTCCGGGCTCTGCGGGGCGATGACGAGTCCGTCGACCCGCTTCTCCCACATGACGTGGATGGCGCGCTGTTCCGCGGCGGCGTCGACGCCGGTGTTGGCCAGCAGGATCTCGTATCCGGCGGTTCGCACGGCGTCGGCGATCGCGCGTACGGCGCTGGCGAAGAACGAGTTGCCTATGTCGGGGACGATGACGCCGATGGTCTGGCTGGACCCCTGAATGAGGCTGCGGGCAAGGCCGTTGGGGCGGTACCCCAGCCGTCGTGCGGCGTCCTCGACCTTGGTCCGTGCGGCGGCGCTGGCCTGGCCGTAGCCGCCGAGCACCCGGCCCGCGGTGGCGGTGGATACGCCGGCCTCCCGTGCGACCTCGACGATGCTCGGCGGGCCAGAGCGGCGTTCCTTGTGCTGCACCTGTCGACTCCCCGTCCCTGAGTCTTCCCGGCGGACTCTTGACGACAGTCTACGGGTACTGAGAAGGTTCTCACCGCTGCTGAGAACCTTCTCAGTTGGCGCTGTACCACGCTCACAAGGAGAGATCCGCCCGATGCCGTCCATCGCCGTCGCCCCGATACCGCTGGCCGCCGACCTGACCCCGACGCTGGAACACACCGTCGCCCAAGCGTCGAAGGCCCGTGATCTGGGCGCCCGCCTGGCTTCCCGCGGGCTGCGGACGGTCTACTTCATCGGCTGCGGCGGCTCGTACTACTCGACCTTCCCCGCCCAGGACTTGATGGAGAGCCACGTCGCGTCCGTCGCCTCGCACCGCATGACCGCGGGCGAGCTGATCCATCGCCCGCTCGCGGGCCTCGACGAGAGCGCCCTGGTCGTGGCCTCCTCGCACTCCGGCGGCACTCCCGAGACCCTGGAGGCGGTGCGGCTCGCGAAGAAGGCCGGCGCCACCGTCGCCGGGATCGCCCGCAGCGAGGACAGCGCCATGGCCGACGAGGCGGACGTGCTCTTCGACTACCCGAGCGACGTGACCGTCACCGAGCCCAAGGCCATCCACTTCACCCAGATCGCACTCGCCGTACTGGACGCCGCCGGTGCGCTGCCCGACGCCGCCGCGGCCTGGCAGGCGATCGCCGCGATCCCGGAGGCGCTGACGGCGGCCAAGCAGGAGGTCGCCCCTCTCGGCGCGACCGTGGCCGCCCAGTGGCGGGACGCGGAGCTGGTGTACGTGCTGGGCGCCGGCCCCAACTTCGGCGCCGCCAACGCGCTCGCCGCCTGCTATCTGCAGGAGATGAACTGGCTGCACGCCTCCGCCGTCAACGCGGGCGACTTCTTCCACGGACCCTTCGAGATCGTCGGCCAGCACCCGGTGCTCGTGCTCAACGGCGAGGACTCCACTCGCCCCATGGGAGAGCGGGCCGCGTCCTTCGTCGAGCGCTACTACACCACCCACGCCGTGCTGGACTCCCGCGACTTCTCGCTGCCCGGGGTGCCGTCCGATCAGCGTGGACTGGTCAGTCCGCTCGCGGTGGCCTGCACTTCGCGTCGGCTCCTCGACTACTGCGCGGCCGAGCGCGGCCACAACACAGCCCAGCGCCGCTACATGTACCGGGTGGACTACTGATGCGGCTGCTCGGGATCGGCGACAACGTCGTCGACCGGTACGCCGACCTCGGCACGATGTTCCCCGGCGGCAACGCCGTCAACGTCGCCGTGCACGCCCGACGGGCCGGCGCCGAGGCCGCGTACTGGGGGGCGACGGGCGACGACCGGGCCGGCCGCGCGGTGCGCGACGCGCTGCGCAGCGAGGGGGTCGACACGTCCCGGGTACGCACCGTTCCGGGGCCCAACGCCTGGGCCGAGGTCGGACTCGTCGCCGGCGACCGGGTGTTCAAGGGCTCCGACGACGGGGTGTCCGTTTTCACACTGACCGCCGCTGACCTGGACGTTCTCGCCTCCTACGATGTCGTGCACACCGCTTACAGTGGCTCGCTCGCGGGCCAGGTGGCCGAGATGGGCGCCCGTGCCCGGGTCTCCTTCGACTTCTCCCACCACTGGGACGAGCCGTGGGCCGAAGACCTCCCGCGGCACCTCTTCCTCGCCGCTTATTCCACCTCGCGGCTCGACGAGGCCGCCGCGGAGTCGTTGTTGCGCGACGCGACCGGCAGTGGCGCGACCTGGGCGCTGGCCACGCGGGGCGCCTCCGGCTCGCTGCTCAGCGACGGCGTCACCACCTGGCGGCAGCCGGCCGTACCGGTGCGGGCCGTCGACACCCTGGGAGCCGGCGACGCCTTGGTCGGCACCCTGCTGACCACCCTGGCCGCGGGCGGCGACCCGGGTGCGGGACTGGCGGCCGGTGCCCGCGCCGCCGCGGCGGCCTGCGGCGCCCACGGAGGCTTCGGCCACGGCGTGCCCATGTCCGGCCCAGACCCCGACCCCGACCCCGAGCACCCGCGTACGACCAGCGACCACGACCAGGTAGGAACGGCATGACCCTGCGCATCGGTGTCGACACCGGCGGCACCTTCACCGACGTCGTCGCCTTCGACGAGGAGACCGGCGCGATCCACGTACGGAAGGTCTCCAGCACACCCGCCGATCCCGGCCTGGCCATCGTCGACGGGGCGCGGCAGCTGCTGGAGCAGGCTGGCGAGCGCGGCATGCCCGATGTGTCGTACTTCGCGCACGGCACCACCGTCGGCACCAACGCCCTGCTCACCCACCGCGGAGCACGCACCGCCGTGATCACCACGCGTGGCTTCCGCGACCTGCTCGAACTCGGCCGCGGCCGGCGCCCCCGGCTCTACGACCTACAGGCCGACAAGCCGGTGCCGTTCGCGCCGCGGGACCGCCGCCTGGAGGTCACCGAACGGGTCCGGCACGACGGCCGAGTTGAGACTCCGCTGGACGAGCAGGAGGTTCGGGCAGCCGCGAAGACGCTACGGGAGCAGGAGGTGGAGGCGGTCGCCGTCTGTCTGCTCTACAGCTTCCTGCACCCCGCGCACGAGCAGCGGATCGGGCAGATCCTCGCCGAGGAACTGCCCGGCGCGCACGTCTCGCTCTCCAGCCGGGTGCTGCCCGAGTTCCGCGAGTACGAGCGGCTGTCCACGGTGGTCACCAACGCCTACGTGGGCCCGGTGGTCTCGCGCTACCTCGCCCGGCTGCGCACCCGGCTCGTCGAGCAGGGGCTCGGCGTCACGCCGCACGTGACCCAGTCCAACGGCGGCATCATCCCGTTCGAAGCGGCCGAGGAACTGCCGGTGCGCATGGTGCTCTCCGGGCCGAGCACCGGCGTGGTCGGAGCGGCCGGCATCTGCGCCGCCGCCGGACACCCGGACATCATCACCTTCGACATGGGCGGCACCTCGTCCGACGTCTCGCTGGTGCAGAACGGCGAGCCGAAGGTGACCACCGGCATGGAGCTGGACGGCCGCCCCGTCCGCACGCCGATGCTGGACATCCACACGGTCGGCGCCGGCGGCGGCTCGCTCGCCAGGGTCGACGCGGGCGGCCACCTCAAGGTCGGGCCGGCGAGCGCCGGCGCCGATCCGGGCCCCGCCTGCTACGGCAAGGGCAGCGCGGCGTCGGTGACGGACGCCAACGTCGTGCTGCACACGCTCAATCCGACCGCGCTGCTCGACGGGCGGATGCCCATCGACGAGTCCGCCGCGCGGGCGGCCGTGGCCCGGCTCGCCGAGCAGGCCGGACTCGACGTGGAGGAAACCGCGGAGGGCATCCTGCGGGTCGTCACGGCCAACATGGCGCGCGCCATCCGCGTCATCTCCGTGCAACGGGGATACGACCCGCGGGACTACGCGCTCGTTCCGTTCGGCGGCGCCGGGCCGCTGCACGCCTCCCGGCTCGCCCGCGAACTGGGCATGCGGACCGTGCTCGTACCGCCGACGCCGGGTGCGCAGTCCGCGCTCGGGCTGCTCATGACCAACGTGCGCGCGGACTTCTCGCGCACCCGCATCCAGCCCGTCACCGCGTCCTCCGCCGACTCGCTCGGCGAGCTGTACGCGGAGCTGGAGGGCGAGGCCCGGGACTGGTTCGACGCCGAGTCGGTCGCCCCCGCCGACCGGAGCGTGCAGCGCACCGCCGAGCTGCGGTACGCGGGCCAGAACTACGAAATCCCGGTTCCGGTCCCGGGCGGCGGCCTCGGTGTCGCGGAGGTCGAAGAGGTGCTGCGGGCGTTCGCCGGCGAGCACCGGCGGCTGTACGGATACGACGCACCCGAGGAACCCGTCGAGGTCGTCACCCTGCGGGTTCAGGCCGTCGGCGCCGTACCGCAGGCCCGGCTGCGTCGCGAGGAGCCGGGCGGCGAGGACGCTTCCGCCTCCGTCGTCGGGACCCGCGAGATGTACGTGCCGGACGCCGGCTTCACGCCCGTACCGGTGCACCGCCGGGACCGGATGCGTCCCGGCAACCGCGTCGCGGGGCCGGCGGTCGTCGAGCAGATGGACGCCACCACCGTGCTGCTGCCCGGGGACGTGCTCACCGTCGACGCCCACTCCAACCTCGTCATCGCACTTCCCCAGGAAACGATATGAACGCCGAACGCACAGCAGCCGACCCCGTCCTGGTCGAGGTCATGGGCTCGGCACTCGCCTCCATCGTCGAGGAGATGGGCGAGACCCTGGTGCGGGCCGCCTACTCCAGCAACATCAAGGAACGGCGCGACTGCACCGCCGGACTGTTCGACGCCGACGGACAGATGCTCGCGCAGGCCGAGTTGGCCTCTCCCATCCACCTCGGCTCCCTCATCGGGGTCGTCGGCGCGGTCCTGGAACGCTTCCCCGCAGAGGACATCCGCCCCGGCGACACCTTCTTGAGCAACGACCCGTACTCGGGCGGCGGTTCACACCTGCCCGACATGGTCCTCGTCACCCCGATCTTCGCCGACGGACGGCTCACCGCCTGGGCCGCGAACCTCGCGCACCACGCGGACTTCGGCGACCGCGGGCACGCCCACATCTTCCAGGAGGGCCTTCGGGTGCCGCCGGTGCGGTTCGCCCGCGACGGCCACATCGTCGAGGACGTGTTCCAGCTCGTGCTGACCAACTGCCAGGTGCCCACGGAGCGCAGGGCCGACTTTCGGGCGCAGCTGGCGGCCAACCGGCTGGCCGTGACCCGCTACGGCGAACTCGTCCAGCGCTACGGCCGCACCACCATGACCGAGACCGCCGCGGCGCTGCTCGACTACACCGAGCGCCGCACCCGCACCGCCATCGCCGCGGTCCCGGACGGCACCTACGACTTCACCGACAGGTTCGACTGCCCCGAACTGACGGAGGAGTTGGAGCTGCGGCTGCGCGTGACCGTGGCGGGCGACGAGCTGCACTTCGACTTCACCGGCAATCCGGATCAGGTGCGCGCCTCGGTGAACATGGTCTGGACGGCCCTGCACGCCACCATCTATTACGCCGTCAAGACGCTGGTCGACCCGGACATTCCGTCCAACGCCGGGCTGCACCGCCCCATCCGCGTCGACGCTCCGCTCGGCTCCATCGTCAACTGCGTGGAGCCGGCCGCCGTCAACGGCCGCACCGAGACCTGCCAACGCGTCGTCGACCTCGTGCACGGCGCGCTCGCCACCGCCGTGCCCCAGCGGGTCACCGCGGCCTCGAACGGTGCCAACACCGGCGTCCACTTCTCCGGGATCGACTCCGGCACGGGCCGCTACTTCGTCTACCTCGAAACCATCGGCGGCGGCTCCGGCGCCTCGGCCGAGAAGGACGGGCTCGACGGGGTGCAGGTGCACGTCACCAACACCTCCAACCTGCCGGTCGAGGCGCTGGAGACGGAGTACCCGCTGATGATCGAGGCGTACGAGCTGGTGTCCGACTCCGGTGGCGCGGGGCGCAGCCGCGGCGGCATGGGCATCCGCAGGACCGTGCGCGTGGAAGAGCGGGACGTGCAGTTCTGGCTCGACACCAGCCGGCAGCGGTCGCAGCCGTGGGGGCTCGACGGCGGCCTGCCGGGCAGCTCCGCCGGTGTCGAACTCAGCCCCGGGGCACGGCCGGTGAGCGGCGGCCACACCGTGTTGCAGCCCGGCGACCGGGTCAGCATCGTCACCGCCGGCGCCGGCGGCTACGGCGACCCGGCCGCGCGTGACCGGGCCGACGTCGAACGCGACCTACGTGAAGGGGTCGTCACCTCGGAAGTGGCACGCCGGGCGTACCCGACTGCCGGAAGAGACGACTGAGTTCCCCACGGTTCCCCGCCCCGGCCAGAAAGGCACCCGCCCCGATGACGAACACCCCCGCAACGCGGCCCAACTCCCCGCCCACAGGCCCCGGTTCGGCAGGGTCCGAGCCGCGGGCGACGGCAGCGGCCGCGCACTGGCGCAAGGTCCTGTGGGCGTCGATGCTCGGCAACGCCGTCGAGTGGTACGACAACGCGCTCTACGGGATTCTCGCGGTCGTCATGTCCCGGACGTTCTTCCCGGGCGGCGACCCGACCGTCGCGCTGATCTCCACCTATCTCGGCCTGCTGCTCTCGTACGCGATCCGGCCCGTCGGCGGGACGCTCATGGGCCGGCTCGCGGACCTCAAAGGCCACAAGTTCGTGCTGACGGTGACCATCACGCTGATGTCCGTGGGCACCGTCGCCATCGGCCTGCTGCCCGCCTATTCGGCGATCGGCGTCGCCGCGCCGCTGCTGCTCGCGCTCTGCCGGCTGCTGCAGGGCCTGGGCGCGAGCGCCGAGTACACCGTGGCCAGCAACTTCCTTCTGGAGCACGGTCCCCGGCACAAGCGGAACTACCTCTCCGGGATGTGCGTGGGCTCCACCTCGCTCGGCCCGCTGCTCGCCTCCGTGATCGCGTACGTCCTGATCGTCGCGCTGCCCCCGGACAGCTTCAACTCCTGGGGCTGGCGCCTGCTGTTCCTCCTGGCCGCACCCCTGTCCCTGGTCACCCTCTACATCCGCAGGCACACCACGGAGGCGCCCGAGTACAAGCGGGTACTGCAGGAAGCCAGGGCGAACCAGGTCAAGCAAGCCCCGTTCCGCGAGGCCGTACGGGACTACTGGCCCGCCATGCTGCGGGCGATCGGCATCGGCGCCGGCCAGCGGGTGGGCTCGTTCATGATCCAGAGCTACTTCGTCACCGCGCTGGTGAAGAACGGCTTCGGGGAGGACCAGTCGCTGCTGGCCGCGGTGTTGACGTACGTCGTCGGGGCGCCGGCCGCGATATGGGGTGGACGGTTCGCGGACCGGCACGGCGGCAGGGGCCTATTGATCGTCGGCTACGGGGTGTTCGTCCTTTTCACGGTGCCGACGTTCCTCGCCATCGAGTCCGGCTCCTTCGCCCTCGCCTTCGCCGCCGTCGTCATCTTCACCGTCATCAACAACGTCATCGGCGGCCCGCTGACCACCGCGTACGTGCTGAGCTTCCCGGCGCACGTGCGCGGCACCGCAGCCGCGCTCAACTACAACGTCGGCACCACGCTGCTCGGCGGCACCGCTCCGCTGCTCGCTTCCTGGCTGGTGGGCCTGACCGGAACCGAGGTGTCCTTCGGCTGGTACATGGCCGTCGTCTGCCTGGCCTCGGCCCTCGTCGCGGGCTTCGCGCTGCCCAAGGCCATCGACGCCGCACGGATCGACGCCCCGCGGGAGGAGCAGACGGTATGAGCACAGGCCCGCAGCCCGAGCCGGACCACCCGCCCGCCGCGAGGTACGGAGCCAAGCCTCCGGTGAGCGGCACCGCCGGCATGGCCGTCACCTCGCATCCGCTGGCCACCCGCGCGGCCCGGGACGTGCTGCGCGAAGGCGGCAACGCCTGCGACGCGGCGCTGTCGGCCGCGGCGGTACAGCTGGTGGTCGAGCCGCACATGACGTCGCTGACCGGTGGGCTCAGCCTGCTGCACCGGTCCGCGCGCACCGGCGCCGCCACCTACCTCAACGGAAACGTCAACGCGCCGCTGGCGCCGCTGCCCGACTTCACCGGCGCCGACCTCTCCCGCGGCCGAGGCGCTCCGGTACCGGGCTGGTGGCCCGCTTTCGACGCGGCCAGGCGGAAGTTCGGCACCTTCGGCACGGGCCGCCTGCTGGCCCCGGCGATCGCGGCCGCCACCGACGGCTTCGAGGTCAACCCCTTCCTCTACGGCGTCGCCTACGGGGAGCAGGCCGGGCTCGGTGCGTCCGAGCAGATGCGGGAGGTGTTCTTCGCCGAGGGCCACCTCGCCGTACCGGGCCAGACGATCCGTCAGCCGCGCGCCGCACGCACGCTCCAGCGCCTGCGAGACGAGGGCATGGACTACTACCTGGGCGACTTCGCGCGCGCGTTCACCTCCGTCGTCCAGGGCGACGGCGGGGTCATCACCGACCGCGACTTCGAGGCGTACCGGGTGCGCGTCCAGGAGCCGGTGCGCGGCACGTACCGCGACACCGAGGTCGTCGCCGCACCGCCGCCGGACGACGGCGGTGCGCAGCTGATCCAGGCGCTGAACATGCTGGAGACGGTGGATCTGGCGCGGCTCGGGCCGCCGACCGCCTCCCCGGAGACCCTCGAACTCCTCATCCAGGCCCACAACACCGCCTACTACGCGCCGCCTCTGCAGCGGGACCTGTCGGAGGACCGGGCGCGCCTGAAGGTGCTGCTGTCCAAGGACCACGCCCGCACCCGCATGGCCCTGCTCGATCCCGGTCCGCCGCCCGGAGCGGCGCCGCCCTCGCCGGGCACCATCCACATCTCCGTCGTGGACGGGGCGGGCGACATCGTCTCGCTCACTCACTCCCACATGGCTTCCGGTTTCGTCAACGGCCTGTTCTGCGAGGGCTTTCAGGTCTCCGGCGGCGGCTCGTTCTTCCAACGGATCATGCCGGGCGCGGGGCAGCGGGCGAGCATCTATCTGGCGCCGAACATCGTGCTGCGGGACGGGCGTCCCGTCATCGTCTCCGGCTCGCCCTCGGTGTCGCTGGTCGCCAACGTCCTGCAGAACCTCGTCAACCTGGTCGACTTCGGGATGAGCATCGAAGACTCGGTACGGGCGCCGCGCTTCGGCGTGCGCCCGCACACTCCGGACCGCGGCTGGCAGCCGGGGAACCTTCTCGAAGCCGGCTTCGATGCCGCGGTGGTACGGCACGTACGGGACTGGGCGGACCGGCAGCGGCTGTGGACGCGGATGGTCAACCCCTGGAACGCGCTCTGCGGCAACTTCGAGGCCATCGTCCTCGACCCGCGGACCGGCACCGCCCGCGCGTGCGCCGACCCGCGCCGGGTGGGTGCGGCCGAGGCCGCGTGACGGGTTCGGCGGCCGGTTCGGCGGTTCGCGAACACCGGCCGAGTCACCGGGTTTCGCGACCACTCGACGGGACGTCACGGCAGGCACGGCTTTTGCCGGCCTGGCTGTCGACTTCAGGTCGGCCTGCGCCACACGGAGATGTTTCGCCGAGTCCTGGGTGAACGGTGCCCCGTCCCAGTCCGCGACGCGATGTTCCGGTTCGAGCCCGGCGAGCCGTGCCATCAGATCGAGTTCCGCCGGCCAGGCGTACCGGCGCCGGGAGTTGCAGCGGCGGTAGCGGGCCGCCACCGTCACGAGTGAGGTGGTGCGAGACGAGCATCTGCTCGGCCAAGTCGAAGGTGGCGAAGCCGAGCTGCTGCTCGGAGACCTCGAACGGCACCGCGATCCGGCCGGGCGGCAGGAACCGCAGCGGTGGCGCGTTCGGCTCGATGAGGAACCGGCCGCCGGGCGCCAGATGACGTGCGGCGTTTCACGTCCGGGGCGCCAGCTCCTGAAGTTCCATCAGCGCCATCGCCCCCACGAACTGGTGGGGGTCCATGTCCGGTCGCAGCGCCTGGCTGGGACGTGGCACGAGTCCCACGCCCAACTTGCCGCACTCCGCGATCGCGGTCTGGGCGAGCCATGCGACCTGCTCCGGGTTCCAGGGCTGGCGAAGACCGTCGATCGCGGTCACCAGCTTCGGGATCCCCCACGCGACGAAGGTGAACTTGTGCGTGCCCGTGGCGACTTCGACCTGTCTCTTGATCCCCCAGGAGGTGTCCCGTACCGCGGAGATGACGGGTAGGAAGATGCTGAACCGGCCGGTGAGGCGGTTTGCGAAATGGGGGCAGAAGACGAGCCGGTAGTTCGTCACGTGCAGCTGCCCGCCGATCGCCTCCGACCCTCGCATGCGGACCATCCACATCAGCTGGTCGGTGGCAAAGCGTTGCAACCCGGCCTCGACGACCTCCACGACGGCGTTCGCCTTTTTGGCGAACCGCACGGCCTCACCTGGCAGAAGGTCGTCGGAGCTGAGTGCCATTCCCATGGTTCCCCCGGTCCGCGCGCCAGGGCACGCACTCGCAGTTGCGGCTGCCGCCCTCATGCTGCCCGCCCGGGCCCGTCACCATCAACTGCCACCGAGTGGAGAACGGCCGGCGGTACCGGAGTTGCCGGTACACGATGCCGTGCCCGTCCCCGAGTGCCGTACTGCAGACTCCTGTTCGGCCTGCCGAAGCGCCATGCTGGGCAGGGCTCGTGGCCGACTCGTGGGGAACCGACAGGCAACCGGTGACGTCTGGCTCAGCGGGGTCGAGCGCTCAGCTCCCTGTGCCGCTGCTCGCGACGCCGTCCGGGTCCACGCCTCGTACGGTTCCAGGCCGACGAAGGACGCGGAGATCGCCCTCGCCGTGCCCGGCGCGTCCATGAACTCCGCAACGAGCGGTTGCAGCCCGGCACTTGGACGCGGAACCGGTCCACCGCCCCGTCGCAGGTCTCGCGCACCACGGCCCTCGCCGCCGGTCAGCGGCGTTTGAGCGGTGGCTCGAACGGTGGCTGCGCGTCTTGTGCGAGCGAGTGTTCCATCGCCGGGGCGGGAGTGGTGCGGCCGTGGGGGTGCTGGCTCGCGTCCTCAGCGCGCCCGCGTGTACGTCCGCACCACGACGCCGTTACCGAAGCTGCGCACCGAGTCCAGGTCGAAGGAGACGAGGCCGAACTCCGCGCCGAACATGGGCATTCCGCTGCCGAGGACCACCGGGTACGACTTGATCACCAGCTCGTCCACCTCCTCCAGCAGATCCCCCGCGAGCTGTGCGCCGCCGCACAGGTAGATGCCGAAGTCCCCGCTCTCTGCCTTGAGTTCACGGACCTTCGCCAACGGGTCCGAGGAGATGATCTCCACGGCGGGATCCGGCGAGGAG
>Ga0164243_10012160_pt1 | contig 12223 bp, 12 predicted proteins | sample OricompcompostOP_FD_108781 | JGI IMG/M metagenome (GOLD analysis project Ga0164243, IMG submission 108781) | Organic Plus compost microbial communities from Emeryville, California, USA - Original compost - Organic plus compost (OP) | ecosystem: Engineered > Solid waste > Mixed feedstock >...
GCGGATGTCGGGATAATAGGTATTGTAAACATAACCACATGACTTTTGGGAGGTTCGATGGCGACCGTGGCAGTGCTCTCGCACATCGTCGTCGACGAGGTGTTCGATGCGGATCGCGTGCGCCTCGGCACCGGCGTCGGCGGAGCGGGCGCCTATGCCGCCGTGGGTGCCAGCCTCGCAGATGCGGATGCCGCGCCGATACTCGTCTCGGGCGTGGGCAGAGACGATCACTCCTTCCTGGCCGACTGGTGCGTCGCTCGTGGCATCTCCGCCGCCGGGCTCTTCGAGGTCGGCCGGCACTCTCCGCGCACCCGCATCCAGTACTTCGCCGACGGCGAGCGCGACGAGACGCCGGTCTACGGTCTCGACCACTTCGACGCCCACACCCCGCTGCCGCGCCACATCCCCGTGCCCGTCGACGTGCTCGACGGCGTCTATCTCTTCCACGATCACCAGGCGCCCTACTGGGACGAGGTCGAGCAGTTCCGGCGCGTCTTCGCCGGACCACTGCTCTGGGAGATCTCGCTGGACTCCTGTCGGCCGCAGCATCTGGCCGAGGTCAGGGAGAGGCTCGAGATCGTCGACATCCTGTCGATCAACGAGGCCGAGGCGCTGGCGCTGCTGGGCGTCGCCACGCTCGCCGACGCGGTCGAGCGGCTGCGCCGAGAGCGCGGCGTCACCGTGCTGTTGCGCCGCGGCGCGCGCGGCTCCGTGCTCATCGCCGACGACGCGGTGTTCACCGTCGGCACCGTGCCCACCCCGGCTTCGGACCCGACCGGCGGCGGCAACAGCTATACCGGCGCGTTCCTCGCGGCGTATGCGGGCACCGGGCGCTTCGATCATGCGGCCCGCGTCGCCGCAGCGACGGCGAGCGCGGTCGTGGCGGCGCCGGGGGCGCCCGAGGTCGACGACGTCGTCCGCCGCGCCGTGCAGCGCGCGGCGCAGGGCGTCTCGCTCGCGCGCCAGTGAGCGCGCGGGGAGATCGAGAACCGCGAGAACAAGGAAGAAGGACGAGATGTCTTCAGAGTGGAATCCGCATCGCCTCTACGACGAGTACCGCTACGCCGAGAACGTGCCGCGCAGGGGTCTGCTGGTCGAGGGGCGCCCCGCGCTGTCGCAGTTCGAGCCCGAGAAGGTCGCGCGCTATGTGCTGCTGACGGTGCGCGACCCGCTCTGCGCCTACGACGACGACCCGGCGACGCAGCTGGCGCGCCGTCTCGACGACGCCGAGCAGATCGGAGCCTCCGGCATGTTCACCACCTGGACGGGCACCCACCGTGGCGTCGCCCTGACCGTCGTCTCGGGCGGCAGCGGCTCTCCCGAGGCCGAGCTCATCATGCACGAGCTGCTGGAGTTCACCGCGGCCGACACGTTCATCCGCGTCGGCGGCTCTGGCGGCTACCATCCGAAGGCCGAGCCCGGCGACGTCGTGATCGCGTCGGGCGTGGTGCGCGACGAGGGGATGACGCAGGCGTACATCCCGGCCTCCTATCCGGCGGTGGCCTCGCACGACGTCGTCGTCGCGATGGCGCGCGCGGCGAACGGGGTGGGGCAGCGGTTCCACGTCGGCGTCACCCGATCCAGCGACAGCGACTTCTGCGGTGTCGGGCGCCCCTCGGTGGGCGGCTACTTCCAGCCGTGGCACACCGAGATCCTCGACACGTGGGCGCGTGCCGGCGTGCTCAACGGCGACCGCGAGTCGGCGGCGATTGTCACCCTCGCGGCACTGTTCGGAAAGCGCGGCGGGTCGGTCTGCTCGGTGGCGGACAACGTGATCGCGGGTCGCAGCTTCGTCGCCGGCGCTGGCCACGCCTCGGTCATGGACATCGCGCTCGCCGGAGTCGTCGAGCTCGCCGCCATGGACGCCGAGAGCGAGGCGGGGCAGGGCCTCTTCAGCCCGCGCACCACGGTTGCCCATTGACACGGTCATAAAGTGGTTATAACTTCAATACAACCCACTCAGGTACCCGACGAGGAGTACACAGCATGAACAGGAAAGTGACCACGCTCGCGGCGATCGGCATGGTGGCCGTCGCCGCGGTGAGCGTTGCAGGATGCAGCGGCGGAGCCGGTGCCGGCCGAGAGAAGCTCGAGCTGTGGTTCTGGGGCGCGCCCCCGGCCCAGCAGGACACGATGCAGGAGGTGCTCGTCGACGGCTTCAACGCCTCGCAGGACGAGTACGAGCTCAAGGTCAACTTCGACAACGCGGTCGACAAGAACATCCAGGTGGCGTTGAGCGCCAACCGCGGCCCCGACATCGTCTACGGCTCCGGTCCCGCGTTCGCCTCGGCCTACGCCGCCGAGGGCAAGCTCGCCGACATGACGCCGTACGCCGAGCAGTACGGCTGGAAGGACCGCATCCTCGACTCGATGTACGAGTCGGGCACCTACGACGGCAAGCTCTACTCGCTGCCGAACTCGATCGAGGACATCGGCGTCTTCTACAACACCGCGGTGCTCGACAGCCTTGGCGTGGAGATCCCCACCACCTACGACGAGTTCGTCGACGTGATGGACAAGGCCGCCGACGCGGGGCTGTACTCCTCGGTGACCGGGAACCAGGGCTGGAAGCCGGTCAACCAGAATTACATCTCGCTGTTCCTCTCGCAGGTCGCCGGCGGAAAGACGGTCTACGACGCGCTGCAGGGCACCGTGCCGTGGACCGACCCCGCGATCGTCGACGCGGTGCAGGCGTCGGCCGACTTCTACAACGCCGGCTACCTCGGCGGCGACGACTACCCGACCCTCAACTTCGACCAGTCGATGAAGCTGCTCAGCGAGCAGAAGTCGCCGTTCTTCATCGGCCCGAGCCTGGCCTTCCAGTTCGCGTCGAACTACTTCAACGACGAGGCCGGCAACACCGACGAGCTCGGGTTCATGGCCTTCCCGACGATCAACGCAGAGCTGCCGAGCCCCTACTACACGCTGGGCACCACGGCATCGCTGTCGATCAACGAGGCGTCGAAGAACAAGGACGGCGCCGCGATGGTCATCGACTACATGATGAGCGACGACTTCGCGCAGAAGATGAACGAGACTTGGCCGGGGTACTGGGCGGTGCCGCTCAAGGACTTCGACCTGAAGGCCGACGACTTCACGGGTCTGTCGAAGCCGTTCGTCGAGGCGATGCACCAGACGATCGCCGGCGTCAACGACGGCAACTACGGCTACTTCGCCGGCACGTTCTTCCCGCCGGCCACCGCCGCGGCGTTCACCGACATCGACTCCGTCTGGCTCGGCAACGTCACCGCCGAGGAGTTCCTCACCGGCATCCAGAAGATCTTCGACGAGGAGAAGGCGAAGGGGCTCGTGCCCCCGCTGCCCGAACCGGCCAACTGAGCCCGGCAGGGCGGGGCTCGCCGACGCGCGCCCCGCCCTGCACGATCCCGTTCCGCGCCTCACGAAAAGACACCGTCATGACAACCACCCTCGCGCCCAGGGCGAGAAGCCGCTCCGGTGCGACGCGGCCGGCGACCCGGCGCCGCTCCCGTCAGAGCCGACGGCGCGCCGTCACCGGGTATCTGCTGGTCTCGCCGGCCCTGCTGCTGTCGATCCTCATCGTCGTGCTGCCCGGCATCCTGACCCTGCTCTTCGCGTTCACCGACTGGAACGGCATCGGCTTCGACGCCGAGTTCATCGGCCTGCAGAACTTCCAGGACATCCTGGCCGACCCGGTGTTCGCCACCTCGCTCAAGAACAACATCACCTGGCTGATCCTCTTCCTCACCCTTCCCGTCGTGATCGGCCTGCTCACCGCGGCACTGCTGCTGCGCCGCAAGAGGATGCGCACCTTCTACCAGGTCGTCTTCCTCATGCCCTACGTGCTCGCACCGGTCGTGAACGCCCTGGTGTGGCAGACCATCATCTACAACCCCAACGGCGGGGTCTTCGGGCTGCTGCAGCTCGCTCCGCCCACGGCCGGCCAGTCGACGTCGCTGTATGCCGCGGCCGCCGTCGACATGTGGCACTACTGGGGCTTCCTCACCGTCGTCTACCTCGGCGCGATGCGCCAGACGCCCGTCGACCAGGTCGAGGCGGCGACCGTCGACGGCGCCGGTGCGTGGAAGGTGTTCCTGCATGTCTACCTCCCCAGCATCCGGCCCACCCTGCTGCTGATGGGGGTCATGACGGTGATCTTCTCGTTCCTCGCCTTCGACTACGTGTACCTGCTCACGCAGGGCGGCCCCGCGCACTCCAGCGAGGTGATGGGAACGTACGCGTACGCCTTCGCTTTCTCGTCGTTCCAGTTCGGCAAGGCGGCCGCGGTCGGACTCGTCATGAGCTTCTTCGGGCTGCTCGCCTCGGTGCTCTACACGTGGATCAGCAGAAGGGACCTGCTGCGATGAAGACCCCCTTCCGCTCGGTCATCGGGCACCTCGTGCTCGCGGTGTTCGCCGTCACCGCGCTCGTGCCCCTCGTGCTCGTGCTGCTCAACAGCTTCAAGGACAACTCCGAGATCCTCGGCAACCCCTTCCGGCTCCCCGAGAGCCTGTCGGTCGACAACTTCGTCACGGCGTGGAACTACGGCCAGTTCACCGAGGGATTCGTCAACAGCATCCTGCTCACCGGCACCACGGTCGTCGTCGTGCTGATCTGCTCGTCGCTTGCCGGCTACGTGCTCGCCGGGCAGAAGGTGCGCAGCTGGCCCGTCATCATGGTCTACCTCACGATGGCGATGACGGTGCCCATCCAGCTGTTCATCTTTCCGCTGTACTCCGTCGCCGCGAACGCGGGGCTGACCGACAACGTGTTCGTCGTCGGGGTGATCCTCGCCGCCATCAACATGCCGTTCGCCACGTTCCTCATGCGCACGTTCTTCCTCAACGTCCCGGTCGAGGTCGAAGAGGCGGCAGTGGTCGACGGCCTCAACACCTTCCAGCTCGTCACCCGGGTGCTGTTCCCCATGGTGCGCCCCGGCCTCATCACGGTGGGGGTCATCGTCGGGCTCAACGCCTGGAATGAGTTCCTCATCTCGTCGACGTTCCTGCAGGACCGCGACACCAAGACGCTGACCCTGGGCTTCCTCACGATGAACGGCACCTTCAGCACCGACATCGGCACCATGATGGCCGGGGCGCTCATCCTCATCGTGCCGATCCTCGCGGTGTTCATCGCACTGCAGCGCTACGTCGTCGACGGCATGGCCAGCGGGGCGGTGAAGGGATGACCGTCACCGTGCCGCTCGACCAGTCCTACGCCGAGCGGGTGTACGCGGGCGTGGTCGGCAAGCTCATCGGCGTGTACCTCGGCCGCCCCGTCGAGGGGTGGGCCTACGACGACATCTCGTCACGGTTCGGCCTCGTCGACCGCTACGTAAGCGGGGAGCTCGGGCTGCCGCTCATCGTGGCCGACGACGACATCTCGGGCACCTTCACGTTCGCCCGCGCCGTCGAAGACAACGCGGGCGCCGCGGTCACGGCAGCGACCGTGGGCGACACCTGGCTCAACTACATCATCGAGGACAGGACGATCCTGTGGTGGGGCGGATACGGGCGCTCGACCGAGCACACCGCCTACCTGAACCTGCGCGCCGGCATCGGCGCTCCCGCGAGCGGCTCGATCGCGACCAACGGGCAGACACTGGCGGAGCAGATCGGCGCGCAGATCTTCTCGGATGCCTTCGCCCTGATGCATCCGGGCGACCCCGACGCGGCCGCGGCGCTGACGCGTGCCGCCGCGAGCGTCAGCCACGACGGCGTCGCGCTCGACGCCGCGGCCTTCTTCGCGGCGATGCGCGCGCAGGCGTTCGTCACGGCCGACCTCGATGAGCTGATCGTGACGGGCCGCCGCCTCGTGTCGGACGAGCGTCTGCTGGCGCTGATCGATGACGTCTGCGATCGCGTCGCCGAGGGCGACGACTGGCGCGAGGTTCGCGACTGGGTCGACGAGCGCTACGGGTACTCGCACTACCCCGGCCCCTGCCATGCGCTCTCGAACACCGCCATGGTGCTGGCCGCCCTCCGTCTCGCCGGAGACGACTTCGCCGTGGCCGTCGCGGTGGCCTCGTCGGTGGGCTTCGACACCGACAGCAACGCCGGAACGGTCGGATGCCTGAACGCCGTGCGCCTCGGGCTCGACGCGGTGCCGGCGGAGCTACGCGGGCCGGTCGCCGATCGCGCCATCGTGGTCAGCGCCGACGGCGGAGAAGCCGTGACGGATGCCGTGCGCGAGGCGCGCCGCATCGTCGGCTCGGCTCTCTCGCTGCGCGGACTGGCGCAGCCGGCGCCCTCTGCACGCATGGACTTCGCCTTCGCCGGGTCGCAGCAGGGCTTCACCGCCTGCCCTCATCACCCCGATCTCGCGGCTCCGGAGCTGTCGAACCCGGCGGGAGGGGCCCTGCACATCACGGCGAGCGCCGGCGGGCCCACGGCCGTGTCGACGCCGACCTTTCTCGACCCGCTCGATGCGACGAGCGACTTCTCGACCGTGGCGAGCCCGACCCTCTATCCCCGCTGCACCGTGACGGTCGCGCTCCGTGCCGACGCGCCCGCCGACGTGAGGCTCTTCGCACTCTACGACGCAGGCCACGGTATCGAGCGGCGCGAGAGCGCCCCCGAGACGATCACCGCGACACGCACTCTCACCTGGACGATCCCGCCGATCGGCAACCTCGTCCCGTTCCGGCTCGGTCTCGAGATCGAGCCGGCACCGGGCGGTGCGACGGTCGTCGTCGACAGCGTGGACTGGAACGCGGCGCCCGCGCGCTTCGAGCAGACCGGCATCCTGCTGACCTCGATCTGGGACACGGCGCCGGCGGCCCTGGCGCCGTGGGTGAGCTCGGCGCGCAACTGGGAGGCCGACTTCGCCGGCACCTACTGCGTCTCCCACCCCGGCGCGGGCGGCGTGGTCACGATCGGGACCCGCGACTGGGTCGACTACGGCGTCGAGTCCACGCTCACGCTCTCGTTGCACGAGACGGCCGGCCTCGTCGTGCGCGCCCGCGGCCACCGTTCGTACAGCGCCGGCGTCTTCGCCGACGGCCGGGTGCGTCTCATCGACCAGGTCGCCGGCGACCGGCGCGTGCTGTTCGACGCCGCCTACCCGGCGCCGCTCGACACCCCGCTGCGGGTGCGCCTCGACGTCGCGGGCGGTGATCTCACCCTCAGCGTCGACGGTGAGGTCATCGCCCGCGCGGCATCCACCCGGCCCTGGCACGGCGGAGGCGCCGGCTTCCTGGTGGAACGAGGAACCTTCACGGCGGACGGCTTCCGCGTCTGCCGCCACGACTCCGACTCCGAATGAACGAAGAAAGAAAGGCAACAGCATGAGCGTCACCCCGGGAACCTGGGAGAGCTTCTCCGTCAACACCAAGCCGGCGGAGGGATTCCCCGCGCCCACCGGCTACGTCGACGTCACCCCGCGGCTGCGCGAGGCGGTGAGCGGCTCGGGCGTCGACGGCATCCTGCACGTCTTCATCCCGCACACGACCTGCACGATCATCTTCAACTCCGGCGTCGACGGCACCACGCTGCAGGACATCCGGCTCTTCATCGAGCAGTCGATCCCGGTCGACCGCCCGTTCGTGCACCTGCACGACGGGCCGCAGGATGCCGCCGCGCACGTGCGACTGGTCTACGGCGTGCAGTCGCTGCAGCTGCCGGTGATCGGCGGCGAGCTGGGCATCGGACACAGCCAGGGCGTGTACCTGCTCGAGCTCGACGGTCCCCGCGACCGCACCGTCCAGTACGCCCTGCAGTCGTTCTGATGCCGATCCTCGGCGTGCGCGGCGGTCTGTCGGTCGACCACCTGGTGGTCGAGGGGCGGGGCGCCCGCTTCGGTCAGCTCGGCGGCCCTGCGCTGTTCGCCGCCCTCGGCGGGCGCCTCGTCGACGGCGTCGACGTGCGCCTGTCGACCAGACTGCCCGACGACGAGCCGCGGTTCGCCGCGCTGTTCGACCGACTCGGCGTCGATCGTGCGCACTGCGCCGCGGTTCCCTCGGCCACGCGGCTGTGGATCCTCAACGCGGCGGAGGGCCGCCGCATCGTCGAGACCGCCCAGCGGGGACCGATCGAGCTCGAGACCGCGGTCGCGGCGGAGAACGCCGCGGAGGAACCGGGGCCGCCCGCGTTCTTCGCGGGACTCGACGCCGTGCTCGACTCGTCGCCGGTCACGCGACCCGACGTGGACGGCTCGACCCGCGTCGGCATCGACCCGCACCAGCTGCCGATGGCGTCAGGTCCGATCGACTACCTCCGCCGGGTCACACCGCCCGGCGGGATCGTGCTTCCCAGCAGGGTGCAGCTGACGCTGATCGACCCGCAGCCACGCACGGCAGCCCGGCGGATCGCCGCCGAGCTGGACACCCCCGTCATCGCCCGGCTCGACAGCGAGGGCATGCTCGTCGTCGAGGCCGGAGGGCGAGACGCGTGGGTCGTGCAGGACGCGAGGGTCGACGTCGTCGAGACGACCGGCGCGGGCGATGCCTCGGCCGCAGCCATCATGGCCGCCACGGCCCTGGGCGCAGACCTCGTCACGGCCGCCATGTTCGGCGCCGCCGTGGCGCGTGTGGCGCTCGGCGGGTGGGGAGCGGATGCGCTCCTCGACGCCATCCCCTTCACCGCACCGCCCGACGGTGTCACCGCAGATCAGGAGAGATAGATGACCCATCAGAACACCCTCGCCGACCTCGTCGCCGCCCTCGAAGGATCGGCCGACGTGCAGCGCGCCGTGACGACCCCGCCGCGGGACGCCGTGTTCGTCGGCTCGGGCGACTCGTTGTCGTCGGCATTGCTCGCCCAGGCCTACGGTCATCGCGCCGCGTCGTCGGGCGACATCACCTTCGTCGGCCGGCTGCCCGTCGGCATCCGCACCGTTGTCGGGATCTCGCACTCCGGCACCTCCGGCGCCACGGTGCAGGCGCTGCGGCTCGCACGCGAACAGGGGGCGCGTACGATCGCGATCACCTCGAACGCCGACTCCCCGCTCGCCGCCGCCGCCGACGAGGTGCAGCTGGTGCCGTCGCTGCCGGTCGACGAGGCGGTGCCGTGCGCCGGCCACCTCATGCTCGGGCTGGGTGTCGCCGCCGTGTGCGGTGAGGACACCGACGGTGCCACCACGGCGCTCGCGCGGCTGCTGTCGCAGCGGGCCACGCTGGTCGACGAGACCGTCGCCGCGCTTCCGCCGCAGGCGCCGGCGGGGATCTCGGTGCTCTCGCTGCCCGATCTGCGCGGGGCGGCCGACTTCTGGATGCTCAAGCTGATCGAGGCGACGGGCATCGCGGTGCGCACGGTGGCGCTGGAGGAGAGCGGCCACGTCGACTACTTCATCGGGCCCCAGGCGCATCTGGCGGTGCAGCTCATCGGCGCGCACAGCCGGTTCCGCTTCGACCGGCTCGCCACGGCTCTCGACCACACGGGCCAGACGGTGCTGCAGGTCGTGTTCCCCGAGGGGCCGGCGCCGTCCACGCGCGACGGGTTCCTCGGCGAGCTCGCCGGCGCCGTCGTCGGCACGCTGGTGGCGGCAGCGGCGGCCGATCGCTGGGGGCGCCCGCCGTTCCGCGGGGGTGCGGTCAACATGGACGCCGCCCACATCAAGCTCGACGGCATGCCCGTCGTCTAACCGTCGCGACCGCCGGGCGGATGGCGCCATCCCTCCGCCCGGCATGCGCAGACGTCGACCGCCGAAGGGTTAGGTTATGTTGTTATAATCTCTGCATACGACTCGCTCCGAAGGGCCTCCATGACGACCGCAGCCATCTCTCATCCGCTCGCCTCCCTGGCGACGCCGGTGAACCGCACGTCGCCGATGCCGGCCTGGGCACAGGTGTATCGCGACCTCAAGGGCCTCATCGACCAGTCGGCCGCCATCGGCGAGCAGCTGCCCACCGAGCTCGATCTCGCGGCGATCTACGGCATCAGCCGCATCACGATCCGTCAGGCCCTGGCCTCGCTCGCGCAGGAGGGCTACGTCGAACGCCGGCACGGCACCGGCACGTTCGTCGCCGACCGGCCTGCCCTGGTGCAGCACGACTTCGGGCTGATGACGCCGTGGCGAGACCGGTTCCGGGCGGCGGGCGAGGACGCGGAGTCGATCCATCTCGTCGACGCCCCCGCCGAGAGCGAGCCGTTCGACCTCACCTCGCAGCTCGACCCCGCGGAACGCGACCTTCCCCGCCTGCACCTCAAGCGCCTGCACAAGGTCAACGGGCGCCCCATCGGCATCACCGACTCGTGGCTCGCCGGACGCGCCGCCGGCGTCCTCGACGGGGTGGAGCTCGTCGAGGGGTCGCTGTCGAAGACCCTCGAGCCCCTCGGCGTGCGCAGCACCGAGACCCACCACTTCCTCGAGGTGCGCACCGTGACGCGCGCCGAGGCCGTGCTGCTGCAGACCAACGAAGACGGAGCGCTTTTCGTCGACTGGTCGATCGGGCGCGACGAGGGCGAGCTCATCGAGACCTCCCGCACGGTCTGGCTCGGCTCGAGAGTGCGCTTCCACTACGCCACCGGCTCCTGACCGCGCGCGGTGCGCCGCAGTGAGCCCCCACCGGGAGAAGACATGACCGACCGTATCGTCGTCGTCGGCTCGATCAACGCCGACATCATCGCCACCGTGCCCGAGCGCGCGGCGGCCGGCAAGACCGTGCTCGTCAGCGGCGTCGAGAGGCGCTGCGGCGGCAAGGGCGCCAACCAGGCCGCGGCAGCGGCGCGCGCCGGAGCCGAGACCGTGCTGATCGCGGCCGTCGGCGACGATCACGACGGCGAGGCCCAGCTCGCCGAGCTCGTGCGCGACGGGGTCGACGTGTCGGCCGTGCTCACCCTTCCGGGCGTCCCCACGGGCTTCGCGTTCATCACCGTCACCCCCGACGGCGAGAACTCCATCACCGTCGCCCCCGGTGCGAACGCCGAGTTGACCGCCGAGCATGCGCTCGCCGCGCTCGAGAGCGCCGCCCCCGCCCTCGTCGCGCTGCAGACCGAGGTGTCGGCCGAGGTCGTCGACGTCGTGGGCGGGTGGTGTGCCGCGCGGGGCGTGCGGCTCGTGCTCAACGACGGTCCGGTCGTGCCGCTCTCGCGGGCGACGCTCGCCGCCGCGCATCCGCTCGTCGTCAACGAGCACGAGGCGCGTGAGATCTGCGCGGCAGGGCGCGAGGTCGCCGTCGACGATCTCGCCGCGGCCGTGAGCGACGCCACCGGTGCGCAGTCCGTCGTCGTCACGCTCGGCGACGTGGGTAGTCAGATCGCCGAGGGGGATCGCGTGCGACGCGTCCCCGCAGCGCGAGCCGCCGTCATCCGTGACACGACGGGCGCCGGCGACACCTTTCTCGGCACGCTCGCCGCGGGTCTCGCGGCGGGGGAGGACCTCGTGGGCGCCGTGCGCCTGGCGTCGGCCGCGGCTGCCGAGTCGGTCTCGTGGATCGGCGCGCGACCCCCGGCACGCGATGACCTGTCGGTCAGCACGGCCAGTCCCGCAGCTGCGCGGTGAGCTGCGCGAGGTACTCGGGCGGCCCCGCCTCGGCGAACACAGCCACAGCTCGGCGGCGTGCAGCGGGTACCACGCGCGCACGAGCGCAGCGTCGGCGCCGTACGCGTCGATGATCGCGTCAGCCGCGCGGGTCCTTGCGGGAGGCTCCCCACGCCGCCCTCGCCAGCTCGCGCATCGGGTCTCCGAGATGCGCGGCCTCCCAGTCCACGACGCCGGTGATGCGGCGGCCGTCCGTCAGCAGGTTGCCGTCCGTCCAGTCTCCGTGGCAGAACGCCACACCGGATGCAGCGGGGATCACGAGAGGAAGCGCCGGCCCGTCCGAGGCGCGGTAGCGCGCGACGACGGCCGCGTCGTCGGGTGCCGGCGGCAGTCCGGGCGGCGGGTCGAGCCGGTGCACCGCGCGGAGGATCGGCGCCGAACGTCGGAGCGCGTCGAGGCGGTCGTCGAGGTCGAGCTCGTCGACGCGGACGCCGGGGAGCTCGGTCATGACGATCGACCCGGTGCGCTCGTCGACGAGCTCCGGCGCGGGTACGCCCGACCCGGACAGTGCGCGCAGCGCCCGCACCTCGGTGTCGTGCCGCGTCTCGTCCGTCATGCGCTTCTCGACGAGCCGACGACCGTCGCGCTCGATGAGCCGCACCGCTCCGACCGCTCCCTGTCGCATCCCGACATCCTGCCACGGCCGTCCTGCCGCCCGCGCGCGGCCGGTCGCTCGACGGCCGGCCCCTAAACTCCTTCACATGGCGAAGAACGGCAAGACGGTGGGCGTGCGGGATGTCGCCGCGCTCGCCGGGGTGTCGCGCCA
>Ga0164243_10012161_pt1 | contig 12222 bp, 12 predicted proteins | sample OricompcompostOP_FD_108781 | JGI IMG/M metagenome (GOLD analysis project Ga0164243, IMG submission 108781) | Organic Plus compost microbial communities from Emeryville, California, USA - Original compost - Organic plus compost (OP) | ecosystem: Engineered > Solid waste > Mixed feedstock >...
GACTCGTTCAGCCAGAGGTCGTTCCACCACTCCATGGTGACCAGGTCGCCGAACCACATGTGGGCCAGCTCGTGCAGGATCGTCTCGGCGCGGCCCAGGTACGCCGCGTCGGTCACCTTGGAGCGGAAGACGTACTGGTCGCGGATGGTGACCGCGCCCGCGTTCTCCATGGCGCCCGCGTTGAACTCCGGGACGAAGAGCTGGTCGTACTTCTCGAACGGGTAGGCGTAGTCGAACTTCTCCTGGAACCAGTCGAAGCCCTGCCGGGTGACCTCGAAGATGGCGTCCGAGTCGAGGTACTCCGCGAGGGAGGGGCGGCAGTAGATGCCGAGCGGCACGGACTGGCCGTCCTTCTCGTACACGCTGTGCACCGAGTGGTACGGGCCGGCGATGAGCGCGGTGATGTACGTGGAGATCCGCGGCGTCGGCGCGAACGTCCAGACGTTGTCCTGCGGCTCGGGCGTCGGCGAGTTGGAGATGACCGTCCAGCCCTCGGGCGCCTTCACGGTGAACTGGAAGGTGGCCTTCAGGTCGGGCTGCTCGAAGGACGCGAACACGCGCCGGGCGTCGGGCACCTCGAACTGGGTGTACAGGTAAGCCTGCTGGTCGACGGGGTCGACGAAGCGGTGCAGGCCCTCGCCGGTGTTGGTGTAGGCGCAGTCCGCGACGACGCGCAGGACGTTGCGTCCCTGGAGCAGGCCCGGCAGGGTGATGCGGGAGTTCTCGAAGACCTCGCCCGGGTCGAGCTGGTCTCCGTTCAGGGTCACCTCGTGGACGGTCGGTGCCACGAGGTCGATGAAGGAGTCGGCACCGTTCTCGGCGACATCGAAACGCACCGTCGTGACGGAGCGGTACGTGCCCCCCTCCTGCGCGCCGGAGAGGTCGAGATCGATCTCGTACGAGTCAACGGTGAGCAGCTTCGCGCGCTGCTGTGCCTCTTCGCGGGTCAGGTTTGTGCCAGGCACGCGGTCATCTCCTCGATATGTGTGGGTTCGGTCATCCTTCCATGGGACCTGACCGGAACGCGATGTCCATTACCCGCCGGTGGGCGGGGTCCGCGCACGCGAGGCTGGGGCCATGACGAACTTCCTCGTGCGTGCCATCGGTCCGGCGGTCCTGAAGGAACTGCGCTCCACTGACGACGCGGGACGCCGGATGGTTCCCGTGACGGACGACGAGGGCGGTGCGCCGCTGCGCTGCTGTCTGCGCCGCGGCGAACCCGGCGAGCGCGTCGCCCTCGTGTCGTACGCCCCGCTGCGCCGCTGGGCGGCCGGCGCGGGCGTCGATCCGGGCGCCTACGACGAGCAGGGACCGGTGTTCGTGCACGCCGGCGAGTGCGGCGGCCCCGCCTCCGCCGGGCTGCCCTTCGACCGGGCCCACCGGGTCGTGCGCCGCTACGCGGCGGACGGGCGGATCCTCGGCGGCGAGCTGGTGGAGCCGGGCGCCTTCGAGGCGGCGTTCACTCGGGCGTTCGCCGACCCGGCCGTGGAGTTCGTCCATGTGCGGGCCGTGGAGTACGGCTGCTTCCTCTACGAGGTACGCAGGGGCTGAACGGGCGGTCACAGCTGCCAACACTTGTTGGCCCATGAATGTTGGCCTACGGTTGTTGGTATGAACGAGAGCAAGCCCCGGACCCCCCGTCGCTCCGACGCGACCCGCACGGCGATCCTCGAGGCGGCCCGCGAGCGCTTCGCCGCCGACGGCTACGACCGCGCCACCATCCGCGCCATCGCCCGCGACGCGAACATCGACCCGTCGATGGTGATGCGCTACTACGGCAACAAGGAGGGCCTGTTCGCGGCGGCCGTGGCCATCGACCTGGAACTGCCGGACCCGGCGTCCGTCAGCCGCGACACGGCCGGACAGGCACTGGTGACCCACTTCCTGGCGATGTGGGAGAAGAACGAGGTGCTCACGGCCCTGCTGCGGGTCGGCGCGACCAACGAGGCCGGGGCCGAGCGCATGCAGGGCGTCTTCGCGGACCAGCTGCTGCCGCTGGCCCGGCGGGTGTGCCCCGACCCCGAACAGGCCCCGGCGCGGGCCGCGCTGGCGTCCTCACAGCTGCTGGGCCTCGCGCTCACCCGCTATGTGCTGCGCTTCCCGCCCGCGGTGGCGCTGGCCCCCGAGGAGATCGTGGCGTGGCTGGCGCCGACGGTGCAGCGGTACCTGACCGCGCCGCACCCGGCGTAGCGGCGCGAGCGCGCGGCGGCGGGGCGCACGCACGAGGGCGCCGGCCCCGGCCGGTCGCACGCCTGTACGTACCCGGGACGGGGCCGGCGCCCTCGACAGCGCGCGGCGGACTCGGAAGAGCTCGCGTCAGGCCGTCGCGTCGGCCTTGGTGGTGATGTTGGAGCTGGTCGGGTCCTTCTTCTTGTGCGACTTGTCCAGCACCATGACCAGGCCCGTGATGACCGCGAAGATCACGATCGGGGCGATCACGTACAGGGAGAGCGTCTCGATGACGCTCAGGCCCTGACCGGGGTCGTCGCCGTCGTCGCGCGTGAGCGCGAGGGCGGGGGACGACATCAGCAGCATCATCAGCGTCGTACCGGAGGCCAGGGCGCCGGCGCGCAGGGCGTTCTTCTTGTCCACGGGCCCAAAAGTACCGAACGCCGCCGGGGCGCGCGCGTCCGGGGGTGCCGTCACGGGCCGCCGGCGCCGGCCGGCGGCCGGGTCCGGGCCGTGTCCTCGCGGAGCACCTCCAGCAGCGCGCGGACCCGCGGCGAGGCCGTCAGCTCCTCCAGGGTGACCGGCCGGCCGGCCGCGTCGGCGATCGGCAGGCGCCAGTTGGGGTACTCGTCCCAGGTCCCCGGCAGGTTCTGCGGGCGGCGGTCGCCCACGCCGTCCGGCAGCCAGACGCCGACCATCCGGGCCGGGGTGCGCAGCAGGAAGCGGTGCACGGCCCGGATAGCGGCCTCCTCGCCGATGCCGCCGATGCCGCCGATGCCGCCGGTCGCGCCGACCCGGCCGACCCCGCCGACCCCGCCGACCCGGCCGTCCCCGTCGCCCCCGCTGACCCCGCCGTCCCCGTCGTCCCCGTCGTCCGTCAGTCCGAGCCGGGACAGCAGTTCCAGCCACTCGGCCGCGTCGGCCGTCGCCTCCGCGCGCTCCTCCTCCAGCGGGCGGGTCGACAGGCCGAGCCGGTCGCGCAGTTCGACGTGCTCGCCGGTGAGGCGGGCGGCGGTGGGCGGCAGGTCGTGGGTGGTGGCGGTGGCCAGGCAGTCGGCGCGCCAGGACCCGGGCGGCAGCGGGCGGCCGTCGCCCTCCCAGTCCCGCTCGAACCACAGCACGGAGGTGCCGAGCACCCCGCGCGCCCGCAAGCGCTCCCGTACGCCGGGCTCCACGGTGCCGAGGTCCTCGCCGATCACGACGGCCCCGGCGCGGGACGCCTCCAGGACCAGCACGGCGAGCATGGCCTCGGCGTCGTAGCGGACGTACGTGCCCTCGGTCGGCGGCTCCCCCTCGGGCACCCACCACAGCCGGAACAGCCCCATGACGTGGTCGATGCGCAGGGCGCCCGCGTAGCCGAACAGGGCGCGCAGCAGCATCCGGTAGGGCTCGTAGCCCGAGGCGGCCAGCCGGTCCGGGCGCCAGGGCGGCAGCCCCCAGTCCTGGCCGCGCGCGTTGAAGGCGTCCGGAGGGGCGCCGACCGACATCCCGGCCGCGAAGTACTCCTGCTGGGCCCAGGCGTCCGCGCCGTCCGGATGCACGCCGACGGCCAGGTCGTGGACGATCCCGACGGGCATCCCCGCCTCCCGCGCGGTGCGCTGCGCGGCGGCCAGCTGGGTGTCGGTGAGCCAGGCGAGCCGGCGGTGGAAGTCGACGCGGGCGGCCAGTTCGCGCCGCGCGCGGGCGGTGTCGGCGGACCGGGGGTCCCGCAGCCCAACCGGCCAGCGCCGCCAGTGCGGGCCGTGCGCCTCGGCCAGCGCGCACCAGGTGGCGTGGTCCTCCAGCGCCTGCCCCTCGCGGGCGAGGAAGGCGGCGTACGCGTCCTGCCGGGCGGGTTCGAGGGGCACCTCCAGGACCAGTTCGAGCGCCTCGCGCTTGGCCTCCCACACCGCGTCCCGGTCGATCAGCGCGCCCTTCTCCAGGACGCCCTCGCGCAGCCGCGCGGCCCGTTCCAGCAGGGCGGCCACCCGGGCGCCGTCCTCGACCCGGGCGAACTCGGGGACGTCCTCGACCCGCAGATGGACCGGGTCGGGGAAGCGCCGGGAGGAGGGCCGGTAGGGGGACGGGTCGGTGGGCGGCCCGGGTACGGCCGCGTGCAGCGGGTTGACCTGGAGGAAGCCGGCGCCGAGCGAGCGTCCGGCCCAGTCGGCGAGGGTGGCCAGGTCGCCGAGGTCGCCCATGCCCCAGGAGCGGCGGGACAGCAGGGAGTAGAGCTGGACGAGGAGTCCGTACGCCCGTCCGGGGGGTGCGGGCAGCCGGGGCGGGGCGACGACGAGGTGGCTGTGGGCGGTGCGGCCGTCGGGCGCGGCGGCGGTCAGCCGGTGCACGCCGGGTGGGAGCCGGGCGGTGCTCTCGTGGGTCTCGCCCTGTTCGGTGGTGACGGTCAGCCGGGTGCCGGGCGGCAGCGCGTCGAGGGCGGGTGGCGCGGTGCCGCTCCAGCAGACCACCGTCGGGGGCAGCAGACGCTCCCGCAGGGCGCGTTCGCGGGCGGCGAGGGCGGCGGCCACGGCGGCCGGGGTGCTCGTGTCGACGCCGAGGGCGGTCAGCGCGCGGGTGAGGGCGGTGGCCGAGGCCGTGACCGTACGGTCGGGGGACGGCCGGTAGGAGGGGGCGACGCCGTGCAGGTGGGCGAGCCGGGACAGATCGTCGGAGGGCGGGTCCTGGGGCTGTCCGGACCCTTCGGCAGGGATGTCGGCCGACCGCGTCTGTGTCATCTACGGCCTCGGGGCGCTCATGTCCATGTCCATACCGGTGTCCATACCCGGATCCACGTCCATGTCCCAGTAGGCGGCCTCACTCGTCAGGGGCACGGCGTCGGCGAGCGGCGGCTCGCTGGTGAGGGGCTCGGCGTCGGGGAGAGGTGGTTCGCTGGTGAGGGGGGTGGCGGCACAGGCGCCCTCGGCGCTGAAGACACAGACGAGCGTCTCGGGCGCGAAGGGCGCCTCAGGTTTGGACAGGGCCGGTGCGGTGGGCACGGGGGCCTCCTGGGGTCTTGTACGACGGCGGGATACGGCAGCCCTACCCAGCGGGCGCGAAGGCAGGCGTAACTCACCGGACAACGTGGTCTGGGTCACATCCATTCCGTCACGGGCCGCGAACCGGCGGCGCCGGGGCCGTCGATAGACGGGGTGTGAGACTGTTCCGCCCCATGGGGGGCCATCGGGAGAAGGACGAGGGGGACGGGGCGCTCCTGCGGGCCGTCGCGGCCGGCGACCCGGCGGCGCTGGCCGCCCTGTACGACCGGCACGCGGGCTGGCTGCACGCCCGGCTCACCCGGCGCTGCGCGGACCCCGAGGTGGTGCGCGAGGTGCTCCAGGACACCTTCGTCACCGTGTGGCGGTCGGCCGGGGCGCACCGCGGCGAGGAGGCGGGCGGCTGGCTGTGGACGATCGCGGCCCGCCGGCTGGTCGACGCGCGCCGGGCGCAGGAGCGGGCCGGACGGCTGGAGACCACCCCGATCGACGCGGCCCCGGCCGGCACCGGACCGGCCCCGTCGGCGCCCTCCGCGGAGGAGAGGGTGCTGACGGGGCTGGAGTACGGCGACGTCGGCACCGCCCTGACGCGGATCTCCCCGGAGCTGCGGGAGGTGCTGCGCGCCACGGTGGTGGACGGGCTGACCACCCGTGAGACGGCCCGGCTGCTCGGCATCCCCGAGGGCACCGTCAAGTCCCGGTCGACCCGCGCCCGCGCCGAACTGCGCGCCGCGCTCGCCCAGTTGGCCCCGTCCCCGATGGGAGGCCCGGCATGACCGGCCGGCACGCACCCGACCACCTGATCGCGGGCTACGCCGACGGCTCCCTGCCCGACGCCGACGCCTGGTCCCTGGAGATGCACCTGGAGTCCTGCGCCTCCTGCGCGGGCCGGGTGTCGCGGGCGGTACGGGCCACGGCGGCGGGACCGGTCCTGGCGGACCTCAGGGAAGCGGTGCTGGCCGACCTCGGGCAGGCGGTCCTGGCCGACTTCGGGCGGCGGGCTCCGGCCGCGGCACCGCCGGCACCGGCGGTCGTGCCCAGCCCCCTGCGCGCCCCCCGCCTGCTGTGGGCCGTCGCCCCCGCCGTGCGCGGCGCCTGGCTGCCCGCCGTCCTGCTCGTGGCGCTGGGGGCGGTGCTGCTCGCACACGCCGCCGGCTTCTCGGCGGCCCGACCCCTGCTGCTGGCCGTCGCGCCGGTCGTCCCGGTCGCCGGGGTGGCCCTGTCGTACGGCCGCCACGCGGACCCGCTGCACGAGCTGGCCGCGTCCACACCGTCGGCGGGGCTGCGGCTGGCGCTGGTGCGCACGGCGGTGGTCCTGGCGGTGAGCCTGCCGCTGCTGACCGTCGCCGGGGCCGTCGTGCCGTCCTCGGGCGCGCCGGGTGCCGCCGCCTGGCTGCTGCCCGGTCTCACGCTGACGCTGGCCGCGCTCGCCCTCGGCGGCCGGCTGGGGCTGCGCGCGGCGACGGCGGTGACCGGCGGCGGCTGGCTGTGCGCCGTCCTGGCACCGGTGCTGGCGGCCCCCGACGGCGCCGTCTCCCGGCATCTGTCGGACCAGCTCTCCCGCTATGTCGGCGGTGGCGCCGCGCAGGGCGGCTGGGCGGCGGCAGCGGTGCTGTGCGCGGCCCTGCTGGCGGCCCGGCGCACGGCGTACGACCGCCTCGAACGGCACTGACCCCCGATCCCCGACGCTGGAGTTCTCCTTGACCACCATTCAGGTGGCCGGTCTGCATGTCCGGCACCGCAGGACCGTCGCCCTCGACTCCCTCGACCTCTGCTTCGGCCGGGGCGTGCACGGACTGCTCGGCCCGAACGGCGCGGGCAAGACCTCGCTGATCCGGGTGCTCGCCACGGTCGCCGCCCCGACGGGCGGCCGGGTGCGGATGCTCGGTGAGGACATCGCCGACCCGCGCGGACGCACCGAGGTCCGCCGCAGGCTCGGCTATCTCCCGCAGGACTTCGGCTACTACCCCGGCTTCACCGTGCGTGAGTTCGTCGCCTACATGGCCTGGCTGAAGGAGGTGCCGGCCGCACAGATCCCGGCCGCCGTGGAGCGTGCCGTGGCCCGGGTGGGGCTGGCCGAGCGGATCGACGCGAAGCTCCGGACGCTGTCCGGCGGCATGGTCCGCCGCGTCGGCATCGCCCAGGCCGTCGTCAACGACCCGGCGGTGCTGCTCCTGGACGAGCCGACGGCGGGCCTGGACCCGGAGCAGCGTGTGGAGTTCCGCGAGCTGCTGCGCGAACTCGGCGCGTCGGCCACGGTCCTGGTCTCCACGCACCTGGTGGAGGACGTGGCCGCGGCCTGCACGGAGGTCACGCTCATCGCCGGGGGCAGGCTCGCCTACCGCGGCACCCCCGAGGCGCTGACCGCCCTCGGCGCCGCGTCGGACGGCGTCGGCGACCACCCCATCGAGCGCGGCTACACGGCGGCCCTGCGCGCCCACCGGGAGGTGGCGGCCCGATGACCACGCTCCTGGGGAGGACGCCCTCGACGGCCGCCAGGGCCGCTCCCCTGCGCCCGGAGTTCCGCAGCGGCTTCGCCCCGCTCGCCGGGGCGGCCGTGCTGCTCACGCTGGCCGTCGCCCTGGCCGTACCGGCGGAGAGCTGGCAGGGCGGCTGGGCGGAGACGCGGGAGCACACGCACGCGGCCGCGGTCCTGCTCGGCATCCCGCTGGCGCTGGCCGCGGGCTGCCGGCAGGGCGGACGGGAACGCCGGCGCGGGACGGGCGACCTGCTGGAGACCGCCGTGCGCGGAGCGCTCCCCCGCTTCCTCGCGTCGGCGGTGCCCGTCGCCCTCTGGGTGGCCGTGGGGCATCTCGTCGCCGCCGGGTGCGCGCTGCTGGCCACCTGGTACTGCGCCACCGGGGACAGCCCGTACGTGGTCGTCCCGCTCGCCGACTCGCTCCTCCTCGGCTGCGCGGCGCTCGGCGGCCAGGTGGTGGGCCGGGCCGTGTCCTGGCGGCTGGCGGCCCCGGTGCTGGCGACGGCCGGGTACGCCGTGCTCGGCTTTCTGTCCTACGACCACGACAACGCCTGGTCCGCGCTGTCGCCGCTGATCGGGACCTCCGCCGGCCGGGTGCCGGTGTGGTGGCAGCCGTGGGTGTCGGTGGCGTGGGTGGGCGGGCTCGCCGCCGCCGCGGTGCTGGCCCTCACCGCCCGCCGCCGGGCTCTCGCCCTGGTGCCGCTGGTCTGCGCGACGGCCGCAGCGGTGCTCCTGGTCCAGTCGGGCGGACCGACCCGCCCCGTCCCCGTCGCCGGGCGTCAGGTCTGCGACACGTCCACGACCCCGCAGGTGTGTGTGAACGCCCGGTACGGGAAGCTGCTGCCGCAGATCACCGGGGCCCTGTCCGGGCTGACGGGGCGTCTGGAGGGCGTGGACAACCTCCCGGTGCGCTTCGAGGACCGCGCGGGCCGCCCGCGCGCCGACGAGGCCGAGCTCCCGATGGTCGTCCCCCTCGGCTGGTCGGTCGTGCGCGGGAGGCTCACCGAGCCCGAGCAGTACGCGTGGGAGGCGGGGACGGCCCTCGTCGGCCGCGCGGGCTGCGACGGCCTGGACCCGGCCGTCGCCCGCACGGACGCCGCCGTGGAGCACTACCTGGCCCCGAGCCCGCAGGAGAAGCACTTCGACGAGCTGGCCGCCCAGGGCTCCCCGGCCGACCGCGCCGAGCTGAGGGCCGGGCAGCGGGCCCGGGCCCGGCTGCTGGGGATGGCGCAAGACGAGCGCCGGGCGTGGCTGTCGGAGTACTTCGCGACGGCCGGCGACTGCGACCCGAGCGGGGTGCCTGCCCTGTGACCGGCACCGGACCCGTCCTCTACGCCCGTTCGCGGGCCCTTCCGCAGACGCTCGCCGCGCTCGCCGCGACCACCGTGCTGGCGGTGTGGGCGGCCCACTCCCTGGACTCCTACCTCGACCCGGAGCGCAGGGTGCCGGTGGTGGCCCTGGCGCCGCTGGTGGCCGCGACGGCCATCGGCACCAGCCTGCACTCCGCCTCCGAGGAGCTGGACCGCACGGCGGTGCGCCCCTGGTGGCGCCGCCGCCTGACCCATCTGCTGTGCCTGACGGCCCTGGCCGCCGCGCTGCTCCCGCTCGCGGTCCTGTCCGGTGCGCGGACCTTCGGCGCGCCCGCCATGGTCCGCAACGTCCTGGGCTGCGTCGGCCTGACGGCGGGCGCGGCGGTGGTCCTGGGCGCGCGGCTGAGCTGGCTGCCGGTGTTCGGCTACGTCAGCGCGATGTACATGGGGGTCTCGGGTCTGCGGGGCACCTCACTGCCCGCGTGGGCATGGCTGCTGGAGCCGGGTGCCGGCGGCGGCGCGTGGGCGACGGCCGCGGTGCTGTTCACCGTGGGAGGCGGCGCGTACGCGGTGAAGGGGGCGCGCGGAGCTCCCTGAGGAGCAGGCCGCGCCCCCGTGCGCCCGGATACGCGAAGGCCCGGAACCTCAGGCTGAAATGCCGTCGATCCGGGCCAAGGCGTCATCCGCCCCATACGGTTGCAAGTACGGCAACCAGCGCGGGTCACGATGCCCGGTGCCGATGATGCGCCAGGCCAGACCGGTCGGCGGAGCCGGTTTGTGACGCAGCCGCCAGCCGATCTCGAACAGGTGGCGGTCGGCTTTCACGTGGTTGCAGCGGCGGCAGGACGCCACCACGTTGTCCCAGACGTGCTTGCCCCCGCGGCTGCGCGGGATGACGTGGTCGACGCTGGTTGCGACGCCACCGCAGTACATGCACCGGCCCCCGTCGCGCGCGAAGAGCGCCCTGCGGGTGAGAGGAACGGGCCCCCGGTAGGGGACGCGCACGAATCGCTTGAGCCGGACCACGCTGGGTGCGGGGACGGTGACGGTTGCGCTGTGCAGATAGGCGCCGGACTCCTCGAGGCATACGGCCTTGTTCTCGAGGACGAGGACGAGCGCGCGGCGGAGCGGTACGACGCCGAGCGGCTCGTACGACGCGTTGAGGACCAGGACATGCGGCACGGATGCCTCCTTGGGCGTCGGCGGCGCGTGGCTCGCGCCGGGACGATCTGTAGTCAGTTTCCCCTCATGCCTGGTGATGGCGCCACCATGTCCCGGTAACGGGCTGGGAGTGTTTTCGACCACATCCGATGCCTCCCCAGAGCGATGAACGGTTCATCCCACCAGTTCATCCCCACGTGAGCGGCCTTCCTCCCCCGAACATGGGGACGATGTGCACGCGATGCCCCGATAGTGTGGTGGACCTGCCTCGCCGGTGACCTTTTCGTGACCTTGGCCGACCTTGACCACTGCCGGCGGGGCGGACCGTGCACTGGAGGTACCCGCTGTGTCCCTGCCCGCCGTCCTGCCGGCCGCCGACGCCACGCCGTCGCCGGTCCCCTCGGAGACGACGATCCCGGCGGTCCCCTCGATCCGGGACGCCCACGAGAGCGCGGCCGAGGCCGCCACCTGGGTCGAGCAGAACTGGTCGACCTGGCTGGCGATCGGTCTGCGCGTCCTGCTGATCGTGGTGATAGCGGCGGTGCTGAGAGTGGCCGTGCGCCGCGCGATCACCAAGCTCATAGACCGGATGAGCCGGACCACGGCGGTGGACGGCACGGCCCTGGGCGGTCTGCTGGTCAACGCCGAGCGCCGCCGGCAGCGCTCGCAGGCGATCGGCTCGGTGCTGCGGTCGGTGGCCAGCTTCCTGATCGCGGGCACCGCCGCCCTGATGGTCCTGGGCACCTTCGAGATCAACCTGGCCCCGCTGCTGGCGTCCGCCGGTGTCGCGGGCGTCGCGATCGGTTTCGGTGCCCGCAACCTGGTCACCGACTTCCTGTCCGGTGTCTTCATGATCCTTGAGGACCAGTACGGCGTCGGGGACACGATCGACGCGGGCGTCGCCTCCGGCGAGGTCATCGAGGTCGGCCTGCGCGTGACGAAGCTGCGCGGCGCCGGCGGCGAGATCTGGTACGTCCGCAACGGCGAGGTCAAGCGCATCGGCAACCTGTCGCAGGGCTGGTCGATGGCCGCGGTGGACGTCACGGTCCGCGCCGACGAGGACCTCGACAGGATCAAGGACACCCTCGACGAGGTCGCCGGGAAGATGACGAAGGAGGAGCCGTGGAACGAGCTCCTCTGGGGTCCGGTCGAGGTGCTGGGCCTGGACAGCGTGTCGCTGGACTCGATGGTGGTGCGGCTGTCCGCGAAGACCATGCCGGGCAAGTCCGTCACGGTGGAGCGCGAGCTGCGCTGGCGGGTCAAGCGCGCCTTCGACGCCGCCGACATCCCGATCATCGGCCGGCCGGCGCCGGCCCCGGACGACGCGCCCGCGGCCGACCCGACCGCCGCCGTGGCGGCCCCCTCCGCGTACGCCAGCACCACCTCGCCGCAGTCCCTGGCGGCCACGCCGCTGACGCCGCCCAGCGTGACGAAGTAGCGGCCCTCGGTCCGGTCCCGCCGTGCCGGCCCGCCGGTTTGCCCCGGCGGCCCGGACTGGCTTGGATGCCGGGGGCGACGGAGGGCGGGCGACGGCGGTGAAGACGGTGGGCGAGCGGTCCCTGGGGCGGCGCTTCGGCTGGCTGTGGGCCGCGTACGCGGTGAGCACGTTCGGTACGCGGCTCGCGTTCGACGCGTTCGCGCTGATCGCCGTGCTCGCCCTGCACGCCGGGCCGACCGAGGTGGCGCTGCTGGCGGCCTCGGGACTCGCGGTGGGCGCGGTGCTCGCGGTGCCGCTGGGCGCCTGGGTGGAGTTCCGCCCGAAGCGGCCGGTGATGGTCGCGGCGGACCTGCTGCGGTGCGCGGCGCTGCTGAGCGTGCCCGTGGCGTACGCGCTGGACGTGCTGAGCCTCGGGCAGCTGCTGGTGGTGTCGGTGCTGACGGCCGCCGCCGACATCACGTTCGGCGCGGCGAGCGGGGCGTTCCTGAAGTCGCTGCTGCCGCCGGAGGACCTGCTCGCGGCCAACAGCCGCTTCGAGGCGACGGCCTGGACGGCGACCGCGCTGGGCCCGCCGGTGGGCGGGGTGGCGATCGGGGTGTTCGGGCCGGTGGCCACGGTCCTGGCGGACGCGGCGAGCTATCTGCTGTCCGCGCTGGGGCTGCGGGCCGTGGGCGGGACGGAGGAGCACCCGGA
>Ga0164243_10012162_pt1 | contig 12222 bp, 10 predicted proteins | sample OricompcompostOP_FD_108781 | JGI IMG/M metagenome (GOLD analysis project Ga0164243, IMG submission 108781) | Organic Plus compost microbial communities from Emeryville, California, USA - Original compost - Organic plus compost (OP) | ecosystem: Engineered > Solid waste > Mixed feedstock >...
CCCGGAGATCTTCCCCAGCTCCGTGCCCGCGCCGGTCCCGGTGACGATCATCGTCGCGCTGCCGTGCGTGACCGGGGTGTTCATGAACGCCATGTTGGACTGGTCGCCGGGGCTCGCCTTCTCACCCGTCAGCGTCTCGGCGCTCTTGCCCGCGGGCACGCTCTCCCCGGTCAGCGCCGACTCGTCGATCTGCAGGACGCTGGCCGCGACGATGCGGCCGTCCGCCGGCACCTGGTCGCCGGCGGAGATCAGCACCACGTCACCGACGACGAGCTGCTCGGCCGGGATGTGCGCCTCGGACCCGTCGCGGCGTACCCGGGCGGTGGCCTTCATCATCGACTTCAGCGCGTTCATCGCGCTCTCGGCCTTGCCCTCCTGCCGCATGCCGATGACCGCGTTGAACAGGGTCAGCGCCACGAGGAGGCAGCCGGTGCCCCACTCCTGGATCACCAGCGACACCACCGCCGCGACGACCAGGATGACCTGCATGTACGTCCGGTACTGCGCGGCGAAGCGCAGCCAGCCGGGCTTCGGCTTCTCCTCCGGTAACGCGTTCGGGCCGTTGATCGCGAGCAGCTCGGCCGCCCGGGTGGAGCCGAGCCCGGTCGCCGGGTCGACGCCGAGCGCCGTGGCGACCTCCTCGGGCGATAACGCGTACCAGTTCAGGCTCGACGCGGTCGGCTGTCCCCTGGTGTCCGGCTGCACGGCCATGTCCGTTCCTCCGATCCGGCGCGCAGGAGCCCGTCGGCGCCCGTAACGCCGACGCTAAGAGCTGCGGCGACGCGGGTCGTGGGACCTACGACCCGTTCGGCCGGGCCGAACGGCACTGGCACGCCGCCGGTGCGGTGGCGACATTCCCCGTACGGGCTGTGGCCGCGGCGAGGCGAATGGACGTGGACGATGGACGACAAGCGTGCGAAGCGGATCGCCGGATTCATCGAGCCACTCAAGGTCAAGCCGGGCGCGCAGGTGACCCTCGCGACCGACTTCGACCCGCGGTACACCGGTGACCTCATCTCGAAGAAGGACGGCAAGAAGATCCTCCGGCAGGGCATCGAGCTGCTCGCCGAGTACCAGCAGCGCCTCGCCGCGCAGAGCACGTACGCCGTGGTCGTGGTGATCCAGGCGCTCGACGCGGGCGGCAAGGACGGCATCATCCGGCACGTGATGAGCGGCGTGAACCCGCAGGGCGTCAAGGTCCACTCGTTCAAGCAGCCGTCCGCCGAGGAGCTCGGCCACGACTACCTGTGGCGGTACGCCACCCGGCTGCCCGCCCGCGGCCAGATCGGCATCTTCAACCGCTCCCATTACGAGGAGGTCCTGGTCGTCCAGGTGCACCCGCACCTGCTGCAGCGCCAGGCGCTCCCCGCGTCCGGTACCGGCCCGGACATCTGGCCGCGCCGGTACCGCGAGATCAACAACTGGGAGCGCTACCTGGCCGACAACGGCTTCAAGATCGTCAAGCTGTTCCTCAACCTCTCCAAGGACGAGCAGCGCGCGCGGTTCCTCTCGCGCATCGACGAACCGGACAAGAACTGGAAGTTCAGCCCCGCCGACGTCCAGGAACGCCGGCACTGGGACGCCTACCAGCGCGCGTTCTCCGACATGCTCTCGCACACCAGCACCGAGCACGCCCCCTGGTACGTCATCCCCGCCGACCACAAGTGGTTCGCCCGCCTCGCCGCCGGCGCCGTCATCGCCGACACCCTGATCGGCATCGACCCGCGGTTCCCCACCGTCAGCGAGGCGGACCGCCGCGCGATGCTCAAGGAACGCGCCGGCCTGGAGTCCGAGAAGGGGAAGTAGGTCAGCGGGGCGCTCCGGGGTCGGGCCGGGTGATCGTACGGGGCCGCGGGTCCGGCAGGGACGCGATGTGCGCGGCCACGTCGGCGAGGGTGGTCACCCAGAGGTCCGGGCGGCCGGCCGCGTGCCGGATCAGCTGGTCAAGCGCGCGGGCGCGGGCCGGACGGCCGGTGAGGAACGGGTGGTTGGTGAGGACGAAGCAGCCGCCGGCGTCGGTCATCGCATCGAGCTCGGCGGTCCAGGTCCGGAGCATGTCATCGGGGGCGCGCATGAGGCCGGTACCGGCGATGTCGGGGATGTAGCAGTACTGCTCCCAGTCGTCGAGCGCCCAGTGCACGGGGATCTCGACCAGCGTGCGCCGGCCGTCGCCGACGTCGAGCAGGTACGGGTGGTCTGCGTCCATCAGGCTGCTGTCGTACTGGAAGCCGCGCTCGTGCAGCAGCGCGGGCGAGTGGAAGGTCAGCTCCCACATCGGCGCCCGGTAACCGGCCGGGCGGACGCCGGCCACCTCGGCCAGCGCGTCGAGGCCGCGGTCGAGGATCGCGGCCTCGGCGTCCGGTTCGACGTCGATGAGCGGCTCGTGCAGGTACCCGTGGTGGCCGATCTCGTGGCCCGCCGCCGCGATGGCCCGGACGACGTCGGGGTACCGGTGCGCGGTGAATCCGGGGACGAAGAACGTCGCCCGTACGGAGTGGCGCTCCAGCAGGTCGAGGAGGCGCGGGACGCCGACGAGCGGGCCGTACGCCTGGTGGCTCATCACCGACATCCGGGACGCCGCCTGCGGGTGCGTGGACAGCACGGCCGACTCGCCGTCCACGTCGAAGGTGAAGCACGCGGCGGCGCGGCGGCCGTCCGGCCAGGTCACCGGCGGGGCGGGCGCGGTCACCGGCGGGCCGTCCCGCAGAGGGACACCAGCTCGTACGCGACGTTCGCCGCGGCGACCCCGGTGATCTCGGCGAGGTCGTACGCGGGGGCGACCTCGACGACGTCCGCGCCGACCAGGTTCAGCCCGGCGAAGCCGCGCAGGACGGCCAGCAGCTCGCGGCTGGTCATGCCGCCGGCCTCCGGCGTGCCGGTGGCCGGGGCGTGCGCCGGGTCCATCACGTCGACGTCCACCGACACGTACAGCGGGTGGTCGCCGACCCGCTCGCGCAGCCGGTCGATCACCTCGTCGACGCCGATCCGGTCGAGCTCGCGGCAGTGCACGATGGTGAACCCCATCCCGGCGTCGTCACGCAGGTCGGCGGGGTCGTACAGCGACCCGCGGATACCGACGTGCGCGCTGTGCCCGGACACGAACAGCCCCTCCTCGGCGGCCCGGCGGAACGGCGTGCCGTGCGTCACCGGCTCCTCGAAGTAGGTGTCCCAGGTGTCCAGGTGCGCGTCGAAGTGCACGAGCGCGACCGGTCCGTGCACCCGGTTCACCGCGCGCAGCAGCGGATACGCGATCGTGTGGTCGCCGCCGATGGCCACCAGGCGCTGTCCCCGCTCACCGAGCCGGTACGCGCCCTCCTCGATCTGCCGGACCGCCGCGGAGATGTCGAACGGGCTGCACGCGATGTCCCCGGCGTCCACCACCTGCTGGGCGGCGAACGGCCGCACGTCGAGCGCCGGGTTGTACGGGCGGAGCAGCCGGGAGGCCTGCCGTACGTGGGCGGGGCCGAACCGGGCGCCGGGGCGGTAGGTGACGCCGGTGTCGAAGGGCACGCCCACCACGGCCACGTCGTACCCGCCGACGTCCTCGAGCCGCGGCAGCCGGGCGAACGTGGTCAGCCCGGCGTACCGGGGTACGGCGGTGGCGTCGGTCTGGCCGACGATCTCGCCCGGCGTCATGCCCTGCATCGCGTGGAACCTCCGTTGACCTGGATGACCTGACCGACCAGCGCCCCGATCGACGGGTCGGCGAGCAGCGCCACGGCGGCCGCGATCTCCTCGGGCCGGCCGATCCGGCCCGCCGGGATCTCCGCCGCGTAGCGCCGGTGGATCTCCTCGACGGACGTGCCCGCGTCGGCGGCGTCCACCGCCAGCTGCGGCGTGTCCGTGACGCCGGGCGCGACCGCGTTGACCACGACACCGCCCGGGGCGAGCTCCCGGCCCAGCGACTTGGTCAGGCTGATCAGCCCGGCCTTGGAGGCGGCGTACGCGGTGGCGTTCGGCCATCCGGTGACGCCCCACTCCGAGGCGATGATGACGATCCGGCCGGACCCGCGGCGCAGCATGTCCGGCACCACGGCCTGGACGAGCTGGAAGGTGCCGGTCAGGTTGGTGTCCACCACGCGCCACCAGTCCGCGGGATCGTGCTCGAGGAACGGCGCCATCGTCATGTACGCGGCGTTGGCGACCAGCACGTCCACCGGCCCGGCCTCCGTACGCAGCCGGTCCACCAGCGCGAACACCTGGTCGCGGTCCGCCACGTCGGCCGGGGCGGCGATGCCGCCGACCTCGGCCACCGCGGCGTCCAGCGCGGCGTCGCGGACCGGGCCGTTCACCGCGACGCGCGCGCCGCCGGCGGCCAGCCGCCGCGCGATGGCCAGCCCGATGCCCTGTGTCGCTCCGGTGACGAGCGCCACCATGTCAGATCACCGCCCCGCTGTTCGGCGAGATGACCTCGCCCGTGCAGAAGTCCGCCTCGCCGGCCAGGAACGTCACGCACCGGGCGACCTCCTCCGGCGTGGCGAGCCGCCGCGCCGGGAGGGTGGCCAGGTACGCGGGGTCGCGCCAGGGGGAGTCGGCCGGGAGCAGCGGGGTGTCCGTCGGGCCCGGCGCGACCGCGTTCACGCCCACGCCGTACGGCGCCGCCTCGACCGCCAGGCTGCGGACCAGCCCGACGATCGCGCCCTTGGCCGCGGCGTAGTGCGCCTCCTGGTCGCCGCCGGCCAGGCCCAGCTCGGAGGCCACCGCGATCACCCGGCCGCGCCGGCGTTCCACCATGCCGGGCAGGACGGCGCGGGCCGCGTTGGCCAGGCCGCCCAGGTGCACGCGCAGCATCGCGTGCCAGTCCGCGGCGGTGATCTCGGTCAGCGGCGTGATCGCGTAGTGGCCCGCCGCGGTCACCAGCGCGTCGACCGGCCCGACCGTACGCTCCACCCGCGCGACCGCCGCGGTCACCGCCTCCGCGTCCGCGACGTCGGCGACGAAGCACCGGTCGCCGCCCGGCCGGCGGTCGATCCCGGCGACCGTCCAGCCGTCGGACTCCAGGCGCCGGGCCACCGCCGCGCCGATCCCGCTGCCGGCCCCGGTGACCAGCGCGACCCCGGTCATCGGGCCGCCTCCGCGGGCTCGGCCGCCAGGCGCTCGGCGATCGGCGCCTGGATCCGGCCGCGTACGGCGAGGTACACGCCCACCCCGACGACGCCGAGCACGCCCGTGGTCAGCACCATGCTCCACGTCACGTACCAGGGCACTCCGGGCGCGGGCCGCGGCCAGGCGATGTTCACGGTCTGCGCGATGATCCACAGCGCGGCGAGGTACGTGACCGGCGCGCCCCAGCGGCCGAGCGTGAACGCACCCGGCGTCCAGCGGCCGCGCAGCCGGGCGATGGCCGCGCCGATCACCGGGATGCCGAACGCCACGTAGAAGCCGATCGTGGTGAAGTTGACCAGCACGCTGTACAGCTGCGATCCGGCCAGCAGCACCAGCACCGCGGCGACCACGCCGGTGAGCCCGATGGCGAACACCGGCAGCCGCTCCGGCCCGGCCAGCCGGTCCAGCACCCGCGCGCCCGGCAGGCCGCCGTCGCGCGCCGACGCCCACACGCACCGCGACACCGCGGCCTGCACGGCCAGGAAGCTGGCCAGGAACCCGACGACGAACATCACCAGCATCGGCCGGCCGACCGCCGGCCCGAAGTGCGCCACCAGCGTCGACGCCACCGGGTCACCGGTCTTGGCCGCCATCACCTTGTCCAGGTCGGGGATGGCGAGGATCAGCGCGGCGCTGGAGAACATCACGGTCGCCGCCACCGCGGTCAGCGCCAGCAGGATCGCCTTCGGCACGTTGCGCTCCGGCCGCTCCACCTCCTCGGCGATGGACCCGGCCGCCTCGAAGCCCACGAACGACCAGCCCACGTACCCGACCGCGACCAGCAGCGGGCCGCCGAGCCAGGCGCCGGACGCGGCCGTGCCGAACCCGTCGAACAGCACCGACACCGGGTTCACCCGGTAGAACAGCAGCAGCACGATCGCCAGCCCGACCGACCCGAGCACCTCGCAGCAGATGCTGGCCACCACCATCACCTTCAGCATCCGGCGGCCGATGACGTTCGCCGCGCTGCCGAGCGCGAGGATCGCCAGCGCCACGAGGGTCGTGGTGCCGCGGCCGGCGCCGTGCACGCCGAGGACCTCCAGAAGGAAGCCGGCCGCGCCGTACGCGAGCGTGGACAGCGCGATCGTCAGGCCCCACATGTACGCCCAGGCCGCGAACCAGCCGAACTTCGTGCCCTGGACGTGCCGCGCCCACTGGTACACGCTGCCCGCGTACGGCCAGCGCGACGCCAGCTCGCCGAACACCGCGGCCACCAGGAGCTGGCCGACCAGCACGATCGGGAACGCCCAGAAGAACGCGGGTCCCGCGGCGAACAGGCCGAGCGAGAAGATCGCGTACAGGGCGACGATCGGCGAGACGTCCGCGAACGCCAGGGAGAACGCGGCACGCGCGCTGAACCCGCGGTTGAGCCGATGCGCGCCGTCTCCGGTTCCGTTCATCGTGGCACTCCCTCCTTCCCCGCGCCTGGCACCCTCGCCGACCGGTCCGCGCGCCGACAACCCGACGATCGTCCGAATCGGTGCCCGGCCTTTGGCCGATCGGCCAAAGGCACCTGGCAGGCCGTAGAAACCCCGGTTACGCTGGCGTGATGGCTGTCACCGTCGCCGACCTGCTCGGGACCCCGCGGCTGCGGCTCACCCTCGTGGCCGGCGAGCGGGGGGTGCGCCGCCCGGTCGCGTGGGCGCACGGGTCCGACGTCGAGGACCCGTGGGAGTGGCTCGCCGGGGACGAGCTGCTGATGAAGAACGGCCGTACGCTGCCGAAGACCGGCGCCGCACAGGCCCGGTTCGTCCGGCACGTCGCCGACACCGGGGCCAGCGGCCTGGTGATCGGCGACGACCCGCGTACGCCCGCGCTCACCGGCGCCCTGGTCGACGCGGCCGACCGGCTCGGCTTCCCCGTCCTGCGGGTGCCGTACTCGGTCGGGTTCGTGACGATCGCCCGCGAGGTCGCCGACGCCAACGCCGGCGCGGACGCCCGGCGGCTCGCCCGCGTCGAGCGGCTCTACGGCACGGTGCGCAGCCTCATCGGCCGCCCGGGCCGGCGGTCGCTGCTCGCGGATCTCGGCGCCGAGCTCGGCTGCGAGCTGTACCTGATCGACCCGTACGGCGGTGACCCGGTGCTGCACGCCGACCGGGAGCTGCGCGCCGACCTGCGGGAGGCGGCCGTCGCGGCGGTGGCCGGGCGGGGCGGGGCGATGCCCGGGATCCTGCGCGTGACCGGGGAGCACGAGCCGTCCGCGGTGGCCACCGAGCTGCCGTACCCCGAGCCGACGATGCTGGTCGCGGTCGGCCTGACCGGCACCTCACCGGAGATCGCGCTGCTCCAGCACGCCGCCACGGCGGTGGCCGTCGAGCTGACCACGGTGATGCTGCGGCTGGAGCACCAGCGGCGCACCGGCGCGGAACTGCTCGCCAACCTGCTCGACCAGCGGATCGACGCGGAGCAGGCGCACGCCCGGCTCGGCGAGACCGGCCTGGACGCCGGCACCGCCGTCCTCGCCCTGGTCCGCGACGCCAACGCCGACGCCGAACGCGGCCTGCACCTCGGCCTGGCGCACCGGCACGCCGGCCACCTGCTGCTGCGCCGCGGCGAGCTGCTGTACGTCCTGCTGCCCGGCGACGGCCCCGGCCTCACCGTGCTGGCCGGGCGCCTCGGCGACCGCGCCGCGATCGGCGTCAGCGCGCCGCTCGCCGACCCGGCCCGCGCACCGGCCGCGTACCGCGAGGCCCTGTGGGCACTGGCCACCGCCGACCGCCCCGGCCGCGTCGCCCGGTACGGCGAGGCCGCACCGATGCCCGCCCTGCGCGACCCCGACGAGGCCCAGGCCCTGGTCGACCGCGTCCTGGGCGCGCTCATCGCCTACGACCACGAGCACCGTACGGACCTGGTCGCCACACTGCGCACGTTCCTGTCCCACCGCCGCTCCTGGCAACGCACCGCCGAGGCCCTGAACGTGCACAAACACACGGTCGTCTACCGCATGCAACGCGTCGAACACCTGACCGGCAAAACCCTCGCCGAAACCCCCGACCTGGCCGAACTATGGCTGGCCATCCGCGCCCACCAAATCCTCTCCGGCTAACCCGATCCCCGCACCTCGCGCACTCCGCACCCGAAAAGGCCTCGCTTCGCGAGACTGATTCTTTGCGCGTGCGGCCGTCCGCGCGTGGTTACGGCCTGGATGCGAGGTGCGGCCGGGAGCGGGGTTCGCAGAGCGGTGCAGAGTGTTGGCGCCCCGTACATGCGTCCGTACGGACGAAGGCCTCGCTGCGCTCGCGCTCCCCGCGTGAAAGGCCTCGCTCCGCGAGCTCGCCCAGCCCCGGTCCCCGGCGTGGAGAAAGGCCTCGCTTCGCGAGACTCATTTCTTGCGCGTGCGGCCGTCCGCGCGTGGTTGCGGCCTCGATGCGAGGTGCGGCCAGGAGCGGGGCGGGGGAGTCAAGAGGCCGGGCGGCGCCCTGCAAATTTTCCATTTGATGGCACGCCGCTGCGCCAGATCGTGCACGAGCCCGCGGTCCTGCTCCCGGACGTGGTCGCCGAGATCAGGCGTGAGGGGACGCGTCCGTACCCGGGCGCCGGCCTGCACTGCTATTTCCGGGCGACCGTCAGGCCCTGGGCGATGGCCAACGACCTGCTGCCGGTCGCCGGCCGGATCACCGTCCCCGCCCTCATCTGGCACGCCGAGGCCGGCGCGTTCCTCAGGGGGCGAAGCGCTGCTCCAGGTCACGGACCTCGGGCAGGCCGATGAGGTCGGTGAACTGCTCGAACGACGGCAGGCCGGGGAGGGCGGCGGTGGGGGTGCCGTCGGCGCGCAGGGTGTCCAGCAGGGCGCGCATGCCGGCGGTGGCGGCGAGCAGGGTGCCGATCGGGAACAGGACGAGGGAGAAACCGAGCTCGGCGATCTCGGCCAGCGGGATCGGCGGGGTGCGGCCGCCCTCGGCCCAGTTGAACACCAGGGGGGCGACGCCGCGCAGTTCACGCGCCACCCGCTCGATGGCGGCGCGGTCGGTCGGGGCCTCGACGAACAGGGCGTCGGCGCCCGCGTCGGCGTAGGCCTTCGCGCGGTCGATCGCGTCGTCGAGGCCGTGCACGGCGGCGGCGTCGGTACGGGCGATGATCGCGAAGTCGGCGTCGCTCCGGGCGGCGGCGGCCGCGCGGACCTTGCCCGCCATCTCCTCGCGCGCGATGACCGCCTTGCCGCTCATGTGGCCGCACTTCTTCGGCATCACCTGGTCCTCGATGTGGACCGCGGCGACGCCGGCCTGCTCGTACGCGCGGACCGTACGCAGCACGTTGATCGCGTTGCCGTAGCCGGTGTCGGCGTCGGCGATCACCGGCACGTCCACGGCGGAGACGATGCGCGTCGCGTTGTCCACCATCTCGGCGCCGGAGAGCAGCCCGACGTCCGGCCGCCCGATCAGCGACGCGGTGCTGCCGAAGCCCGTCATGTACACGGCGGCGAACCCGGCCTGCTCCACCAGCCGCGCGGACAGCGCGTCGTAGGACCCGGGCGCGACGAGCGGCTCCGGCGCGGCGAGCAGTTCACGCAGCCGTGCCCTCGGCGTACCGCGATCGCCCAGCAAGTCACCCACGGAAAGACCTCCTTGTATACATCTCCCCGGAATTTACCCCGAAATGCTTGCCGAATGGAGCCGCGGATCTTAGATTGCACACAATCAGGCCCGGAGGTGATCTGTGGCACAAGAGCGGGCGGTCGACGCGCTGCGCGAGCTGGTGCTGGGCGGCGAGTTCGCGGCCGGCGCCCGGCTGGGCGAGGTGGAGCTGGCCGCGCGCCTCGGCGTCAGCCGTACGCCCGTACGCGAGGCGCTGACCCGCTTGGCCGCCGAGGGGCTCGTCGAGCTCTCGCCCAACCGCGGCGCGCGGGTCCGCGCGTGGACCGCCGCCGAGCTCGAAGGCATCTTCGACCTGCGCACGTCCCTGGAGCCCCGGATCGCCGCGCTCGCCGTACCGAACGCGGGCCCGGACGACATCGCGACGCTCGACCGCCTGGCCGAGGAGATGCTCCGGGTCGGCGGCCCCGGGCCCGGTCAGGACCTGGACGGGATCGTCCCGCTCAACCGCGAGTTCCACGACGTGCTCGTGGCGCTGGCCGACCACCCGGCGCTGGCGAACGCGCTGGCCGGCGCCGTGCACGCCCCGATCGTGCTGCGCAACTTCCACACGTACGACGAGGCGTCGCTGCGCCGCAGCCTCGCGCACCACGTGGAGATCGTCGACGCCGTCCGCGCCGGCGACCCGGAGTGGGCGCAGGCCGTGATGACCGCACACATCCGCAACGCCCGGGCCGTGATGGTCCGCGCCGCCCGGCGGCAAGCCAGAGAGCAGGAGGCGCCATGACGTACCGGCTCGGTGTCGACGTCGGAGGCACGTTCACCGACGTGCTCCTCGTCGACGAGGCCACCGGCGCTACGTGGCGGGCGAAGACGCCCTCCACGCCCGCCGACCAGTCCGTCGGCGTACGGAACGGCGTGGAGAAGGCCTGCGCCGCGGCCGGGATCGCGCTGCGCGAGGTCGCCCAGGTGCTGCACGGCAGCACGGTGGCCACCAACGCGATCCTGGAGGGCAAGGGCGCGGTGGTCGGCCTGGTCACCACGCGCGGGTTCCGCCAGGTGCTGCAGATCGCCCGCTCGTACGTGCCCGGCGGGCTGGCCGGGTGGATCATCTGGCCCAAGCCGGAGCCGCTCGCCGCGCTGGAGAACACCGTCGAGGTGGACGAGCGGGTCGGCAGCGACGGCACCGTCGTACGGCCGCTCGACGAGGAGGACGTACGGCGGCAGCTGAAACGGCTGCGCGGGCGGGACATCCAGGCGCTGGCCGTCTCGCTGATCAACTCCTTCGCCGACCCCGCCCACGAGCGGCGCATCGCCGAGCTGGCCGCCGAGGAGCTGCCCGGCGTCCCGGTGTCGCTGTCCTGCGACGTCCTGCCGGAGCTGCGCGAGTACGAGCGGACCGTCACCACCGTCGCCAACGGCTACGTGCAGCCGCAGGTGCAGAGCTACGTACGGACGCTGGCCGCGTCGCTCGGCGACGGCGGGGTGTCCGGCGAGCTGGCCATCCTGCGCAGCGACGGCGGATTGCAGGCCGCGGAGGCCGCGATCGCGTCGCCGGTGACCATGCTGCTGTCCGGTCCGGCCGGCGGGGTGACCGGCGCGGTGTGGGTGGCCGAGCAGTGCGGCTACCGCGACCTGATCACCTTCGACATGGGCGGCACGTCCACCGACGTGGCCCTCGTGCAGGACCTCAAACCGCGCATCGGCCGGGAGACGCAGGTCGGCGACCTGACCGTGCGCGCGTCCAGCGTGGACGTCCGTACGGTCGGCGCGGGCGGCGGGTCGATCGCGCACGTGCCCGAGCTGACCAGGGCGCTGCGGGTCGGCCCGCAGTCGGCGGGCGCGGACCCCGGGCCGGCCGCGTACGGGCTCGGCGGCGCCGAGCCGACCGTGACCGACGCCAACGTGGTGCTCGGCTACCTGCCGCCCGCGCTGGCCGGCGGCGCGATCACCCTCGACGTCGCCGCCGCCCGGGCCGCCGTCGGGCAGGTCGCGGACGCCATGGGGCTGCCGGGCCCGGAGGCCGCCGCCGCGGGCATCGTCGACATCGTCAACGAGAACATGCTCGGCGGCCTGCGGCTGGTGTCCGTCCAGCAGGGCTTCGACCCGCGGAACTTCGCGCTCGTCGCGTTCGGCGGCGCGGGCCCGCTGCACGCCAACGCGCTGGGGAAGCTGACCGGGGCGTGGCCGGTGATCGTGCCGCCGTCGCCCGGTGTGCTGTGCGCGCTCGGCGACGCGACGACGAGCCTGCGCGACGTGGCGGCGCGTACGGTGCTGCGCCGGTTCGCCGCCCTCACCGGTACCGAGCTGGCCGGGATCCTGCGGGAGCTGGGCGCCGAGGCGGGCGGGCGGCTCGCCGGCCAGGGCCTGGACCGTACCGACCAGCGGGTCACGTACCAGCTCGACGTGCGGTACCACGGCCAGGGCTTCGAGATCCCGGTCGACCTCGACCCGGAGTGGCTGGACGAGCCCGGCTCGGCGCTGGACAACCTCGCCGCCCGCTTCGACGCCGAGCACGACCGGCTGTTCTCCTTCCTGCTCCCGGTGGACCACGAGCTGGTCAACGCGCGCGCCACCGTCACCG
>Ga0164243_10012163_pt1 | contig 12222 bp, 5 predicted proteins | sample OricompcompostOP_FD_108781 | JGI IMG/M metagenome (GOLD analysis project Ga0164243, IMG submission 108781) | Organic Plus compost microbial communities from Emeryville, California, USA - Original compost - Organic plus compost (OP) | ecosystem: Engineered > Solid waste > Mixed feedstock >...
CGTCCGGCCCCGTTGCCGCGGGAACGGCCGCTAGCCGATGGCGCGGAGGAGTGCGGGCAACCCGACCGCGGCCGAGACCCGCAGGCTGTGAGTCGCGATCGAGGTGACCGCCGACTCCGCGGGATTGAACTCGATGACCGGAATGCCTTGCCGTGCGGCGCGTTCGGGTAGTGAAGCGGCGGGATAGACGATCCCGCTGGTGCCGACGACGAGCACGACCTCGGCCGCCCGGAACGCCTGGTCGGCTCGCTGCCAGTCGTCGGCGGGCAGTGCTTCGCCGAACCACACGACGCCCGGGCGGACCCGCCCGCCGCAGCGCGGGCACGTCGGCGGGGTGACCCGCGGCTCGATGTGCTCGGTGTCGGGTTCGGCCGGCGTCGGGTGTGCCTCGGGTCCGTCGTACGGGGTTCCGCAGTCGGCGCATCGAGGCGCGAAGAGACTGCCGTGCAGATGGCTGACGACGTTGCTCCCGGCGCGTTCGTGTAGATCGTCGACGTTCTGCGTCACCACCATCACGGTGCGGGAGGACCCCAGTTCCGCCAGCGCCCGGTGTCCGGCGTTCGGCTCGGCGGAGAGGACCTCGCGGGCGCGCCAGCGGTACCAGCCCCATACGAGGGCGGGATCGCGCTCCCAGGCCTCCGGGGTGGCCAGTTCGGAGGGGTCGAAGGTCTCCCAGAGGCCGGTCTGGGCGTCGCGGAAGGTCGCGATGCCGCTGTCCGCCGACATCCCGGCGCCGCTGAACACGGTGATCCAGTCCGCGTCGCGGACGAGGTCGGCGACGGCGGCGGGGATGATCTCGCCGGCCTCGGCGTCGGGCGACCCGGGCCCCGGCGCGGGGCTCACCCGGCTGCCTCCAGCGAGGCCCGCAGGAGTTCGGCGGTCTCGTCCGGGTCGGGGTCGCGGCGCACGACGAAGCCCTTGGCGAAGCTGAGCTTGTCGCCGGCCCGTCGGGGGACGACGTGGAGGTGTGTGTGGAACACGGTCTGAAACGCCGCGCGTCCGTCGTTGAGGGCGATGTTGACGCCGTCGGCCGCCAGGGGGCCTCGCTTCATCGCGGTCGCGAGACGTTGCCCCGCGCGGAAGAGGGCGGCGCCGCGGGCCGGATCGAGGTCGTCGAGCCCGGAGGAGTGAATCCGGGGGACGAGGAGCGTGTGCCCGCGGGTGACCGGCCGGATGTCGAGGAACCCCACGACCTCGTCGTCGGAGTAGACGATCCGCCCCGGAGCCGTGCCCTCGACGATGGCGCAGAAGATGCAACTGCTCATGGGCTGACTCTAGGGCACCGCGGTCGGGGCTCGAGGGTTCTACACATGGGTGTCGGGGTCGCGACACGGGACGTGTGCCGCATCACATAACGGTTTCATAACGGTCTGTCGGGCGGCCGTTCCGGGTGCGCCGCGCGCTGATCGACGGTGCCTGGCCTGGGGGTTTCGCGACCCTTCGGATGGCCGTTGACATGGTGTTTCAAGTTACCCGCGGGGTTACTGATCGGTATACCGACAGGTCACCCAGAAACATGAGGAATCCCTCACTTTCGTGTGTCATCATGGGGACACGTTCACGCCGACGACGACTCGTGACGACGGGTCGTTGTCGTGAATGTTCCTGCGGGACAAGCGTGTTCGTCAACTGTGCGTTTCGTCCGAACCCGGACGGGCCGCCGTGGTCCGAGTGTCCGACGCCACCGGCGCCGTGGACGCATCCATCTCACCGATGAGACCCGCGGCGCTCCCGCCTGCCACCGACACTCCGCCGACCGCCGAAGACAGACCACCACAGAGGAGTACCCGTGACCGTCGACCAGTTCCGCACCGGCTCGCAAGGCGCAGCCAACGCCGAACGCCCGACCACCACGCTCATCGATCGGCTCACGCAGGGCGAGCCCTACGCGATCAGTTTCGGCGGACAGGGAGGCGCGTGGTTGCCCACGCTCGCCGAGCTGGTGGTCGACGCCGACCTCGAGCACCGGATCGCCAAGATCGTCGAGGCGGCCGAGCGACTCCTCGATCCCGTCGCCGACCAGCTGGTCGTCGCGCGCGGCGACGGCTTCCACCCGCTGGCCTGGGTGCATGCCCACGACGCCGGCGAAGAGGTCCCGTCCGAGACCGCACTCGCCGACTTCACGCTCTCCGGCCCCGGCGTACTGCTGACGCAGCTCGCCGCCGTCGAGGCGCTCCGCAAGCAGGGCCTCGACACCGCCGCGGTGCCCCCGAGCGCCGTCGTCGGCCACTCCCAGGGCTCGCTGGCCATCGACGCCGTCGGGGCCGAGGGCAACGCCGTCGAGGGCGGACAGGGGCTCCTGCTCGCGATCGCCCACCTCATCGGCGCCGCCGGCTCGCTCGTCGCCCGTCGCCGCGGGCTCGGCGTGACCACCGACGGCACCCCGATGCTCGCCGTCGCGAACGTCGCGCCCAAGCGCATCGACGAGATCCTCGCCGAGTACCGGGCCGGCCTGCACGAGGGCGACCTCGCCACCGCGCCGGTGGTCTCGATCAAGAACAGCCGCAACGCCCTCGTGCTCTCCGGGGCTCCGCGCCACCTCGCCGGCTTCGCCGCCCTGTGCGAGCGCATCGCCGCCGACGAGGCCGACCGGCGCAAGCGCAAGCTGACCGGCGGTGCCCCGTTCTCCCCGAGGTTCGACCATCTCCAGGTCTCGGTCGCCTTCCACCACCCGGCGATGGCCGAGGCGGTCGAGCTCGTGGGCGAGTGGGCCGGCGAGTGCGGCATCGATCGCGAACTCGCCACCCGTCACGCGCAATCCATCCTGGTCGACCACGTCGACTGGGTCGCCGAGATCGACGAGGTCGTCGCCGGCGGCGCGAAGTGGATCCTCGACTTCGGTCCCGCCGACACCGCCACCCGCCTGACCGCCCCGCTCGTGCGCGGCCAGGGCGTCGGGCTGGTGCCGGCCGCGCTGCGCGTGGGCCAGCGCAACCTGTTCACCCCGGGCGGCGTCCCCGAGGTCGCCGCGCCGTGGTCGCAGTTCGCCCCCACACTCGTCGAACTGCCCGACGGCCGCACCGTCGTCGAGACCGCCTTCACCCGCCTCACCGGCCGCTCGCCGATGCTGCTGGCCGGTATGACCCCCACCACCGTGGACCCGGCGATCGTCGCCGCGGCGGCCAACGCCGGCCACTGGGCCGAGCTCGCCGGCGGCGGCCAGGTCACCGAGGAGATCTTCGCCCGCAACATCGCCACCCTCACCGACCTGCTCGAGCCCGGTCGCGAGGCGCAGTTCAACGCGCTGTTCCTCGACCCGTACCTGTGGAAGCTGCAGCTCGGCGGGAAGCGGCTGGTGCAGAAGGCGCGTGCGCAGGGCGCCCCGATCGACGGCGTGATCGTCTCGGCCGGCATCCCCGAGCTCGAGGACGCGGTGGCTCTGGTGGAGGAGTTCGTCGAGGCGGGTCTGCGCTTCGTCGCGTTCAAGCCGGGCACGGTCGAACAGATCCGGCAGGTCGTGCGGATCGCCGCCGAGGTCCCGCACCACCCGGTCATCGTCCAGATCGAGGGCGGCCGCGCCGGCGGCCACCACTCGTGGGAGGACCTCGACGACCTGCTGCTGGCCACCTACGCCGAGCTGCGCGCACGGCCGAACGTCGTGATCTGCGTCGGCGGCGGCATCGGCACCCCCGAACGCGCCAGCGAATACCTCACCGGCGTCTGGTCGACGGCGCACGACCACCCGGTGATGCCGCTGGACGGCATCCTCATCGGCACCGCGGCGATGGCCACCAAGGAGGCCACCACCAACCCTGACGTCAAGAAGATGCTGGTGGAGACCGCGGGCATCGACGAGTGGATCGGCGCGGGCCACGCCACCGCCGGAATGGCCTCGGGCCGTTCGCAACTCGGCGCCGACATCCACGAGGTCGACAACGCCGCGTCGCGGTGCGGACGTCTGCTCGACGAGGTCGCCGGCGACGCCGAGGCCGTGGCCGCGCGCCGCGACGAGATCATCGCGGCGATGGCCGTCACCGCCAAGCCGTACTTCGGCGACGTCGAGACCATGACCTACCGCCAGTGGCTCGAGCGCTACGCGACCCTGGCCGTGGGCGACGCGCACGGCGACCACCTGCCGTGGGCCGACATCACCTGGCAGCAGCGGTTCGTCGAGATGCTGCAGCGCACCGAGGCCCGCATGCACCCGCAGGACTCCGGGCCCATCCCGACGATGTTCGCCGACATCTCGACCACCGACGACCCGCATGCCGCGATCGAAGCGCTGGGCAGCGTCTACCCCGAGATCGACACCGACATCCTGCATCCGGCCGACGTCGCGTTCTTCTTCGAGCTCTGCCGCACGCCGGGCAAGCCCGTCAACTTCGTCCCGGTCATCGACAAGGACGTGCGCCGCTGGTGGCGCAGCGACTCGCTGTGGCAGGCACACGATCCGCGCTACAGCGCCGACGAGGTCTGCATCATCCCCGGCCCGGTGGCCGTCGCCGGCATCACCCGCGTCGACGAGCCGGTCGGCGAACTCCTCGACCGCTTCGAGGCCCGGGTCGTCACCGACCTGAAGACCGCGGGCGAGCGCCCGGTGCCCGTCGCCTCGCGTCATCGCGCGGGTCGCGTGGACGAGGTCGGCGCGTTGACCGCCGTCATCGAATCCGCCGACGTGAGCTGGGCCGGCCGCATCGTGCCGAACCCGATCGCGCTGCTCGGCGACGTCGACCGCTGGACCGCCGTCGCGCCGGAGCGTGCCGAGCACGCCCCCACCGGTGCCGTTCTCGAACAGACCGCGTCCGAGGGCGACTCCGTCCGCTTCGACCTCGTCGTCCCGATCTCCGGTGCGTCCGTGCGCATCCCGATCGTGGCCGGCGCGGGGGTCCGCGACGGCGGCGCGCCGATCGTCGGCCTCGACGACGCGTCGGCCGCGATGCGCGAGATCCTCACCGTCGCCGCCGGCGGGTCGCTGGCCGAGGTGACCGACGGCGTCGCGACCACCACCATCACCTGGCAGCCCGACTCGGTGGCCGATCACGCCTCGGTGACCGGGTTCTCGCTGCCGGCGCACCTGCGTCCCACGACCCCGACCGAGCCCTTCGGGTTCGCCGTCCCCGACACCCTGGTCGGAGCCTGCTGGCCGAGCGTGTTCAGCGTCATCGGCGCCGCCCGCACCGACGCCGGAACCCCGGTCGTCGAGGGTCTGCTCGATCTGGTCCACCTCGATCACGCCATCCACGTGATCGGCGAGATCCCCACCGAGGCCACCGATCTGACCGTGACCGCGCGCACGGGCGCGGTCCACGACTCCGAGGTCGGCCGGGTCATCGAGGTCTCGGTCGAGATCGTCGGCGAGGCCGGGCCGGTCGCGACGCTCGAGGAGCGCTTCGCGATCCGCGGCCGCCTCGGCGATGCCGAACTGACCGCCCCGCTGCGGGCCGGCGGCGCGCTCGACGACGAGCGTTCGGCCACCCGCAAGCTGCTGCGCACCGCCACCATCACCGCGCCGAGCCGCATGAACGGCTTCGCCGTGGTCTCCGGCGACCGCAACCCGATCCACACCGATGCCTCGGCGGCGAAGCTGGCCGGTCTCGGCGACCCGATCGTGCACGGGATGTGGCTGTCGGCGGCGGCCCAGCAGGTCGTCACCGCGACCGATGCGAAGAACCCGATCCCGTCGCCGCGTCCGCTGGTCGGCTGGACCGCCCGCTACCTCGGCATGGTGCGCCTCGGCGACACCATCACCGTGCGCGTCGACCGCGTCGGCCTCGACAAGGGCCGCGAGGTCGTCGAGGTCAGCGCCAAGGTCGGCGACGACCTCGTCATGAGCGCCACCGGCCTGCTCGCCGCGCCGCGCACCGTCTACGCGTTCCCGGGCCAGGGCATCCAGACCAAGGGGATGGGGCTCGACGCCCGCTCGCGGTCCAAGGCCGCGCGCGACATCTGGGACCGGGCCGACAAGCACACCCGCAAGGCGCTGGGCTTCTCGATCCTCGCCGTCGTCCGCGACAACCCGACCAAGCTCGTCGCCAACGGCACCACCTACCAGCACCCGGACGGCGTGCTGTACCTGACGCAGTTCACCCAGGTGGCCATGGCCACCCTGGGTGTCGCGCAGATCGCCGAGCTCAAGGAGGCCGGCGGCTTCGTCGAGGGCGCGATCACCTGCGGCCACTCGGTCGGCGAGTACAACGCACTCGCCGCGTGCGCCGGAGTGCTCCCGCTCGAGGCCGTCCTCGAGGTCGTGTTCCAGCGCGGCGAGGCGATGCACCACCTGGTGCCGCGCGACGAGCAGGGCCGCAGCAACTACCGGATGGCGGCCATCCGCCCGAGCCAGTTCGGCCTGGCCGACGCCGAGGTCACCGACTTCGTGTCCGGTCTCGGCGAGCAGGTCGGCGAGTTTCTTGAGGTCGTCAACCTCAACCTCCTCGGGTCGCAGTACGCGATCGCCGGCACCGTCCGCGGGCTGAAGGCACTCGAGGCGGAGATCGACCGCCGCCGTGCCGAATTCGGCGGCAAGCGGGCGTTCATCCTCATCCCGGGCATCGACGTCCCGTTCCACTCGACCGTGCTGCGCGCGGGTGTGCCGGAGTTCCGACACAAGCTCGAGGACCTGCTGCCGCATGAGATCGACGCCGACGTCCTCGTCGGGCGCTACATCCCGAACCTGGTGCCGCGCCTGTTCAATCTCGGACGCGACTTCGTCGAGGAGATCGCGGCTCTGGTGCCGTCGGATCCGCTGAACGAGGTCCTCGCCGACTGGGACTCCTGGGCCGCCGAGCCCGCCCGGCTGGCGCGCGTGATCCTGATCGAGCTGCTGGCCTGGCAGTTCGCCAGCCCGGTGCGCTGGATCGAGACCCAGGACCTGCTGTTCAGCGGCCCGGAGCGCAACGGCCTGGGCGTGCAGCGCTTCGTCGAGATCGGCCTGAAGGGTGCGCCGACGCTGGCCGGCCTGGCGACCAACACCCTCAAGCTCGACGACTACGCCTCGGCCACCACGGAGGTCGTCAACGTCGAACGCGACTCGGACGTGATCCTGGCCAAGGACGCCGGACACGAGCCCGACGAGGACGAGATCGCCGCCCCGGCAGAGGAGTCCGCCCCCGCAGACGCCGCCGAAGCCGCGGCCCCGGCCCCGGCCGCCCCGGCACCCGTCACGGCGGCACCCGCGGGCGGGCCCCGTCCCGATGACATCGCCTTCACCCCGTCGGACGCGGTGAAGTCCGTCATCGCGCTGTGGACCAAGATGCGCGTCGATCAGATCGGCTCCGCGGACACCATCGAGGCGCTGTGCGACGGCGTGTCCTCACGCCGCAACCAGCTGCTGCTCGACATCGGCGGCGAGCTCGGGCTCGGCGCCATCGACGGTGCCGCCGAGGCCGACATGGTCGCCCTGTCGACGACCGTGGAATCCCTTGCGCGCGGCTATCGCCCGCTCGGCGCGGTCCTCACCGACGCCGTCAGCGACCAGATCCGCAAGGTGCTCGGCCCGCTGGGCAAGCGCCAGAACTACATCACCGACCGGGTGAGCAACGTCTGGCAGCTCGGGCCGGGCTGGGGACTGCACACCACCGTCGCGCTCGCCCTCGGCACCCGTGAGGGCGCCTCGGTGCGCGGGGAGGCACTGGGCAACCTGCTCGACGGTCCGGTCGCCAACGCCGACGCACTCGACGCGCTCATCGACCGAGCGGTCACCGCGGTCGGCGCCCAGAAGGGCATCGCCGTGAGCAAGCCCGCCGGCGACACCGGCGCCGGCGCAACGGTCGACGCGGCCGCGCTGGGAGAGTTCACCGAGCAGATCACCGGACGTTCCGGCGCCCTGGCGTCGGCGGCGTACACCATCCTGGAGAAGCTGGGCCTGGCCGAGACCGCCGATCTCGCCGAGGTCGCCGGCGATCCGAACGCCGAGATCGCCGAGCTGGTGAGCGCCGAGCTGGGCGCCGACTGGGCCCGCACGGTCGCACCCGCCTTCGACGCCGCCAAGGTCGTGCTCGTCGACGACCGGTGGGCCACCGCCCGCGAGGACCTCGTCCGGCTCTGGCTGACCGACGCCCACGAGGTCGAGGACGACTTCGAGGAGATCGTCGCCCGCTTCGTCGCCGCCGGCGCCACCGTCGCCGACCACGCCACCTGGTGGCAGGGCAAGGCGCTGTCGTCCGGGAACGCCGTGCACGCACGCCTGTTCGAGGCCATCGCGCAGGCCGCCGAGGACAGCGGGAAGGGCGTCTACAGCGGCGAGATCGCCGTCGTCACCGGTGCCAGCAAGGGATCGATCGCCTCGGGCGTCGTCGCCGGCCTGCTCGCCGGAGGCGCCACGGTCATCGCGACGACCTCGCGGCTGGACTCGGAGCGGCTCGCGTTCTACAAGAAGCTCTACCGCGAGAACGCCCGCACCGGCGCCGCGCTGTGGATCGCCCCGGCCAACATGGCGTCCTACGCCGACGTCGACGACCTGGTCGCCTGGGTCGCGGGGGAGCAGACCGAGAACCTCGGCGGCACCACCGCGGTCGTCAAGCCGGCGATGAAGCCGACCATGCTCTTCCCGTTCGCCGCCCCGCGAGTGGCCGGCGACCTCACCGAGGCCGGTGCCCGCGCCGAGCTGGAGATGAAGGTCCTGCTGTGGTCGGTCGAGCGGCTCATCGCAGGCCTGGCCGACGCCCACTCCGACCACGACATCGCCGCACGCCTGCACGTCGTGCTGCCCGGCTCGCCCAACCGCGGCATGTTCGGCGGCGACGGCGCGTACGGCGAGAGCAAGGCGGCCCTCGACGCGCTGGTCCAGCGCTGGTCGGCCGAGGAGTCGTGGGGCTCGAAGACCACGCTGGCCCACGCCCTCATCGGCTGGGTCCGCGGCACCGGACTCATGGGCCACAACGACGGCATGGTCGAGGCGGTCGAGGCCGCGGGAGTGCGCACCTGGAGCACCGACGAGATGGCCGCGAACCTGCTGACGCTGTGCACCCCCGAGCAGCGTGCCGCCGCGGTCGACGCGCCGATTCTCGCCGACTTCACCGGCGGGCTCGACGCCTCCACCGACCTCAAGGCGCTCGCGGCGACCGCAGCCGCGGCCGCGGAGAAGGCCGAGGACGACGCCGAGACACCGGAGCAGGCCACCGTGGCCGCGCTCCCGGCCCCGGCTCGCGCCCCGCGCGCCCTGCGCCCGCAGTGGCCGTCGATCAGCGCGCGGCCCGAGGACCTGGTGGTCATCGTCGGAGCCGGCGAGCTCGGGCCGTACGGTTCGGCCCGCACCCGCTTCGAGATGGAGGTCGACGAGAAGCTCTCGGCCGCAGGTGTTCTCGAACTCGCGTGGAACACCGGCCTGATCCACTGGGATTCGGCCCCGAAGCCCGGCTGGTACGACACCGAGACCGGTGACCCGGTGCCGGAGAGCGAGATCGCCGAGCGGTACCACGACGAGGTCGTCGAGCGTTGCGGCATCCGCCGCTACGAGGACGACGGCGCGATGGTCGACAACACCTCGCCGCTGCTCACCTCGGTGTTCCTCGACGAGGACCTCACCTTCACGGTGAACTCCGAGGCCGAGGCGCGCGCCTTCGCGGCCGCGAACCCGGAGAAGACCCGGATCGCCCAGACCGCCGACGGCGACTGGCAGGTCACCCGCCTGGCGGGCACGGAGATCCGTGTGCCGCGCCGGTTCTCGCTCTCGCGCACCGTCGGCGGTCAGATCCCGACCGGCTTCGACCCGGTGCGCTGGGGCGTGAGCCCGGACATGGTCGAGTCGATCGACCGGGTCGCGCTGTGGAACCTCGTCGCCACCGTCGACGCGTTCCTGTCGTCGGGCTTCACCCCGAGCGAGCTGATGCGCTGGGTGCACCCGGGCCTGGTCGCCAACACGCAGGGCACTGGCATGGGCGGCATGGCCTCGATGCGGGACCTGTACATCAACACCCTGCTCGGCGAGGCCAACGCCAACGACATCCTGCAGGAGGCCCTGCCGAACATCGTTGCCGCACATGTCGTCCAGTCCTACGTCGGCTCCTACGGCGCGATGATCCACCCGGTCGCGGCCTGCGCCACGGCGGCGGTGTCGGTCGAGGAGGGCGTCGACAAGATCCGGCTCGGCAAGGCGCTGTTCGCGGTGGCCGGCGGGTTCGACGACCTCGGCATCGAGGGCATCGTCGGCTTCGGCGCGATGTCGGCGACCGCCGAGTCGGCGAAGATGTCCGAACGCGGAATCGACGACCGCCGGTTCTCGCGGGCCAACGACCGGCGTCGCGGCGGCTTCGTCGAATCGCAGGGCGGCGGAACGATTCTCCTCGCCCGCGGCGACGTGGCCGCGCAGATGGGCCTTCCGGTCCTCGGCGTGGTCGCGTGGGCGCAGAGTTTCGGCGACGGTGTGCACACCTCGATCCCGGCCCCGGGTCTCGGTGCCCTGGGCGCGGCACGCGGTGCGCAGTCCTCGCCACTGGCCACCGCGCTCGCATCGCTCGGTGTGTCCGCCGACGACGTCGCCGTGGTCTCCAAGCACGACACCTCGACGAAGGCCAACGACCCCAACGAATCCGAGCTGCACGAGCGTCTCGCCGACGCCATCGGCCGCAGCAAGGGCACGCCGTTGTTCGTCGTGTCGCAGAAGTCGCTCACCGGTCACGCCAAGGGCGGCGCCGCCGCCTTCCAGCTGATCGGACTGTGCCAGATGCTGCGCGACGGCGTCGTCCCGCCGAACCGGAGCCTCGACTGCGTCGACGACCAGATGCAGGAGTACCCGCATCTGGTGTGGCCGCGCGAGACCCTGCGGCTGGGGGAGCGGTTCCCGCTCAAGGCGGGCCTGCTCACCAGCCTCGGCTTCGGGCACGTGTCCGGGCTCATCGCGGTGGTGCATCCGGAGGCCTTCATCGCCTCCCTCGCCCCGGAGGAGCGCGAGTCCTACCGCACGCGCGCCGCGGAACGGGAACGCCAGGGCCACCAGCGCTTCCTGCAGACGCTCTGCGGCGGCGAGCCGGCCTACCAGCGTCCGCCGAACCGCCGGTTCGACGAGTCGGTCGACGAGCACGACGCCGAGGCGGGCCTGCTGCTCGACCCGCGGGTCAGGTTGTCCGAGTCCGACGTCTACCGTCCGGCGGATGCCGTCGGCGCCGACGAGCGATCGTGACGGACGGCGACGGCACAGCGGAGATGAGCGTTCTCGGAGTCGGGATCGACATCGTGTCGATCCCGGAGTTCGCCGAGCAGCTCCGGCAGCCGGGTACGACGTTCGCCGACCGGTTCACGGTCGGCGAACGTCGGGACTCGGCGGCCGGGACCGGCGACGACGCACGGCATCTCGCCGCCCGCTGGGCGGCCAAGGAGGCCGTGATCAAGGCCTGGTCGGTGAGTCGCTTTTCCCGGTCGCCCCTGCTGCCGCAGATCCGGCACAGCGACATCGAGGTCGTCACCGACACCTGGGGGCGGCCCGCCGTCCGCGTGTCGGGCGAGGTCGGAGACCACCTGCGCGACACCGTGATCCACGTGTCGCTGACCCACGACGGCGACACCGCCGCCGCGGTGGCCATCCTCGAGGGCCATTAGGGCGGTCAGGTCCGGCTCGGGTCAGCTCGTGACCTGCGTCGACTCCTCGAGGAGCAGGTAGCCGGCGAGCATCCGCTTCAGCTCGGCGACGGTCTCCTCGTGGTCGTGGCCGTCCTGCACCGAGAAGCTCAGCAGCGAGTACGCGGTGTGGACGAGCACCTGCGACATCATCTCGCGGCGCTCACGCTGGGAAGGCGTGAGCGGCGCGAGCATCCGCGCGACCTGCGCGGCGAGCACCCGCTCGTTCTCCGACGCGGTCGCCCGCGTGGCCGGCGTCGACTGGACCGCGAGCCACACCGCCCGCCGCGACGGGTCGGTGCGCCACAGCGCGGCGAGGTGATCGAGGAACTTCTCGAGCAGGCTCGGCCACTCCAGCGACGGCACCTCGTTGGCGAAGGCGGTGAGCTCCTCGCGGACGTCGACGGTGTCCTGCCGGTCGAGCTCGCAGACGATCACGTACTTGTTGGCGAAGTACTGGTAGAGGGTTCCGATCGGGACCTCGGCCCGCGCCGCGATCTCCTCACACGTCAACGACTCGAACCCGACCTCGACGAGCAACTCGCGCGCGGCGTTGAGCATCGCCTGGAACTTGCGCCTGCTGCGCTCCTGGGTGGGTCGCTTACGCGGGACCAGTGGTTCGGTCGACCCCGTCATGGTTCTCGCTCACCGACTCCGCGGGTCACACCGACAGATCGCGACGCAGCTTCGCGACGTGCCCGGTGGCACGGACGTTGTACTGCGCGAGGGCGA
>Ga0164243_10012164_pt1 | contig 12221 bp, 10 predicted proteins | sample OricompcompostOP_FD_108781 | JGI IMG/M metagenome (GOLD analysis project Ga0164243, IMG submission 108781) | Organic Plus compost microbial communities from Emeryville, California, USA - Original compost - Organic plus compost (OP) | ecosystem: Engineered > Solid waste > Mixed feedstock >...
GTCGAGGCCGGCTACACCCCCGACATGATCATCGGCGACATGGACTCCGTCACCGACGACGTGCTGCGGTGCGGCGCCGAGGTGATCGTGCACGCGTATCCGGACGGCCGCGCGCCGGGGCTCGCCCGGGTGCACCAGCTCGGGCTCTCCGCCCTCACCTTCCCGGCCGCCGCGACCAGCGAAGACGTCGCGATGCTGCTGGCCGACGAGAAGGGCGCCTCGCTGATCGTCGCCGTCGGGACCCACAACAACCTCGTCGAGTTCCTCGACAAGGGCCGGGGCGGGATGGCCTCGACGTTCCTGACCCGGCTCAAGGTCGGTGGCAAGGTGGTCGACGCCAAGGGCGTCAGCCGCCTCTACCGGCAGAGCATCTCCGGCTCCTCGCTGCTGCTGCTGGTGCTCAGCGCCGTCTCCGCCATGGCCTCGGCGGTCGCCGTCTCGACCGTGGGCAAGGCCTATCTCGGTGTGCTCTCCGAGTGGTGGAACAATTTGGTGTTCCAACTGGGACAGCTCTTCAGCTGACGAAGCGCGCGTTCCCGACCGAATCAGAAGGCATACGGCGTGATCAATTTCCGGTACCACGTGGTGTCACTCACCGCGGTGTTCCTGGCGCTGGCCATCGGGCTGGTCGTCGGCACCGCGGCGCTCAACGGCCCGGTCGCCGACTCGCTCAACCAGCGCGTTTCCGAGCTCAAGAAGGACAACACCCAGCTACGGGACCAGGTCAGCAGCCTGCAGGAGGAGGTCAAGCGCGAGGAGGACTTCGCCGCCGAGATGGCGAAGGTCGTGCTTCCGGGCCGGCTCACCGGCCGCAAGGTCCTGCTGGTCACGCTGCCGACGGGTCGCGATCACGCCGACCAGGTGCGCGCGATGCTCACCACCGCCGGCGCGACCGTCACGGGACGCATCGACATCCAGGACGCGTTCTTCACACCGGAGAACGGCGAGGAGCTGCTCTACCTGGCCTCGTCCGCCGCGCAGCCGACGATCCCCACGACCGGGCTGCCGAGCAACAGCGACGGGGTCGAGACGGCGAGCGCGCTGCTGGCGAGCGCGGTGCTCGACCGTACCCAGGGCACCCCGCCCGCGGGGAACGAGCTGGCGGCGCTGCTCAGCGCGTACGAGAAGGCGAAGTACATCGGCTATCAGGACGCCGGCAAGGACAAGGTGGCCGAGCCGGCGCAGGCCGCGGTGATCGTCACCGGCCTGCCGTACGTCGACAAGGAGTCGGCGCAGAAGGACCAGGCGGTGGTGACGCTGGTCAGCCAGTTCGACAAGATGGGTGCCGTGGTGGTCGCCGGCAGCGGCGCGAGCGACGGGAACGTGGTCGCGGCGATACGCGGCGACGGCGCGCTGGCGAAGACGATCAGCACGGTCGACAACGCCAACACCCCGCAGGGCCAGGTGGTCACGGCCCTGGCCACCGCCGAACTGATCAACTCCGGTGCGGCCGGGCAGTACGGCCTCGGCGCCGGAGCCACGTCGATGATGCCCCAGCAGCCGCAATGAGAAGACCAGCCCCGCTCGTCCTCGCCGCCGCCGGAGCGCTGGCGGCGCGGGCCGCGGCGCGCCTGATCCGCTCCGTGCCGACGGCCGGCGCCCTCGACCGCACCAACTTCCGCGGTGCCACCGTGACGCTCGCCGCCGGCCCGGCGCTGGCTCTCGGCGCCGCCGCGACCGCCGCCGCCGGGGCCCCGAGCCGGGCCACCGCGGGTGCCGCCCTGGTCGCGGGCCTGGGTTCCGGAGCCGTCGGCTGCTACGACGACCTGGTCGGCGACCGGCCGGAACACAAGGCCAAGGGCTTCAAGGGCCACCTCGGCGCGCTCCGCGAGGGCCGCGTCACCAGCGGCCTGATCAAGATCGCCGGGGTCGGCGCGTCGGCCCTGGCCGCCAGCGCGCTCCTCGCCGCGGACCAGCACCGCACCGCCACACCCGGCCGCCGCGCCGCCGGCGCCGGCGCCAACGGTGCGGTCGGCGTCCGGATCCTCGTCGACGTCGCGCTCGGGGCCGGGGTGATCGCCGGGACCGCCAACATGATCAACCTGCTCGACCTGCGTCCCGGGCGGGCGATCAAGGCCGGCGCCATCCTCGCCGCGCCGCTGGCCGCCGCTGGCGGGCCGGCGCGCGGGTTGGTCGCCGGGCCGATCGGCGCCGCCGCCGGGATCCTCCCCGACGACCTCGGCGAGCGGGCCATGATCGGCGACGCCGGTGCCAACGCGTTCGGCGCGCTGGTCGGCGTCGCTCTCGCCGCGCGCACCGGCACCGCCGGCCGCGCCGCGCTGCTGGCCGGGCTCGCCGCGCTCACCGCGGCCAGCGAGAAGGTCAGCTTCACCCAGGTCATCTCCCGTACGCCGGGGCTGCGCGAGCTCGACGCGCTCGGCCGCCGGCCGGCCTGATCGTGGTGGCTCCCGTCCCGTCCGCCCCGCCCGCGGCACCGCCGGTGCCGCCGGAGGCCGACGGGCGTGGGCGGGTCGCCCGGTCCGCCGGGCTGATCAGCGGCCTGACCGTCCTCAGCCGGGTCGCCGGGTTCGGGCGGACCGCGGTGCTGGGCTGGTTCGTCGGCTCGACGGTGCTCGGCTCGGTCTACGTCACCGCCAACACCGTTCCCAACATCATTTTCGAGATCGTCGCCGGTGGCGCGCTCGCCGCGCTGGTCGTACCACTGCTCGCCAGGGCCGTCACGACCGGCGACCGGCGGACCGAGTCCGCGACCGTCTCCGCCCTGCTCACCTGGACGCTGGCGATCCTCGTCCCGCTCGCCGTCGTGGTCGCGTTCGCCGCCGGGCCGATCATCGGTGCGCTCGCCGGCGACGCCGCGGGCAGTGCCGAGCGGGCCGCCGGCACGCTCATGCTCCGCGTCTTCGCACCGCAGCTTCCGCTCTACGGCGTCGGCGTCGTGCTGACGGGCGTGCTCCAGGCCCATCGCCGGTTCGCCTGGCCGGTGATCGCCCCGCTGCTGTCGAGCGTGGTGGTCGCCGCCACGTACGCCCTGTTCGCCGCCGTCGAAGGGCCGCGCGCCGACCTGCCGGACGTCGGCGCCGGCGGGCAGCTGATCCTCGCGGTCGGCACCACTCTCGGCGTCGTCGTGCTCTCCCTCTGCCTGGTCGTCCCGATCCGGCCGCTCGGGCTGCGGCTCCGCCCGACCTGGCGGTTCCCCGGCGCGGCCGGCCGCTCCGCCCTGCGGATGGCCGGTGCCGGCATCGTCACCGTCGGCTTCCAGCAGATCGCGGTCGTCGTCACCCTCCGCCTGGCCAACACCGGGCCCGAGGGCACCGTCGTCGTGTTCACCGTCGCCCAGGCGGTCTACCTGCTGCCGTGGGCGATCCTCGCGGTGCCGGTCGCCACGGCCGCGTACCCGGCCCTCGCCACCGCCCACTCCGGCGGCGACGACTCCGGCTACCGGCGCCGGCTGGCCCCCGCCGCCCGCGGCGTCCTGCTGCTCAGCTGCCTCGGCGCCGCCGCGCTGGTCGCGGTCGCCCAGCCGGTCGCCGGGTTCTTCGCGCTGCCGGGGCTCGGCGGCGCGGTCGCCGGCTTCGCGCCGGGCCTCGTCGGCTACGGCCTCTTCGCGATGCTTTCCCGGGCCCTGTACGCCCGCGACCTGGCCCGCGCCGCCGCCGCGGCGACCGCCGCCGGCTGGGCCACCGTGGCCCTGGCCGCCCTCGGGCTCGCCGCCGGCCTCGCCGACGACCACCGGCTGCTGGCCCTGACGCTCGCCAACTCGCTCGGGATGCTCGTGCTCGGCGCGCTGCTCGCCGGCGCCGTCCGCATCCGGGAAGGCGCCGCGGCCCTCGCCGGGTTCGGCCGCGCGCTGCTGGTCGGGGTCACCGCCGGCGCCGCCGCGGCGGCCGCGGGCTGGGGTGTCACGGCCGCCCTCGGCAGCGGCGCCGGGACCGGCAAGCCGGCCGCGTTCCTCCACGGCGTGCTCGCCGCGATCGTCGTGGCCGCGGTGTTCGGCGCGGTCGCCTACCCCCTGGACCGCCACGACGTACGCCCCGGAGTGGCGGCGCTGCGCCGCAGGATCGGCCGCCTGACGGCGGAGCGGGGCGGCCGCGGGTCGGCGGGCCAGAGGTGACCGAAGGCCGACACCTCGCCCGGTGGCGGGGTGCCAACGGCACCGCGGGCACCCCGGCTGCCGATAGCATCGCCGGCACGGCCGGGATCACCACGACGCAGTGGACACGGGGGAGGGCAGGGGCGTGACCGACGCCGAACGGGGGGCTCGCTGGACGGGTGCCGTCTGCCTGGTGCTGGCGTCGAGCACCGGCGGGGTGGGCCAGCACGTCCGCTCGCTGGTCCGCGGCTTCGCCGCGTCAGGCGCCACCGTCACCGTCTGCGGTCCCGAGGCCACCGAGGAGCAGTTCGGGTTCACCGAGGCCGGCGCGGCCGCGTTCGTCCCCGCCGAGATCCCGCCGAACCCCACGATCGGCGACGGCCGCGCGGTCGGCGCGCTCCGCAAGGTGCTCGCCGGCGGCGTCGACCTCGTCCACGCGCACGGCCTGCGCGCCGGCCTCGTCGCCGTCCTCGCCCGCCCCCGCCAGCCCCTGGTCGTGACCTGGCACAACGCGGTGATCCGGGGCGGCCTGCGCGGCCACGCGTCCCGGCTGGCCGAGCGGGTCGTCGCCCGCAACGCGACCGTCTGCCTCGGCGCTTCCGACGACCTCGTCCGCCGCGCCAAGGAGCTCGGCGCGCGCGACGCCCGGCTGGCCCCGGTCGCCGCGCCGGAGCTGCCCGCGCCACGCCGGGGCCGCGCCGCCGTGCGGGCCGAGTTCGGCGTCACCCGCGACCAGCTCGTCGTGCTCTCCGTCGGCCGGCTGCACCCCCAGAAGCGGTACGACGTCCTGGTCGAGGCCGCCGCGCGCTGGCGCGACGTCCAGCCGGTCCCCGCCGTGCTCGTCGCCGGCTCCGGCCCCAGCTACCTGCCGCTGGCCGCGCACATCTCGGCCGCCCACGCCCCGGTGACCCTGCTCGGCCACCGCACCGACGTCGCCGACCTCCTGGAAGGCGCGGACGTCGCGGTCGTCACCAGTGACTGGGAGGCCCGCCAGCTCTTCGCGCAGGAGGCCATGCGCGCCGGGGTGCCGCTGGTGGCCACCGCGGTCGGCGGGCTGCCGGACCTGGTGGGGGACGCCGCCGTCCTGGTGCCGCCCGGTAACGTCGACGCCGTGGCGGACGCGGTCCGTGAGTTGCTGGGTGACGAGGCGAAGCGCGCGGAGTTCCGCGCGCGCGGGATCCAGCGCGCCAAGACCTGGCCCACCGAGGAGGCCACGCTCGCCCAGGTCGAAGAGGTCTACGCCGAGCTGTCGCCGAGATGATCCGCCGGCTGCCCGCGTACGTCTTGGTGGTCTTCTGCCTGGTCGGCGGCTTCGCCGCCCGCCCGGCGACCGCGGAGCCCACCCGCACCGCCGACTACGTCGTGCTGGTCGGCGTGCCCGGCCTGCGTTGGGAGGACGTCTCCGAGACCGGCACGCCGCACCTGTGGCAGCTGGCGGAGCGCGGGTCGATCGGGTCGCTGTCGGTGCGGTCCGCGCTCAAGCCGACCTGCCCGGTCGACGGCTGGCTCACGCTCGGCGCCGGCAACTACGCCGGCTGGCGGCGTCCGGCCCCGGTCACCGGCGCCTGCCCGCCGATGACCGTCGACGTGCGGCGGCCGGACACCATCGGCGCGTTCCTGCCGGAGCTGGACAGCCAGGCCGTGCAGTACAACCAGCAGACGCTGACCTGGGGTGCGGTGCCCGGCGCGCTGCCCGAGTCCGTGCGCTGCACGGTCGCGGTCGGCCCCGGCGCCGCGGTCGCCGCCGCCCGCCCGTTCGGCCGCGTCGACCGCTACCAGCCGGAGCTGCCGGCCGACCCGGCGACGCTGCTCAGCGACTGCGTGCTCAGCATGGTCGACCTCGGCACGGTGAGCGGCACGGACCCCGCCGAGCGGCGCGCGATGGCCGCCCGCGCGGACGCCGCGCTCGGCCGGGTGCTCGCCGCCCGCCCCGACCGGTCGCTGGTGATCGTCGCCGGGCTCGCCGACACCGACCAGACGAGCCGGCTGCACGTCGTGGTCGCCGACGGGCCGGGCTGGGAGCGCGGCTGGCTGACCTCACCGAGCACGGGCCGCGACGGGTACGTCCAGCTCGTCGACCTGGCCCCCACCGCGCTGGCGGCCCTCGACCGGCCGCAGCCGGAGCGGCGGTTCGTCGGCCAGCCGGCGAGCTCCGTGCCCGGGCGGCCCGAGAAGCTGCCGGACGCGGTCACGTTCCCGGCCGACGCCGACCGGGAGGCCGGTGCCCAGCAGACCGTCGCGGTCTGGTTCTTCGGCATGCTGGCGGTGGCGCAGCTGGTGCTCTCCGTCGCCGTCGTGCCGCTGCTGCGCCGCGCTCGCCGGCACGTCGGCGAGGACCGGGCGGTCGGCCGGCGCGTCACCCGGACGGTCGAGACGCTGCTGGTCTCCGCCGCCCTCGCGATACCCGCGGCCCTGCTCGCCGACCTCGTCCCGTGGTGGCGCGGCAGTCACCCCGGCTACGTGTTCGGCGGCGTGACGGTGGGAGCGTTGGCCCTCGGCACCGCCGCGATCGGGCTCGCGCCGGCGTTCGTGCGTACGCTCGGGCCGCTCGCCATGGTGGCGACGGTCGCCGCCGCGGTCGTGGGTCTCGACCTCCTCACCGGCGCGCGCCTGCAACTCAACGGGGTGGCCGGCTACTCGGCGCTGGAAGGCAACCGGTACGCCGGGGTCGGCACCGTCGGCTTGGGCGTCTTCGTCGCCGGGGTCCTCCTCGGTGCCGGGACGCTGGCCCAGCGCGTCCCGCGCGGCTGGCGGCCGCTGGTCGTGGTGGTGGTCGGCGGCGCCGGGGTGCTGCTCGTCGGCAGCCCGTACCTGGGTGCCGACCCGATCGGGGCCGTGGCGATGACCGCAGGGGTCTGCATCGCGGCCGCGCTCAGCACCGGCGGCTGGCTCACCCTGGGGCGGCTCGCCGCCGCGTCGCTCGCCGGTGTGGCGGTGACGGCCGCGTTCGCCTGGGTCGAGATGCGCCGCCCGCAGGGGGAGCGGGGCAGCCTGGGCCGGTTCGTCGAGGCGCTGGGTGACGGCACGGGCGGCACGACGCTCCAGCGGGCCAGCGTGTCGAGCCTCCAGGCCATCGCCAGCAGCCCGTTGACGCTGCTCGCGGTGATCGCGGTGGTGCTGCTGTGGTTCGCGTTGCTGCGGGACTGGGGCGGCCTGCGCCGCGCCTTCGGCCTCTACCCGGCGGTGCGGGCCGCCATGATCGGTGTCGGGGTGGCGGTGGTGCTCGGCGGGCTGCTCGGCGGCACCGGGCTCGACCTCGCCGGCGCCGCCGCGGCGGTCGCCGTGCCGATGGCGGCGCTCACCGCGCTGCGGGTCCTCGACCACGCCGCCGACCTGACCCGACCGGCCCCGGCCTGCGAGGGTGTCGAGGTCCTCAAGGGTGTCGGTGCGGCGTGAGCCGATCGAGGTGTTACCGTGGAATCCCGTGGATCGCGTGATCTTATCCGCTACGAGTGACCACGGGAGCAGGCTTTGGCCCCATCAGGACGGCTGACCAAGCACATCTTCGTCACCGGGGGTGTCGCCTCCTCTCTCGGCAAGGGCCTCACCGCCTCCAGCCTCGGCAACCTGCTGAGCGCGCGGGGTCTCCGGGTCGTCATGCAGAAGCTGGACCCCTATCTCAATGTCGACCCCGGCACGATGAACCCGTTCCAGCACGGGGAGGTCTTCGTCACCGACGACGGAGCCGAGACCGACCTCGACGTCGGTCACTACGAGCGGTTCCTGGACCGCGACCTGTCCGGCAAGGCCAACGTCACGACCGGCCAGATCTACTCCGCGGTGATCGCCAAGGAGCGCCGGGGCGAGTACCTCGGCGACACCGTCCAGGTGATCCCGCACATCACCAACGAGATCAAGGCCCGCATCCGGGCGATGGGCGACCCCGACGACGAGGGCCGCACCCCGGACGTGGTGATCACCGAGGTCGGCGGCACGGTGGGCGACATCGAGTCGCTGCCGTTCCTGGAGGCGATCCGCCAGGTACGCCACGAGGTGGGCCGCGACAACTGCTTCTACCTGCACGTCTCGCTGGTGCCCTACCTCGCGCCGTCCGGTGAGCTGAAGACCAAGCCGACCCAGCACTCGGTCGCGGCGCTGCGCAACATCGGCATCCAGCCCGACGCGATCGTCTGCCGCTCCGACCGCGAGCTGCCGGACAAGCTCAAGCACAAGCTCTCGCTCTACTGCGACGTCGACCGCGAGGCGGTCGTGGCCGCGCCGGACGCGCCGAGCATCTACGACATCCCCAAGGTGCTGCACCGGGAGGGCCTCGACGCGTACGTCGTGCGCCGCCTCGGCCTGTCGTTCCGCGACGTCGACTGGAGCAAGTGGGACGACCTGCTCGAGCGGGTCCACCACCCGCACCACACGGTCACGGTCGCGCTGGTCGGCAAATACGTGGACCTGCCGGACGCGTACCTGTCGGTGACCGAGGCCATCCGGGCCGCCGGCTTCGCGTCGCACGCGCGGGTCGAGATCCGCTGGGTGCCCAGCGACGAGTGCACCACCCCGGCCGGCGCCGCGGCGGCGCTCTCCGGCGTGGACGGCATCGTGATCCCGGGCGGCTTCGGCGTGCGCGGCATCGAGGGCAAGATCGGCGCGGCCCACTTCGCCCGGGTCAACCAGATCCCGATCCTCGGCCTCTGCCTCGGCCTGCAGTGCATGACGATCGAGGTGGCCCGCAACTTGTCCGGGCTCGCCGACGCGAACTCGCTGGAGTTCGACGACACCGCCGGCCATCCGGTGATCGCGACGATGGCCGACCAGGAGCAGATCGTGGCCGGCAAGGGCGACCTGGGCGGCACGATGCGGCTCGGCGCGTACCCGGCGGTGCTGACCGAGGGGTCGCTGGTCGCGGCCGCGTACGGCACGACGACCGTCTCGGAGCGGCACCGCCACCGGTACGAGGTGAACAACGCGTACCGGGACGCGCTGACCAAGGCCGGCCTGCGGATCAGCGGCACGTCGCCGGACGGGCGGCTGGTGGAGTTCGTGGAGCTCGACCCGGAGCTGCACCCGTTCTTCGTCGCCACCCAGGCCCACCCCGAGCTCAAGAGCCGGCCCACCCGGCCGCATCCGCTGTTCGCGGCGTTCGTGAAGGCGGCGGTGGCGTACTCCCTGTCGGACCAGCTGCCCCTCGGCGACGAGCCGGCGGTGGTGCCCGGCGTGCGCGACGAGCCCGTGCCCAACGGGCGGGCCAGCGCGACGGCGTCGTCGTGACCGCCGGTCACGCGTACGCCGTGCTCGACCGCGTCGAGCGGTTCCGCGGCGCCATCTTCACCGTGGTGACGGACCGGGTCAGCATGCCCGGCGGCGGCCAGGCCGACCGCGACTACGTGCGGCACGTCGGCGCGGTCGGGGTGGTGCCGCTCGACGACGAGGGGCGGGTGCTGCTGGTCCGGCAGTACCGGCACCCGGTCGGCAAGCTGCTCTGGGAGCTGCCGGCCGGGCTGGTCGACGTGGCCGGCGAGGCACCCGCCGACACCGCGCGGCGCGAGCTGGCGGAGGAGGCCGACCTGCGCTGCGAGCACCTGGATCTGCTGGTCGACCTGCATACCTCGCCCGGCTTCTCCGACGAGCTGATCCGGATCTTCCTGGCCCGCGGCCTGTCGCCGGTCGGCGACGCGGAGCGCCACACCCGCACCGACGAGGAGGCGGAGCTGACGGTCGCGTGGTTCCCGCTCGACGAGGCGGTGGCGATGGCCCTGCGCGGCGAGGTCACCAACGCGGCGGCGGTCGCCGGGCTGCTCGCCGCGGCCCGGGCCCGCGACGAGGAGTGGCGTCCCCTCCGCGACCCCGACACGCCGCTCGTCCGGTGACGGGTCCGCAGGGCCTGACGGACGACGCGGAGCTGGCGGTCGCGGCGGCGGAGGCCGGCGCGGCCGTGGTGCGGGACCGGTTCGGCACGGACGTGGAGCGGTTCGCGAAGTCGGCGACGGACTTCGCCACCGCCGCCGACATCGAGGCCGAGGAGGCGATCCGGGCGGTGATCGCGGCCGCCCGGCCGGCGGACGCGTTCGTCGGCGAGGAGAGCGGCCGCAGCGGCAGCGCCGAGCGGACCTGGCTGGTCGACCCGCTCTGTGGGACGCTGAACTTCGCCGCGCGGACGCCGCTGGTCGCGGTCAACGTCGCCCTGCGCGCCGGCGCCGCGGTGGTGGCCGGTGCGTCGGCGGACCCGTTCACCGGCGAGGTGTTCTGGACCGACGGCTCGTCGGCCTGGGTCCGGCGCGTCGGCATCGACGAGCCGCTGGCCCCGACCGCGGAGTCGCGGCTGGTCGACGTCGACCTGGACCCGCCGTTCCCCAACGCGCCGCTGTTCCGCCCGGCGCCGCTGCTCGCCGACGACGCGTTCGTCACCCGCTTCGCGCCGCGCGTGGTGTCCACGACGCTGGCGGTCGCGTGGGTGGCGGCGGGCCGCCGGGCGGCGTACGTCGCGGACGTCGACCTCCGGGACAACGTGCACTTCGCGGCGGGGGTGGCGATCTGCCGCGCCGCCGGCTGCGTGGTCACGGGCCTGCGCGGCCAGCCGGTGGACGGCGGCGCGCACGGCCTGGTGGTGGCCGCGGACGCCGACACCCACGCCGACCTGCTCGACGTCATCGCCCGCCACTTCCCCCGCTGACCGGCGGCTGGTTGGAAAGGAAGGGGCCCTTGTTAACGCCAGGCGTTAACAAGGGCCCCTTCCTTCCGACCGCTAGCCCGGCGCAGGTCGTGGTCGCCCGGCGGTGGGGTGGCGCGGAGCAGGCGGAACAGGCCCGCGCGGGCCTGGTGGACGTTGGTGACCAGGAGCAGCAGCGGCAGGTAGACCGCGTACTGCGCGGTGGTGAGCGCTGGCACCGCCGCCACCGGCGCCAGGTAGGCGATGGCGACGCGGGCCACCGCGTCCAGGAGCAGGCCGCCGCCCTGGATCACCGTGCTCACCCGCCAGAGGCGGCGGAACCGCGGCGACCCGGCCCACAGCGCGTCCCAGGAGACGCCGCGCGCGGTGGCGGGCCGCAGGAGCGGGCGGGAGAGCGTCATCGCCGCCGGGTGGTCGCCGCGGGCGGTGGCGAGGAACCACGCGCCGGCCGCCGCGGTGAACAGCGCGTCCTTCGCGAAGACAAGCCGCACGTCGCCGGTGAGCAGCGCCGCCCCGGCGCCGAGCACGACCATCACCAGGGTGAACAGCGCCAACCGGTCGAGGCGGTGGTGGCGCAGCCAGCGGTACGCCACGCCGAAGGCCGGCAGCACCGCGGCGACCAGCAGCGCCAGCGCGGTGCCGGCGCCGGCCGCGCGGAGGGCGTAGTACGCGGCGACCGGCGTGCCGACGTCGAACAGCGGCCACCACAGGCCGCTCACGCGGTCACCGCCCGGCGGAACAGCTCGACGAGTTCGCGCGCGCACAGCGCGAGATCGAGGTCCGGCCGGGCCTCCAGCGCGAACGGCAGGCCGTCCACCGCGCGCTGGATCGTCATGGCCATCACCGTCACGTCGAAGGGCCGGAACTCGCCGGACTCCTGGCCGGCGCGCAGGATCGCCTCGAGATGCGACGCCGTCGAGCGCTCCTCGACCGGGCCGTACGACGTGCAGGTCCAGTTGAGGAAGATCTCCATCAGGGCCTTCATCTCGACGCGGTGTGCGTCGATGTATTCCACGACACCGCTGATGTAGGCCGCCAGCATCGCGGTGGGCGACTCCGCCTCGGCGACCCGGGCGGCCATCACGCCGCCCATCCGCTCGTAGAGCGTCCCCACCACCTCGGCCACCATCTCGTCCTTGTTGGCGAAGTGGTACGAGATGAGCCCGGTGCTGCGCAAGCCGGCGCGCGCCGCGATCCGCGCGAACGAGGCGCGGACGAACCCCACCTCGGCGATGGTCTCGATCGCGGCGGCCACGATCTGGGCCCGCCGGCCGCTCTCGGTGAACGTCCGGCCCGTCACGCGGTCGCCACCCCTGCCACGAGATCGTGGTAGAGCACCGACAGCGGCCGGTCGTAGGAGCGCAGGTCGACCGCGGCGAAACCGGCCGCCCGGATGGCCGCCGCGGTGTCGCGGGTCGGGTCGCAGCCGTGGTCGAACCGGCGGGTCAGCGGCGCCGCCCAGCCCTGCGCGCGGCGCCGCCAGCTTCCGGCCGGCGCGCCGACGTGCTCGACGAACAGGAAACGGCCGCCCGGCGCGAGCACGCGGCGCAC
>Ga0164243_10012165_pt1 | contig 12219 bp, 9 predicted proteins | sample OricompcompostOP_FD_108781 | JGI IMG/M metagenome (GOLD analysis project Ga0164243, IMG submission 108781) | Organic Plus compost microbial communities from Emeryville, California, USA - Original compost - Organic plus compost (OP) | ecosystem: Engineered > Solid waste > Mixed feedstock >...
CTTGATGCACCGCCGCAGCCCGCACTTGCCGAAGCCCGCGCCCTGCTGCGCAATCTCGGGGCGCTGGATGAGGCAGGTCGCCTGACGCCCGAAGGCGAAGCGATGCGCAAACTAGCCCTGCCTGTGCGTCTTGCGCACATGGTGGTGATCGCAGCGCAGAAAGGTCGCGCGCGAGATGCCGCCCGGCTCGCCATGATCATCTCGGAACGCGGCCTCGGCGGCAATTCCGCCGATCTGGACGATCGCCTTTCCCGCCTCTTATCCGACCGCTCTGCCCGTGCGCAGGCCGCGAAGTCGCTGGCGGATCGGCTGGCACAGGCTGCAGGCGGCAAGCCGCAAGGCGGAGCAACCGGCACGACCGGTTCCCTGCTCATCCACGCCTGGCCCGATCGCGTTGCCAAGGCACGCGGCTCTTACGGACACTTTGTTCTGGCAAACGGTCGCGGTGGCCAACTTGATGAAGCCGAGCGCCTCGCGGGATCGCCATGGCTGGTGGTGGCCGACCTTCAGGGACAGGCGCGCAACGCCCGCATCACAGCGGCATCTGCGCTGACCGAGGACGAGCTTCTGGCCGAACTCGGAAACCGTATCGAAACGCGCACTGAAACCGTATTTGACCGGGAGAAAGGTTCCGTCCGCCAGCGCCAGATCCGCAGGATCGGCGCGATCGTCCTGTCCGAGAAGCAACTGCCCGCACCGCGCGGCGCAGACGCCGATCAAGCCCTGATCGAGGCGGTGCGGACGCACGGTCTCAGCATCCTTAACTGGACGAACGCTGCGGAAAACCTCCGCGCCCGCCTCGGCTTCATGCATGCGATGGAAGGCGAGCCCTGGCCGGACGTCAGTGACGAGGCCCTTTTGGCCAGCCTCGACGAGTGGCTGCTGCCCTTCCTCAAGGGAGAGCCGAACATTGCGAGCGTCACCACCGACACGCTCCAGCAGGGACTCCTGTCGCTCCTACCCTATGACATGCAGCGGCGCATTTCTTCGCTCGCGCCCACCCATTTTGCGGCGCCGACCGGCAACAATGTGCCAATTCGCTATGAAAACGGAGAGGCGGTGCTGGCGATCCGCGTGCAGGAACTCTTCGGCATGAACGAGCATCCGACCATCGGTAGCAACGCCATTCCGCTGACGCTGGAACTCCTGTCGCCAGCGCATCGTCCGATCCAGAAGACGCGCGATCTGCCCGGCTTCTGGCGTGGATCCTGGGCAGACGTGCGCTCAGATATGCGCGGCCGATACCCAAAGCATGTATGGCCTGAAGACCCAGCCTCGGCTATGCCAACGAGCAGAGCTAAACCGCGTGTGAAGTAGACTGAACCAGTTCCTGCAAATGGAAGACGATCGGTTATGATGGAAGAACTTGGAACGCCGCACATCCGCTCCAACCGCAGCCTGCGGCTGAACACGCTGATCCGTCTGCGTTGGCTCGCCATCGTGGGTCAAAGCGCTGCCGTGCTCGTCGTCTTCTTTGGCCTCGGCTTTCCGCTTCCGGTGGGCCCCTGCTTTGCGCTGATCGCCGCCTCGGCCTGGCTCAACCTTTACCTCACCTTCCGCTATCCGTCGGTCCATCTGCTCCAGCCGAGAACCGCGCTTGTCCTGCTGATGCTCGACGCCTCGCAGCTAGCAGGCCTGCTCTACCTCACAGGAGGTATCACCAATCCTTTCGCGGTTCTGATGATCGTTCCGGTGGTCATTTCCGCGACCACGCTGCCGCTTCGCCTGACCGTGATCCTCGGGGCCTTCGTCATCGTGGTTGCAGCGCTTGTTTCCGCCTTCCACCTGCCCCTGCCCTGGCGTCCGGGTGTCGAGCTCATCGTCCCGACGGTCCATGTCTTTGGAATGCTCATCGCGATTGTCTCAACGACGGTCTTCACCGCCGTCTACGCGTACCGGGTGGCGGAAGAAGCGCACATGCTGGCTGATGCCCTCTCCGCAACGGAACTGGTGCTCCAGCGCGAGCAGCACATTTCCGCGCTCGACGGTCTGGCGGCAGCGGCTGCACACGAGCTTGGAACGCCGCTCGCAACCATCACACTCGTCGCCCGCGAGATGGAAAAGACGCTCGGCGAAGATCCCCGGTTCCGCGAAGATGTAACTCTGCTCCGCTCACAGAGCGAACGCTGCCGTGAAATCTTGAAGCGCCTGACCAGCCTCTCCTCCGAAGGCGAACTGCACATCGGAAGGCTGCCGCTCACCTCGCTCATCGAAGAAATTGCCGCGCCGCACCGAAATTTTGGTATAACCATCGACATGCAGCCGGAGACGACGGATGGTCCGGAGCCAGTCGGCCGACGGAACCCGGGCGTGCTCTACGGGCTTGGAAATCTGGTGGAGAACGCAGTCGATTTCGCGCGCGACACGGTCGAAATCCGCTGGAGCTGGGATCAAACGGCGGTGCGCCTGACGATCCTCGACGATGGTCCGGGTTTCCCCATGGAAGTGATCGACCGCATTGGCGAGCCCTATGTTTCCCGCCGGAAGGCTGGTGCGTCGTCAGGCGGCGGCCTGGGTCTGGGGCTCTTCATCGCCAAAACCTTGCTGGAACGCTCCGGCGCAACGTTGGATTTTGCCAATGCCGGAGTAGCGGGCAAGGGCGCCAAGGTGACGATCCGTTGGCCAAGAGAAAGGTTTTTGACCACAGACGGCGCGCAAGTATAAGGAACCACTGGAAAATCCGCTCCCAGCCTCCTAAATTCAGCTTACGAAAGCGAGTTAATGATGACGAACACGGCTGTTGATCCGAACAATTCCCTTCCCGATGGTGATCGTAGTCTTCTCCTCGTAGAAGATGATCGGCCGTTTCTTGCCCGTCTTGCTCGGGCCATGGAAGGGCGGGGTTTCCAGGTTGATACAGCCGAGACCGTTGAGGAAGCGATCAGCAAGATCCGCACCGCGCCGCCGGCCTTCGCAGTGATCGACATGCGCCTCAGCGACGGCAATGGCCTCGACGTCGTCGCCGCCCTGCGCGAGAAGCGCGAAGATGCCCGCGCCATCATCCTCACTGGCTACGGTAACATCGCGACGGCCGTGACCGCCGTGAAGCTCGGTGCCATCGACTACCTGTCCAAGCCCGCCGATGCCGACGACATCTACAACGCGCTGATGCGCAACCGTGATGACAAGGCCGAGCCGCCGGAAAACCCGATGTCGGCCGACCGCGTCCGTTGGGAGCATATCCAGCGCGTCTACGAGATGTGCGACCGCAACGTTTCTGAGACCGCACGCCGGCTCAACATGCACCGCCGCACACTGCAGCGCATCCTCGCCAAGCGAGCCCCGCGCTAATCTCTCACGATTGTTGGATTTCAAGGGCAGGTCACAACCTGCCCTTTTGCTGACTAGGCTTCGTCATCCTCAAGCGGAACGTCGATACCGGCGAGCTCTGCAGCTGTGAGCCGCATTGCGCCAACCCGCGCAAGGCGCAGCATCATGGCCTTGCGCGTTGCCGGTGCAAGCCGGTGCTCCGGAGCATCACGCATGATCTCCGCCCCATAACCGTCCGACAGGATGAAGCCGCAGTCCTCCGGAAAGATCGATGACGGCACTTCTGGATGCGATGCGAAAAACAGGCGATCCGAGTGCATCCGGTAATCCGGCCACTTCCGGTCGACCCTGAAATCCTCCACCGACGACTTGATCTCGATGATCCAGATGTCCCCCTTCGGCATCAGCGCCACGAGGTCCGCGCGGCGTCCGCTCGCAAGCGAAAGCTCCGGCAGTGCGACAGCGCCCATCTGCAACAACAGTCGCTGAACGCCGCGCCTGATGACGAGAGCCCTTTCAGACTGCCGTCCGTCGGCCAATGGATTGCGTACCAGGGGTGAGATGATTGCCATGCTTTCGAAAGTACCTGTGGGGTCGAGTCGCTCGCGAGGGTAAGCCTGATTATAAGCCTGCCCCGTCTGCACAGGCGAGAAAAAAGCCTCTGATGCGCTTCTTCGGCCCGCCTCAGCCGAAATAATTAGGCGGCTGACAGAATTTTTACTTGATTATAGTAACGGATTAACACTCATTTTAACAATTCAGTCAAAAATGGGGCAGACGAGCCGACATCGGTCAGCGCTCGATTATTGGGGCATCCATAATGAATTTCAGATCATTGTATCTAGCCGTGCTGCTCGGCCTGACGGCCGTGATCACTGGCTGTAGCACGGACGGTCCGTCGCGCTTCTTTACGGCGCAATACGGCGCTGTCACCGACGCAGGCTACACCCTGCCCAGCATCCCGGTCGAGAAGGTTCCGAGCCAGTTCCGCCGTCAGATCGTCTCCTACAAGACAGCCGAGAAGCCTGGCACAATCATCGTCGATACCAAGCAGAAATTCCTTTTCCTCGTGCAGGAAAACGGAAAGGCCATGCGCTACGGCATCGGCGTCGGCCGCGATGGCTTCGAATGGTCCGGTACCGCGCGCGTTGCCTTGAAGCGCGAGTGGCCGACCTGGACCCCGCCCTCCGAAATGATCAAGCGTCAGCCGGAACTCGCCAAGTGGCGGGGCGGCATGCCCCCCGGTCTGAACAATCCGCTTGGCGCCCGTGCGCTCTATCTCTTCAACAAGGGTGGCGACACCGGCTATCGCCTGCACGGCACGCCTGAGTGGAATTCCATCGGCAAGGCCATGTCTTCAGGCTGCATCCGCCTGATGAACCAGGACATCATCGACCTCTACAACCGCGTTCAGGTTGGCGCCAAGGTCATCGTTCAGTAAGTCTGGTCACAAGTTCCCTGTCCCAGAAACGAAAAACCGGGCCTTGCGCCCGGTTTTTCTTTGTCTCGAAGTGACTGAATGGATCAGATGCTCTGCTCGACGTGCTGCACTTCGGGAATGAAGTGATGGAGCAGGTTCTGGATGCCGTGCTTCAGCGTCGCGGTCGATGACGGGCAACCGGCGCAGGCGCCCTTCATGTTGAGATAGACGGTGCCCTTCTCGTAGCCACGGAATGTGATGTCGCCGCCATCCTGCGCAACCGCAGGACGCACGCGCGTCTCAAGGAGCTCCTTGATGGTCGCGACGATTTCCTCATCGGCCTTGTCATAGAACTCGCCATCGAAATCGCGGTCCAGGCCCTGGTCAGGCGTCGCCATGACCGGCTGCGACGACATGAAATGCTCCATGATCGTGCCGAGGATCGCCGGCTTCAGATGCTGCCAGTCGCCATCATTCTTGGTGACGGTGATGAAGTCAAAGCCGAAGAAAACGCCGATGACGCCGGGAATATCGAACAGCCGGCCGGCCAGCGGCGAGGCTTGGCGGGCGCTGTCCGCATCCCGGAAATCAGCCGTGCCTTGTTCAAGCACCACCTTACCCGGCAGGAACTTCAAGGTAGTAGGGTTAGGAGTAGCTTCAGTCTGGATGAACATCAAAGTGCTCCGCAAGTTTTGAATAATTCTAAAATAGACACGAAGAGGCGTGGCATCAAGCCCTCCGCCTCAATTCGCTATCATCTCCGCCGATCAGGCGAGGCTCTCAATTTCCTCATCGCTGAGGCCGTTCGGAACGACAGTCACCGGGATCGGGAAGGTCGCCGACTTGCCAGTGATCGAGGAAACGAGCGGTCCGGGTCCTTCCTTGGAATTGCCTGCCGCCAACACCAGAATGGCGATGTCCTGATCCTCTTCGATCACGGACAGGATCTCATCGACCTTCTTGCCTTCGCGCAACACGAGTTCTGGTTCGATCCCGATGCTGCCGCGGATGCGGGTTGCCTGCGCATCGAGTGCTGCCTGCCCCGCCGCCAGTTGCTCCTCGCGCATGATCTGCTCAACGCCGAGCCAATGCTGGAAGTCGCCGGGCTCGATCGTGTAGAGAAGCACGAGTGACCCGTTGGTCGAGTAGGCCCGTCGCGCCGCATAGCTGATGGCGCGCTCACATTCTGGCGTATTGTCCACGATCGCCAGAAACTTGCGTTTGTGGCCTGCTTCGCGACTGAGACGCTTGGACACCATGCCGTTTCTTCCTTGTGGGCGCGGTCTGGCCGCCGGCGCTAATCTGCCACCCGGGCAGGCCAGCGCGCAAGCGGCTTTGAAACGCTACCGCTAATTATTGAGAAGACCCACGATCTCGTGAACCATCTTCATGGTCTCTTCGGCCTTCGCCCCTGCCCTCTCGCCACCGTCGCGCAGCACGCTGTCCACGTAGGCCGGATCAGCGGAAATGCGGCGCATCTCACCATTGATCGGGCCAAGCTTTGTAACAGCAAGATCCGCCAGCACAGGCTTGAAGTCAGAGAACTGGCGGCCGCCGAACTCCTTCAGAATGTCCGCGCTCGTCTGGCCGGAAAGGGCTGCATAGATGCCGACGAGGTTCTGGGCCTCGGGCCGATCCTTCAGCTCGTCGGCATTGTCCGGCAGTGGCAGCGGATCGGTCTTGGCCTTCCGGATCTTCTTCGCGATCGTGTCGGCATCGTCCGACAGGTTGATGCGCGAGAGGTCCGACGGATCAGACTTCGACATCTTCTTGGTGCCGTCGCGCAAGCTCATCACGCGGGTCGCCGGTCCATCGATCAGCGGCTCGGCCATCGGGAAGAAGCCGCTCACCTTTTCGTCGCCCACCTGCATATCCACGCCGATGCCGAGCTCCGCAATCTTCGCCGAGAAGTCGTTGTTGAACTTCTGCGCGATGTCGCGGGTCAGCTCCAGATGCTGCTTCTGATCATCGCCGACCGGCACATGGGTTGCGCGATAGAGCAGGATGTCGGCTGCCATCAGGCTCGGATACGCGAGCAGTCCGAGGGATGCGTTCTCGCGATCCTTGCCGGCCTTGTCCTTGAACTGCGTCATGCGGTTCATCCAGCCGATGCGCGCCACGCAGTTGAAGATCCACGCGAGCTCCGCGTGCTGGGGAACGCGGCTCTGGTTGAAGATGATGCTCTTCTTCGGATCGAGCCCCGAAGCCAGGTAGGCGGCCGCGATGCCGCGGGTCTGGGTCGCCAGGTCCTCATGCACCAGCGTTGCCGTCAGCGAATGAAGATCGACCACGCAATAGATGCACTCATGGACGTCTTGAAGCGCAACGAACTTCTGCAGGGCTCCGAGATAGTTTCCCAGATGCAGGTTGCCCGTAGGCTGCACTCCCGAAAATACGAGCTGCTTGAACTCACTCATGCGCTGCTCCTGATGGATCCTTCCGCGGATCTTCCTTGAATTGTGCGCCTCTGCGCTGTCGGTGGGCTTATGTACGAGCCGGGGCTCGCGATCAAGCCCTGCGACGGCGCAGTGTCCGCTTGATTTCTTGTCGGTCGACGCCGTCTGTCAGCACAACTGCCACCATGTAGACCAAGGCTGATAGCCCGATGGTGACCAGGATGCCGACCGTCTTCATGATAAGACCGGTGTTGCTCATGGGGGCAATGAGCATCTCTCCCAGCCACCAGGCGAACACGCCCATAACCACGCTCGACACCACTATCATCAGGCAGCGACGCATCGTTGTCGGTGACGGCCGGAAATGATTCCGCTTCCAGAGCGTTGCCGCCAGCAGTACAACGTTGACCCACGCGGATATCGAGGTCGCCAGAGCAATTGCTATGTGGCCGAGGAACGGGAACATGATGATGCTAAGTGCTATGTTCACGGCCACCGAAATCATCGAGAACCACATCGGCGTGCGCATGTCCTCGCGTGCGAAGAAGCCCGGCTGGAACACCTTCAGCAGAACGTAGGCCGGCAGGCCATAGGAGAACGCCGCAAGCGCGGCCGCCGTCGGCCCCGTATCGAGCGCCGTAAACTCACCACGCTCGTACAGCAGGCTCACGATTGGTCCGGGCAGTACGATCATGCCGACCGTGGCCGGCAAGGTCATCAGCAGCGAAAATTCCAGCGAACGATTTTGCAGGTGTTGTGCATCATCGAAATTGCCGGCCTTCAGCGACCGTGAAAGCTCCGGCAGCAGCACCACGCCCACGGCAACGCCTATGACGCCGAGCGGCAGCTGATTGATGCGGTCAGCGAAATTGAGGAACGAGATCGCGCTCTCCTGCAACGAGGCGATGCTCTGCCCGACGAGGAGATTGATCTGCGTGACACCACCGGTGATCAGGGCCGGGACCATGAGCACCAGCATCCGCTTTACTTTGGAGGTTAGCCGAGGAAAACGCCACCGCAGCTTGAACCCCATCCTGCGCACGGCTACCGCCAGAACGCCGAACTGGAACACACCTGAGAAGCAGACGGCCCATGCCTGCCAGACACCGATCGCGCGGTTGTTCATTCCGGTTACCATACCGAAAGCAAGGGCTGCGATCAGGAAGACGCTAAGAAGAGTGGTGACAAAAGCCGGCAGGAAAAACTGCCGCATCGAATTCATGATGCCCGCCATCATCGCCATAAGCGACATGCAGGCGAGATAGGGGAACATGATCCGGGTCATCAGAACGGTCAGTTCGAACTTCTCGGGCGAACTGATAAAGCCCGGCGCCACGATGGTGCGGACCAGGAACGGCATGAAGATCATCGCCAGCGCTGAGAAACCTATCAAGGTCACCAGCAGCACAGAGAGAACGGCTTCCGCAAATTCGCGTGCAGCCTCCTGGCCGCCTCCTTCCATTTCCTTGGCGAAGAGCGGAACGAAGGCGGTGTTGAAGGCCCCTTCGGCAAAGACACGCCTGAACAGGTTGGGGAAACGGAAAGCCGCGTAGAAGGCGTCCGTTACTGGGCCGGCGCCCATTGCGCTGGCTATCATCGCTTCGCGGACGAAACCAAGCCCGCGGCTCACCATGGTGGCGCCGCCAACACTGGCAAACTTACCAATCAGGCTCATGCGTTGAAGGCTCCGCAATGGATGCTGCTTCTTTTCATTCTCTTCCCTGTGCGGCGTGGCTTACTGAACAATCGATAATCACGGCGGGTACGGACGGAACTAAGGCAGTGGCACTAGACTGTTTCCGACTTCTGCGCCGGCGCTTTGGCTTTCGCCCTGGAGCCTGGCGCCTTGCGTCCGTGCTGCAGCACCTGGAGAAGTTCCTTGGCAATGCTTTCCAGCCTGTCCTGGCTTTCAAGCTTATGGCCGGTCAGGTCCGTCACGTAGAACGTATCGATGACCTTCTCGCCGAACGTGGTGATGTGCGCGGACGCGATGTCGAGCGACAGGTCTGAAATCGCCCCGGTGACTTCCGACAGAAGACCCGGACGGTCGAGGCACTCGATCTCGATGACCGAGAAGCGGTGCGAAAGCGCATTGCGGATCTCAGCCCGCGGTTCGATCTTGAACGCCTTCGTTCCGCGACGCGGCTTCGTCCGCTTCTCGATGACGTTTGACAGGTATTCGCGCCCAGCCAGCACATCCTCGATCAGCTTGCTGACGCGCTGTGCACGACGGCGCTCATCCTCGTCCATTTCGAACTCGCGACTGATCAGGATCGTGTCGAAGGCTCGGCCGTCCGACGTGGTGAAGATCTGCGCGTCGACGATGTTCGCACCGGCCACCGCGCATGCGCCCGCGATGACCGAGAGGAGGCGCGGATGATCGGGCGCCAGCACCGAGATCTCCGTTACACCCTCGAACTGTTGCGGGCGAACCATGGTAGCGAGCTTCTTGCCCTCACGATCCGCAGTGCGGATGAACTCCGCATGGCGGACCTGATCTTCCAGCTCGGTGACAATCAGGTACGCGCTATAGTGCAGCTTCAGGTACTGGTCGATCTCCTCGCTCGTCCAGTCCTTCGCCTTGAGGGCTGCGGCGAGCTCGGCACGCGCAGCGTCCGCGCGGGCGTTGCGCGAGGCTTCAGGGAAGCCACCGGTAAGCAGCAGTTCGGTTTCCTGATAGAGCGTGCGCAGCAGCTGGCCCTTCCAGCCGTTCCACACACCCGGACCCACGGCGCGGATATCGCAGACGGTGAGAACCAACAGCAGCCGCAGCCGATCGACAGATTGAACGACGTCAGCGAAATCCTGGATCGTCTTGCGGTCATGCAGATCGCGTGTCTGGGCAATCATCGACATGGTAAGGTGGTGTTCGATCAGCCACGCGATCATGTCCGTTTCGGCCTGGTTGAAGCCCATGTGCGGGCAAAGACGCCGAGCAATCCGAGCGCCCGCAATGGAGTGATCCTCGGGCCGCCCCTTGGCGATGTCATGAAACAGCGCCGTGACATAGAGCACGTTCCGCCAGGGCTTCAGCATCGGCAGGATGCTGTGCGTCAGCGGATGTTCCTTGGCACACTCACCGCGCTCGATCTCCGACAGCACGCCGACGGTACGCAGCAGATGCTCGTCGACCGTGTAGTGGTGGTACATCGAGAACTGCATCATCGCGACGATCTTGTTGAACTCAGGGATGAGCTTGCCCAGAAGACCTGCCTCGTTCATGCGCCGCATGTTGAGCTCGGGATCGCGCGGCGAGGTCAGGATGTCCATGAAGAGTTCATTGGCTTCCTTGTTCCGGCGCAGATCCTTGTTGATCAGGTGAAGCGAGCGCGTGAGCAGCTTCAGAGCGTCCGGATGGTATTCGAGCCCATGTCGGCTGGCGAACCAGAACAGCCGCAGCATGTTGACCGGATCGCGCGTGAACACCTCGTCGTTCACCACGTTGATGCGGTCATTGTCGATGAAGAAGTCGCTGGTGCCCGGCAGCTTCCGCCGGCGTCGGTAGAAGGTCGGGAACAGCCTGTTGAAGCCCGGAACGTGCTTTGCCTGCTGTTCTTCGAGCGCCGCGCAGAAGATGCGCGTCAGATCACCCACGGCCTTCGCACTGAGGAAGTAGTGCTTCATGAAGCGCTCGACCGATGAAAGGCCGGGACGCGACGTATAGCCGAGACGGTCAGCAATCTCGGGCTGCAGGTCGAAGTGCAGCTTTTCCTCGGGCTTTCCGGTGATGAAGTGCATGTGGCAGCGCACCGCCCAGAGGAAATCCTCAGCCTTGTTGAACTGCTGGTATTCCTCGCTCGTGAAAACGCCCTTCTCGACCAGATCCTTGGTGTTGCGGACGCGGTAGTAATATTTACCGATCCAGAACAGCGTGTGGAGGTCGCGCAGGCCACCCTTGCCTTCCTTGATGTTCGGCTCGACAACATAGCGGGTGTCACCCTGCTTCTGGTGTCTGGCGTCGCGTTCGGCAAGCTTGGCCTGGATGAACTCCGAGCCCGTGCTCTTGACGATCTCCCTGTCGAAGCGGTCGACGAGGTCATCGAACAGCTGGCGGTCGCCGCCGATGTAGCGCGCTTCCAGGATGGCGGTGCGGATGGTCATGTCGCCGGCTGCCTGGCGCATGCATTCATCGATGTTACGGACCGAATGACCGACCTTCAGGCCGAGATCCCAGAACATGTAGAGCATGTACTCCACGACCTGCTCGCCCCATGGCGTCTGCTTGTAGGGAAGCAGGAACAGGAGGTCGATGTCGGAACCGGGCGCCAGCGTCCCGCGTCCATAGCCGCCCACCGCGATGATTGACATATGCTCGGCGGCCGACGGATTGTTGACCGGAAACGCATAGGTGTGGGCGAATTCGTGCAGCGCGCGGATCAACTCGTCCATCAGGTGCGAGAGGCGGATGGCACACGCAGTGCCCCCACCATCCTGCAGCAGCATCTGCTCTGCGCTATTGCGTCCTGCCGCCAGCCGCTCCTTGAGCAGCTTGAGGACCTGATTGCGAACCTCTGTCGGAGGTGTCCCGCCGGTCGCGATCGCCTTCAGCTCTTTCCGCAAACTTGCCTGATCGATGATTTGCTCAAGTTTAAGCGGAGACTTGGCCATGAATGCCACCTTGGCTGCGGGAGGGAATGCCGCGTCTATATCCCTTTTATTTGTGTCAGGAAATGGCCCTTATTTCGCCGAAAGCGCCTTCAGATGGTAGAGCGCCTCCAGAGCTTCACGCGGCGTCATCTCGTCAGGATTGATGCGGCTCAGTTCCTCCGCCAGCTTGTCCGTCGGCTTCTGCTTCGGGGTCTCCGCCTTCTGCGCGGCGACAGCAAAAAGCGGCAGGTCGTCCACGATGCGCGTCGGCTTGACGCTCGTCTCGCCCTGCTCCAGCCGGTGCAGCACATCGCGCGCACGCTCCACAACCGCATCCGGTAGTCCGGCAAGCCGCGCCACCTGAATGCCATAGGAGCGATCGGCAGCACCGCGCGCAACCTCGTGCAGGAAGATCACGTCGCCCTCAAACTCCTTCACCCGCATCGTCACATTGACGAGACGATTGAGCTTTTCGGTAAGCGCCGTCATTTCATGGAAGTGAGTAGCGAAGAGCGAACGGCAGCGGTTCTTCTCGTGCAGGTACTC
>Ga0164243_10012166_pt1 | contig 12219 bp, 11 predicted proteins | sample OricompcompostOP_FD_108781 | JGI IMG/M metagenome (GOLD analysis project Ga0164243, IMG submission 108781) | Organic Plus compost microbial communities from Emeryville, California, USA - Original compost - Organic plus compost (OP) | ecosystem: Engineered > Solid waste > Mixed feedstock >...
CACGTTGTCGCATCTGGCGCGTTGCCGCGACGAGAATGTGCGCTATGTCGAGATCATGTTCGACCCGCAGCCGCATCTGGCACGCGGGGTGCCGTTCGAGGCGTTCTTCGCCGGCATGGATGAAGCGCGGCGCAACGGCGCGCGCGACTATGACGTCGAAAGCAACTTTATCCTTTGCATCAATCGCGATCTGCCGCTCGACACCGCGCATCGGGCGCTCGATGCGGCGGCGCCGTTCCGCGATCGCATCGTCGGCTTCGGGCTGGATTCGGTGGAGGAAGGCAATCCGCCGGCGAAATTCGTTGATCTCTATGATCGCGCACGCTCAGAAGGCTATCGCCTGACGGCGCATTGCGATGTCGATCAGTGCGACGCCATCGGACATATCTACGATTGCCTGATTCTCCTGAAGGTCGAGCGGATCGATCATGGCATCAACTGCATCGAGGATCCGGCGCTGGTCGATATCCTGCGCGAGCGGAAGATCTGCCTGACGGGATGTCCGACATGGCGTCCGATCGATGCCGAACCGCGCCGTGTTGATCGCATCCGCACGATGTACGATCTTGGCCTCAAGGTGACCTTGAACACCGACGACCCGGGGCTGTTCACCAGCGGCACGTTGGGGACGCTGCTGCCGCCCGTCGCCGCAACGGGAAACTTCACACCGGCCGATATGGCCGCCTTGATGATCAACGCGTTTGAATCCGCCTGGCTCCCGGCAGACCTGCGCGCGCGCTATGTGGAAGAGGTGAGGGTGTTTGTCGCTAAGGCCGGCTGATCAAGCCTCAACATATTCCGCAATGCTGGTTGCGGCGGGGACGGGCAGGCCATCCTCTTTCAGCCCCGCGATGTGGAAACGGATCGCTTCGCGAATTTCACGCTCGACCGTAGCGACATCCTCTCCAGTTGCGACGCACCCTGGCAGGTCGGGGACGTAAGCCGAATAATTGTTGTCTGCTTTCTCAATAACAACGGCGTAACGCATCAGCGTTGCTCCTTCAGTCCAGCCTGCTTCAAGATAGAGTTCAAAGTGCCTGGTGCAAGATCATCGGACGGCTTGCCCGCTATCGTGACCCGGCCGGGTTTGCGAGGGTGCTTGAATTGTCGATGGCTGCCGTGCGTTGCGACGAGAAACCAGCCGTCGGCCGAAATAAGGTCAATAATTTCCCGGACCTTCATCAATTCGCCTTGCGATCGACCTTGAGTGGTTGAGCCACTCTTTTGGCGTAATATATCCGATCCAGCCTACGCCGCCACTCTCGCGCCCGGCGTCATGCGCACGAACTCCAGCAGCGTCTTGTTGAACTCGCCGACCTCTTCGACATGGGGCATGTGCGCACTATGCTCGAAGGTCTTGAGTTGCGCATTCGGCAACGCGTTGGCGAGATAGACCGCGCCTTCGTAACGCTGCTTGCGATCATATCGCCCCTGCCCAATGATGGTGGGACATGAAATACGCGACAGGCGGTCCCGGTGATCGATATGGCGCAAGCCGCTCGCATAGGAATCCAGTACATATTGTGGCCATTCAACGCCTGCTCGAGAATCCATTGATTGACGCCGGGGCTCTGCGGCTTGTGAAAAAGCCATTTGTCGCCGAGTTCGAAGCAGGTTTGAGCATACGGTACGCTTGCGCCCTGATGTGACGTGACAAAATGCAGGAAGTCTTCGGGCAATCCACCGACCTGACCGTCACGCTCTCCTGACATCCATGGCGCAGCAGCGGTGAGAAACAGACCCTTGATCGCATGAGGCCGTGCTTCGGTTGTCAGGATGGCCACATGGGCGCCGAGCCCGTGTCCGACGAGCACTGCGGATGCGATGCAGAGATTATCCAGCAACGTGCCAACGTCCGCGGCAACGGTCTCGATTGCGTATCCGCCTTGCGGCTTGTCGGAGGCTCCGGTGCCGCGCCAGTCGAGTGTGATGGTGCGAAACTCGCCGGCTAATGCGGCGACCTGCGACTCCCATAGCTTGTGTGTAGCATGTCCTCCGCCGATGAAGACGACCGTTTCGCCATCGCCGAAATCTTCATAGTAGAGCCGTATGCCGGGCGAGACTTCGCATTTTGGCATTCATTCTCTCCATCTGACAGCCCGGCGCTTCGGATCATCGGCGATGTCTCGCTACCCCTCAATCTCCCGATACACATCCACCTGCACATTCGGGATCATCGCGCGCCACATCTGCAGATAGGCCTGCACGCGCGGATCGGAGGCGAGAGATTGCCGGTTGGCCTCCAATGATTCGGGTGCGTCGTATTCCACGATCTGGATGATCTTGGTCGGATCGTCTGCATTCTGCAGGAAGCGCACGTGCATCTCGCCGAAGATGGTCGTGTAGGGCTTGGCGTTCTTCATCATGGCGAATAGCTGCGCAGTGTCCGCCGAGGGTAGCGTGAATTGAAAATGCAGGATGCGGCGGACAGTCTTCTCTTCGGGCATTGGTCTTTGTCACTCCAGGGCTTCGGCGCAGGTGTGAGCCGGGCCGCGCCAGCCCGCGAACCAGCTTAGCCGCCGCGAATATAACGCCAAGCCATGGCTTGACATTTTTTCTTTTGAGACTATAATCCTAATGCTCGGTCTGTGGAGGGGCGCTTCGCGAGGCGTTCGTCAGGCGGGATCGGGCACGGCGCCTGCTGTGTCGTCTCGCAAGCGATGCACCGGGAGGCTCCGGGTTGGCCGTCCGCTCCTACTAAGAGGGGCTGCAGGTAACCTGCTGGACGTTTGGTCTGGATGAAGGCGGGCCAAAGCCTGCCGGATCGGGGTGTGCGCGGCGCATTCTGTCCAGGCCCGGAAGAACGGCTCCGGAGACAGAAATCGCCGTGACGGAGCGCCGGACGGCGCCCGCGCTTCATTATCCGAAGCGCGGCCACACTGAAGGACAGTGCGTCTTCCGGCGCTCCGTCCCCTTCCCTTCGTTTGCAACGAAGGGGCATACGTGCAGGCGTCCCCCGCGCCTTAAACAACAGGGGCGCTGTCGCACGTCCGAAGTTGCCGGCACGATGTTCAGGACAATTTCGTTGCAGCCTCATCGTGTGGTCATCACGCGATACTGCCCGCAAATTTTGTTTACCTTATCCCCGCACCGCCTGGAACGGTTTACGCTTGCTATGAATTCCGTAACCGGCCGCTTTTAGGGTGGGCGGCTTGGGGGACTTGGAAATGAAATCACTGCGTTTTGGCTTGATCGCGCTGTCGGCAACCATGGGGTCGGGAGCTGCACTGGCCGCTGACATTCCGCCGCGCACCACACCCGCTTATGTTGCGCCGACCAATCCGTACGATGTCGTCCTGGAAATCGGCGCCGGTGCCGAAGTGAGGCCCGCCTATGAAGGCGCCAGCACCAACCAGGTCCTGCCGTTTCCGATCGTGACGCTGCATTATCTGGCGATCCCGGGTTTTGCTCCCCTCACGAGCAACCGTTTCGACCAGGGCTTCGCGTTTTCGCCTTCGTTCCGCTACATCTCCAAGCGCAAGGCGTCCGACTATTCGCAGCTCACCGGCTTGAACGATGTCGATGCGACCTTCGAAGTCGGCGGCAAGTTCTCCTACACCTTTGGCATCTTCCGCCCGTGGGGTGCGATCCGCCAGGGCTTCGGCGGTTCGGATGGCGTCTCCGGTGAGCTTGGCCTCGATTTCATCTGGCGTCCGGACCCGGTCATGGAATTGACAGTCGGCCCGCGCGCCAGCTTCGCCAGCAAGGACTACATGCAGACGTATTTTGGCGTGACGCCGGCGGAGGCTGCGCGCTCGCCGTTGCTGACGGCTTATTCTGCGGGCGGCGGCTTCAAGGGCGTCGGCGCCGAATTCAATGCCCGCTATGAGGTCTCGCCGGAATGGGCGGTGATCGGCAAGCTGAGCTATGAAAGACTGATTGGCGATGCCGCCGACTCGCCGATTGTGAAGGTCGGCGATGAGAACCAATGGATCGCCCAGATCGGCCTCAGCTACAAGCTCGGCCTGAAGCTGTTCGGCAACTAACTCTCCGAACTGGATGACACAGGCGCCGGCGCGATTTCGGAAAATCGCGTCAGGCGGATCACCGGCAGGATGCCGACAGCCACGATCAGCAAGGCGGCGAGGGCGCCTTCCTCGAAATTGCCGCGTGTTGCGAACTGATAGATGTAGGTCGACAGCGTCTCGACATTCAGCGGCCGCAGCAGCAGCGTCGCCGGCAATTCCTTCAGGCAATCGACGAAGACCAGCAGCGCCGCGCCGCCCAGCGCCGGGCGCGCAAGCGGGATATGGATCAGCCAGGCAATCCCCGCCGGCCGCACGCCGAGGGTGCGGGCCACGTCATCGATTTCGGTCGAGATGCGCGCCAGCCCCGCCTGCGCCGACCCGGTGGCGATGGCGAGAAAGCGCGTCACATACGCAATCACCAAGGCCGCGCTCGATCCGGCGATGATGAGGCCGAGATGCGGGCCACCGAAGAATTCCGAGATCGCGTTGAGGAGATTGTCGGTGCCGACCAGCGGTGAGAGCAGACCGAGCGCGAGCACGGTGCCCGGAATCGCATAACCCATGCCGGCAATCGTCAGGCATGTGAATGCGGCCTTGCCGCGGATCAATCGCGCGGCGAGCGCGGCGGCGAGACCGAGCGTGATGGCAATCGCCGTCGCGGTTGCGGCCAGCGTGACGGTGGTCAGCGTATGGCGGATGAGATCGTAATCGAAACCGATCAGGAGGCCGCGCTCGATCACTTCATAAGCGAGAAAGCCCAGTGGGAAGAAAAAGCCGAGCGCCACCGGCAACAGGCAGATCGCGAGTGCAATAGAGGCTGGCTTTCCTGTCAGCGGAATGCGCGGCACATAGCGTTGCCGACGTAGCGACACGTTGAAGCGGCGATGGCGCCGGCCGTAGCGCTCCAGCGCCATCAGCGCGATGACGATCACCAGCATCACGCAGGCGATCTGCGCCGCGCCCGGCAGGCTCGAGCGGTTGATCCAGGTGGTAAAGATGGACAGCGTCAGCGTCTGCACACCGAGATATTCGCTGGCGCCGATATCGTTCAGCGCTTCAAGAAGCGCGAGCGACAGCCCTACAGCGAGAGCAGGGCGGGCGAGCGGGAGTGCAACATGGCGTGCCAGCATGGTGCGCGTTGCGCCGAGCGTGCGTGCGACTTCGATCAATGATGCGCTCTGCGTCTGGAACATCGCGCGGGCGGCGAGATAGACATACGGATAGAGCACGAGGCTCATGACGAAGATCGCGCCGGGCAGCGAGCGGATCTGCGGAAACCAGTACTCGGCGGCTGCGCGATAGCCAAACAATGCACGAAAGGCGGTCTGCACCGGTCCCGCCGCATCGAAAATATCAGCATAAACATAGGCGACGATGTAGGTCGGGAAAGCGAGCGGCAGGGGCAGCAGCCAGCTCAGGGTGGTGCGGCCGGGAAAGTCATAGGCGGTGACAATCCACGCCGCGCCGATGCCGATGATGGAGGTGAGGATGGCAACACCTGCCAGCAGGCCCGCAGTGTCGACCGCCGCATTCGGCACGACATAGGTCCACAGGTGGTGCCAAATCTCATCGTCACCCTGCCAGGCGATGACAGCGAGCGTGACTAGCGGCGCGACGACAGCGGCAGCCAGAACCAGAAGAAAGATGCGTGCAAGGACATGGCGCGGCCAGTGCAATCTGTGCGACAGGCCTGGAAGATCGCTTACACTCACATGCGTCATCGTGAACCTTGAAGCAAAACGCCGCCCTCGCAAGGTGCGAAGGCGGCGTCCCTCGTTACATCAGTCTCATTAGTTGTCGAAGCCGACCTTGTCGACCAGATTGGCGGCGGCCTTCTTGTTTTCGGCGATCTTCGACAGCGGCAATGCATCGGGCTTCAATGGGCCATAGCCGGCGATGATGTCGTTGACCTTGATGCCGGACTTCACCGGATACTCGTAATTGGTGTCCGCATACATGTGCTGGGCGGTATCGCCGGCCAGCCACTCGATCAGCTTCATCGCGTTGGCTTTGTTCGGTGCGTTCTTGGCGAGGACGACGCCGGAGACATTCACATGCGTGCCGCCATCGGCGAAGGTCGGCAGGATCACGCGCGTCGCTTCGGCCCAGTCCTTCTGGTTGGCGCTGTTTTTCATTAGCGCCCAGTAATAGGTGTTGCCGATGCCGATGTCGCATTTGCCGGCTGCGACGTCGCGCGCCTGTTCGCGGTCGCCGCCGGACGGTTTCTGCGCGAGATTGGCTTTCACGCCGCGCAGCCATTCCTCGGCTTTCGCTTCGCCATGCTTGGCGATCATCGCGGCAATGAGAGCGTTGTTATAGATGTGCTGGCCGGAGCGGATGCAGATCTTGCCCTTCCATTTCGGATCAGCGAGTTCCTCATAGGTGATCGCGTTCTGTTTCACGCGATCCTTCGAGGCATAGATCACGCGGGCGCGCATGGAGACGCCGTACCAGCGCCCCTGCGGATCGTGATATTGCGATGGCACGACTTTATCGAGCACGTCCGACTTGATCGGCTGGGTGATGCCCGCGTCGACAGCGTCGCCGAGGCGGCCAATATCAACCGTCAGGAGAACGTCGGCCGGGCTGTTGGCGCCTTCGGTTTTGATGCGCTGCTCAAGGCCGGACGAGGCGGAAACCACATTCACCTTGATGCCGGTGTCTTTGGTGAAGGCGTCGAACAGCGGCTGAATCAGCTTCTGCTCGCGATAGGTATAGACGTTGACTTCGCCCTGCGCGGAGGCAAGCGAAGGTGCGCAGGCAGCGATCAAGCTCGCGCCGAGCGCTGACGCCAGCAGACGGGCTTTGTTCGACGACATGGTGTTCTCCCGATTTTTGGATTGGTAGCACCTAATGGACGGGGAACAACAATGGTCAAGCCAAATTCCATTTGGATTTCAATATCTTAGAATGATTCCAGACTACTTTAGTCTGGAATGAATCAAAACAAATGGCTTTCCATTTGAAGCGACGCGAGGATTGCGGCAGGCAAGATTTTGCAGGAGGCAGGCTGCAAACCTGCAGCCAAATGTCTCATCTGATCAAGGCGAGATCTTTTATCCGCTGCTTCGGCGCCAACGCGATCTCGGCAATCAGCTTGTTGATGAGAGCCTGTCCAAAGGACTGGAAGTTCTCAGCCACGGCGACAAAGGCACCGGGGCCGCCGATGACGTTGTCCTGATAATACTTGGCGAGGCCGCCCGGCGGATTGGTGTGTTCGGGATTCCAGGCGAGCGGGCGATCGCTGAGGATCACGAGGCCATTGATGGTGACGCCGAGCGCCAACGCATCCTCGCGTGCGGCGACCAGTCCGCGTCCGGAATTGTGGGTGCCATCGCCTGATATGTCGATGGTGCGGCGCTGCGATTGGAACGGCGCGCGCGCCAGTTGCTCGATCGAGAAATCGATTGCGCCGCTGATCGAGGTGCGATCCGCGAAGGATCGCGGTGCTTCAACCAAAGCGTCGGAGAATTTGCGAGCTGTATCTGCGCTGTCGATCACGGTCCAGTCGATCACCAGCTTCTGTGCCGTGGCACCGGACCATTCGACAAAGCAGATCGCAATGCGCCGGTTGGCGCCGGACATGATCGCGTCGAGGACGCGTGGGTCCTTGATCGCCGCCGCGTAGCCATCGCGCTGAAGCTGGAACTTCGGCTCGTCCACGCTGCGTGACACGTCGGCCGCGAGAACCAGCAGCAGGTCGACGGGTTCAGCCGCTCGCGCGGCCGGCACTGCGCTGACGACGATAAAAGCCGCGAGGAGAACGCGAAGGAATGCCATCAAAGCGCGTACCTTTGCACGATCCAGAAATTGCCAGCAGTGGCAATCCTATCCGGGTCTGCAAGGGATGTCAGCCAAGGACGAAAGTTCGGAAGATTTTATTCCGCGAGCACCCGCGCAGCGGGAAATACGATTTCCACCATCGTGCCGGAATTCACCGCGCTCTTGATCGAAAAACGTGCGCGGTTGGCCTCCGTCAATGCTTTCGTCAGCGGAAGGCCAAGGCCGGTGCCGTTGGCGTCAGCCTTTGTCGACGTTGCAATCTGACGGAATGGTTGCAGCGCTGTCTCGATGTCCTTCTCGCTCATGCCAATGCCGGTATCGCGGATGCGCAGCATCACGTCGCCACGATCGGTCGCCGCCGTCGAGACAATGACTTGGCCGCCAGCATTGGTGAACTTGATCGAGTTGGATAAGAGGTTGAGGATGATCTGACGGACCGAGCGCGGATCGGCGATGATGCCCGGCACGTTCATCGACAATGCCGTGCGGATGATAACGCGCGCGCGGTTGGCCTGCGCCTGCATGATCGCCACGGATTGCTGCGTGAGATCATTCAGGTTCATCCGCTCGAAGCTCAGCTCCATCTTGCGGGCCTCGATCTTCGACAAGTCGAGCAGATCGTTCAACAGCGACAGCAGATGCGAGCCGGACGCCTTGATGTCTTTCAGATAATCGCGATAGCGATCATTGCCGATCGGCCCGAAGCGCTCTTCTATGATCACATCGGAAAAACCGATGATGGAGTTGAGCGGAGTCCGCATCTCGTGGCTGATCCTGGCCAGGAATTCCGATTTTGCCGACGAGGCTTTCTCCGCCTGCTGGCGAGCCGCGGTTAAATCCTTCTCAGCATTCTTCCAGCGCGTGATGTCGCGAAACACGGCGCAGAAACGCGCTCCGCCCTGATCGATGCGTGCGAGCAGCATGTTGAGAAACAAGAGGCCGCCGTGCCGCCGCCGGCCGATATAATCGCGACCATCATCGATTGGGCTTGCATTGCCGCTGGTTGTCAGCCGTTCGAGACTGGCTGTCGCCGCGCGTTCGCTGTCCGGTGCGAAGAGATCTGTGAAGGGGCGTCCCGTTAATTCGTCCCGTTCGTAACCGAACAAACGCGCGGCGCCGTCATTGGCTTCAACAATACGGGCGCCGCGATCGATGACGACGATGCCATCTGTTGCGATATCAAGAAGCGTCGACAGACTCGAGGATAATTCCGGATTCGAAGTGGTTCGCGGAGTCGTGTCCGGAAACAGCACCAGCGCCATTGCGGCTTCGCCGTCGATCGGCAGCGTGACGAGATGACCACTCAGCGACGCTCGGCCCGGCACGGCAATGCGCAACAATTGTCCGTCATCGTCCTGCGATGCGGCGTTAGCGACAGTTTCAATGAAAAGAGAGTCCAATCCGCCAGCCTGTGCAAAATCGCCAAGTGACACATGACCGGTCAGCTTCAGGAACGCCGGATTGGCGTAAAGGAAGCTGCTGAGGCGATAGATCAATACGCCGGCGGGAAGGCGATCGAGGATCGGCTGTTGTGTGGCGAGTTCGTCGTCCTCGGCGAGGCGGAGGTCGCGCGCGGTCTGTTCGTGATAGGCAATCGAGGGCGTGTCGTCTGCTGCCGGTGCATTGTCTTTCGATGCCGGTTCGATCTGGGCGCGGGCAAGTGCATCCGCGCCTTTGAGCCGTGCGTATAGCCGGCTGGTCAGGTCCTGAAACGCCGTTCGTTCGGGCAATTGAATGGTGCGCACATCCTGCCCGGTGGTGCGGAACGGAACGACATTCTCGGGCGCTGCAAAGTCCTGTGCCGGTTCAGCCTCTGCCGGCTCTGCCGGTTCGTCCTCCGGCTTGATGGATGGCGCCATCGCAGCGGGGATATCTGTCGGATCCTTTGCTGCGGTTGCTTCAGGTTCGACGACACGAATGGTCGGATGCGCTTGCGCTTCTTCTGCGCGCTCAGCCCACAGGCGCTCGATGACGGCGCGATCGCGCACCACACCCCATCCGCGATAGCCATTAAAAGCTCGCTCGCGGTCAAAAGCAGGAATACCGCAAAGCTCGGTGGCGATGCGCCGGCCGTCTTTCGTCGGCCACTCCATATCGATCCCACTCCAGGTATCGCGCGAAATCATCGCATGGGCGACACGCCCTTCCGGATCAATGGCAAGCTTGGCCGAAATCTCATTCCAAAAGCGGCCCATCAACCCGGCCGTCCGCGGGCCGGCAATGCTGAGGAAATCGCGATCGGTGATCGTGAATCTGTTGTCAGCATCGGTCTCCCATACGAAACGCAGCGGATATTGCCGCTGATACGCAGCGCCGGGCTGGTCCGTTAGCTGGTCTGGTGTTGCGGCGACGGTATCCTGCGTCTCGCTTGCCGCAGCGTGCTCACAACGCGATGCCTCAGCGTGATCGAGCTTCTGCGACACCGGATGTGTCTGCATTGCCGCCATCGCATCGGCGATGGGCGAGAGATCGACAGGCTCTTCGCCAAAATTGTCGGGGGCGGCAGCATTTGTCTCATGCATCTCCTCTGCATCGGCAAGCAGCAGAAGCGTAATCGCATCGGCACCTTCGCCGACATAGAGCGTCTTGCCGTTCCCTTGAACGCCGATAAGTGAGGTGTGATCGCCAAGCTGCTTTGCTGCGCTTGCTGTCGCATGAAGGAGATGGCCATTGGCATCGAACGCCGCAACGGCATGATGGCCGTCGATCAGCCGGCGGGCGCGCTCGGTCAGCGTCAAGGCCGGGCCGCAAGGCTCGGCGGCGATGACAAGGATCGCCGCTGCCGAACTCGTCGTCACCTTCGAACAGGCGCAGATCAGCGGTCGGCCGAACGGTGTGCCCATGCCCCGCAATCGCTCGAGGCGCGGGCTGCCATCGTCCCGCAACGTGTTGGCGCTGCGCGCGATCTGCGCCGCGATCTCAGTGTTCTCGAAGGACGACGCGACGGCCGCTGCCGTGGATGCGAAACCGAACAAGGCGGCGCCGGACGGATTGGCGAACAGCAACGTCGTGCCCAAGCGGTCGAACAGCCAAACCGGCCGCTCGCTGGTTGCGTGCGTGGCAAATCTGGGGTCGCGCAGAATGTCGAGTTGGGCTGATCGGCGATGCATCAATCGGGGCCTGGATCTCGCGGCGATTCGCTAGGAGCGACAGCAATTTAATGGATTCTTAATAAAGCTCGCGGCGAAACCCGTCCATCTGGCCAGGACAAAGCCTGTGCACTAACCTTAACCGTCGTAAATTTTCATCAGCTTTGACGAAACCGTGTCACGCAAGGAAGGTTAGAGTTCCAGCCAAGTGATGGCCATCCCGCGAGGAAGTCATGGACCCGACAAAGCCGTTCGAAATTCCGGCCGATATGCGTAGATTCGCGGAGCAAAGCATGGACCAGGCCCGCAAGGCCTTCGACAGCTTCGTCGAAGCAGCTCAGCGGGCGATGAGCGATCTCGAGGACCGCGCTCAGGCGGCGCGGACAGGCGCCATGGACGTCAGCGGGCGGGCGATGACATTCGCCGAGCGCAACATGGCAGCCTCCTTCGAATTCGCTCAGAATCTGGTGCGTGCGAGGACTCCCGAAGAGGTGCTGCGCTTGCAGACAGAATACGTCAAAGCGCAAATCCAGGCGCTGAACGAGCAGACCAAAGAACTGGCGGAAGCCACGGCCAAGGTCGCAAAACAGACAACCCAGGCCCCTTCCTAAGGCATGGGTAATACTGAACCTTCTCTTCTTAAGTCTAGGAAAAGCCTAACGAATTTTGCGCCGCAACATCTTTGTTGCGTTGCACCATAACGTGTGCTACGAAAGTTACGCAGCCAGCAACCGTCAACTCCAAAGGACACGCCACATGACTGAGGCGACCACTGCGAAAAAGTCGGCAACGGTTTTCGACACTCCGACGCTGGAATTCCCTACCTTTGAAATGCCCAAGATGGAAATCCCTGCCGCTTTTCGCGAATTCGCGGAAAAGAGCGTCTCGCAGGCCAAGGACAATTGGGAAAAGATGAAGGCGGTCACCGAAGAGGCGACCGATATGATCGAGACCAGCTATTCGACCGCCTCCAAGGGCGCTTCGGATTATGGCTTGGCTCTGATCGATGCCGCCCGCGCGAATACCAACGCGACGTTCGATTTCTACAGCCAGATTGTCACCGCGAAATCGCTGTCGGAAATGATTGAATTGTCGACCGCACATGCCCGCAAGCAATTCGAAACTGTCACCGCACAGTCGAAGGATCTGACGGCGCTGGCGCAGAAGGTGGCCGCCGACTCGATTGAGCCAATCAAGTCCGGTTTTACCTCGGCTTTCAACAAGGTCTCCTGATCGGCTTTTGTCCCGCTTTGCGAAGGCCCGGACCGGTGGTCCCGGGCCTTTTTCTTTGCCGGTGGAATTGACGAAGCTTGCTTGCCAAAGCGGCTTCGACGCCCTAGTTTCCGCCCGTCCTCGCCGCGGCCAGCCGTGCCCGGCCG
>Ga0164243_10012167_pt1 | contig 12219 bp, 12 predicted proteins | sample OricompcompostOP_FD_108781 | JGI IMG/M metagenome (GOLD analysis project Ga0164243, IMG submission 108781) | Organic Plus compost microbial communities from Emeryville, California, USA - Original compost - Organic plus compost (OP) | ecosystem: Engineered > Solid waste > Mixed feedstock >...
AGCCGGTCCCGGTGACATTCGGGAAGGCATAGAAGGCTCCTTTCGGCGTCCGGCAGTTTATGCCGGGAAGGCTGTTCAGCCCCTCGACGACGACCTGGCGCCGCCGGTCGAAGGCGCGCATCATCTTCTCCACATCGTCCTGCGGGCCGTCGATCGCGGCAATGCCCGCATATTGCGCCGGCGCATTGACGCAGGACCAGCAATTGACCGCGAGCTTGCGGATTTTGTCGTAGAGCCTATCAGGCCAGATCGACCAGCCGAGCCGCCAGCCGGTCATGGCCCATGTCTTCGACCAGCCGTTGAGCACGATCAGGCGATCGCGGATTTCCGGGAAGCGAAGCAGGGAACATGCCTCTTCGCCGTCATAGGTCATGACTTCATAGATCTCGTCGGAGAGGATCGCCACCCGAGGATGTCTTTCCAGCCCTTTGACGAGCTTCTCGATCTCCTCGCGCGGGGTGACGCCCCCTGTAGGGTTGGCCGGCGAATTGAGGATCAGGAGGCGGGTCTTCGGCGTGATCAGCGCAAGTGTTTCCTCGGCCGAGAAGGCGAAGCCGTTCTCCTCGCGGATAGGAACAGGTACGGGCTTGGCGCCGGTGAACTCGATCATGGAGCGGTAGATCGGGAAGCCGGGATCGGGATAGAGGATTTCGGCTCCGGGTTCACCGAACATGACAATCGCGGCATACATGGTCGGCTTGCCGCCCGGCAGGATCATGATGTTTTCCGGCGAGACCTCGACGCCCGTCGTCGCCAGCGTGCGGCGCGCCACCGCCTCACGGCAGGCGAGGATGCCGGTGGCCGGAGTGTAGCCGTGATGGCCGTCGCGCAGCGCTTTCACGGCAGCCTCGACGATATGCTCCGGAGTTCTGAAGTCCGGCTGGCCGATGCCGAGATTGATGATGTCGCGGCCCTGATGGCTGAGTTCCGTCGCCCGCGCCAACACGGCGAAGGCATTCTCCTCGCCGATGCGATCGAAGGCGGCAACTGTTTGGAGCATCGTCGTGACCTATCTGGTTCTTTCCTCAAATCACTGCTTTTGTGAGCTTCGGAGGGAAAATGTCAAATGGGGATGAATGTGCCGCAGGATTTGAAGAACTGGACGCCGCGCCCACGCCCGTCGCGCATCGCAATGGAGGGCAGATATGTGCGGCTGGAGCCGCTCGACCCGGAAAAGCATGGGGACGGGCTGTTCGCCGCCTCCAGCATCGACGATGCCGATGGCCGCTTCCGCTGGCTTGGCGAATACCCGCCGGAAAGCCGTGCCGCCTTTCAGCCCTGGCTGGAGAAAGCGGCGGCAAGCGAGGATCCGCTTTATTTCACCGTCATGGACAAGGCGACCGGCAGGATCGCCGGCCGCCAGACATTCATGCGCATCGATCCGGCCCATGGGGTGATCGAGATTGGCAACATCTATTGGGGGCCGCTGATCTCCCGAAGGCCGGCCGCGACGGAGGCGCTCTACCTCTTTGCCCGACACGCCTTCGATGAGCTCGGCTACCGGCGTTTCGAATGGAAATGCAACAACCGCAACGAACCCTCCAAGCGTGCGGCCCTGCGCTTCGGTTTCCAGTTTGAAGGCATTTTCCGCCAACATATGATCGTCAAGGGCGAAAACCGCGACACGGCGTGGTATTCCATACTGGACGGCGAGTGGCCAGCGGTCCGGCATGCCCTTGAAGCCTGGCTCGATCCCTCCAATTTCAGACAGGACGGACAGCAGAGGGCGCGGCTGGAGGACATACGCAACGCCGGCTAGGAGTGAGATGAACGGCGCTCACGCACATGACCATGGAGCAGGGCACGGCCACGCCGGCGAGGTTTCCGACAAACGCCGGGTGCTGATCGCAGCCTGTCTGACAGGTGGTTTCATGGTTGCGGAGGTGCTGGGCGGTCTTTTGACCGGATCACTGGCGCTGCTGGCCGATGCAGGTCATATGTTCACCGACTCCGTTGCATTGGGCTTCGCATGGTATGCCTTTCATCTCGGCGAACGGCCGGCTACCGGACGGCATACCTACGGCTTCGCGCGGGTAAAGACCCTTGTGGCCTACACGAACGGCATTGCGATTTTCGTCATTGCCGTCTGGATAGTTTATGAAGCTTGGCAGCGCTTCATGCAGCCGCCGCCGGTGCTCGGAGGGCCGATGCTGATGGTCGCAAGCGCCGGCCTGCTGGTGAACATAGCGGGCTTCCTGGTTTTGCATGGCGGCGAGCGGGAGAGCCTCAACATGCGCGGTGCGCTTCTGCATGTGATGGGAGATATTCTCGGGTCCCTGGCAGCGATCGTGGCGGCTGTCGTCATTCTGATGACCGGCTGGTTCCCCATAGACCCGATACTGTCGGTATTGGTTGCCGTGCTCATCCTGGCAACCGCCTGGCGGTTGATGCGGGATGCCGCGCACGTGCTGCTGGAGGGCGTTCCATCGAAGCTCGACCGGGATCGCATCTCAGCCGATATCGAGGACAGCTTCCCGGAAGTGGAGGAAGTGCATCATGTGCATGTCTGGTCGCTCGACGGCAAGCGCCATATGGCGACGCTGCATGTCTGCCTGAAGGACGGCGCCGATGCGCCTGCCGCCATACGCGCCATCAAGCGGAGGCTGGCGGCGGAGCATGGGATCGACCATGCAACCGTGGAGCCGGAATTCGGGCGCTGTGCCGATCGTCAACACGATCATGCCGCTGCGGTCGAGCGATAAGGCGAAAATGTCGCGGGACCGCTTGGCCGCACATGGCTATGAGGGAGACATGGAAAATCGCAGCACTCTGATCGCAGCGGCGATCATTTTCGTCGGCTTCGGCCTTATGGCCTATTTCATGCCCACCATCATGCTTGCCGTAGGGGAAATGTCGCCGGTCGCGGCGGGTGCGCTGGCGGTGCTGTTCGTCGGCGGATTTTTCCTCGTCTTCTGGCTGCGCGGCCGCAGCCGGCGATAGCCAAAATTTACGCAGACAGGCTCGCCGCCAACAGGGCCAGGCCCAGCAGGAAGACCATCAGCGCACCTCCGATCTCGATCACTGAATGGACGCGCGAGCCGAGGCTCCCGCCGCCCGCGATGGCCACGGCCCAGTTCTTCGCCGTCACGGCCAGTGTGGCCAGGGCGGATACGGTGATGGCAGTGCCGAGGGCCATGGCGAAGACCGATACAATTCCGCCGAGCCACAAACTGTTGAGGAAGGCGAAGGTCAGCACGATCAGTGCGCCGGAGCAGGGGCGTATGCCGACGGCCGCGATCGCGGACCAGGCGGTCTTCCAGTCGAACCGGTCGCTGGATAGGGCCGAAGGGTCCGGCGCATGCGAATGGCCGCAGGTGGCGCAGACTTCGCCAGGGCCATGGTGATGGTGGTCATGCACATGATGATGGTTGCCATGATCGTGATGATGCCCGTCATGGGTATGGTGGTGATGGGTATGGTCATGATGGGCATGACCATGTGTTGCCTGTTCGCCGGCATAGGCGGCTGACAGGCTGTGCAGGGGTGCCGAGATTTCGGGCTGGCGCCGCAGGAGCGGCCTGAGCTTGCGCCAGAGAAGCCATGCGCCGAAAGCGGCAATCAGGCCAAAACTCACAGTCTCGAGGAACCATGTGGCATTGGTCATGGAGATCGACGTGCCGCGCAGAAGGAGGAAGACCACTGTCATCAGCACGATGGCTGTGACGGCCTGCAGCATGGCCGAAACGAAGGAAAGCAGCACGCCGCGCCGGAGCGCGACTTCGTTCGCCAGCATGTAGGAAGAGATCACCGCCTTGCCGTGACCCGGGCCGGCAGCGTGGAAAACACCGTAGGCAAAGGAAAGACCGACCAGCAGCCAGAGATTGCTGCCGTCCTCGCGCATTGCCTTCAACGCACCGGTCAGGGCCCGGTAGAAGTTCTGCTGATGGACATTGATCCATTGCAGGATGCCGGCGAGGGGGCCGGTCGGAGTGATCGCCGGTTCGGCAACGCCGATGCCGAGCGAACTTTGTGCATGCGCATGGGAAAGGATGCGCACGAAGACGATTGCCGCAAGGAGAAATATCGCGGCAATCCGGAAGCTCCGCGATCTCATCTGGTCACCCCTTCCTGCTGCATTCTACTTCAAGGCGCGTGGCGAAGATCTTGCTGAGATCATTGCCGCTCGGATCGTTGAAGAAGGCTTCCGTCAAGCTGTCCTGATTCTGCGCTATCGCCTCATCCGGATCGGGCCGGATGACGCTCCGCCTGCATCCGTCCGGAAGGCCCTCCACAACCATATAGTTGTCTTCCACAAAATCGATTGCCGTGTAGAAGGTCGGGTCATAGACGCCGAAATCCACCGTCCCTTCCAGTTTCAGGGTGTCCCTGGGGCTGGATTCGAAAAGGATGATCAACTGATTGTCGGTGAAGTCGGCCATAAGCCGCTCCGGTGCCTGCATGGCAACATCCTTGCCGTTCAAGGTCACGAGCTGGAAATAGTTGAACTCGGCAAGAGAGGCATGGACGACGTTCGCGACCTCTTCGAGTTCCTCTGCGTCGAGATTCATGTCCTTGTTCTTGTCGAACTCGACCAGGACGGTGCTGGAGAAGAGATCGTCGAATCGCCAGACATGACGGAGTGCTTCGACTGTCCGGTCCGGTTTCACTGCGACATCGAGCCGTGCTTCGGCAAAGACATGCGGATGAGCAAGGCCGCAGGATGCGGAAGCGAAAAGAGCGAGCGTGGAACAGGTCGCAAAGACCAAGCTCTGAAATGTTTTCATGAAAGAGCGCCCGTCCAAATCAATGATGATCCTATCGGCGACAAAGCCGGCGAAAATGGGACCTCGAAACGTGTCAGCTTGTCCCGTTCTGCTTGAACCATTGTGCCAGGAAATCGACGAGGACGCGAACCTTGGCGGGGAGGTAGCGCCGGTGCGGATAGATGGCGAAGATTCCGGAGCCGCCCCGGATATAATCTTCCAGGACCTGGACAAGGCTCCCTTTCGCAACTTCAGGCGCGGCAATGAAATCCGGAATTACCGCAAATCCCAGCCCGGAAACCGCAGCAGCGCGAACCGCAAGAGGACTGTTCACCTCGATCGGACCTGAAACGGTAATGCTGACTGCTTCCCCGTCGGTATCGGCGAAGGGCCAGTTGGAGCGCCAGCGTCCATTGGTGTCGATCACGCAGGGCAGGCCAGCCAGGTCCTGCGGCTTTTCCGGTCTGCCGTATTTCTCGATGAGTTCGGGCGAGGCGAAGACGCCGAGCGAAAAAGGCGCCAGGCGGCGTGCTATCAGAGAGGAATCCTCGAGCCGTGTCACGCGGATTGCCAGATCGAAGCCTTCCTCGACCAGATCGACAAAGCGGTCGTCGAGTGCGATGTCGAGCACGATGTCGGGATAGGCCAGGGCGAAATCGATCAGGGATTGGCCGATCGGCGCGTCTGCGAAGGTGCGCGGCGCGGAAAGCTTGATACGTCCCTTCACGTCCCCGGAGGATTCGCGCACCGCCTCGGCGAGGCTGTCGATCTCGCGAATGAGCTCGGATGCGCGTTTGTAATAAGTGTGACCGGCTTCGGTGAGGGAAAACTGGCGCGTCGTCCGGTTGAGAAGCAGAGCGCCGAGCTCGTCCTCCAGCTCGCGAACATATTTCGACAGAAGCGCCTTGGACCGACCGATCTTGCGCGCAGCGGCGGAAAAACCTTCGGCTTCCACGACATCGACAAAGGCGCGCATGCGCGTCAGCGTGTCCATGCTATGCCTCTTCCTCCAGGATTCGGCGCGCAAGCCGTATCAGGGCCATGTCGGAATTCTTCGGCCCCAGCAGGGATATTCCGAAAGGCGCGCCATCTACGCGACCAAGCGGCAGGCTTATCTGAGGAAAGCCGGAAAGCCCTGACAGGCAGAGCAGCCGCAAAGCGCGTTCGCGATAGGCGAGGAACTCTTCGGCAGAGAAATTCTTGAGCGGTGCCGCACCCGGCATAGTCGGCAGGACCAGGAGGCCATCCTCGCTGAGGCGGTCTGCCAATTCGCCGCGCAAGGCGTTCCGCTTCTTTGTCTCTTCGGTCGCGACTTCGCAGCCGAGCGTGGAGCCAAATTCGAAGCGTTGCCGAACGCCGGGGTCGAGTTCACGGTCGCCCGCCGAAATCCACGGGCCATGAACGGCCCACGCCTCATAGGCCTGTATTTTGCGGAAGGTCCAGTAGAGATCGTCCATGGATGTGGACAAGGCCGGTGCGGGTTCCGGCGCTCCTGCCACATTGGCGACGAGCGTCAGCATCCGGCGATATTCGGCTGCTTCGGCATCCCCCAATACGAGTTCGTCAAGCGCGGCAAGACGGAAAGGGCGTATTTTACCTTCCACCTTGAGGACAGGGTGGCCCGCAGGGCCGGGTAGGGATGATGGATGCGGCACGTCATCTCCGTCCCCACCCCGTCCACCTTCGCCGATTGACCCTCTTCGCAAGGGGGAGGATGGGGAGCCGAGCAATACCTCCGCCACCCGCTCATAAGTCTCGATGTCCTTGGCGAACCAGCCGAAGGTGTCGAGGCTCGGCGCCAGCGGCATGGCCCCTTTCAGGGAAATCCGGCCATGGGTGGTCCGCAGGCCGATCAGACCGCAGAAGCTCGCAGGGCCGCGAATCGACCCGCCTGTGTCGGAACCGGCCGCGATGTCGCAAAGTTTCCCCGCCACCGCGGCAGCCGATCCCGAGGACGAACCGCCGGTGACCCGGTCGGGTGCTGCCGGGTTGACCGGATGCGGATAGTGGATGTTCTGCCCCATCAGGGAGAAGGTCAGCTCGTCGGTCTGTGTCTTGCCGACGAATCGCGCCCCGGAATCGAGCAGAGCTTGTATGGGAGGCGCCGTTTCCGTCGCGACCGGCTGCTCCGCATGGCGCTGCGGATTACCGCCCCCGGTCCGGTAGCCGGCCACGTCGAAAATATCCTTCACGCCCAGGCTAAGCCCGGCGAACGGGCCTTCGGAAGCCGAGGCGACAGGAATTTCTGGGTAGTCGAGGAAGGCGTTCAGCCTGTCTTTTGTGCTAGTCATTGTTCTATTCTTTGAAACGGTTTTCGCAGAGTTGTTCAGCAAGGATTTTTTTTCAACCCGGTGATGATTTTCCGTTGATTGTGACAGGCGGCGCGCATATATCGCGCCTGCCCAAAGTCGCACGTGCCTGTGGGTGTCCGCCGCCCCTCTAGATGGTGAGGGAGCCGGTAAGGTACCTGGAACTAACCCCTCCAGTCGATTTCGCGGCCAACCGCAAAATCGAGGACATCTTGAAGCAACGACGGTGCGGGCCTTTCTGGTGTCTGCCGGTTGTCCAAAAACCGGGGTTACTGAAGAGGCACACCTTCATTGCCGGCAGTGCGGAACGGGCTCTCCCAATCCAAAGCTGAGGCAGACAAAGCGAGCATTCGCTGCAAGGCGGAAGCTCATCGCCGCGTGATACGCGTTTCATGGTCCGGCAAGTCCACCGGCTGGATTCGTGCAGCGTCGCATCGCGTCCTTTGTCCACCGCGGGATCGTGGCCGTGCGCCGAAATCCCGCCGCCTGAGATGAAGCGGCCATCTGACTTTCAAGGGGCCGCATTGGGAGAAGCCAATGGCCACGCAGCGCATTCTCGATTTCCTTGCCACCCGACGTCCTAACGGCCCTTGCCTTGTCGTCGATCTCGACGTCGTGCGGGACAATTTCCATGCCTTTGAAAAGGCGCTGCCGGATTCCAGGATCTACTATGCCGTGAAGGCAAATCCGGCGCCGGAGATTCTGCGCCTCTTGGCCTCGCTCGGCTCGTCCTTCGACACTGCCTCGGTGGCCGAAATCGAAATGGCCATGGATGCAGGCGCCACCCCCGACCGCATCTCCTTCGGCAACACGATCAAGAAGGAACGCGACGTCGCGCGTGCCTATGAGCTTGGCATCCGTCTCTTCGCCGTCGATTGCGTGGAAGAGGTGGAGAAGATTGCCCGCGCTGCGCCCGGCGCACGGGTTTTCTGCCGCGTTCTGACCGATGGGGAGGGCGCAGAATGGCCGCTGTCGCGCAAGTTCGGCTGTGTGCCGGCTATGGCGATCGACGTGCTTCGCTACGCCAAGAAGCTCGGCCTCGATGCCTATGGCGTTTCCTTCCATGTCGGTTCGCAGCAGACGGATCTGTCGGCCTGGGATCGCGCGCTGGAGGATGCCAAGCATGTTTTCGCCACGCTGGCCGAGGAAGGCATTACGCTCCGAATGGTCAATATGGGCGGCGGCTTCCCGACCCGGTATCTCAAGGATGTGCCGGCGGCACAGGCTTACGGGCAGGCGATCTTCGAGGCGCTTCGCAAGCATTTCGGCAACCGCATTCCGGAGACGATCATCGAGCCGGGGCGCGGCATGGTGGGCAATGCCGGCGTCATAAAGTCGGAAGTCGTGCTGATCTCGAAAAAGGCCGACAATGACAATGTGCGCTGGGTCTATCTCGACATCGGCAAGTTCGGCGGTCTCGCCGAAACCATGGACGAGGCCATCCGCTACCCGATCGTCACCCCGCATGACGGTGATGCGGTGGCCCCTTGCGTGCTGGCCGGCCCGACCTGCGATTCGGCGGACGTCATGTATGAAAAGACGCCGTACGCTCTGCCGCTGTCGCTGACCATCGGGGACGAAGTCCTGATCGAGGGTACGGGCGCCTATACGACCACCTATGCCTCGGTTGCCTTCAATGGCTTCGAACCCCTCCGATCCTACGTGATCTGAGCGGCCGCCAGGCTGCTCGGATCGACTGGCTACGGCGTTTTCCGCCCGTGCCGGTCCGCTTGTGGACGGGTTTTCCGCTTGTGAAGGATTGGAACGATGGAAGAACGCGCTGAAGAATTTGGCCAGGTGACACGGTTCACAATTGCGCGTGAGGTGCCGATGGACGCGGCTGCCCGCGAAGCACTGCTCGACCGCGCGATGGGCAGGAACTGCAAAAGGAAGTCCTCGGAGAAGCTGCGGCGCGGCCGCATGCCCTCCGAAGGCCTCTCCTTTGTCGTACGTGATGATGCCGGAACGCTGGTGGCGACGGTTCGGCTGTGGGACATCACGGCTGGTGAGGATGGTCCCAAGTCTCTGCTTCTCGGGCCGCTTGCCGTGGAACCTTCCCTCAAGGGCGCCGGTATCGGATCGGCCCTGATGCGGCACGCGATCGCCGAAGCCAGGCGTCTTGGCCACAAGGCGGTCCTGCTTGTCGGCGACGCGCCATATTATGCGCGTTTTGGCTTCTCCGCCGAGAGGACCCGCAGGCTTGCCATGCCCGGTCCCTATGAGAGGGAAAGGTTTCTGGCATTGGAACTCGAGGACGGCGCGCTCGACGGAGCGGCGGGGGTCCTCAAGGCGAGCGGACGAAAAGTTCCCGCTGCCTCTACGTCGCTCGCGGCTTGAACCGAAGCTCATTGCGACGGAAAACGCCCGGCAGCGGGGGCTGCCGGGCGTTGTCATTTGCGGAGCTTTCCGATCCGATCATATGATCTGGCTGAGCGACATGGCCACCGACATGTCGCCTTCGACCTTCAGCTTGCCTTGCATGAAAGCCGAGGTCGGGCTCAATTCGCCTGCCAGCATGGATTCAAGATCATCTTTCGAAAGCGTGATGGTGCAGTCTGCCGGTGCGTCCTCGGTCGAAACGGTGTTGCCGTCGATGACGATAACGCCGTCGCTGCCGCAATCGAACTTGACCGATTTGTCGAAGCCCGAACCCGTTACGCGGTCACGCATTTTGCCGGCGATAGCATCAAGTCCCATGGAAAACCTCTCCTGATGAGACGGCCTGGAGAAACTGTTCCCGCCGCTCGTTAGCCCCTTCGAAGCCATTAGTTACACAGATCTATGACAGTTGCACATAGTAACCTATTGACGTTTACGTCAATGTCTTGAAGCCGGATCCGCAATCTCTCCTAGTCGATCAATCCGGCCCGGAGTGCTTTGGCGACCGCGTGAACGCGGTTGACGGCGTTCAGCTTGTGCGCAGTGTTCGCGAGATACTGGTTGGCGGTATGGATGGAAAGATGCAGCTTCCGGGCAATCTCGCCGCTTGTTAGTCCATTCGCCGTCAGTCTCAGGCATTCGAGTTCGCGGCGGGAAATGGATGTCTTTCCCTTCTGTTGCTCCAGTATCAATCTGTTCAGGGCGGCGAAAAGGGAATGACAGCATAGATGGGCGTCCAGCATTTCATCAGCCCCAAGCGAGATCGTATTCCCGGTGAAAGCGACTATTCCCTGCCGGCCCCGTTCGGTGACGACGGAAAAAGCAATGCCGGTCGTCGGCTCGGAGGCTTTTGCTTTTTCCGTCCGTGCGTCCCTCCTGCTCCGGACGCGGCGCCCACTTTCGGCATTCCATGCAACGATACCAATGCCTGCCGTCGGAGACTGCCGGTAGCGATGCAGGAGAGTCGCTGCAAGGTTGCGGGTGACATCGGACAATGCGGGATAGTCCTGGTCCATGCAGGGGAGGATCTGGGCATGTTCGCGGCTTGCCGCAAGCGTGAAGACATGGAAGCCGGTTGCTCCGATTTCCGCCGCCAGATGCCGAAACCCGTCGGCTATCCGCGGCTTGTCCAGACTGGATGCGCTTCCGGCAAAGGACAATGCCAGCGGAGAGGACGCGTTGTTGTTTGAATTCACGCTCCCGTCCTCTCTCAGATGAAACCGCGGCGGATCGCGGTTGCGATCGCCATGGCACGGTTGCTGGCTGCAAGCTTCTGGATGGCATGCGCCACATAGCTGTTGACGGTGTTGGCGGAGATTTCGAGGATCAGAGCCACTTCCTCGGCCGTCTTGCCCTCCGAAACCCAGAACAGGCATTCACGTTCGCGTGCCGACAGCGGAGCATCCCGGCCCGCGGCCTGTCCGTTCTCGAAATGCGACAGGACATAGCAGCAGGCCATGTGCACGCGTCGCAGCACATTCGTATTGATCCGTCCTGGCGCACCTGCGGAGAAAATCACCGTATAACGTCGGCCGCCTGCTGCAAGTGTGAGGCTGAACAGTTCCTGCTGACCGTATCCGGCGAGGATGGCTATCTCCTTGCATTCCAGCAGCTTCGCGAAAGTCTGCGGATGCCAGGGACGCGGGCTTGTGCCGAGGAAGGTCCCCCCGGTTCCCTCGGCCATTTTAGCCAGCCCGTCGCTGCCGACGGCCAGCACGGCGTCATAGGGCCAGTTGGAAACCACGACCTGCGTCATGGCGTTCGGTTCCGCCGCTGCGTCGAGCAGCATGTAGAAAGAAGCCCCGGCGGCACCGCAGAACCGTCGCATGAATGCTGCCAGCTCCTGCCTGCCTATCTTCTTAGGAAGGGTTTTTATGACTCGCGACTGGCGTACTGCTGTCGGCATCGTGTCTGACGGGCCTCACCCGGTCTGTGATTGCTTGGTTTGCGCGCCAGCCCCCGAAAGCGAACGCACAAGATCACACTCTGCCGGCCGCAGGCCAGAGTTGCCTGAACTTCGCAAAACTACGCAACAAAAGCGGCCGAAGTGACCACAGCCCCGTTCAATCGAAGCGCGCACGAATCTCCGCAAGGGGACATCACATCGTGTGGCACTTATTTCCTGAGACTGAACCTGACCCAAGTACCAAAGCTTAGGCAAGCAGCCGATTCAGGTCAAGGAACCTGGGAGATTACCGAAATAACATTACTGTCATCCTGTGGCTGCCGGACCACGATTCGGACGGCGTATGGCCGGTCATGTGTTCAGGTGCGCGCTTTGCCCGCCTCATCGAAACGGAACATGTGCTCCCTGCGAGGCGTGGCATGAAGGATGTCGTCGGGCGCGAATTTGTGTTCTCCAAAAAGGCGGACGGTCAGAAGACCGGCCTTCTCGGACTCCAGATAGAGGATCGTGTCGGCGCCGAGATGCTCCACATGCAGAACCTTGCCCTGCCACTCACCGGACGACGGATCGATGGTGATGTGCTCGGGACGGATGCCGATCGTGCCTTTGCCGCTTTCGCCAAGGCGCCCGGCCTCGATGAAATTCATCCTGGGCGAGCCAATGAAGCCGGCGACGAAGAGGTTTCCAGGGTGGTTGTAGAGCTCCATCGGCGAGCCGATTTGCTCGACGCGGCCCTGGTTCAGGATGACGATGCGGTCGGCCAGGGTCATGGCTTCCACCTGATCATGGGTGACATAGATCATGGTCGCCTTGAGGTCGCGGTGGAGTTTGGCGATCTCCAGCCGCGTATTGACCCTCAACGCCGCATCGAGGTTCGACAGCGGCTCGTCGAACAGGAACAGCTTCGGATTGCGCACGATTG
>Ga0164243_10012168_pt1 | contig 12217 bp, 15 predicted proteins | sample OricompcompostOP_FD_108781 | JGI IMG/M metagenome (GOLD analysis project Ga0164243, IMG submission 108781) | Organic Plus compost microbial communities from Emeryville, California, USA - Original compost - Organic plus compost (OP) | ecosystem: Engineered > Solid waste > Mixed feedstock >...
ACGGCGATGACGTGCTGGCCCGCTTCGACCGGCCAACCGCAGAGGCGATGATCGCCGACCTGAACGCGGTGCACGCCGACACCAATCCGCCGACCGACCCGATGCCCGGCGAGTTCGCGGTGCTGCGCCTGCACCGCGGCACCGTATTCGTGCTGTGGGAACAGGACGACGGCAGCCGCACCCGGCTCGTCGAGGTCGACCAGGTCAAGCCCGACCCGGACGGCTACTACAGCATCGGCGCCTACCTGTGGCCATGGACCCGCACCTAGACAGCCTCGTGGTGAGGGCCGAACCCGGCGTGCCTGGTTCCACGAACAGACAAGCCCACCAACCACTGACCCGACGGCCCATCCGGGCTGCCGGGCAACATCCGTCACCTGCGAAAGCGAGCCAGCCGATGACCAACCGCCTTCACTTCGATCTGGCCGCCGCGGTCAGCATGGCCGACCACGCCGCTTCCCGCAGCCACTTCGTGGGCCCGTTCAACCACGGGCACAGGTCCACCGGACCCGTGCGCGACTGGCCAGCGGGGCCCGACCAGTTTCTGCCGGCCGTCATGCTGGTCGCCGACGACGACGTCTACCTGACCAGCAATGGCGTGCCCACCCAGGGCATCCCCGGCCACCGCTACGTCACCTACGCGCTGACCTGTGACGGACCGGTCACCGCCGAGCAGGTGTGCCGCGCGGCCGGCCTCGCGCCCGGCATCTGGCTCAACTACCCGCTGTACGCCCGGGGCGGCTGGGTCGACACCGCCCGCCACGCGCTCGATGACGGCCACCACCACCTCGCGGTCGACCTCACCGACTTCAGCATCAGCACGGCCCGGCATAGCAGCGACACGCCCACCTGAACAAGTCCACCGAACCACGGATCTCAACCGGGCGGCCCGCCCCGAAATGTTGCACGCCACCAGTCCCCGGCCCCCGCCGCGGGCGATGCCCGACCTGAACGGAGCTTCTTTGGCTACCGACCTGTACTTCAGCCTCGCGGACACGCTGCGGCTGGCCGAACACGCCGTCGCCACGGCCGAGCACAGCCCGTCGCTCAGCGAACAGGACGACCGGCAGTCATGCCCTGGCGCCCTCGCCTGGGTGGCCGACCAGGGCACCTACCTGATGTCGACCGGCCTGCCCTGCCTGCTCGCCGACCCGAGCGACCCGACCTCCAACGTCACCGTGTACGCCGACGGTTGGGGCCCCGACAGCGACCGCGGCGCCCTGGCGCACACCGACGTCGGCGGCGACGACTTCGTCGAACACCTGCACCTGACCACCACCGCGCAACCCGGCGACGCGCTGATCGACATGCTCCGCGCCGGCGCACGCGACGGCTACCAATTCCTGCTCCTGCGCGTCGACGGCGACGCACTGCAGATTCGGCTCTCGCGCGGTCTGCCCGACCGCAGATAGCAGTCCAGTCCCGGAGCCGTTGTCCGGACATCGACGGCACGGCGCCCACCTTCCCGGGCACGGCCGCACGGCCGTGCCCGGGTTCCCATCCAACTCGACTGACGAGGGAGGAACCCGCGATCGGCTTGACGAAACGGCAGACCACCACCGCCCTGCAGGTCGCCGATGTGCGCGAACCCAGCCCGATGCGACCAGCCACGCAGATCGCACGCTGGTGACAGCTCATTTCCCGAGACCCGCTGGCCGAGGTGGCATGCGACGCGCTCGCCGACGCGCCCGGCACCCACGCTGATCGGCGCGACGTGTGGGCGCCGGTGCGACCGGACCTGTATGCGGTATCCGTTGCGCAGCGGCGGTATCTCACCGCCACGCACACAACGCCCACTGGCGCCCACCTAGCCGGCCGCCCAGCCCGGTCCGACCGCGCCTCCGCCGCACTTCCCGACGATGAGCGGCGGCCGCGCACCCGTCCTCGACCGCACCCCCCAAGGCGACCGCGTGACTGCCCGCGGCGACCCTCACCGGCCGAGCCTGAGCTACCCCCCTCTTTTCCCCGTCGTACGGCGGCAGGATGCGTCGTTTCCGCCGCCCACGGTGGGATCCGCGCGGGCTGCCGCCACCGGCGGCCGATCAACCGAACGGGAGGCCAATCGTGGCCCTGCACATCCGTACCGTGATTTTCGACGACTTCGACGCGAGCACCGACGGCGTCACCACGCACCAGTTCGCCCTGGACGGCGTCACCTGGGAGATCGACCTGTCCGACGCCAACCTGGGCAGGCTGCGTGAGGCACTGCGCCCCTTCCAGACGGCCGGGCGCCGACTGCCGGCGGCGCGAACCACCCGCGCCGCCGCACACGCCGCCGCACACGCCGACGCCAACAATCGGTCGACCGCCAAGGCGATGCGCCGCTGGTGGCGGGAGAACCGGGACCGCGACGACCTGCCCGCCTTCATCAACTACGGCAAGATCCCGGCCCTGGTCAGGCACGCGTACCGCGAGGCCCACCAGCCGCGTCGGTCCCACCCACAACCCTGAACCCGCTTCCCGGGAGGACCACGACCATGACCGTCACCGCGTGCCCTGGTCGGCGAGCTCTGACGCCGACACCCTTACCGCTCAGCGCCGTCGAGTGGCTCGACATCACCGATTCGGCGTTCGCCACGACGGAAACCGACAGAAAACCGCCCCGGGCACGGCCCGTCATCGACGCCCTGCACAAGGGCCGCCGGAACCCGGACCTCGGCCGTTCCCGGACCCGCGCCCGCCGGGCGGTGGCTGCCGATGCGGACCGCTGACCACGACCCGTACACGCTGCGGCCCGGGGCCCACGCCGTCTTCAGCGGCGTGTGGCTGCGCTACCTGCCCAACCGGCGCAACCGCGCTCATGCACGCTACTACGAGGGCTATCGCGGTGTGCTGCACGGGCTGTGGAACGGCGGCGCGGAGTTCACCGTCGACGCGGCCACCGCTCACGCCATTGTCGCCACGTTCGACGAGACAGCGGACTTCGTCAGCAGCAGCTGGCGCACCGTCGTCTTCGACGGTGAGGTCCTGATCGTGCGGAACCCGTGGTCGCTGGGCGGTGGCGTCACCACGCTGCGGCCCGCCGCCGGCCGGTACCGGATCGGCTGGGGCCTGCCCTGGTGCCCCGTCGACCCGGCACGGTGCAACCGCGTCGTCGGCGACCACCCCAGCTAGCCGCGCAGCCCGGCCAGATCCCAGGCGCAGCGTCCGACGTGCGCCCCTTCACCGCCGACCCGGCACGCAGCGGCAGACCGAAGCCACGCATGCCCCCGCCCCGGGTCGGCGCCAGCCATCTCACCACCAAGGAAAGGCGACCATGCCGGACATCAGCAACACCGCACACCAGGACACCCAGCCCCGCGAGAGCAGGGCGGACCTTCCGGCGCTCATCGAGGCCTACGCCGCCGCCCGCGCCGCCGTCGACACCCTCCGCAACCTCGCCCGGACCCTGTCCGAATCGGACCGTGAGCCGGTCGAGGCCGGGGCCGCCCGACAGGAGCAGGACGCGACGGCCCGCCACGCCGAGATCATGTCCGCCCTCGACGACCTGACCCGCACCACCCTGCATGCGGTGCCTGACCCGCGCCTGCCGGTCTGCACCTGGCAGAAGGGAGTGGTGGAGGTCCGAGCCGTCCTGCCCGATGGCAGCCGCGCCGTCCGGGTCCGCTATACCCCGGCACAGGCCATCGCCGTCGGCGCCGCCCTCATCGCGTGCGGCGCCGTCGCCGACACGACCACCGGCGGCACCCTCGGACCGATCCTGCCCGCGTTTCCCGTCGGCCCGCAACACGCCCCGACCGACACCGGCGGCCTCGCGCTGGCAGCTCCTGGCGATCCTGCTCGCAGCGCCAGCCCAGACAACCTGCCCGAGCACGACTGCCAGGGCGCCGGGACGCTGACCTTCCGCGGCTCCTACGGCGCGCCCGGAGTCGGCCAGGCATGGGACTGCACCGAATGCGGTCAAAGCTGGGTACGGCTCGGTGACCGCTTCTACCCGGCCGAACAGGGCGCACACATCCTGACGCCCGCCGACTGCATCTGAGCCGCAACCGTCGCCTGCCGCGCGGCCCAGCCGCGGCCGGGCGACTTGCCAACACGCCGCCTTCGAAGCGTCGATCAGTGGCACGACCTCAACCACGACCGTTCCACGCCAACAACGAGGGAGATACACAGTGGACGAAACGCCGAGCAAACCCAACCCCGTCGAGGTGCTCGCCGACGCGCTGCGCGCATTCGGCGAGGACACCGCCGCCGGTGTCGCCGAAAAGATCGGGATGGCCTACTCCACGGTCACCCCGAAACTGCGGGCGCTCGAGGAAGCCGGCCGCGCCGAACGGGTCAGGCGCGACGGCCGCACCTTCTGGCGCCTGGTCGCGACCGCCGCGGCGGGACCAGAGCCCGCCGTCGGGGAGACCAGCAACGGCAGCGACACCGCAGAGCCCGCCGCGCTAGACGCCACCCCCGAGGGCGCGGCCACCGATGAACCAGGCCACGCAGAAGGCGCATCGGAGCCGGGCAGCGAGCCGCCGGCCACCGCGCAGCCGCAGCCGGCGGCCGAGAGCGCAGCGATCGAGTCGGGGTCGCCGACCGGGCCCGCCGGCCGACGCGGCAACACCGGCACCGAGGAGGTCAGCGCCGCCGAGCCCGACGAGCGCACCCAGCCCGGCGACGACCCGGGGGCACCTGACGCCCCGGCGGTACCGGACCACGGCGCGGATACGGGCCAGTCACCCGGTCCGGGCCCGTTCACCAGCGACCCGAGTGACGGAACCGGCAGCGACGCCACCGGGGCGCCGCAGCCCGCCACCGACGCCGCGGCGGCGACCCTGGAGGGCGAGAAGAACCGCCGCCCTCCGGGCGAGCTCGACCGGACCGCCCTGCGCATCATGCAGGCCAACCCGCACACCCCGTACAAGGTCACCGAGCTGGCCCGGCTCATCGACCAGGCCGACGCCGCCGACGGCCACACCTATCCGAAGGCCAGCCCCGGCGCGGTCGTGCTCGCCTGCGACCGGCTCGCCGACCGTGGCAACGCCATGAAGGTCAACGAGAAACCCGCCACGTATCGACTGGCCGCCGCCCAGCCGGCCAACCCGTAGCAAGCGTCGACCCGCGTCCGCATCGGACGCGGCCGGCACCGTTGTCCATCCCCCGCAGCCACGCGCATCCGGAGGCGGGCGTCGAAGTTTGGTCGCCTCACGCCCGCCTCCGGTGCTCCTTCCAGCACAAGGAGCCCACACATTGTCGCCCATCCTCAGCCATCTCGCCGCAGCAACCTGCGGGATGCTCGTCACCCTCGCCCTGCTCGGCCCGCACCTGCACGCGCTGCGTCGCCGGTCTGCCGCGGCCGTACACGACGCCACCCACGATGCCCTGACCGGCCTGCCCAACCGCCGCAGCGTGCTCGCGCACCTGCGCGCGGCTACCCGCCACGGCGAGCAGGTCGGAGTCGTCCTGTTCGACCTCGACAACTTCAAGGCCGTCAATGACACCCCCGGCGTCGGCCACGCCGGCGGCGACGCCCTGCTACGGCAGGTCGCCCGGCTCCTGCAGGCCCAGCCCGCTCCGGTGCGGCTGACCGGCCGGCTCGGCGGCGACGAGTTCGTGATCGTCGTCGACGGCGACGCCGACACCACCGGCGCGGTCGCCCACGAGATCTGCGACCTGATAACCGGGGCGCCGTTCACCGTCGCCGGCCACGTTTTCGACATCGCCGCCAGCGTCGGCCACGCCAGCAGCCGGCTCGGCCTGACCGCACGCGACCTCCTGCACTACGCCGACCTTGCCATGTACGACGCGAAAGACGCGGGAGGCGGCGTCAGCGCCTACCGCAGGATTCCCGCCGACCCCGAAGTCGTCGACCGGCCCGCCCAGCGATGCCGCGACCGCCGCCACCAACCCAGGACCGACGACTCCCCACCACGGCACACCTGACCGACCAGCGTTCGCCCACCGCGTACCTGCCACCGCCTGCCTGCGATGGCAGGACCGCCATTCCGCCGCGTCCGCCCCTTGATCGCAGCCGAACGCACCCGGCGCGCTGCCCGTGTAGTCACCTCATCCGCCTCGATTCCGTTCTGGAGACGCCGTGCTCAGCGACATCCAACAACAGGCGATCATCACCTGCCTGACCAACCTCGACCGGCGCACCGAGCGCACCTACCCCTGGCCCGGCCCGAACCTGCTCGCCATCCTGCGTGAGAACGACGTCGAGGATCACCCCGACCCGACCGCGCGAGAGCTCGGCGTCGCCCCCTTCGCGATCCCGAACGACTTCTGGGACCAGCCCGGCGGCCCGATCGCCGCGCTGTGCGAGGCCAACAGCGCCCTGCACCATCCGCATGTCCAAGCCACACTCGCCATCGCATCCGCTGCCGACATCCGGGTGCTGGGCTGGGTCTTCATGCACACCGACACGGTCGACGACGACGAACTCGGTCCCCGCCAGGTGCGCCGCATCGACGCCGTCGACATCGACGACCGGACATACGCCATCACCCGCCAACCTGACCAGCCCACCGCGAGCGTCGCCGTCTACGTCTCCGGCGAGAACGACGACAGCAGGGCCGTCGCCATCCTGCGCACCCTCGCCCGCAACCTGCGCACCGGATGACCCGGCGTGCGGACCCTTCGCTCTGCCACCGGATGACACCAGGACCACCACCGGGCCGACGTGGCCCGCTTCGCACGCTACGCCGACACCCCACGGCCTGGCTCGACCCCGGCCGGCGCCACCGTCGTGCCGGCCAGCCCGCCTCGCCCTTCCTCCGCCGCCCGCCCCGACGTCACGGCCCCCGGCAGGCCACGCCTGCCATCCCGCCGCCCTGGACAGGCCCACAACCGCCGACTTCCCTTTAGGAGACCACAGTGGACACCGGCAGCCCCGTTGCCCCGCAGACCTCACCTCACCCCGCCGGCACGCACACCTCGAGCCCGGCACCCGCACCGACGATCATCGACACCCTCACCTATCCCATCTCGCCGGAATACGTCGCGTCGTGGACGCCGGTCCGCGCCCTTTGCGAACTGATCGCGAACGCCCTCGACGAGGACCCAGGCGCGCGGGTCGACTGGGCCGACGGCGTACTCACGATCGCCGACGACGGCCCCGGCATCCCCGAGGAAGGACTGGTCCTCGGGTACAGCACCAAGACCGCCCAGCAGATCGGCCAGTTCGGCGAGGGTAAGAAGCTCGCCGCGCTCGTGTTGACCCGCAGCAGCGAGGTCGGTGTCGTCCGCTGCGAGACCGTCGGCTACGGATTCACCCCGACGGTCGAGCCGCGCCGGCTGCTCGGCGGGCTGATCCCGTCGCGCTCCGAGCAGGGCACCGAGGTCCTCGTCTACCACCTGTACCGCACCAACCGGAAACGGGGCACCGTCTTCACGGTCGAATGCCCACAGACCCTCGCCGAGGAGGCGATCGGCCGGTTCCGCGCCCTGGCCGAGCCCGGCTACCGCCCACCCGCGGCGCCGGGAACGTGCGTGCTGGACGGGATTCCCGGCCGGATCTGGATCGGCGGTGTGCTGGTCACCACCGTCGACGGATACCTCGCCTCCTACGACCTGCCGCTGACCGACAAGGCGCTGCAGAACCGGGACCGCACGGTCATCGAGGCCGGCGCCCTGCGCGACGCGGTCCGCGGGATCCTCGCGGCCAGCGAGGACCAGCACGTCATCGGCCGGTTCGCCAGGCACCTGCTGGACGGCGGCAAGCTACGCGAGCCCGAGCAGTTCTTCTCCCATGTCACGCTGCCCCGGGTCCGGGCCGCATGGCGGGCCTGGGGGCGGGCCAATCTGCCCGCCCAGACATACTACGTCGCCCCCGGCGACCGGCAGGCCGCGCTCGACCTGGTCGACCGGGGTTTCACCGAGGTGGCGACACAGGGCCTCACCGACTACCAGCAGCGCACCGTCATGGACCTGCTCGGCGTCGAGGTTGCCAAGACGAGGCTGATCCGCCACTACCAGCGGACGCGCGGGAAGACCACGTGGGTAACCGACAGCTCCCTGACCGACCCGGAGCGTACCGTCCTTGCCGACACGTACCGGCTGGTCCGGCACGCGATCGGGCCGTTCGCGCTCGACCGGGTCCGGGTGTACAGCCAGAGCGAGGAAGAGCCGTGCGCGCAAGGCTTCTACGATCCGCGCACCGGTGCCGTGGCCGTCCACCGCGACGCGCTCGCCGACCGGCACGAGGCCCTGGCAACGCTGGTGCACGAAGCGGCGCACCGGGTCGGACACCGCGGCGGCGGCCGCTGGTTCCCGATCCCCGACTTCTACGACCGCACCCTCGGTTTCGAGCGGATGCTCACCGACTTCGCCGCGCTGCTGCTCGGCGAGCTCGCCGACCGCAGCACCCTGCCCGACCTGCCCGGTGCGGCACCCGCGGCACGGCGCCGCACGTCCAGCGCGGACGATCCCGCCGTACCGGCGGTCCGCCGGGAGCTGGCCCACCTCCTCGCCGATCGGCTGCCGCACGCGCTGACCGCCGGCGGGTTCACCAGCGAGAAGGACATGGTGGCCTCCACCGGCGTTCACCTTGACTACTGGCGCACGCTGACCCGCCCGAAGCCGGTCGGCCACCGCCAGCAGCGAGGCGGCCGGGCCTGGGACTACGACAAGGTGGCGCTGCTCGCCGAAGCGGCCGGCGTCCATCCGCCGGTGGTCTGGCTGGGCTATCACCTGTGCGAGGGCGCGATGCACGGCCGGTCCCGGCGGAACTGGGGGAAACCCGGGCCGTGGGCGAAGAAGATGCGCGACGCGATCGCCCGCGCCTGCACGGACCTGGAGCCACTCGGCGGCGACTACACCGAACAGATCCCCGCGCTGCACGCGCTGGCCGCCGGGGCGACGGCCGCACCCACCGGTGACGACAGCTGGCAGGCACCCGCGCGAGCTCTCGTCGCGCTGGAGCGGCAACGGCTCGGCCTCAACGGCGCACCCGCCTGACCGACACCACCGCCGGCCAGCCCGACGGGCGGCTTGGCGGCCAGGACCGGCTCCACGCAGATCGAGCCGGACGACCCGCACTCAGGGGCACCGCTTCATCCGTTCCACCTCCATCTGCCGGCGTCGCCCGCTCACCACAGCCGACCGGTGCCGCTGATCAGTCCCCATTTCGCCAGCTCTGTAGAAAGGCTGACCACCACATGACCGAAACCACGCACGGCATCCAGCCGGTGATGGTGCGGGCAGCGGCGTGCACCAACGCCGCCGCCTGCGCCGCCGACGTCATCGCTGCCCTCACCGCGGCTGCGGACGACCAGGGTGCCGTGGGCAGGGGAGGGCAATGACTATGCCCGGCCGCACCCAGCCGGAGGTCGTCGCCCGGCTACGGAAGATCCGTGCCGATGCCGCGGACCTGTCCTTGTTCGTGGAGGAGGCGCTGCTGCCGGCGCTCGACTTCGACCACGCCCGCCCGTTCCTGCCTCCGAGCGTGCGACGCACCAGATGGCGGCAGCGGACCGATCACGAGCTCCATGCACGCGGTTACCTGGTCTTCGCCATCAGCAGGATCATCGACCATCGGTGGGACGCGGCAAGGCGCTGCGTCGTCAATCTCGCCGAGCTGGCCTGGCTGCTCGACCGCGACGACGTCGTCACCGCGATGGGCGCCGCCGGCTTTCACCGTTACGGGGCCCCCAAGGTCAAGGCTTTCGCCGATGGGTTCGGCTGGCGGTTCGTGGATTCGGTCGAGGACCTCAAGTCCCGGGAGGCGCTCAACCGTATGGCGCACGGCCTGCAATGCCGCCCGGACGGATGCCCGTGGGGCTGCGCCGACTAACTCCACCCAACCCGGACGGCTCCCGGGTGCCGTTGCCATGCGCCGACTTGACCCCGGCGCGAAGGCACGCGTGCATGTATCCCATCAGCGCCGACCCGCCGGGCCGGCCAAACCAGCGAGGAGTGCCATGAACAGCGCAGCCATCGCCGAACGGGTCCCCGCCCCCGACACCGACGACATGCCCGACACCGATCCGGCCCTCGCCGGCAACCCCGCCGAGCAGGACGCTCCCGACGAGGACCCCGCCACGGACTGACATCCCGCGCCAAAGGACCCAGCCCTTGGATGGCCGGTCCAGCCCGAAGCCGACGCGACGCAACCCGTCGACGGCCGCGGCTGGGCCGGCCGTTTCCGCGAAACCGGGTCAATTCCTGCGAGTCGACCGATGTGGACGACTTGCCAACCATCGAAAGTCGAGCGTCCATTTCTCCAGGTCACCATCAGGGCGGACCCAACCGAACGTCTCCCTGATCGTCAGGCGCGCCACCCGGACGGTGACCGATCCTTCGAACGTTGTCGACGCTGCGAAAGGGCCACTGTCATGCGCGACTCCCGCCCGCGTCCCTCGACCCACCTGCCGGTGCCCGCCGATGTCGCCGACATCCTGCTGTGGCAGCTGGCCGCCGATGTCGCCGCCACACACCGACCCGGCGATCATGGCCGCTGCACCAGCCCGCTGTGCACCGGCCAACCGGCCTACCCGTGCCCGCCCGCCGCCGCCGCACGACGCGCGGCACACGCCGCCCGACGCCCCGCTCCGACCGCGCGGGGCCGCGCCGCCGTCCCGACCTTCACCGCCACGGGGCGCAGCGCACCGAGCGGTGCGGGCGCGGCAGTCACCACACTGACCGCCACCCCGTCCTCGGCGTACGAAAGCGACGTGTGGCCGCCACCGCTGCGGCGCCCTATCGCATTGCAGGCGGCCTAACCCCGACGCGTCGGCGTTTCGAAGCGTCCCACCATGCCGTCACCACGCCGCCCGGTCCTGCCTGGAGGCGTCGTGGAGAACGCCCGCATCGCGCTGCCGATTCTCCTGCACCGGAACCAACGTCGGGGAGCCGTCTGGCACACCCACCCGTCGTCCGCCGGTAGCCCGGTCATCCCAGCCCACCCCTGCAGCGCCGCCCGTCACCGATCCACCGGCGGTGCGATCGCGCCGCCGGAACCAAGCCCCTTGCCCGGAGGTGCCCGTTGAGTTTCCACACCGAGAACACCCTGGTCGGCTACGCCCGTGCCGCCGTCGACCTGCGCATCCGCATGTCCGAAGTCGTGCAGAGCGTCGCGGACGTGGCCTATCTGCGCGAGATGCTCGCCGGTCGTGTCATCCCGGCCATGCTCGAGCACGAGGACCCCTCCGCGGTCGTGGAGAGCGTCGTCGACGCGGTCGGCCGCGCTACGAAGGCCGTCTGGGCGCACGGCGACAGCTTCGTTCTCGCCCCGGCGATGACCGCGATCATCGCCGCCGCCGCCGAGGCCCTCGACCTCACCGGTGACCTGCTCACCGCAGAAGCCGCACCCTGCGACAGCGGTGTGCTGTTCCTACCCGAGCCGATCTACCACCGCCGGCCCACCGGAACCCTCGCCGCGATCGGCGCCCTCACCTGGGCGATGGTCACCGCGGATAGTGGCGACCAGTTCTGGCTGATCTGTGCCTACTCGCCGCTGCAGGACCCCGACGACCCGAACGCTGCCAAGATTCGCAGCACCCTCGCCGCCGCGCCGCAGCTACGGGCGGGAATCGGCCCGTACCTACTCAACGACTCCACCTACCTGCCGATCGCCCGCCCGGTGCCCGACGCCTGGAACTCGCCGCCGGTCGACGACGCCGACGTGGACTGGCAGAGCACCCCCGAAGGCCGGTACGTGATCGCCGACGACGGCATGCGCACCCAGGTCGCCACCTCCGTCGTGTACGCGTTCTGGCGCATCCAGGACCAGCCCATCACCATCGCCCCGAAGCCACCTCTGGACCGGCCGGCCCGCCGCCGCGCCGCCCGCGCCTCGATCGTGCACGACACCCGCGTGGTGATGCTGCGCCGCACCAGCTCGATCACCGAACCCGGCGACGGCGACGCCAGATGGCACTACCGAGTGCGGTTCGTCGTGAAAGGACACTGGCGGCGTCTGCACGACAGAAACGGCCAGCCGTACCGGATCTGGATCAACGCCTTCATCAAAGGCCCCGACGGCGCCCCGCTCCTCCACGGCGAAAAAGTCGCCGTCCTCGCCCGCTGAAACCCCCCATCGGTACCTGACCGAAAGGAGAAGCCGCTGTGGGCTTCCAGCACGAATCCACCCTCGCCGGCTATGCCCGAGCCGCCACCGACGCCCGCATCCGCATGGCCGAGTACACCAGCAGCCCCTGGTTCCTGGAGTACGGCCGCGACTGGTACGAGGTCCGGTTCGCCCAGGACAGCCAACGGGTCTTCCGCGACGCGGCGCTCGCGGACCTCGCCCGCTTCAGCACCAGGGCCTGGCAAGCCGGCCAGCCCA
>Ga0164243_10012170_pt1 | contig 12217 bp, 11 predicted proteins | sample OricompcompostOP_FD_108781 | JGI IMG/M metagenome (GOLD analysis project Ga0164243, IMG submission 108781) | Organic Plus compost microbial communities from Emeryville, California, USA - Original compost - Organic plus compost (OP) | ecosystem: Engineered > Solid waste > Mixed feedstock >...
GCAGGGGGAGATCGCGACGCAGGAGCCGGTGGAGGTCGCCCCGGCGACGGCCACGGTCGCGTTCCGGGTGGTCGATCTCGATGACCAGCCCGTTGTGGATGGGTATCGCCTCTGCATCGACGGCGTGGCCTGCGTCGATATCCTCGACGGGCGCGCCACGGTCGATGGCCTGGCCGCCGGGACGCATACCTACGAGATCTCCTGGAAGTGGGACGGCGAGGGGCCGTTCCAGCACAAGATCGATACGTTCTGGGTCGATCCCTCGATCGGAGAGAACCAGGTCCGGATCGAACTGACGGCGACGCCGGTCTTCGCGCCGGCGGTCGAGCCGTCTTCCACCGACGAGCCGCCGACGGTCTCACCGCCGACCGCCACCGACATTCCCTCGCCGACCTCGACGGACGAAGCAGCGGCAACATCGACTTCGACCGCCACTGTCACCGCGACAGCGACGCCCACGGATGAGGTGACATCGACCGCGACCGCCACCGGGACGGCTACCAGCACTGCGACCACTACCACTACCGCAACCGCCACCGCTACAACGACGGCTACGGCGACCTCCTCCCCGACGAGGACCGCCACCCCGACGAAGACGGTCACCCCGACCATCACCCCCACACTCGCGCCGACATCGGCCAAGGTGACCGGCACCGGCGGCGCCGGCGTGAACTGCCGGGCCCAGCCGTCCACATCAGCCACGGTGATCGCCGTCCTGCGTGAGGGCGAGACCGTTGCCTACCGTGGCGCGGCCTCCAACGGCTGGCAGCCGGTGACGTGCGCCGGGAAGGCCGGCTTCATCTCCACGACCTATCTCACCGGCATTCCCGTCACCCCGACCGCGACCCCGCGCCCGACCGGGACGGCCACCCCGACGCGGACCGTCACCGCCACACCGTCGGTCGCCATCACCGGCACCATCTCGCCGACCGCGACCGGGACGGTCACCGCGACGCGGACCGTCACGGTGACGGCGACCGCGTCGCCGACGGGAACGCCGGTGGTGGGGGGCAAGGTCCAGGGCACCGGCGGCGTGGGCGTCAACTGCCGGCGCACGCCGAGCACGTCCGGCACCATCATCACGACGGTGCCAGAAGGGACCGTCCTCCCGTATCGCGGCGCGGCGTCCAATGGCTGGCAGCCGGTCACCTGCGGTGGCCAGGCCGGGTACATCTCGACGGCCTACCTGACTGGCGTGACGATCACGCCGACCCCGGTGAAGACGCCCGGCACCTCGCCGACGCCTACCACCACTCCGCCGTCCGGCTCCTCCGGCGTCGTGACCGGCACCGATGGTGGTGGCGTGAACTGCAGGACGCAGCCGAGCACCTCCGCCCCGGTGATCGCGATCATCCCGGAAGGCTCCATCATCCAGTTCCGGGGATCGGCGTCCAACGGGTGGCAGCCGGTGACGTGTGCGGGGCAGGCCGGGTTCATCTCGGCGGCCTACCTGACCGGCATCTCCGCCGCGACCGGCGAGCTCTGGGTCGATGTCAACCTCTCGACGCAGTACATGATCGTCTACCGGGGTTCCACGCGCGTGCTCGGGACCTACGTCAGCACCGGGCGACCGGGGTTCGACACGCCGACGGGGACCTACCGTGTCAACACCAAGCTGCCCTCGCAGACGATGTCCGGCGTGCTCGGTGGCGAGTACTACAACGTGCCGAACGTGCCGTGGGTGATGTACTTCACCGATCGCGGGCACGCCATCCACGGGACGTACTGGCACAGCAACTTCGGCTACACGATGAGCCACGGCTGCATCAACCTGCCGCTGGATGTCGCGGCCTGGCTCTACGCCCAGGCGCCGATCGGCATGCGCGTGGTGATCCACTACTAGCGCGGGGTGCGACACCGGAGCGGGGCAGCGCGTCTGCCCCGCTCCGGCTCTCCGCCATCGTGCGGATGGCCCTCACGCACGATCCTGGGCCGGCACGGTGGGCTTACCCCGCCGTGCCGCGTCGCGTCGGGCCGTCAGGCGCGCTTGAGCAGGGGCAGGCGCGCGCCGTAGGTGGCGACCAGGGTCTCCATTGCCTCATCACCGCCCCGACCGGGCAGGTTCATGGTCGGGATCAGGGGCGGCTCGATCCCCTGCGCGGCGAGCTGCGCGGCGGTCTCGGTGACCACGGCGTTGATGATGGCGATACCCACCGCAGAGGATGCCCCGCCGCCCCGCCGGTCCGTTCCCGGCACCGCCACCAGCGCGTCCCCGGCGGCGATGCCGGTGTCGATCGTGAGGTCGGTTACCTCGGCCAGGCGTTTCCCGGAGGCATGGCGGCTGGTGGCATCGGCGTAGTGGCGGTCCGAGGTGATGGCGATGGTGCGCGCCCCGATCGCCTTCGCCTCCAGCGCCACCTCGATCGGCACGGGGTTGACGCCGGAATTGCTGACGACGATGACGACCTCGCCGGGCCGGATATCGTGGGAGGCGACCACCACCTTGCCGTAGCCGGCCGTGCGTTCCAGGACGGTGGCGTTGACCGAGCCAAGGAAGGTCAGGTTCACGTCCAGCATCGGGTTGAGCGGCATCAGGCTGCCCGCGCGGTGGAATACCTCCTCCGCGATCATGTGCGAATGCCCGCTGCCGAAGAGGTGGACGATGCCGCCGCCCGCGATGGACTCCGCCATCCAGGCGGCGGCGGTCTCGATGCGGTCGCCCTGGGTCTCAGCCACGGTGTCGAGCAGGGCGGTCAGCTCCCGCAGATAGGTTCGATAGGCCTGCATTCGCGCTGTCCCTCGCTGGATGATCGCCGGATGTACCGGAGGAAGCATACGGGAGACGCGACGATCCCGGCTCCGATCTGGAGCCGGGATCGTCCCGAGAGGCCGGTGATTGTGACGGGCGATCAGGCGCCGGAGAGGGCGCACCGCTCGAAGAGGCTCTGCGGCGTCTCCCCGAAGGTGAGCTCCACCGTGCCCTTCTGCCAGGTGTCGCCGTTGAGGCGGAGGACGGTCAGCGTGGCCGTATCACCCGGCTTGTAGTTCAGCAGGATCTGGGAGAGGGAGAGCTCCTGCGAGATCTGGTGGTCGTCGATCGCGAGGATGACGTCCTCTTCCTGGAGCCCGGCGGCAGCGGCGGCGGAGTTGCGCTGGATGTTGTAGACCAGCGCGCCCTGGTCGATGCCGATCTGGTACTGGGCGTTGATGTCCGGCGTGATCGGCAGGATGCTCGCCCCGATGAACGGCGCGGCGATCTTGCCGGTCGCGATCAACTGGGAGGCCACATCCTTCACCAGGTTGCTCGGCACCGCGAAGAAGAGGCCCTGCACCGGCTCGCCGTTGTAGGTCGGCAGGCCGAGGGTGTTGACGCCGATGACCTCGCCCTTCAGGTTGAAGAGCGGGCCGCCCGAATTGCCATGATTGATCGCGGCGGTGTGCTGGATCAGGTTCGTGTAGTTCTGGCACTGGGACGAGCCGCCGCTCTCGGCAAACTCGTTGCGACCGAGGCCGCTGATGATGCCATCGGTGACGGTGTTCGTGAACGCCCCGAGCGGCGATCCGATCGCGACGACCGGCGCGCCCGGCTTGACGGCATCGGAATCCCCGAACGAGACGGTGGCGGGGACGTTCTTCGGGTCGATCTTGACCATCGCGAGGTCGTCGCGCGGGTCGGTGCCGACGAGGCTCGCCTCGACCTGGGTGCCGTCCGCAAGGATCACCACGAAGGTGTCGCCGCCGTAGACGACGTGCCAGTTGGTGACGATGTGCCCATCGGTGTCGATGATGAACCCGGTGCCGCTGCTGTTGGCCTGGAGCGCGGTGGATGCGCCGTTCGCGACGGTGGTCATGTTGAGGACCGTGACGACCGCCGGCCCGACCTTCTCCACCAGGTCCTCGACGGACATGCTGGATGACTGGGCCGCCATCGTCACGCCGACCGGCGTTGCCGCGAGCAGCAACGAGAAGAGCATCCCGAGTGTGAGGACCATGCGCCGGGCACGTCCCATTCCCGATCTCAGAACCATCCGCACGCTCCCTTCGATGTCACGAAGCACGCCTTCTCATGACCTTGACATTCCGAACGGGTCACGTTGGCAGTGTCGCACATCGCTGCGGCCATTGGTATCGGCTGCGGGGGCGCAGTGGCGTAATTTTGGGTGATCTCAGGGCGCTGGGGTGGCGGCCCCCGCGCCGCTCATGGGGATCGCATCGGCGGGCGGTGTGATGGTCAGCCCGAGGTCGTTGAAGGTCCAGGTCGTGACGTTTGCATAGCCGCCGGCGGACTGCGTCAGCGAGCAGGGGAGGCCGGCGCTGTCGAGCGACAGGGTGTAGGCGATCCCGGCGTCGTCCGAGGTGTTGTCTGCGAAGGAATAGACATCGCAGGTACGGCCGCCGACGCTGACCTGGCCCGTCTTCGTGGCACCGTGGGCGCGGAGTTCCGCGCTCACCGAGCCGTAGGGGGCCGCCAGCGGAGAGATGAGGTAGGCGAGCTGCTGGCCGACGGGGGAATCCTCCGCCACCATCCCGGCCTCGACACGAACCCAGGTCGAGGCATCCACGAACGGCGCGATCCCGGTCGTCACGGTTTGGCCCCGGAAGTAGGCGACGCCGTTCACCGCGAGCTGCTCGTCCACCGCGACGCCGCCGATGCTGGATGTGATGCTGCGGGCGGCAGGTTTGACGACCTTCTCCACGGTGATCATCTGGTCTGTAGGCGGCGCGGCAAGCGCCTGCAGGGGATCGGCATAGGCGCCGGTCCACGAGGTGGCCACCATTGAGGTGACGGCCGGCCAGGCGGCGTCGATGCGGTCCAGGAGGGAGCCGACCGAGACCTGGCCGGGCACGAGGGTGGGGCTGGCCACCGGGGCGGAGGTCGCGGTGGGATCGTCCGAGGTGCCGCCCACACCGCAGGCGGCGAGGGTGAGCAGCACCGTCAGGGCGATGGGGGCGAGCAGGTGGCGGGTCGAGGGTCGGGCGATGGGGAGGGCGGGCATGCGGGGTGGTGCGTCTCTCAGGGTAGGCAGGCGGACGGTCCGGAGGAGATGCCTGCGGGCGGCGGGCCAGCGACCAGCCCCGGAGAGCGTACCAGACTGCGCGCGCCTCCACACGGCTGGCGGCCGGACGCGGATACCGGCAACGGGAAACCGGGATGGCGCGAAGCCATCCCGGTTGCCGTGCTCGATTCGTGCGTGCCTGCGTCAGGCGACGGGCGTGGCGTTCGACGGCTGCTCCGCCGGGACCACGAGGAAGATCTCGACCTCGGTCTTGTCGCCGTCCTTATGGAGCTTGGCGATGCCGTAGTAGCCGGAATTCTCCTGCGGCGCGAGGCCGATCAGCAGGTCATCGTCGACCACCACGCCGCCGAGGTCACCACAGGCGATGGTGACGCCCGGCTGGTCGGCGCTGACGTGGACCGCGATCGCATGCGCCTCGGAGAGCAGGTCGTCCAGCTTCATGTCGACCTCGGTGAACGAGTAGATCACCGCCGGCGAGGTGAGGACCCCCTGTGGTTCGGGCGTCTTGTCGTCGTCATCGTCCTCCTTGCGGGGCTCGACATTGGTCAGGCTCTGCTGGGAGGCGGGATCGAGGGCGTCGCAGGTGCCCTTGTGGATGAAGGCGATGTGACTGTCGGCGGAGGCCGCCGTGCTCGCATCCTGCGCGGAGGCGACGGCGAGACCGGCTCCGCCGGCGAGGGTCGAGCCGGCGAGCAGCAGGCCGACGGTAAAGGCGCGAACCGACAGCAGTGACTTCAGGTGCATGACAACACTCCTCCCAGGCGCAAGATGAACCCATCTCCGCCATTCCCTGGAAACCCGGTGGTATCGGCGATACCTGCCTCCCCTTATGCAGGAGCCGTGCCGTTCCAGGCGGGATGTCGCATTCAGGCCCCGGGTTCGTCGCCAAGCAAGGCACCGATCGCCCGATGGAGGGCGCGGAGCTGCTCGTCCACCGCGGTGTCGCGCCGGTCCGGGGCGAGGGCGAGCTCCGCCAGGCCCCGGCTGATGGCGCCCGTCTCCTGGGCGAACCGCTGGGGGTCGAAGGCCTTGGTGCCAACGAGGCTGGAGAGGCGTTTCAGGCTGGCGCGGTCCCCCTTCGCGCCGGATCGCGCCCGGGCGATGGCGGCGAGGAGGGCGATCGACTGCGAGCGCTGCCGGTCGGGATCGGAGACGAGCGCGAGGTCGCGCAGGGTGGCGAGGGCAGCGGTCGCTTCGTCCACGGAGGCGTCGTCGGCCAGCGGGTGATCGCGGAAGGCGCGGGCGACGCGGGTGGCGAGCGCGGCGGCCGGCTGGTCGGTTACGAGCCATTGCCGCAGTGCCTCCTGCCTGGCCGGAGAGAGGCCCTGGAGCAGCCGGCTCTGCTTCTCGCTCAGCTCCCCCTGCTGGATGCTGGCCTGGGCCTCCGGTGAGAGCTTGCCGGTGCCGAGGAGCTGGAAGATGCGGCTCCGCTTGATGCCGACCGCCTCCGCGACCGTTTCCCAGGGCGGATCGCCGAGTTGCGCGCGCAATGTGCGCAGGGCGTTGGCGCGATCGATGGCGTTCAGGTCGTCGCGGACGACGTTCTCCATCAGTTGCTGGAGCAGGCGGCGTTCGGCGGGGACATCGCGCACGAGGGCGGGGATCGCCTGCTGGCCCGCCAGCGCCGAGGCCCGCCAGCGCCGCTCCCCGTGGACGAGCACGTACCGGTCTCCCGCCTCGTCATAACGGACGACGATCGGCTGGAGCACGCCCTCCGCCCGGATGCTGGCGGCCAGCTCGTCCAGGCGGTCCTGGTCGAAGCTCCGGCGCGGCTGGTCCGGGTCGGGGACGATGCGATCGAGGGCGATCTCCTTCGCATCGCGGAGGTCGGTGACGCCCCTGGCCTGGGGACGGGTGTCCTCGAAGAGGGCATCGACGGTGAACTTGCGGCGGGAGCGGCCGGGAGAGGTGGGGCGGTCGGTCATGCGTCGCTCCCGGAGGCAGCCGCCTCGATCCACGCGCCAACGTCCCGGTAGGCGGCGGCGACGTTGGATTTCGGCATGTATTGCAGCACGCTGGTGCGCTCGGCGGTCGATTCCGCTCCCTTCACCGAGAGGGGGATGGTCGGCAGCAGGGGCAGGTCGGGGAACTGGTCGCGGAGGGTATCGAGCATGTCGTTCGCGAGGCGCGAGGAGTGGTGGACCTTCGTCGGGAGGAAGCCGAGGAGGACGAGCGACGGGTTGAGGCGCTGGATGCGGTGGATGGTCTCGAAGAGACGGCGCAGGACCATCAGCGAGAGGGGATGCGGCTCGATCGGGATGACGAGCTCCTGGGTGGCGACGAGGATGTTGATCGAGATGATGTTGAGGGCGGGCGGCGCGTCGATCAGCACGAAATCGTAGGCGGAGAGATCGGCGGTGGCGATCCGGTGATCGAGCTGGCGCTCGCGTTCGAGGACGTTCAGCAGTTCGAGCTCGGCGGCGGCGAGGTCCGGGTGCGAGGGGGCGATATCGACGCCGGGCATGGTGGTGGGCAGGGCGATATCGGCGATGCCGACCGCGTCATCGAGCAGGAGGTCGTAGACGCTGAGGTCGATGGCGGCGACATCGATCCCGGTCGCCATCGAGAGGCTGGCCTGGGGGTCGAGGTCGACGATGAGGACGCGATGACCCCGTTCGGCGAGCGCGGCGGCGACGTTGAGCGTGCTGGTGGTCTTGGCGGTGCCGCCCTTCTGGTTGAAGAAGGCGATGATGCGCGTCATGGTCCGGTGAATCCCGTGGTGTGAAGGTGGCGGCCACAGGCAGGGGCGGAGGGCCTGGGCGGATGGGTGCTCCGTGCCAGTGTGGCATCGCCACGCACTCGCGGGCAAGGGCCGGGCGGAGCTGTCCCGGGCCGTCCCGGACTGGCGTCCACCGGCCTCACGCGGGGTCGTCACCCTGCGGCTCGTCCCCGTGCGGGAGGACATCCAACGTGGGCCCGGCACTCGCGATCGATGACGAGGGTGACGAACCGCGTTGACCAGGCCTGTCGGCCCATCGCGCTGCGATGCATGCGGCAGGCTCCCCGGGGATGCCGGCGCAGACGAACGAACCCGCCCGTGGCGATCGCTGCGATCGTGCGGGCGGGTTCTGGTCGCGCTGGCTGGGGAGGTCATCGCATCAGGCAGCGGTGCGGGGGGCGCCGGTCCACTCCTCGGCGCTCGCAGCCGGCTTGACGGCCTGCCCGAGCGCGATGAGGACGTTGGCGAGGGTGAGGCGCAGGCTGGTGATGATGGAGGCCTGCGGGGCGCCGTCGCGGAGGTGCTGGCGGAGCAGGCTGGCGCGGATCATCTCGTCGCGCTTCATCTCGGCGATGCTGAGCTGGATGTCGGTGTCGATGAACCAGGTGTTCATGGCGGTGGTGTCCTTTGGCTGGATGGGAGACGGAGGGCCGTCGATGCGGCGCATCCGCCGGGAGGCGGTGTCACGATGGGCCGGCCGGCCGGCGGTGCGTTCGCGCTGGCGAAGGTCGGCCAGGAGGGCGGTGGTGGTGTGCATAGGCATTCCTGATTGATGAAAAATGGAAGACATGACCCGTCCTTCCCCGGTATGGGGCGGGATGGGCGTGTAGCCTTTCGTGTTTGGGGGAGGAGGCGGTTCGCGGCCACCGGACGCACGAAGCCCCGGATTGCGATTCCAGCAATCCGGGGCTTGGGCCGTCGCACAGGGAGCGGATCTAGGGCCGGATGACCCGATCCACGCGCCACTGCGCCGTCTGCTTGCCTCGGAATGCGGAAGCCCCGCCGATGCCGGCAATGGCCGGGTCTCGTCGTGCGATGATCGTCATGGGACTTCCTCCTTTCCTGGGCCAGATGGCCATGTGTGTCGCGATGCGGCGCATGGTCGCGGGCCACTGTCGGCGCCGCGTTCAACCTCAATGATCTTACGGGCGCTGCGGCCGATTGTCAAGCGTTTTACGAAAACGGATTCCGGATCGCTTCACGGGGCGGTCGTGGGGGTGCTCGGCGTGGAGCGGGCCGGCCCGGCGGGCGCGTCCGGATTCTGGCCGGAAGCCCCGCGCAGCCACGGCCAGCGGATCGGCAGCGGATAGGGCAGGGCACGGTTGACGAGCGCCGCCACCCCGATCACGATCCAGCCGCCGACGCCATCCAGCCAGTAGTGATTCCCGGTCACCATCACGGTCAGCGAGATCATGGCGATCAGCGCGGCGGCGATGGCGATGCCCACCCTGCGCCACGGCAGGCAGGCCGCGAGCGTGATCGCGGCAAGCGTGGTCCAGCCGACGTGCATGCTGGGCATCGCGGCGAAGCGATTGGCTGTGACGAGCCCGTTCTCCGAGAAGTAGTTCGGGCCGTAGACGGCAAGGGTGTCCACGAAGTCCCAGCCGAAGGGCTGCATGAAGCGGGGCGGGGCGAGGGGGTAGATCGCATAGATCGGCGTGGCGATCGCCATGCTGATGAAGAACCAGCGGCGCAGGTAGCGCCAGCGCTCGACCGCGAACACCATCGCGACGATCATGCAGGCGTAGAAGACGTACATGTAGTAGGCGTAGAAGTTGTTGAAGACGTGGATGAGCCATTCCGGCTGCCGCAGGACCCAGCACTGGAGAGGCAGCTCGAAGTCGAGCCCCATCCGGCCTTCGAGGTGGAGGATGTCCACCGCGTGGTCGTAGGCGACGCGCTCGGCCCGCTGGATGAAGGTCTTGCGGGCCATCTTGTAGATCTGGAACATCAGGAAGAGGATGACGACCTGCGAGACGATGAAGGCGATCAGTCCCGGCACGCGGTCCTTTTCCGGCCAGCGCGGGGCGACATCGACCTTCCCCGGCCGCAGCAGGCTGCGTTCCGCCATGATGGCGCTCCTTGCACGACAACCGGCCTGGCCGAATGCCAGACCGGTTGTGGAGGGCGCAAGATCGACGCCATCTCGTCGTGAAGCGGTCTACCCGACGAAGCCGCGGAGCTTTGTCAGCTCCACCTCGATCGCGCGGCTGTACTGCGCCACCATCGACTCCGGCGTCAGGCCGATCCGCTCGATCCCGTCCCGGTACTTGATCAGGTAGGCCGCCGCCTGCTCCGGCGAGATCGACTTCTCCGTCGCATCGGCGGTCCCGTTCAAGATCACCACGTCCTCGCCGCTCTCACCGGCGTCGAAATGGAGGGTGACCTCCGGGTTGGCGAGGATCGCCTTCACCTTGGCCACGTTCGGTTCCGAGAAGATCAGCACCTTGCCATCGTGCCAGAGGAACCAGACCGGGTTTGGCGACGGCTTCCCGCTGGGGGTCACGACGGTCAGCCAGATTGTCTCTTCGGTTTCGAGCCGCTCCAGTGCGTGCTTGCCGAAATCGGTCGTGAAGTCGATAGCCATGAGGGCTGAACCTTTCTGCATGACGGCGGCGGGCATCGACCTGATGCCCGCCGCGTTCACTGATGGTGTCTTCGCATGGTACCGGCTGGCGGTCAGGACTTCACCCCACCGACCCGGTAGTTCGGGGCTTCCTTGGTCACCGTCACATCGTGCGGATGGCTCTCGCGCAGGCCGGCGGAGGTGATCTGGACGAACTGCGCCTTCGTGCGCAGGCCCTCGATCGTCGCCGCGCCGACGTAGCCCATGCCGGAACGGAGGCCGCCGATGAGCTGGTAGACCAGCGGGGCGAGCGCGCCCTTGTAGGCGACGCGTCCTTCGATGCCCTCGGGGACCAGCTTCTGCACGGTCCCGATGTCCTCCTGGAAGTAGCGGTCCTTGGAGAACGAGCGGGCCTTCATCGCGCCAAGCGAGCCCATGCCGTTGTATTCCTTGAACCGTTCGCCCTGGAAAACGATCACATCGCCGGGGCTTTCGTCCAGGCCGGCCATCAGCGAACCGAGCATGACGGCGCTGGCGCCGGCCGCGATCGCCTTGGCGATGTCGCCGGAGTACTGGATGCCGCCATCGCCGATCACCGGCACACCGTAGCGATCCGCGACGCTGGCGGCGTTGTAGATCGCCGAGATCTGGGGCACGCCGGTGCCGGCCACCACGCGGGTGGTGCAGATGGAGCCTGGCCCGACGCCGACCTTCACGGCCTCGGCGCCGGCCCGGATCAGGGCCTCGGTCGCGTCGCCGGTGGCGACGTTGCCAGCCATGATCGGCACATCGAGCTTGCCGACGAGGGTGCGCACCATCTCGATCACCCCGCGCGAATGGCCGTGCGCGGTATCGACCACGATGAAGTCGACGCCCCTGGCGACGAGGGCATCGGCCCGCTCCTCGGCGTCCTTGCCGACGCCCACCGCCGCGCCGACCCGGAGGCGGCCCCGCGCGTCCTTGGTGGCGTTCGGGTACTGGATCTTCTTCTGGATGTCCTTCACCGTGATCAGGCCGGTGAGGAAGCCGTCCGCATCGACCACCGGCAGCTTCTCGACCTTGTGCTTGTGGAGGATGTCGCTGGCCTCATCGAGCGTGGTGCCCGCCGGGGCGGTGACGAGGTTCTCGCTCGTCATCACGTCGGAGATCAGCTGCTCGGTGTTGTCGATGAAGCGGAGGTCGCGGTTGGTCAGGATGCCGACGAGACGCCCGTCGTGGTCGGTGATCGGCACGCCGGAGATGTGATAGCGCGACATCACCGCCAGCGCATCGCTCACGGGGCGATCCGGCCCGAGGGTCACCGGCTCCACGATCATGCCGGACTCGGACCGCTTCACCTTGTCGATCTCGGCGGCCTGGTCCTCGATCGAGAGGTTGCGGTGGACGACGCCGATGCCGCCTTCCCGTGCGAGGGCGATCGCCAGGCGGGCCTCGGTGACGGTGTCCATCGCAGCGGAGACGACCGGGATCTCCAGCGTGATGTCCCGGATGAGCCGCGTGCGGGTGGAGACATCCATGCCGATCACGTCGGACGCCGCCGGCACGAGGAGAACATCATCGAAGGTGAGGCCAATGCCGGTGAACTTGTCCTCACGCATGGCCCCGGTGGAAGGGACTGCCGCGGTGGCCTCGACGGCGGGGTGATCGAGAATCTGGCTCATGGATGGGGCATCTCCCTTGGCTGGAACGGGCGGCGGATACGGGGAAGCGACGGCGTGCTGGCGGGCGACGACGTGAGGGGGCAACGGTGCCCGTTACGGAACGATCGAGGCGCGGGCGGAGGATGCCGAACCGGCAGCGAGGCGGGCACGAATGATGAATTCGTCCACAAACGAATTGTACGCCGAACCGCCCTTCGATGCCGCATCGTATTCGACGATGGACTGGCCATAGCTGGGCGCCTCGGCCAGGCGGACGGAGCGCGGAATGACGGTCTCGAAGACGCGATCCGGAAAGTGGCGGCGGACTTCGTCC
>Ga0164243_10012171_pt1 | contig 12216 bp, 12 predicted proteins | sample OricompcompostOP_FD_108781 | JGI IMG/M metagenome (GOLD analysis project Ga0164243, IMG submission 108781) | Organic Plus compost microbial communities from Emeryville, California, USA - Original compost - Organic plus compost (OP) | ecosystem: Engineered > Solid waste > Mixed feedstock >...
GTGGAACATCAACGAAGACCTGGTGCAGGTCACCGACATCATCCAGACCCCCGTGGTGCTGATCGTGCCGTCCAGCTCGCCCTTCAAGCGCCTGCAGGACCTGGTGGCCTACGCCAAGGCGCATCCCGGCAAGCTGAACTTCGGCTCGGGCGGGCAGGGCAGCTCCACCCACCTGGCCGGCGAGCTGTTCAAGTCGGTGGCCGGCGTGGACGTCGCGCACATTCCCTACCGGGGCGCGGGTGCGGCGCTGGCCGACGTGATGTCGGGCCAGATCGACATGCTGATCACCGCCGCGCCGACGGCCCTGCCGCCGGTGGCCGGCGGCCGCGTGCGCGCGCTGGCGATCTCGGGCAGCGAGACGCTGGCCGGCCTGCCGGGCGTGCCGACCTTCGCCCAGGCCGGCGTGGCGCCGTATGATGTCGTCAACTGGTTCGGCCTGGCCGCGCCCAAGGGCACGCCGCCGGCCATCGTGTCGCAGCTGCACGCGCAGGTGCAGCGCGCGCTGGCCGATCCCAAGCTGCGCCAGGCGCTGGCCGAGCAGGGCGCCCGCCCGGGCGGCATGGAGCCGGCCAAGTTCGGCGAGTTCGTCAAGTCCGAACTGGTGTTCTGGGACCGCGTGGCCAAGGACGCCCGCATCCAGCCCCAGTAATCCCGCCACGCAGGATCCGACCATCATGTTCAATTACCGACTCGAGCCGCCGACCCTGATCGAGGCCAGCGTGTACGGGCGGCTGCCCGATGCGCTGCGCCTGCCCCGGCCCAGCGCCTGGGCCGAGGCCAACAAGCCCGGCCACGTCATCGACTGCTTCCTGGAGGGGCCGGTGTTCGACGCCCAGGGCCGGCTCTACGTCACGGACATTCCGCATGGCCGGATCTTCCGCGTCGACGCGGGCGGCGACTGGACCCAGGTGGCCGAGACCGGCGGCTGGCCCAACGGCCTGGCCGTGCACGCCGACGGCAGCCTGTGGGTGGCCGACTACCGCCACGGCATCCTGCGCTGCGACCCGGCCACCGGAGCGGTCGAGACCGTGCTGGGGCACCGCAACAGCGAGTCGTTCCGTGGCGTGAACGACCTGGTGTTCGACCGCGACGGCAACCTGTATTTCACCGACCAGGGGCAGACCGGCATGCACGACCCCACCGGGCGCGTGTACCGGCTGCGCACGGACGGCCGGCTCGACCTGCTGCTGGCCAATGCGCCCAGCCCCAACGGCGTGGCGATCAGCGCCGACGGCAAGGTGCTGTTCGTGGCGGTGACGCGCGGCAACCAGGTCTGGCGCGCGCCGCTGCAGCGCGACGGCAGCATCACCAAGATGGGCGCCTTCCAGACGTTCTACGGCGCCAGCGGTCCGGATGGCCTGGCCGCCACGGACGCAGGCGGCGTGCTGGTGGCCCATGCCAGCCTGGGCGCGGTGTTCGTGCTGGACGCGCACGGCAGCATCACGCACGTGGTCAAGTGCCCGGACGGCTGCGGCCCGACGCTGACCAACCTGACTTTCCAGCCGGGCATGCGGCGCGTCGTCATCACCGACTCGTCGACCGGCACGCTGCTGCAGGCCGAGCTGCCCTGCGGCCCGGCGCCCGCCTACCATCTGGGCGGCGCGTGAGTCCCGGCGCGCGGCGGGCTGCCCGTCGCGCCGCTGGCGCCGGCTTGCGCCGGTCTTGGCCGGGATGCGCGAGTCGCTACGATAGAATCGCCTGTCGTCCATCAAACGAGGGCCTTCCCTCGCGCCGTTCATGCCCCGCAAAGCACGCCAGCCCTCTCTTTCCGACCAGGACGCGGCCCCCGGCGGGGCGGCGGCCATGGATCGCGGCCTGTCGGTGCTGTGCGCCTTTCGCACCGGCGACCGCGCGCTGACCCTGACCGAACTGGCCGAGCGCACCCGGCTCTACAAGAGCACGGTGCTGCGCCTGCTGGCATCGCTGGAGCACGCGGGGCTGGTGCAGCGCCGCACCGACGGCCAGTATGCGCTGGGGCCCCAAGTGGCGCGCCTGCACGCCATCTATGCCGCCTCGTTCTCGCTGGAAGAGGCGGTGATGCCGGTGCTGCGGGACCTGGCCGGCGAAACGCGCGAAAGCGCCGCCTTCCACGTGCGCCAGGGCGGGCAGCGGCTGTGCCTGTATCGTGTCGACTCGCCGCAGCCCGTGCGCGACCACATCCATGCCGGCGACCTGTTGCCGCTGGACCGCGGCGCGGGCGGGCGCGTACTGACGGCCTTCGGCGGCGCGCCCGGCGAGTTGTACGACCGCATTCGCCGCGATGGCGTGATCGTGCTGGAAGGCGACCGCATGCCGGAGCTGTCGGGTATTTCTGCGCCGGTCTTCGACGCGCGGGGCGAACTGGCGGGCGCGCTGACGCTGACCATGCCCACCTCGCGGCTCGACCGCGCCCACGCCGCGCTGGTGTTGGCCGCGGCGGCCCGCCTGACCGCGCGCCTGGGCGGGCCGCGCACCGCCTGATCGCGGTTCGCGCGCCACGCTGCCCTGCGCGGCGGGTCTGCACGGCGCAGGGCAGCGCCCTGTGCTCGCGCGGCGCCTACTTCTGCTCGAGCAGGTCGGACAACGCGTTGCCCAGTTCGCGCACCGCGCCGCCCACGCCTTCGGCCACGCCTTTGGCGCTGACGCCGACGGCCTTGGCCAGCCCGCCGATCACCCGCATGGACAGGCTGTCCTCGAGCGAGAACTTGGGGTCGTCCAGATTGCCCGTGAGGGTGAAGTCGAAGGCTACGTCGCCGTTGCGGTCCTCCAGGGCCGCGACCAGGGCCTTGCGGGGCAGCGACGCCAGGCCGCCGCTGTCGCTGCTGAACCTCAGGTCGCGCAGGTCCAGGTGGCCGCTGGCATCCAGCCGGCGCTGCGCGATGCGGGTGCGCATGTCCAGGCTGGCGGCCCCGCCGCCAAGCGCATCTGCCGAGCCGTGGTACAGGTAGGGGCCCAATACGGGCACGTCGACGCCGGCCAGGCGGGTGTGGATGTCGGCGTCGCCGCCCGCCATCGCCAGCCAGCCCTCGAAATCGACCGTGCCGCTGCGCGACTTGCCCAGGACGCGTCCGGACACCCGGATGCCGGTATGGTCCGCGCGTTTGGGGAAATACAGCGGCCCCACTTTCGCCTGCAACTGGTCGAATGCAATGCGGTGCGCGGGTTTGGCGGCCACCGCATCGTAATAATCGAGCCGGCCGTTGCGCAGGATCGCGGTGCCGATCTCGGTTTCCCATTGCTGGGAAGGCGGTTCGCCCTGCGCGGCGCTCTGCCGCCGCTTGTCGCGGGCGCTTGCGGACAGCGTGGGAAGCAGCTCGATGCCGTCGGCGGAACGGCGCACCGACAGGTAATAGTCTTCGACGACGAGCGTACGCAGCAGCAGCCGGCGCGAGACCAGGCTGCGCCAGTCCGGCGTGCAGACGATGGTGCGCGCGCGCAGGGTCTGCGGCGCCGGCCAGCCCTGCGGCGCGCCGATCTCGACGTCGTGCAGCACCACCGCCGACAGGCCGACGTCGATGCGGGCCGCATGGCCCGAGGGGCCGAGCAGGGCCACGACGCGGGATTCGACCATCCGCGCGGCAAGGTGGGCGGCCAGGGCGGTGGCCGCCAACAGTGCCAGCAGGCATGCGGAGGCGATCAGCAGGCGTTTCCGGGTGCGTGGATTCATGGGGCCCGTATGCGTTCGGCTCGTCCGGCCGACCCCGGAAAGGTTTCTCGGGGGATGCGGCAACGGATACCGCAATAATACGTTCCCAGGAACGACGCCGACAGCTGGCTGGCGCGGGTGATGAAGAGGCCGGGCGGACGGGCCGGGCCCTTGCGCGGCAAGCCGGGAACGCCCCTGGGCTGCGGCATCGCGCCGCACCCGTGGCGTCAGTCGGGAATGTCCGGCTCAACCAGCGCGGCCAGTTGCGCCAGAGATTCCTGCCAGCCCAGGTAGCACATGTCCACCGGAATCACTTCCGGCACGCCTTCCTGCACGATGTCCAGCTCGGTGCCGCCGGCCACCTGCCGCAGCGTGATGGTGGCCTGCATCTGCCCGGGCAGGTTGGGATCGTCGAACGCCTCGGTGTAGCGGATCTTCTCGAACGGGACCAGTTCCAGGTATTCGCCGCCGAACGAATGGCCGTTGCCGGTGCCGAAGTTGCGGAAAGTCATCCGGTGGGTGCCGCCGGGCCTGGCTTCCAGGTGATGGACCTGGCAGGTGAAGCCATAGGGCGGCATCCACTTGGCGACGGCGTCGGGTTCGAGGAAGGCACGGTAGAGGCGCTCGGGCGTCGTGCGCAGGACGCGGTGGAGTCGGACGGTTCCGGTGGTCATGGGGGCTTCGCCTTTCAATGTAGGGTGGATGTACTTGCACGACGATCCGGCCATGAGCGGATCGACATCATTGGACTTGGGGAAAACCCGTAAGTACACCAAGATGCGTGGCTCCCGTTACCCGTGAAGATCTGCTTGGTTTGTACTTTGAATGTATGAGTTCATCAGGGCTAATCCTAATAATTGGCACAACAGACCCCGGGTTATAAGTATTTTTGTATTTTTCTTGTACTTATAACCATGAAAATTGCCCTGATAGGATGCGGAGAGGTGGGCCATTGCTACGCGCAGGCGTGGCTGGCCGGTGGACATGAACTGGCCGGCGTCTGCGACTTGCGCCAGGACCCGGACATGCAGGCGCGCGTGCGCGGATACGGCAGCACGCTGCATGCCGAGCCCGGGCCGTGGCTCGGGCAGGCCGACCTGGTCGTGTCGGCCGTGTTCGGCCGTGCGGCGCTGGAGGTGGCCCGCCAGGCGCTGCCGCACATGCGGCAGGACGCGGCCTATGCCGACCTGACGACGGCAAGCGCCGCCGACATGCGCGCGGCGGCACAGGCGGCCGCGCGCCACGGCGTGCCGTTCACCGACGTGGCGATCATGGGCGCGATCGTGCTGCTGGGCGCGCGCACCCCGCTGCTGTGCGCCGGCTCCGGCGCCGTCGATGTGGCGGCGTTCGCGCGGGGCTGCGGCGCGCCCGCGCAGGCGATCGAGGGCGAGGCCGGCGACGCGGTCCGCCTGAAACTGCTGCGCAGTATCCTCACCAAGGGCATGGAGAGCCTGGCCGTGGAGTGCCTGGTGGCGGCCGAGCGGATGGGCCTGCGCGATTCGCTGTACGAGGTGCTGGCCGACATCGACCGCACGCCGCTCACGGCCTTCATGGATTCGTTCGTGCGCTCGCACGTGCTGCACGCGCCGCGCCGGCTGGCCGAGGTGCGCGAGGCCCGCGATCAATTGGTCGAGGCCGGGCTGCAGCCGCTGGTGCTCGACGGCGTGGAGCGCCTGTTCGCCCGCACGACGCAGGGCATCGAGGCCGCCCGCGCGGCGGGTGCGTTCGACGTGCCCGATACCGTGCCGGCGCGGCTGGCGTGGCTGGCGCCGCTGGCCCGGCAGTCCTGATTGCCGCGTGCCGGCCGCGGATGTGGGCCGGCGCGCACGCATGCTGTCGACAAGACATTCCCATAAGACATCCGCGAGGAAGACAATGAAATCCCTGAAGACCCTGCTGGCGGCCGCGCTGGCCGCCGTTGCGTGCGCCACCGCGGGCGCGGCCGACATGGGCACGGCGCCCATCACGTTCATCTCGCCGTTTCCGCCGGGCGGCGGCACCGACACGTTGACGCGCATGATCGGCTCGGCCATCGCGCAGGACACCGGCTGGAACATCGTGGTGGAGAACAAGCCGGGCGCGGGCGGCAACCTGGCGCTGGACGCCGCGGCGCGCGCCAAGCCCGACGGCCATACGCTGGTCATGGTGCAGACCGACAACATCGTGCTGAACCCCTGGCTGTACGAGAAACTGAGCTACGACACCTTCAAGGACTTCAAGCCCGTCGGCCTGGCGGCTTCCTCTCCCAGCGTGTTCGTGGTGGTCCCCGAGTCGCCGTACAAGACGCTGGACGACGTGGTCAAGGCGGCCAAGGCGCGCCCGGGCGGCGTGTCGCTGGGCATTCCCGGCGTGGGCGGCAGCGGCGATCTGCTGGGCCACCTGTGGCGCAAGGCGGCCGGCATGGAGCTGATGCACGTGCCATACCGCGGCTGGGCGCAGGCCTATCCCGATCTCGCCAGCGGCCGCATCGACGTCTACACCGGCTCGGTGGCCTCGCTGCTGCCGCAGATCCGCGGCGGCAAGGTGCGCGCGCTGGCGGTGGTGGCCGAGGCGCGCTCGCCGGCGCTGCCCGACGTGCCGACTTTCGTGGAGAGCGGCTTCAAGGGCATCGACCAGACCATCTGGTGGGGGCTGATGGCGCCGGGCGGCACGCCCGACGACGTGGTCGTCACGCTGAACGCGGCGCTGAACAAGTCGCAGGCCCGGCCGGAACTGGTGCAGAAGCTGGAAGCGGCGGGCTACAGTGTCATGGCCGGCACGCCGGCCGACATGGACAGGCGCCATCGCATCGACCACGATGTCTTCGGCCGGATCGTCCAGGAGGCCGGCATTCCCAGGCAGTAGGCGCGATGCCATCCCCCCAATTCATGCAGCACAGGAGATAGCCAATGATCGGCTTCGAGATCCATCCGCGCACGCGCGCGGCACACGCCGGGTTCGTCGAGAAATTCCTACGCATTCCCGTGGCCAACGTCAGCGACTGCATGTCGCGCATGAGCGCCGGCGGCGCGCGGCTGCGCCCCATGCACGACGGCAGCCCCATGGCCGGCCCGGCGCTGACGGTGCGCACCCGGCCCGGCGACAACCTGCTGGTGCACAAGGCGCTGGAACTGGCCAGGCCAGGCGACGTGATCGTGGTCGACGCCGGCGGCGACCTGACCAACGCCATCATCGGCGAGATCATGACCGCCTATGCGCAGTCGCGCGGCCTGGCCGGCATCGTCATCAACGGCGCCATCCGCGACTGCGCGACGATCCGTCGCGGCGCGTTCCCGGTGTATGCCGCCGGCATCACGCATCGCGGCCCTTACAAGGACGGCCCGGGCGTGATCAACGGCACGGTCTCGCTGGACGGGATGACCATCGAGCCGGGCGACCTGGTGCTGGGCGACGAGGACGGGCTGCTGTCCATTCCGTACGATCAGATCGAGACGCTGTACGAGGCCGCCAGCGCCAAGCATGCCGTGGAGGAGCGCATGCTGGCCGACATCGCCGCGGGCACGCTGGATACGTCGTGGATCGATGCCCGGCTCGACGCGCTGGGCTGCGCGCAGCCGGGGCGCTGACGCGGGCGGCTAGGCCAGCGGGCCGGCCTGGCGTGGCGGCGGCTTGCGCTGGCTGCGGAACAGCAGGTGCGTGGCCGCCAGGTGCAGGCGCATCGCCGCTTCGGCGCAGGCCGGGTCGCGCGCGCGCAATGCCGCGATGATCTGGCGGTGGTGCTCCACGCTGCGCAGCATGTCGTCCCGCGTGTAGAAGTAGAACGAGCCGATGATGATCGGCATGTCCAGCAGGTTTTCCACCATCGACCGCAGCCGCGCGGACTGTGCCGCGTCCAGCAGGGCATGGTGGAAGAGGTTGTTGCAGTGCTGCACGCGCGCGGTCTTGTTGGCGTCGCCGGACAGCACGGCATCGAGCATGTCCTGGTTGATGCGTTCCAGCTGGTCGATCTGCGCGGCGCTGGCGCGCTCGGCGGCCGTCCGGGCCGCGTGGGGCTCGAGCAGCATGCGCAGCTCGAAGGCTTCGTTGATGTCGCGGTCCACCCAGCCCAGCACCACCGCGCCGCGCCGGCCCTCGCGCTTGACCAGGCCGTCGGCCACCAGCCGCTCGATGGCGCCGCGCACGGGCGTGCGGCTGACGGACAGCTCGCTGGCGATGTGCTCTTCGCGCAGCCGCTCGCCGGGCAGGAACGCGCCGGACATCAGCCGGCGGCGCAGTTCTCCGTAGACGAGGTCGCGGGCGCGGGTCATGAGTGCGGGGATGTCAGGCGGGGGCGTCGACCGCGTCGTGCTGCCGCTCGGGCGCCATGCTGCGCAGGACGTTGGCGGCGGCATTGCGGATGTGCGCGACGCAGAGCGCGGCGGCGGCATCGCCGTCGCCGCGTTCCATGGCCGCCACGAGCGTGTCCAGTTCTTCGATGGTGCGGGGCAGGCGGCCCGGCTGCGCCATGGAGACCCGGCGCAGCACGGTGACGCGGTTGTTGAGTTGGCGCAGCAACTGCCCGGCGACAGGGTTGCCGCAGCCTTCGAGGAGGATGTCGTAGAACTGGTTCTTGATGACCAGCAGCCGGTTGTCCTGGCCGGCTTCGCTGGCCTGCGCCAGTTCCGATACCTTGGTGCGCAGGGCGGCCAGCTGCGCCGGCGTGGCGTTGTCGACGAATCCCTTTACTGCCAGGGCCTCGAGGCTGGCCCGCACTTCGTAGATGTGGCGCACCTCGGCGGCGGAGATCGACGTGACCTCGGGGCCGCGGTGCGGCACCACGGTGATCAGCCCTTCGGCCTGCAGGTGCTGCAGCGTCTCGCGCACACAGGAGCGGCTGACGCCCAGGCTTTCGCACAGCACGCGTTCGGACAGTTTCTGGCCCGGGGCGAACACCCCTTCCAGGATGGCGGTGCGCAGCGTCTGGGTGGCGCGCTCGCGCAGGGAGGTTTCTTCTCGGGAAACACGCAGAGTCGAATTCATGGGCGCATCATACTTTCATTTCATACAGTCTGATCGTCATACAAAAATCGTCAGCCGGCGTCAATAAGGGTATACGGCCAATCATATTGTCCGACAATATGATTAAATGCCTTCCATCCGGCCCGTCCGGGCCCATCAGGAGGAAGCCGTCATGACCCGCGCCTACGCGCCCAAGAATCCCACCCTGTTCGAGCAAGGCCTGTCCACCCGCCGCGAGGTGCTGGGGGCCGCCTATGTGGACAACTCGATCAAGAACGCCACGGATTTCAACATCGACCTGCAGGAACTGGTGACCCAGTACTGCTGGGGCGACGTCTGGAACCGGCCCGGCCTGGAGCGCAAGACGCGCTCGCTGCTCAACCTCGCGATGATCACCGCGCTGAACCGCCCGCATGAACTGAAGCTGCACGTGCGCGGCGCCATCAACAACGGCGTGACGAAGGACGAGGTGAAAGAGGTGTTCCTGCAGGCCGCCATTTATTGCGGCGTGCCGGCGGCGATCGACTCGTTCCGCGTGGCGGCCGAGGTCTTCAAGGAAATGGACATCTGACGGTGGAGCGACAGCCATGAGCCGGATCGGTTTCATCGGGCTGGGAATGATGGGGTATCCCATGGCCCACCTGCTGCATGCGGCAGGACATTCCCTGGCGGTGCGCGATGCCAACCCGCAAACCGAGGCGCGCTTCGCCGCGGAGCACACGGGGGCGGCCGCGGCCCGGGACGACGCGGCGTTCGCCGGCTGCGACGCCGTGGTGACCATGCTGCCGAACTCCGACATTGTCGACGCGGTGGTGCACGCCATCGCCGCGCACCTGCGGCCGGGGGCGTGCGTGATCGAGATGAGCTCGGCGGACCCGAACCGCACGCGTGCGCTGGCCGGGTTCCTGGGCGGGCGCGGCGTCGACCTGCTGGACGCCCCGGTCTCGGGCGGCGTCAAGAAGGCGGTCAGCGGCGCGCTGGCCATCATGGCGGGCGGCGACCCTGCCACGTTCGAGCGCCAGCGGCCGCTGCTCGCGCTGATGGGCAGCGCCATCACCTATGTGGGGCCGGTCGGCGCCGGCCATGCCCTCAAGGCGCTGAACAACTATGTCTCCGCCGCGGCGCTGATCGCCACGGCCGAAGCCATCCAGGTCGGCGCCGCCTTCGGCATCGAGCCGGCCACCGTGGTGGACGTCATCAATGCCTCCACCGGCAAGAACAACACGACCGAGAACAAGGCCCACCAGTTCATGCTGAACGGTGCCTTCAACTCGGGGTTCTCGCTGGCCCTGCAAGCCAAGGACGTGGGCATTGCCGCCCGGCTGGGGCCGGCCCTGGGCCTGCCGATGGCGCTGGCGCAGACCATCGCCGCGATGACCGGCGAGGCCTCGGCCGCGCTGGGGCCGGCGGCCGACCATACCGAACTCTACCGCTACGTGGCCAAGCCGGCATGACGGCGCCCGTTCTCACACTGGATTGACATGACGCTGACCTTGCAGCACACGGACCATTTCTACATCAACGGCCAGTGGGTGGCGCCCGCGGCGGCCGAGCGGTTCGAACTGATCGACCCGGCCACGGAGCAGCCGGTGGGCCACCTGGCGATGGGCGGCGCCCAGGACGTGGATGCCGCGGTGCGCGCGGCGCGCGCCGCGTTTCCCGGCTATTCGCAATCCAGCGTGGCCGACCGGATCGCCCTGCTGCGCCGCATCCTGGCGATCTACGAGCGCCGCCAGGAAGAATTCGCCGAGGCGATGCGGGTGGAGATGGGCTCGCCCATCACCTTCTCCCGCAACGGCCAGGCGATGCGCGGGCCGGCGCACATCAACGCGCTGATCGAGGTGCTCGAGCGCTTCGAGTTCGAGCGGCCGCGCGGCACCACGCTGCTGCGCCACGAGCCCATTGGCGTGTGCGGCCTGATCACGCCCTGGAACTGGCCGATCAACCAGATCGTCGTGAAGATCGGGCCCGCGCTGGCGGCAGGCTGCACGATGGTGCTCAAGCCCAGCGAATACTCGGCGCTGAGCACGCTGCTGTTCGCCGAGGTCCTGCACGAAGCCGGCGTGCCCGCCGGCGTGTTCAACCTGGTCAACGGCACCGGCCCGGCCGTCGGCCATGCCATCGCCGCGCATCCCGACATCGACATGGTGTCGTTCACGGGCTCGACGCGTGCGGGCATCCTGGTTGCCCAGGCGGCGGCCGAGACGGTCAAGCGCGTCGCCCAGGAACTGGGGGGCAAGTCCGCCAACATCCTGCTCGACGACGCCGACTTCGAGGCCGCCGTGCCCAAGGGCGTGGCCGCCTGCTTCACCAACTCGGGCCAGTCGTGCTCCATCCCGACCCGCATGCTGGTGCCGCGCGCCAGGATGGCGGAGGCGGCCGCGCTGGCCAGGACCGCGGCGCAGTCGTACCTCGTCGGGCCCACCGAAGACCCTCGGACCCAGCTGGGGCCCCTGGTGAACCGCAGCCAGTTCGAGCGCGTACAGCGCCTGATCCAGGCCGGCATCGACGAGGGCGCGACGCTGGTGGCGGGCGGCACCGGCCGGCCGCAGGGGCTGGAGCGCGGCTATTTCGTCAAGCCCACGGTGTTTGCCGACGTGGACCCCGGCATGACGATCGCCCGTGAGGAGATCTTCGGGCCGGTGCTGTCGATCCTGCCGTACGACAACGAGGAGCACGCCATCGAGATCGCCAACGGCACGCGCTACGGCCTGGCTGCCTACGTGCAGTCGGGCGATCCGGAGCGGGCGCGGCGCGTGGCCCGCCGCCTGGCTGCCGGGGGCGTGCACATCAATTACCCGCCGGCGGACTTCGGCGCGCCGTTCGGCGGCTACAAGCAGTCCGGCAACGGCCGGGAGTGGGGCGAGTACGGCCTGCTCGAGTACCTGGAGGTCAAGTCCATGGTCGGCTACGAGGCCCGGGCGTAGCCTCGCACGCACCCCGAAACGGCGCGGGGCTGGAAAGAATCCAAAAACGGAAAAAGACAGACATGAAGATTCGTGCAGCAGTATTAGAGGAGTCCGGCCTGCCCGCGCCCTATGCGCAATCGCGGCCGCTGCGGGTGAAGGAGGTCGAGCTGGAGCCGCCCGGACCGGGCGAGGTGCTGGTGCGCATCGTCGCGGCCGGCATCTGCCACTCGGATCTCTCGGTGATCGAGGGCGTGCGGCCCCGCCCGCTGCCGATGGTCATCGGCCACGAGTCGGCCGGGGTCGTCGAGCAGGTCGGCCCCTATGTGACCGGGCTGCGGCCCGGCGATCACGTCGTCTCGGTGTTCGTGCCGGGCTGCGGCCATTGTGTGCCGTGCGCGGGCGGCCGGCCGGCGCTGTGCGAACCGGGCGCAAGCGCCGGCGCGGCCGGGACGCTGCTGGGGGGCTACCGCAGGCTGTCGCTGGCGGGGCGGCCGGTCAATCATCATTCGGGCATCTCCGGTTTCGCCGAGTACGCCACGGTGTCGCAGTTCTCGCTGGTGAAGGTCGACAAGGACCTGCCGCTGGAAGAGGCCGCGCTGTTCGGCTGCGCCGTGCTGACGGGCGTGGGCGCGGCGGTCAATTCGGCGCAGGTGTCGCCCGGCTCCAGCGTCGCGGTCATCGGGATGGGCGGCGTGGGCCTGGCCGCATTGCTGGGGACCATCGCCGCCGCCGCCAGCCGCGTGA
>Ga0164243_10012172_pt1 | contig 12215 bp, 13 predicted proteins | sample OricompcompostOP_FD_108781 | JGI IMG/M metagenome (GOLD analysis project Ga0164243, IMG submission 108781) | Organic Plus compost microbial communities from Emeryville, California, USA - Original compost - Organic plus compost (OP) | ecosystem: Engineered > Solid waste > Mixed feedstock >...
CCAGCGCGCGCTGGAACGCCGGGCGGCCGGTGCAGCGGGCGACGTAGGCGCTCAAGCGCTCGTCCAGCAGGTCGGGCAGGATGCGCAGCACGGCGGCCATCATCAGGTCGCCGGCGGTGAATCGGTCGCCGTCCAGGTAGGGCTTGTCGCCCAGCGCCTTGGACAGGCTGTTCACCCGGTGCTGGGCGAAGTCGCGGGCGCCCTGGCGGCGCAGCTTGGCCCACTCCTGGTCGGCGTAGAAGAATTCGATCAGGGCGATGTTCTGGACGTGCGGTTCGATGGAGTTCAGCGCCGCGATCAGCCACTGGGTCGCGCGGGCCCGCGCTTTCGGGTCCTTGGGCAGCAGCGCCTCGGAGCGCTCGCCGATGTGCAGCACGATCGCGCCGCTTTCGAACAGGACTAGGCCGTCCTCCTCGAAGATCGGCACCTGACCGAAGGGCTGGAGCGCGCGGTAGTCCGGCTGGTCTTGCTCGCCCTGCTCCAGCAGTCGGGTCCGGTAGGGCAGACCCGCTTCCTCGAGCGCCCAGCGCACCCGCAGGTCGCGCACCTGACCCCGGGCGAACGGCGGGACCCAGCGGAAGGCGGAGATGGTGATCATCGGCGTGCTCCTTCGTCCTTGGACGCCCCAAGGACGAAGGAACGAGGCCCGCGCCGACAGGGCAAGACCGATTTTTTAACGCGCCGGCGCGGGCGGCAGGGTCCCGCCTTCGGCCAGGATCTTCATGTTCTGCAGCGCCTCGCCGAAGCGGGCGCGGCGGTTGGCGGCTTCGGCCGTGCGGGCGGCGTCGTCGGCCAGCATCGAGTTGTCGTAGAAGAACGAATAGACCAGCTTGGTCGTGGTCGGCGACGTGGGCTTGGCCTCGAGCGTGCCGTGGTAGGCGTTGAACGGCACGCCGACCCGCACCGGCTGGCTGTAGGTGTAGGAAAGGTCGGTCTTGGCGACCAGCATCTCGATCACGCCGGGCCCGAGCCGCCGCACCGCGCCGAGCTGGCCGTCCTGGCCCGAGGTGATGGTGCAGCTGACGCGGAACCACTCCTCGATGCCGCAGTACCGGCCGATGCGGGCCCAGACCGCCTGCGCCGGACGGTTCACGTCCACCTCCAGCACCATGGTGGTGTAGGTCGGGTTGGGGATGGCGAGCGGGGCCTGGTTCGGGTTCGGCGCCGGCGCGGCCGCCGCTTGGGCCGATGCGGAAGACGCGACGAGCAACAGCGCCGCGAGCGGCGCGATCAGCCGATAGGCCATATGGTAGTCCCTCCCTCGCGCCATCCGCGCGTCGTGGGCAGTAAGCCAAGCCGCGGGCGTCGCCGCAACCTTCCCTTGCTCCGCGTTTGATTGGACCATGGTCGGGGTCGCGGACGAGCGGAGGACGGCGTGCGGAACATCGACTTCAGCTCCTGGCAGAGCCTCCTCGCGACGCTGGCGGGGCTGGCGCTGGTCACGCTGATCGGCATGGGCATCCGCCTGTTGATGATGTTCACGATCCAGCAGCGCCGCGAGCGCGTGAACCGCCAGATCAACGAGCGGCTGCGCACGCTGATCGCCGCCTACAAGACGCTCGGCGGCTCGTTCACCGGCGAGCTGGCCGTCGATCCCACGCACTTGCGAGACCTGCGCCGGACCGAGCAGCCGGACCCGGCCGGATCGGACCGGCCCCGGCGTATCCGCGATGCGGTGGAAGCGGCGCTTTCCGACATCATCCTTCTCGGTACGGAGCAGCAGGTGCGGCTGGCCGCGGCGGCGGCGGGCGAGCTGGCTGCCGGGCGGCCCGTCCACACGCACGAGCTGGTCGTCTCGCTTCGGGACTTCATCCGCGAGGCGCTCGACCTGGCGCCCATCCCGCGTGGGCTGGAGATCCCGACGCAGGGGCCCGCCCGCCCGTCCGGCTCCGGAGGCGGCAAGGGCGAGCGTGGCGGAAAGGCCGACCGGCCGGGCGGCGGCGGGGGCGGCGGCATGGGAATGGGCGTGGGGATGGGCGGCGCGGACGATCCAGCGGCGCCGGACCATCCGGACGGGCGTTGACGGGCGGCGGTCGGGGTCTCTACCTAGAGCAGGGGGCCAGAAAAGGGTCACGCATGCGCATCCGCCTCTCCGCGGCCGTCGCCGCGGCGCTCTCGTCGGTCCTCGCCGTCCAGCCGGTCTCCTCACAAGCCGCCCCCGCGCAACCGGGCGAGTCCTCTGCCCCGCCTGCGGCGAGCGGGCCGAAGTTCAACATCATGGGCCCCTCGAACTGTTCGGGCTGGCCCAAGAGCGGCTCGATCTCGTCGGCTTCGAAGGCGGTGCCCCTGAACTGGGCGCTGGGTTTCGTCAGCGGCCAGGCGGTGAAGTCGAACCTGGGGTTGCTCGACGCCGTAGAGCCCGAGGCCATGGACAAGTGGCTGACGGACTACTGCCGCGACCACCCGAACGACACCCTGCCGGCGGCCGTCGGCGCCTTGCAAAGCGAGTTGGAAGCCAAGGTCGCGGCCTCCGCGCCCGCCCAGCCGCCCGAGCCGCCGATGTTCTACACGCCGCCGGTCCAGACCGCGGCGAAGCCGCCCGCCCCCGCAGCGCGCAAGCCGGCGGCCAAGGCCAGGACCGCCAAAAGGGCGGCCGCCCGCACGCCCGCAGCCAAGCCCGCGGCGCGCAAGCCGGCGGCCCAGACCGCAAAGGCGGGCGGCTGAGGGCGAACAGCCAAATCCGCTGGCGGGACGGACGCCGCTCGTCCTAAGCTCTCGGCCGCTGCGCAAGGTGGAGGATATCCGCCGTGTTTGGCCATCTGATCGCCGGCTTCGCCACCGCTGTCGCCTTCGCTTTCGCCTTCGCCCCTACCTTTGCGGCCGGCGCGGGGCCCAAGCCGCTGGTCGTCATCCTTGCGGACGCGCGGGGGACGGAAGCCCCGGACCTGCTGACCCCCTACGCCATCCTGGCGGAAAGCGGCGCGGTCGACGTCAAGGTCGTTTCGGCCACGGCGGAGCCGGTGCGGCTGAAGCCCGGCTGGGCCTGGGCGGCGCCCCAGATGACCCTGACCCAACTCGCCCGCGAGCGGCCGCGGGGGCCCGACGTGGTGATCGTCCCGGCTTTCAGCGTCACCGACGATCCGGCCCGCTCGGCCTGGCTGCACGAACAGCTGCGCAGCGGCGCGCGGATCATGTCGATCTGCAACGGGGCGAAGGTGCTGGCCGCCGCCGGCCTGCTCGACGGGCGGCAAGCGACCGTCCACTGGTTCAGCCGCGGCCGACTGGCGCGGAAGCATCCGCAGGTGCGCTGGCGCGAGGACCTGCGCTGGGTCGAGGACGGCCCGATCGTCACCACCGCGGGGATCAGCGCAGCCGAGCCCGCGACCCTGAACCTGCTGCGCGAGCTGGCGGGGGAAGACGTGATGCGGCGCACCGCCCAGCGGCTGGGGCTGGCGCCCCCCGAGCAGAGCCACGACGGCGGCGACTTCCGTCTGACCGCCGGGGGAGCGGGCCTGGTCGTCGCCAACCTGGCCGCCTTCTGGCGGCGCGAGGACGTGGCCGTGCCGCTGTCGCCCGGCTTCGACGAACTCGCGTTCGGAACGGCGATGGACGGCTGGTCGCGCACCTATCGCTCGACGGCCTGGGCGGCCGGGCCGATGCGCGCAGCCTCGCGCCATGGCCTGGTCGTCTACCGCAGCCGCGAGCTGCCGAAGCGGTTCGACCGCACCGCCGCCCTGCCGGCCGGGAACCCCACGCCCGCAACCTTCGAGCAGATCCGCCTGGCCTACGGCGAGCCGACCGCCCGCTTCGTGGCGCTGCAGTTCGAGCACCCCTACGGCGCCCTCGGCGGCGGGCGAGCGGCTTCAGCGGCGGACTGACTCGCCACCCTCGGGTTGTCCGGCCGGGCGCATCCAAGACAACTGGGGGTAGTAAGGCCGTATTAAGCCATACGACCAAAGTCTATACGCCTTAGGGATAGGGGGGGCTGCAGGCTTGGGGGCGATCCGCGAATGCGCGATGGGGCTGGGCGTCGCGCTCGTCTCCTGCGGCGTGGCGCTGCCGGCCGCGGCGCCGCGAGCGGACGCGCAGGCGGTGGTCGCCATCTATCCGCCCTGGTGGGATCGGACCCGAACGCTGGAAGCGGCTGCGGCCGCCGGCGCGGTGCTTCCCGGTCCCGTCTCCTTCGCCGTCCTGATGTACGCGCCGGACGCGCAGGCCGCCGCCCGGTTGCGGCGCGCCGGCGCGCTGGTCGTCCTGGACGGCGAGGCCCCGTGGTGTTCGGCGAGGCGCCTATCATGACTTTCTTCTTCGAGGACTTGGCGGCTCAGCGGCGGGCGGCCGGCGCGGTGCTGATCGCGGCCGGCGCGCTCCTGGCCGCAGCCAGTCTGGCGAGCACGTTGTTCGCAGGCGCGCCGCTGGTCGCCGCCCTCGCCTCGGCCGCCGTTTGCGGCGGCGCCGTGCTGCTGGCGAGACGGACCGCCGACAGCGCCTTGGCGCGACAGCTGTGCGGCGTCGCCGTCATGGCCCAGGTGTCGCTGGTCGTCGGCGCCTGGCGCGGCCATCCCTGGCAGATCGACGTGCACATGGCCTATTTCGCCGCGCTCGGCCTACTGGCCATCTTCGCCGACTGGACGGTGATCCTGGTGGCGGCGACGGCGGTGGCGCTGCATCACCTGACCCTCAGCTTCATCCTGCCGTCGCTGGTGTTCTATGGGACCGGCGGGATCGGCCGCGTCCTGCTGCACGCCGTGATCCTGGTGGTGGAGGCTGCGGCGCTGATGTGGTCGACCGCCAACAACGTCCACATGCTGGGCCGGGTGAACGCCCTGGTCGACGAGGCCGACGCGGCCGACCAGCTCCGCCAGGCGCAGGAGGCGGCGCTCGCGGCCGGCAAGGCGGAGACGGCGCTTCGAGAGGAGACCGAACGGCGCCAGCGCGAGGCGGCGGAGGCCCATGCGGCGGTGCTCTGCGCCATGCGAGAGGGGCTGCGCGACCTGGCCGGCGGAGACCTGAGAAGGCGCATCGTCCAGGCGTTCCCAGCCGAATACGAGCCGCTGCGCCTGGACTTCAACCAGGCCGTTGACAGGCTGCAACGGACGCTGTCGGCCATCCTGGGCGCAGCCTCGACCCTGCTCGGAGAGGCCGACGCCGTCGCCGAGGGTTCGTCGGACGTCGCCCAGGGCACGCGCCGCCAAGCGTCGCAGCTGGAGCGGACCACCGCCGCCTTCAGCGAGATCTCGGCGACTGTCCGGCGCACAGCCGATGGAGCCCGGCAGGCGGCCGACACGGCGGCCAAGGCGCGGGCGGAGGCCGAACGCTCGGGCGAGATCGTTTCAGACGCCGTCCGCGCCATGAACGAAATCCAGACTTCCGCCGGGCAGATCGGCGCCATCTCGGCGGTCATCGACGAGATCGCCTTCCAGACCAACCTTTTGGCGCTCAACGCCGGCGTGGAAGCGGCGCGCGCGGGCGAGTCGGGCAAAGGCTTCGCTGTCGTGGCCGCCGAGGTCCGTGCGCTGGCCCAACGCTCCGCCAGCGCCGCCAAGGAGATCAAGGAGCTGATCGACCGCAGCGGCGCCCAGGTGGAGAGCGGGGTCGGTCTCGTGGAGAAGACGGGGGCGGCCTTGGGCGCGATCGTCGCAGAAGTCATGCGGATCGACGCCCTGCTGGCGGAGATCACCGTCGCCGCGGCCGAACAATCGTCCGGCCTGGACCATGTCGGCTTGGCGATGAACGAAATGGACGGCGTGCTCAGCAGAAACGCCGCCTCGTTGTCGGAGGTGGCGGCTTCGGCCGGACAGCTGCGAACCGTCGCGTCCGAACTCTATGAGGTGGTGGCCAGCTTCAAGCTGGCCGCCGAAGGGGCCGACTCGGAGGGGAACCGCCGCGCCGCCTGACGCCGCGGTTCCCATCCCCAAAGCTTACTGGCACTTCAGGTCGCCGCGATCGACCTCGCGGCCGAGCAGCGCGCCGCCGGCGGCGCCGAGCACCGTGCCGACGGTCCGGTCGCGGCCGCCGTCGAGCTGGTTGCCGACCAGGGCCCCGAGCGCGCCGCCGACGACCAGGCCGGTCGTGCCGTTGTCGCGCTTGCAGTAATAGCGGCCGTCGCGTCCGCGATAGGCCTGGTCTCGACGGATGCGATGCGGCTCGCGGTAGCGGCCGTGGTCGTCGTAGATCCGGGCGTCATGGGCGCGGCGGCCGTGCGCCGGCGCCCAGGGCGGCGGAGCGGCGAAGGCCGGCGCGGCGAACGCCGGCAGCACGATCGCGGCCATGGTGGCGGCTATGACGGACTTGCGCATTGGGAATCTCCCTTATCGATTTGGCGCCAGCCGCCGAATTGCCAAGCCTGTGTGTCGAAAGCGCGGCGGCGTCCGTCGAGTTACCGCCGCAGGGGTTACGTGGCCCTGAGCGCACCGTTCAGGCGGCGTTCACTTCGGTCCCGGCGGGAGCCCCGGTCATCGACCTCGCCACGGCCTCGGCGACCTTGATGCCGTCGACCGCGGCCGACAGGATCCCGCCCGCATAGCCGGCGCCTTCGCCAGCGGGGAACAGCCCGCGGGTGTCGAGGCTCTGGAAGTCGGCCCCCCGGGTTATGCGGATGGGCGAGGAGGTGCGGGTCTCCACCCCGGTCAGCACCGCGTCGGGATGGTCGTAGCCGGGGATCTGGCGGCCGAACGCGGGCAGCGCCTCGCGCAGGGCTTCGACGACGAAGTCGGGGAGGCAGGCCGCGAGATCCGTGGGCGTCACGCCCGGACGATAGGAAGGGACCACCTCGCCCAGGCCGGTGGACGCCCGTCCGGCCAGGAAGTCGCCGACCCGCTGGCCGGGGGCGCGATAGCCGCCCCCGCCGGCCTGGAAGGCCAAGCTCTCGAACCGTCGTTGCAGCTCGACCCCGGCCAACGGATGGCCGGGATAGTCCGCTTCGGGGGTCACCCCCACCACCAGGCCGGAGTTGGCGTTGCGCTCGTTGCGCGAGTACTGGCTCATGCCGTTGGTGACCACGCGCCCCTGCTCCGAGGTCGCGGCCACCACCGTGCCGCCCGGACACATGCAGAAGCTGTAGACCGTCCGCCCGTTCGAGCAGTGGTGCGAGATGGCGTAGGCCGCCGCCCCGAGGTCGGGATGGCCGGCGCAGGCGCCGAAGCGGGCGCGGTCGATCCACGACTGCGGGTGCTCGATGCGCACGCCGATCGAGAACGGCTTGGGCTCGATATGCACGCCGCGCTCGTGCAGCATGGCGAAGGTGTCGCGCGAGGAATGGCCGACGGCGAGCACCACATGACTGGCCGGAACATAACCGCCGTCGGCCAGAACCAGGCCGCGGATCGCCCGCCGTCCGTCGCTATCAGTTGTTAGGTCAACATCGAAAAAACGGCTCTGGAAGCGATATTCACCGCCTAAAAGCTCAATTTTCGCGCGAATCCGCTCAACCATCGAAACGAGGCGGAAGGTGCCGATGTGGGGGTGGGCTTCGGTCAGAATCTCCTCCGGCGCCCCGGCCAGCACGAACTCGGTCAGCACCTTCCGGCCCAGATGCCGGGGGTCCTTGATCTGGCTGTAGAGCTTGCCGTCGGAAAAGGTGCCGGCGCCGCCCTCGCCGAACTGGACGTTGGACTCGGTGTCCAACTCGCCCCGCCGCCACAGGCCCCAGGTGTCCTTGGTGCGCTCCCGCACCACCTTGCCGCGCTCCAGGATGATGGGCCGGAAGCCCATCTCGGCCAGGATCAGCCCCGCGAACAGGCCGCAGGGGCCCGCGCCGACCACGACCGGCCGGTCGCCGAGTCCCGCGGGCGCGCGCACAGGCGGGCGATAGGCGGTGTCGGGGGCCGGCTGCACGCGGTGGTCGCCCCGGTGACGGGCCAGCACCTGCGCCTCGTCGCGCACGGTCGCGTCGACGGAATAGACCATCAGGATGGCCGACTTCTTCCGGGCGTCGTGGGCGCGCCGCACGACGGTGAAGTCCACCAGCTCCTGCTCGGGCCCGCCCAGCCGCTCCAACACGGCGGCCCTGAGGGCCTCGGGCGGGTGGCCGAGCGGCAGCTTCAGTTCGGTCAGGCGCAGCATGGCGCCTATGTAGCGGCTGGCGGCGGGGATCGCATATGGCGGAAGAACAATCTTCTCCCTTCCCCCATCGAGGGGGAGGGGCTTCCTAGTATCGGCTCAGCCCGCCCTTGACTCCTTCGTCGCCGCCCGACTATTTAACCGATAGGTTAAATAATAAGCGAAGCCTCCCTTGCCGCAATCGCCGACCCTCGACGCCGCCTTCGCGGCCCTGGCCGACCCCACCCGCCGGGCCATCCTGGCGCGGCTGGCGTCGGTCGAGGAGGCGACGGTGCAGGAGCTGGCGGAGCCGTTCGCGATCAGCCTGCCGGCCATTTCCAAGCACCTGAAGGCGCTGGAGGGCGCCGGCTTGATCAGCCGCGGCCGCGACGCCCAGCGCCGGCCCTGCCGGCTGAAGCCGGAAGGGCTGAAGGCGGCGGCGGAATGGCTCGAGCATACCCGTGCGGCCTGGGAGGGCCGTCTCGACCGCCTGGAGGACTACCTCCAGGCGCTGCAAGCCGCCGACAGGGAGGAGAAGACCGATGCTGGACAAGATCCTGGGAAGCGATGAGGCCCGGACCTCTTGGGCGCTCGACCGCGAGATCGTCATCTCGCGCGTCCTGGCCGCGCCGCGGGACCTGGTGTTCCGGGCCTGGACCGAACCGGAGCACGTGACCCGTTGGTTCTCGCCCAAGGACTTCTCCTGCCAGACCCTGGAGATCGACCTGCGCGTGGGCGGGCGCTGGCGGTTCGTGTTCGTCGGACCGGACGGGACCCGCTACGACAACCGCATCGAATACCTGCGGATCGAACGGCCGCATCTGGTCGAGTTCGACCACGGCTCCGACCGCGACGACGACCCCAACCGCTTCCGGGTGATCGTCACCTTCGACGAGCAGAGCGACGGCAAGACGGTGCTGACGCTGCGCCAGCTGCATCCGACCAAGGCCCAGCGCGACGGCGCCATCGGCTTCGGCGCGGTCGAGATCGGCTACACCACCCTCGACAAGCTGGCGGCCTACGTCGGGGGAATGCAAAAGTGAGGCGTGGGTGTCGGGAGACGGCCTCCTGCTCCGTCCTAGGGGCGCAACCCCGCTGAAGGAGCCAGGTCATGAGCAAAGCGCATCCCGCCCCCGAGCCCGCCACGCCCTCCGACGAGCGCGAGCTGGTGCTCACCCGCATCATCGACGCCCCGGCGGAAAAGCTGTTCCGTTGCTGGACCGACCCGGAGCTGATGAAGCAGTGGTTCACGCCAAAGCCGTGGAAGACGGTGGACGTGCGCACCGACCTGCGGGCCGGCGGCTCGAGCTATGTGCTGATGGAAGGGCCGGAGGGGCAGCAATTCCCCAACTACGGCGTCTATCTGGAGGTGGTCCCCAACCGGAAACTGGTGTTCACCGACGCCTTCACCGAGGCGTGGAAGCCGTCGCAGAAGCCCTTCATGGTCGCGACGGTCACCTTCGAGGACCTGGGCGAGGGCCGCACCCTCTACACGGCCCGCGCCGCGCACTGGACGGTCGAGGACCTGAAGACCCACGAGCAGATGGGCTTCCACGAAGGCTGGGGCGCCGCCGCCGACCAGCTGGCCGAGCTGGCCGGGCGGATCTGAGCACAACCGTCATCCTCGGGCGGTCCGCAGGACCGTCCGGGGGGACCCAAGCCCGCAGCGGCCGCCTGCAGCCTCGCTTGGGTCAGCCGGGCGCCTATTCCCGCACCCGGCTGATCTGGCTGGACCAGATCTCGCGCCAGGCGCCGCCGATCCTGGCCTCGGTGCGCGCGCTGTAGTGGTCGCCGTCCAACGGGGTGTAGGTGGCGCGCTCGGGGTTGCCGGTGGGGCCGATGAAGGTCTCCACCGCGCTTCCGTCGGGCCGCAGGGTCACCTCCGAGCGGGTGGGCTCGGCGCGGTCGTTCTCCTGGGTGACGATCAGCAGCCGCCCCGGCTGGGGGCCGAGGGTGATGGTCTCTTCGGCGGTGAACGGCGCGCCCTCCAGGCGGTGCTCGGCGCGGAGCACCTGGTAGGGCGCGATCCAGCGATAGCGCGCGAGCGAGGTCTCGCCGGTGCTGAGCTGCGAGCGCCAGGTCCCCTCCGCCAACTGCGCGTAGAGGCCCCAGAGCGGATGCTCGGCCGCCCGCGCGGCGAGGCCCGAGGAGAGGGCGAGGAGAGCCAGGACGGATGCGGTCGTCGCCTTGAGCATGAGGCACAGTCCCGCGCCGCGGCGCGTCCGGCAAGGGCGCGTCACCGCCCCTTCTCGTCCTGCTGGGCCTTGGCGTTGCGCTCCTCGCGGGCGCTTTCGCCGCCGCCGGGCTTGTTCACGTCCTGGACCTTGATGATCGCGGGGCCGAGGATCACCACGAACAGCACCGGCAGGAAGAAGACGATCATCGGGACCGTCAGCTTGGCCGGCAGGGCGGCGGCCTTCTTTTCGGCCGTGGCGAGACGCATGTCTCGGTTCTCCTTGGCCATGACCCGGAGCGCCTGGCCGAGCGGGGTGCCGTAGCGCTCGGCCTGGATCATGGCCGTGGCCACCGCCTTGATGCCCGGGTGGTTGGTGCGCTTGGCCAGGCCCTCGTAGGCCTGCCGCCGCTCGGGCAGGTAGGACAGCTCGGCGGAGAGCAGGGACAGCTCCTCGGCCAATTCGATCGAGCTCGACCCGATCTCGGCCGAGACCTTCTGGATCGCCGCCTCGATCGACATGCCGGACTCGACGCAGATCAGCAGCAGGTCGAGCGCGTCCGGGAAGGCCAGCACGATGGAGTCGCGCCGCTTCTGCGCCCGGTTCTCGATGTAGAGGTTCGGCGCGTAGAAACCGCCGACGAAAGCCATGGCGACCAGGGTCAGCTTGTGCATGGGCACGAGGCCGAGGCCGTTGATCACGAACAGGTAGAGCGCCGCGACGGCGGCCAGGATGAACGGCCCCACGAAGCGGAAGAAATAGAAGGTCGTCACCGGCCGCGGCCCGCGGAAGCCGGCCTGCGCCAGCTTGTCGATGACGGTGGGGTCCTCCAGCAGCCGCGAAAGCTGCAGCCGCTCCACGATGTTCTTGTAGAGGCCCTCGTCCGTGCGCCGCAGCGAGGAGCGGCCGCTCGCGATCTGGGCGCGCGAGCGGCGCCGCAGCTCCTCGCGCCGGGTCGCCACCGACTTCAGCCGGGCGTCGAGCTTGTCGCTCTTCATCATCGGCGCGGCCAGGGTGATCACCGTGGCGAAGGCCAGGATGGCGACGAAGGCGGAGAGCAGGTTCTGCGGGTCGACCAGCGCTTGGATCACGGCCGCGCCCTCAGATCTTGAAGTTGATCATGCGGCGCATGACCAGGATGCCGGTCAGCATCCAGACCCCGGCGCCCAGCAGCATCAGGTGTCCGCGGGGATCCTGGAACAGCGGCAGCAGGTAGGTGGGGGCGGTCACCGAGACCAGGATCATGATGGCGGGCGGCAGGCTGCCGATGATGAAGGCCGAGGCGACCGCTTCGCCCGACATGGCCTTGACCTTCTCGCGCATCAGCTTGCGCGCGCGCAGCACAGACGACAGGCCGGAAAGGGCCTCGGCCAGGTTGCCGCCGGTCTTCTGCTGGATGGCCATGACGATGGCGAAGAAGCGCACCTCCGGGGTGGGCATGCGCTCGAACATCTTCTCCAGCCCCTGATCGACGGACATGCCCACCGCCAGGCTCTCGACCAGGCGGCGGAATTCGGCGGCGACGGTCTCGGCGCATTCCTGGCCGATCAGCCTCAGGCAGTCGTGCACGGGCAGGCCGGACTTGATGCCGCGCACGATGATGTCGACGGCGTTCGGGAACTCCTCGGTGAACTTCTTGGTCCGCTTCGCGATCAGGGCGCCCAGAACCCATCGCGGCAGGCCGAGCCCGGCGCCGAAGGCGATCCCCATCGCGAGCAGGGGGCTGAGGCCGAGCAGCAGCGGCAGGGCTCCGGCGACGGCGCCCAGGCCGACGCAGAAGATCCAGAACTGGCGGACGCCGACCGCGAGCCCGGACTGGCGCAGGCGGGATTCGACGGTGTGGCGGGTCTTGCGCTGCTGGCGCTCCTGGGCCTTGAGGGTCTCGAGGATTTGCTTGCGGCGCTGCGAGGCGACCTCGGCGGGCGGCAGGCGCGAACGGCTCTTCTCCTTGGTCGCGCCCCCCAGCGCCTGGATCCGCCTGGCCGTGCGGGCCTGGCCGCCGTCGCCGCCGGCGAAGGCGAAGCCCAGCCCGGCCACGGCCACGAAGCCCAGGACGCCGAC
>Ga0164243_10012173_pt1 | contig 12215 bp, 11 predicted proteins | sample OricompcompostOP_FD_108781 | JGI IMG/M metagenome (GOLD analysis project Ga0164243, IMG submission 108781) | Organic Plus compost microbial communities from Emeryville, California, USA - Original compost - Organic plus compost (OP) | ecosystem: Engineered > Solid waste > Mixed feedstock >...
CGACGAAATGGCCAAGAAATACGGCTCGATCCAGGGCTTCCTGGAAAAAGGCCTGGGGCTGAGCAAAGACGAGCAGGCGAAGCTGAAGCGGATGTATCTCGAATAGCCGCCTATCCCGGTTTTTACGGATGCGAACATAAAGAACGACCTGTATGGGTGAAGCCATACAGGTCATTCTTTTTTTAGAGATAAGAATGTATAAGCTTCCCCTATCTTCCCCGACATATTTTGTCCAATGTTGGCGTATGGTGCTGAACCTTCGTCGATTCGTTGCGACGGACAAACCGGAATCACGTATAATGGAGATAACTGGAATAAAGATGGAGGTTGAAGGATGGGTTTGTTTTCTTTTATTAAAGGCCAATTTATCGAGGTTATTGAATGGACGGACAACACCAATGAAATCGTGCACCAGTTTCCGGTCTACGACAAAGCGATCAAAATGGGTGCGAGGCTGACGGTGCGGGAATCGCAGGCCGCGATTTTTCTGAACGAGGGCCAGATCGCCGATGTATTCGGCCCAGGCACGTATACCTTAAGCACGCAGAACATGCCGGTTCTGACGGCGTTAAAGTCATGGAAATATGCATTCAATTCGCCGTTTAAAGCAGATGTGTATTTTGTAAACACGCGTAATTTCACGGATCAGAAATGGGGAACGACCAACCCCATCATGATGCGGGATCCTGAATTCGGAGCCATCCGGATGCGGGGATTCGGCAGCTACGCGTTCCGCGTGCAAGACCCGGCATTGTTTCTTAAGGAAATCTTCGGGACCCAGTCCTCATTCGGTTCGGATCAAATCGGCGGTTATCTCAAGTCGGTGATCGTGTCCGGTGTGAGCGACCTGATTGGCGAGGCCAAAATTCCGATCATGGATATTGCGGTGCAGTACGACGAGCTGAGCTCCGCCCTCCGGACCAAGCTGGAGCCGATTTTCAATGGCATGGGTCTGTCCCTGTCGGGATTTTTTATCGAAAACATCTCCTTACCGGAGGAAGTCGAAAAAATGATCGACCGGAAATCATCCATGAGCATTGCCGGCAATCTCGATCAGTACATGAAGTTTCAGGCCGCCGAATCGCTCCGCGATGCAGCCAACAATCCCGACAGCGGGCTTGCAGGCGCCGGGGCAAGCCTCGGGGCGGGCATGGCCATGGGGCAGATGTTTAATCAAGCGATGAAGCCTTCAGCGGATGATGTGGAAGCCCAGTCTGCCGCACCTGCCCATCCGGCGTTTCCCGTTGATACCGAGCCCTGCGCCCAATGCGGACACGGGCTCAAAGCCTCCGAGAAATTTTGCCCGGAATGCGGTACGCCGCGGCCGGAGAAAAAATTTTGCACAGAGTGTGGGGGCAGCTTGAGCAGCACGATGAAGTTCTGTCCGAGCTGCGGCGATAAAGTGTAGAGGAGAGCGCTTATGTCCGTCGAAGCACCGATCCGCTTCCCCTGCTCGGGCTGCGGGGCGCAAATGATTTTTGATACCGAAACCCAGCAGATGAAATGCACGTATTGCGGAAGCCTGGCTCCCATTGAACAGCCCCGTTATCCGTCCGAGCCCACCGAATATGAGCTGGATTTTGCGGATGAACAAGACCAGGCCTTGAAAGACTGGGGGACCGAGCAGCAGGCGGTCCAATGCGAGAACTGCGGGGCCCAGATGCTCCTGCCTGCCGCGCAGACGGCGGCTCTATGCGCATTTTGCGGCTCCCCCAAGGTCCTGCCCCAAGGGGATCCGGACAGCATACGGCCCGAATCCATCATCCCCTTTCACATCTCGAAGGATGAGGCGAACGCCCTGTTCCTGAAGTGGAAGAAGAAAAAATGGTTCGTGCCGGGCGCCTTCAAAAAGCAGCAGACCCGCTCGACGGTTTCCGGCATTTATGTCCCCTTCTGGACCTTTGATGCCCAAACCGACTCCGATTATTCGGCAGAGGTGGGAACCTATCATTATCGCACTGAGACGCGCACCCGGAATGTTGACGGGAAAACAGAGACATACGAGGAGCAGGTTCGGTACACCGTGTGGCACTGGACTTCCGGCTCCTACGATCGATTTTTCAACGATGTGCTTGTCCCTGCTTCCAAACAGCACGACACCCGCCTGATGGAGCAATTTGACGATTTCAGCCTGGAGGACCTTCGACCATACAAGCCTGAATATTTAAGCGGTTTTGTGGCGGAAAGGTATACCGTGCCCCTGCGTGAGGGTTGGAGCGACGCGGTATCCCGGATGGACGACAGCCTGGAAGATTCGATACGCCGGCAAATCGGCGGGGACGAACTGCGCAACCTCAGCATCGATACCCAATACTCCGAGCAGACCTACAAGCATATCCTGCTGCCGCTTTGGAATGCCTCTTACACGTACAAGGAGAAGGTTTATCGGTATATGGTCAACGGGGAGACGGGCAGCATCAGCGGCAAGGTCCCGCGCAGCGGATGGAAAATTACGTTCTTCACCCTCTTCTGCGTGCTTGTGGTCGCCGCCATTATTTTGTATTTTTATCAATCCTAAATGCGCCTGTTGGTCGGATTCATAACAATCGCAAATCTTAAAATAGAATAAAAAAAGAGTTCAGCCTGGTTGCTGAGCTCTTTTTTTAGTTTCTTCGCGCCTTACATCACATGTTCGAGCTTGCCTGCTTCTCGGTTGATTCCTGGATGTACCGCTCTCCCCACTCGCACATCACATCGATGACCGGCCGGAGGGATTGGCCCAGCTCGCTCAATTCGTAAACGACTTTCGGCGGAACCTGATTGTATACCGTCCGGATGATGACCCCATCCTCCTCCAACTCTCTGAGCTGCTGAGTCAGCATTTTTTGCGTGATGCCCGGGGTCAACTTTTTCAGCTCGCTCGTTCGTTTCGCTCCATAGGTTAAATGGCATAAAATCAGCGTTTTCCATTTTCCCCCGATGACTTCCAGGGTCGCTTCTATAGGTATATTAAAAGCTTGCGGCATACTCGTTTTCATGGCACTTTTTCCCCCGATCAAAATAGGTACTTTTTGGTTCCTATATTACCTTTTGGTGAAAATGACACAAAAAAGTGCGTACTTCTGTTCCTCGATTATATGATACATAATCTCCTTGTGCCAATAAGGAAATCGGCAGACCCGTTCGGGCCGGTTCCTTAATGGATGATTATTCATAATGAGGAGGACATATCGAATGAAGGCAAACGGTCAAACGTCACAAAGTTCCGGCAAGCTTTCCTGGGGCTTATTGTTTGTTTTGTGCGGCGCCATTTTTCTGGAAGGGATCGACGTGTCGATGATGGGCGTGGCGCTGCCCTCGATCCGTGCTGAACTGGGCATGTCGACCGGTTCGCTGCAATGGGTAGTCAGCGCCTATGTACTGGGGTATGGCGGCTTCATGCTGCTGGGAGGCCGGGCAGCCGACCTGTTCGGGCGCCGAAAAATGTTTCTGCTATGGCTCACCGTTTTCTTTGCGTTCTCCGGGCTAGGCGGATTATCGACCGAAGGCTGGATGCTGATCACCGCCCGGTTTGTTACAGGCATTAGCGCAGCGTTCATGACTCCGGCCGGCTTATCCATCATCACGACAAGCTTTGCGGAGGGAACCGCACGTAACAAGGCATTGCTCGTTTATGCCGGGACAGCAGCAGCCGGGTTTTCACTCGGTCTTGTGGTCGGCGGCATCTTAAGTGAGATCAGCTGGCGGTGGGTTTTCTTTGGTCCCGTCCTATTAGCATTCGTGATTCTTCTAGCCGCGATTCGCCTCATACCGGCCTCTGGTCGGCCGGAGGCCTCCTCCAAAGGCTTCGATCTGGCTGGAGCAGTCAGCGTCACAGCGGCCATGCTGCTTCTGGTTTACGGTGTCGTGGAATCCTCCAACCTGGGCTGGAGCTGGACCGCCGGAATCCTGGCATGCAGTGCCCTGCTTTTTGCTCTCTTCGCAACGATTGAACGACGTTCGGCTTCCCCCTTGGTACGCCTTGGCATATTTTCTGCCAGCTCACTCGTACGGGCAAACCTGGGTGCCATGTTGTTTGCCGGCTCTTTTTTCGGGTTCCAGTTCGTGACGGTGCTCTACCTCCAAGAACTGCGCGGCTGGTCATCCCTTGAAACGGGTCTTGCCTTGCTCGCCGTCGGTGTCGATTCCATACTCGCACCTACCTTGACCCCCAAGCTGGTAAACCGTTTCGGCAATATTCCGGTGATTTTCGGCGGGTTCTGCCTCGCTGCATTAGCCTACGCCCTTTTTCTTCCCATCGGTTTGGATTGGACATATGCAGCGATGTTCCCTACGATGATCCTGACGGGCCTCGCCTTTTCGCTGACTTATGGACCTTTAACCATCGCCGCCACGGACGGAATAGCGGAAGAAGAGCAGGGGCTCGCCAGCGGGTTATTGAATACCTCCTTCCAGTTTGGCGCTGCACTCGGTTTGGCGGTCGTGACCGCCGTGCAGATTGGCGCTACAGGTTTGGACAACTCACCGCAAGCGATGCTCGATGGCTACCGTACAGCGATGATGGTTCCGATTGCCGCTTCCCTTCTCGGGATTGGCATCACCGCCCTCGGCCTTCGTAAACGCTCTCCGGTAGTGAACAGTTAAATATTAAGAAGCTCCGTCCGCTGGATAAAGCAAAAAAAGAAACCAAGAGCTGATTCCAGCTCTTGGTTTCTTTTTTTACAGCTAACACACATCCATCTTTTTAATCTTCGACCTTTATCAGTTCTGCTTTGACAATATGATATTTGCTCAATACAATTTTCCTTCCGTCGGGATCTTCCACGGCAACCAGATGTGCTGCGATACCAGAGAGGTTCCATTCCAGCGAACCTTCAATTCGAATGTTTTCAAGCAGTTCACCGTTTGATAACGTAATATGGTAGAAATGAACCCTTTTATCATCCTTCTTATTCAAAATGCAGGCCCCCTCCTCTTGTAATCCCAATGATCAGCGTGTTATGTATTTCTTCGTTTACAGAAAATATCCTTTATCATGATCCTTTGCAATTATGGATCCCTAGGATTTTGCAAGCTCATCTACTGGTTTATTTAACGCATTCAGGAGTGGCATCAGTTATTTAGGAGCCTAAGCACGTTTGATTTTCCTTGGTACTAAATCCGCTACATAGTCAAAGTAAAAGTTCCGTCTCCCTCTTTTAAATAGGATGAATATAGTATGGATCAATATTACGGCCCACATCATGATGAGAAATGCAAATATAAATATAGTGATCCATGCGTGATAGGGATTAAGAGTTATATCTAACTCAACATCAGAAAATATATTTAGGACCCATGATAGTGCCAAAGGTAAATATAGCGCAAAGGACCTTTTCAGCATGGACTGCCACGGGGGGGCTTCTCCATCAACGTGAATTAGTTTAAAACGCAGTATATTGGTTCCAATTGTTTTTCCCTCCCAAATACATGGAACTACAAAGAACAGAATAAAAAAGCAAGTTGTTGTATAAACAAATTGTGCGAATCCACTTGTTGTAAAAAGTCCAACGGTAAGGTTCCAACTAATCTTTATCAATAGATAGTCTATAAATACAGCAAGCAATTGCAACAAAGGAGGTACGAGTGGATTTTCTTGCATTTTTTCTCCCTTGGCAATAAGGCTCTTTCGAGATGGAAATAGAGCAAGCAGGACAGGAGCAATGACGAATCCAAACAAAGCACCCGTACTATTTAATATAAGATCATCCACATCAAAGATACGATATGGGCAATTATAGATCCCATAAATACCTGTTAATTGTGTTGTCTCATAAAAAAGTGATAACGCAAACCCAAAACCAAGTGCTCTCTTCCAAAATCGTTTTTGTTGGAAAAAATACCTTAGATAAACGCCAAGTGGCAGCAACAATAGGAAATTGAATACCGCCTGCAAAAATGCACTTTGCGTCAGTAATCTAACATAGGTGGATGGCTGTGACCAAACAACGGAACCACTATTAATCATATCCCTAACGAAATTAAACGGGACAAGCGTATAATGCACCGTATCAGGTGATTGAAGAGCACAAGTATTACGAGTTGCTGGGAGAGGCAGCAGAACTAAAAATAAAGCCGTTAACATATAAAAAGCAAAGGAATAAGCCACTATTGAAGCCCAAAGACTCAAATAACCATATTTTCTATAACTATAAACTAACCAAGGGATAATAAGAAAAAAGCTAAATGCACTAAATAAAATAAATGCGATTTTTATTGGAATTAAATATACAGACATATTGGTACCTCTTTATTAAGAAGATTTACTTCTTCAGCAATATAGATGTTTTCCAATTGATTCTTTTCATATACCCCTGTAATAAATTCCAACGAAAACTTGTTCATTTTACATATTAGATCACAATTCACGGATACCCTTCCAAAATACAGACCAGATCATATTTAATCTACGTTCATATTCTTGATAAGGAGAGCTCATCATATGGAATAGCATACCGTCTAATATGGTTGTAAAAGAAGTAACGATTGTCTCCTCGTCGATAAGCTCATTCTCTTTGTTGTTTCTTAAGATAGAGAAAACAAGATCTCGAATCCCTTCTTCTACCTTCTTATTCTGGGCTGTGATAAGTTCTTTAAAATTATCCGGAGGGTAAATCCCATACCTTTTGAGGAAGGAACCCTTATCGTTCATATAATAGTATTTATTCAATTCAACTAAAACATGATATAATTTTTTTTCTAACGGATAATTTTCTATAACATAAAATTGTTGTTCGATAAACTCTAAATAATCTTCAATAACAAAATTTACAATTTGTTCAAATAGATCTTGCTTACTTTCAAAATAAGCATAAATCGAAGGGGTTTTAATGTTTACATTTTCAGCTATATCTTTAAGTGCTGTTTCTTCGTAACCATTCGAGGAAAACAGCTTTAAACCTTGTTCCAGTATCGTTCTTTTCGTTTTTTCACCCTTTTTCAAAACGTTTTTCACCTCATTTGGTTAGCATACATCAGGATATCTCAGGATATCAATTTCAAGCCTACTATGCAAAAAATAATTCCTGCAACTAAAATAAGTTTCTTCGCATTCTTCGGTTCTTTAAATAAAAACATCCCAAGTAAAACACTTCCTGACGCGCCTATCCCAGTCCATATACCATAACCGATACTAATAGGTATTTCGATTAATGAGACGGAAAGAAAGAAAAAACTTAGACACAGACATAAGATAAAAAAGATGGTTGGCTTTAATTTTGTAAATCCTTCCGTTAGCTTCAGATTAATAATACCTCCAACTTCAAACAATCCAGCTAATATTAAGGATAACCAATACATATTACACATTCCCCCCCGAACTTTTCTCTTCCTTTGGTTCATCCGAAATTAACTTTAGTCCAATAATACAGCTAATTAATAGAATGACTAACACAATCTTGGTTGGACTTACGGGGTCCCCTAAAATCGTCATGCCCACTAAAGCCGTACCAAAAGCACCCAGACCAGTGAATACTGCATAAGCCGTCGAAACGGGAAGTACTTTTAATGTTTTAGCGAAAAACCACCAACTAAGGGCTAATAGTATAACTGTCGGAATAACAATTTCTATTCTAGTAAACCCTTCTGAATAGCCTAGACCAAGTGCCCAACCTACTTCAAGAATTCCACCAATAATTAAGTACAGCCATGCCATGATAACCTCTCCTTTTCAAAAAGTTTAATCTAACTAATGATCGTTAGATTTTTTCTTTAAAAAATTTTGTCGCTTTGTCGTTAAATATTACGACCATTGAACAGCCATTCCAAATAATCTAACTAACGTACATTAGATTTTATGAAAGTTAAGCTGATTTTGCAAGAGTAAAAATTAATTCTCAATCCAAAAAGCAAATCCTACATACCTTAAGCATGATTCGTTCTGTGCTAGGCTCCCTTTCTACAAGCAAAGAAAAAGACCGGCAGCTACACTGCCGAGTCTTCAGTCATCATCTTCCCTGCTCTGGGCCAGAGACTCTATTATTATTCTTCGCCGAAAAATTTCGCGATCGGGTTAGCGATCTTTTTATCTGTTGCGACCTGGCCTGTTTTGTTCAAAACGTAATACTGATAAAAGTCGGTGCTAAAGTTGAGTGCTTTCAGCATTTGCTCCGCAAACGGCTCGACCGCGTTGTCGCTCAGGGCGTCACCGTTCCAGAAAAAATGCAGCAGCAGTCGATTTTGATTATAGGGATGTTTGACCACATAAGCGCCTGAAGAAGCTGTTTGGTTCATCCGGCTTTTCCAGTCGAAGCCGATGGCCTTCGATTTCTGCATAATGCCGGGTTTAAGCGCCTGGATGAGTCCGTTTATTTTGGCACTGCCGATGGCGATGATATTGCTGGTTCCGAGCTCCTTTTCCAGCTTTTTCTTGAGTGTTTGCCGATCGGAAATGACCTCGTATGGAATTCCCATGATCCCAAGCGTCCCTTCAAGCTGTGTCAAGATCGTCTGCTGCTGCTTTTTCGCTTTGCTGCCAGCCTGATCACTCATCACGATCGTCAGCGGTTCGCCCTGCAGTGCCTTATCCATGATGCGGCTCATCGTTTCCGCCGGAAGATTCGGAATTTGGGACAGGGAAGAACGGTAAGAGGTTTTAAACTGTTCACGCCAATAAGCGGCTTCTTCCGCCTCAGACAACCGGTATTCGGGCTTTAGAGCAAACTGCGGATCATGCAGCGCTTTGTCCATTTCCTTTCGCGCTTCTTCTCCTAGCGTATCCTGGATGGTGTGCAGCAACCCGCTGATCGTCGCGTTTTTGTGCGCGTACCGTTTGAAATATTCCTTCATGAACGCATCGAATTTGTCCTCGCCCACCATGCGGTACAGCTGGTAAATGGCCTGACGTCCTTTTTTATAAAAGACCGGGTTGGCCTCGCCCCCCGCTTCCGTATTGTTTGAGGCGATCGGCTTGTCTAAATAAGACCAATCATCGATTTGGATCGATTTGAACCCGTTCAGCTCATCGCCTTGTTTTTCGGCAAAATACACCATCGAAAAATCGGCAAACCCTTCGTCCAAAAACGACTCCTTCTCCGAATCGTTGCCAATCAAGGCATGGAACCATTGATGGGCAATCTCGTGCACGAATGTGGTATCATGCGCCGGATCGCTATTCGGCCGGATTTGCCCCATTTGGATGACCCGGGCAAACTCGACAGCCACACCCTCTACGTACGACTCCGCGATCCGGAACTCAGGGTAAGGATATTTCCCGTACTTTTCACTGAAAAATTGAATAGCCTTAAAAGCCGTGTCGATATATTCATCAACGAGTTTTTTCTTGTCTGGCATATTGTCGAAATAATAATATTCAATGGTCAGGCCGTCACGCGTTACGCTCTCAACCTTATAATTCGGACTGGCAAAAAAGACATGCTCCCGGGTGTTATCGGCAACGGCGGTAACGACTTTCCGGCCGGGCTCTTTTGGGTCCGCCTGCGTAGTGATCGTCCCTGGCATCAGAACTTGATAGTCTTCCGGCACGTTAATACGAACTTCGAAATCCGATGAATCGTAATAGTCGGTTTCAAAGGTCTTGCTGTACGGCTTGTTGTCCCACTCATGCTTGTTCTCGTCGTAGACCGACATGACCGGGAACCAATGTGCGCCATTGATGATGTCTTTATAGTAGGACAGGCGCTGCATGCCGAAAGGAATTTTCACCTCAAAGCCGATTTCAACCGTCACCGCTTCCCCAGGCTTTAGCTCCTGCTTCAATTCAACGGTCAAAGCCTGATTGCTGTTTGAAAAAACCAAAGATTGTCCATCAGCTGCCGCGCTGCGAATGTAGATACCGCCAAGAAAATCTTCCGGCTTCTTCTGTGGATTTTCCTTTTGGATCTCTTCGTTGTTTTGCTCAAACATCGAAGTTTGGGTCGCTTTGGATCGGTTGGCGTCAGCAAACGTATGGAAGACGATCTTTCGCAGCGTATCTTTGGATGTGTTCCGGTAGGTAACAGTCTCGCTCCCTTGGATACGCATATTTTTTTCGTCGAGCCTAGCATCAATTCCGTACGCGACTCGGGCTTGGTCATGCGTCTGCGCAGCCACTACGGAATCCGCGGACGCCGCTGCCGGCGCGGCCAGAACATGACCGGCGCTTGCCAGCGGGCAAGCTGCAAGCGTAAATGCGAGCGAAAAAGCCAATGTTTTTTGGGATACAGTGTTAAAAGCAGTTTTTTTCATCGTTTTCTCTCCCTTGATCCAAAAATAAAATTGATGTTTATTTGTGAAGCTCTCAGGTAGTGCAGGTACCTAATTCACGACAGTCTCCAGCTTCCGGCCTGCCTCCTTGGGCAGTTCCGCGGACTGCACCTCCTGGTAGGAGCTGACTTTATCCCCCTTCACATAAATCCGCAGGTATGCTTCATTGCGCAGTTCTTTGAATGCAGTAAAGGTCAGGCTTTTTTCCTTCCCGTTAGAATCAAAACCCTTCATGCTGTATTCGTAATGAACAACCTTCTCTCCATTGTCCAACTTCTCTTCCATTCGCTTTCCGTCTTGGGTAATCTGCACATAATATTGCTGTGCACCAAGGCGGTTCAAATTCATGTTTTGGAAGAATACGACGATTCCAACCAGACCGACCAAAACAACGGCTAACGCGATAATCCCCTTTTTCATTCCCGTTCACTCCTAAGTTGAATTTCTTGAATGCAATTTCAATCTTAAAGGCCGAATCTTACACCGTGTTAATCCCAACCTTACAGCAACCTTAAAAAACCTCAGGGCGCTAACTATAGCGTTTATCCAGTCACTGAGGGAGCTGGAGAGTCAGGTGTACATCCTCTGGGAAAACGCGAGGTCTCGCGTACTAACCCTGATATGGATGCTGGCAGCGCTAGATTCAAAGCAGGAAAGCATTATAAGATCGCACGCTTGCGCCAATTGCTGCCGGTTACGTTCGTTATCTTTGACATCCTTCAGTTCAAAGGAAGGGACCTTCTTCGGCTACCGCTGATGGAGCGAAGAGCAAGCCTAAGTGGCCTCAGCTTGCCGAGTCTAGCATACGGAGTCTTGCCCTACATTGAGGGGGTTGGGATGATTTATTTGACCAGATCATACGTTTCGAACAACTCGATTGCTACATATGGGGAGGAATCGAAGAGATACAAAGGCGGGATAGCTGCTTCAGGTGGTGTTTGCGAAGATTTCACAACGCTTAGCGACTCTAGCTCTGCAGGTGTAAGTTGACGGTCATAGGCCTCTAATTCTCAGTACCATGGACGGGTACAAACAAGAGTCTTCAGATGATTGGCCGTAAGCCCGTCTTATGCCTCGTAAGAGGACCATTTGTATCGGAGGTATAACCTTTCCTTTGAAAGTGACAATAGGCTTTTGAAAGGCAATTCAAGCCCTAAGAATGGCTCGCCAACTCGGGTTTTACTCACTCTTGGTAAAACCCCTGATTTTCTTGCTAAACAAAAAAGGAGCTCAGACTAATCTGAGCTCCTTTGTAATTGCTTAAGAAGTTGCATACTTCTTTTATCAGTTACAATGTTAATCCTTCAGTTACATAATTAATTTAACGCATTCACGTGTCGACAATCCTCTTACTACCCTTACTCCACCGTTACGCTTTTCGCCAAATTCCGCGGCTTGTCGACGTCGTTGCCTCTGGCAAGCGATGCGTAGTAGGACAGCAGCTGCAGCGGCACCACCGACAGAGCTGGTGTTAGCAGCGGCAGCGTCTTCGGAATCGCAAACGCCTGGTCAACCGACTTCAGCAGACCTGCGACATTTTCTTCATGGGTAATCGCCATGATGTCCGCGCCGCGTGCGTTCACTTCCTTGATGTTGCTGACCGTTTTCTCCAGAACGGCTTCCTGGGTTGCCAGGGCAATAACCGGAATGCCTTCCTCGATCAGCGCCAGCGTACCGTGCTTCAGTTCACCCGCTGCGTACGCTTCGGAGTGAATATAAGAGATTTCTTTCAATTTCAGCGAACCTTCTTGCGCTACCGCGTAGTCCAGTCCGCGACCGATAAAGAATAAGTGCTCATGCTTGGAAATATGCTCTGCATAGGCTTTAATGGCATCCGGCTTGGCCAGCATGCTTTCCACCTGCTCCGGCAGAGCCTGCATAGCCGCTACGATCTGAGCTACCGCTTCCGGCGTCTGCGTGCCGCGAACCTCGGCGAGGTACAGCGCCAGCAGATAGAACGCGATCAGCTGCGACGTATATGCCTTAGTGGACGCTACGGCAATTTCCGGGCCGGCCAGCGTCACGATGACGTC
>Ga0164243_10012174_pt1 | contig 12214 bp, 11 predicted proteins | sample OricompcompostOP_FD_108781 | JGI IMG/M metagenome (GOLD analysis project Ga0164243, IMG submission 108781) | Organic Plus compost microbial communities from Emeryville, California, USA - Original compost - Organic plus compost (OP) | ecosystem: Engineered > Solid waste > Mixed feedstock >...
CACCAATCTCCCCCAGGGCTGCAGCTTCAATCCGCGTTGCGTCTATAGCCAGCCGCGATGCAGCAAGGCGGTTCCCAATTTCGAGGTCGTGAACGACCATCACCGGGTTCGCTGCGTGCGTTGGCAGGAACTCGACCTGCGGAGTGAAGGGCTCATATCAGCATGAGTGAGATCTCTCCCCAAGCCCTCCTGCAAATCCGCAACCTGACGAAACTTTATCCGGTCAAGACCGGCCATTTCTCGCGCAACAGCGAAACCGTCAAGGCGGTGCAGGACTTTTCTCTCGATATCGGCAAGGGAGAGGTGATCGGCCTCGTCGGCGAGTCCGGTTCCGGCAAGACCACCCTGGGGCGGTCGCTCCTGCGGCTGATCGAGCCAACTTCCGGCGAAGTCCGCTTCGAAGGCGTCGATATAACCAAGCTTGGATCACGCCAGATGCGCGACTATCGTCGACGCATGCAGATCATCTTTCAGGATCCTTTCGGCAGCCTCAATCCGCGGTTCACAGCCGAGCGGATCATCGGGGAGGCGATCGATACACACAGGCTGGCCAGGAACCCCGCCGAGCGGCGCGCCATGGTGGTCGATCTTCTGGAGAAAACCGGCCTCGATGCCACGCATCTCACGCGCTATCCGCACGAGTTTTCGGGAGGCCAGCGCCAACGGATCGGCATCGCCCGGGCGCTGGCGGTGGGGCCGCAATTCATCGTGGCCGACGAGCCGGTCTCCGCGCTCGACGTTTCGGTGCAGGCGCAGGTGCTCAACCTCCTGCAGGATTTGAAGCGGGATCTCGACCTCACCATGCTCATGGTCGCTCATGATCTCGGCGTGGTGGAATTTATCTCGGATCGCGTGGTGGTGATGTATCTCGGCCGCATCATGGAGGTGGCGCCGGCCCGTAAACTCTATACCAGCCCCGCCCACCCCTACACACAAGCTCTGCTTTCGGCAGTGCCGGTGCCGGACCCGAAGCTTCGAAAGAAGCGGAAACTCCTCAAAGGCGAAATCCCAAGCCCGATCCATCCCCCCTCCGGCTGTGTGTTTCGCACGCGGTGCCCGCTGGCTGTAGACGACTGCGCTCGGATTGTGCCCCCGCTGGAGGCCGCGGCGCCTGACCATTTCAAAGCCTGTATTCGAACTTGAGGAACTCGTCAGAATGATCCGTCAGGAAGCAACCAACACGATTGCGTCGAGCCTTCTCGAAGAGGTCGCGCGGCGAGCGGAAGACTATACGGCCTTCAGTGATCGAATCTGGACGATGCCCGAAACCTGCTACGCGGAAACCCGCTCTGCCGCCGAGCATCTCGCAATGCTTGAACGCGAGGGCTTCTCGGTCACCCGTAAAATGGCGGACATTCCCACAGCACTCATGGGAGAAGCCGGAAGCGGCGGGCCGGTGATCGCCTTCCTTGGCGAATACGACGCCTTGGCTGGACTTAGCCAGAAAGCCGGCGCACTTTCACATGAGCCCTTGATGGAGGGGGGCAATGGGCATGGCTGCGGTCACAATCTTCTAGGCGCGGGTGCGCTCCTAGCCGCTTCCGCGCTCAAAGCCTGGCTTGTCCGGGAAAAGCTGCCCGGTCGGGTGCGCTATTATGGTTGCCCTGCCGAAGAAGGCGGCGCGGCCAAAGCCTTCATGGTTCGGGCAGGCGCATTCGATGACGTCGATATCGCCATCACCTGGCATCCGAACGACCACATGGAGGTGGTCCGCAAATACTCTCTGGCCAATTGCCGTGTCGACTTCACGTTCCACGGCACACCAAGTCACGCCGGCGTTGCGCCGCATCTCGGGCGAAGCGCGCTCGACGCGGTGGAGCTCATGAGCGTCGGCTGCAATTATTTGCGGGAGCACGTCCCCGCCAATACCCGCCTGCACTATGCGTATCTCGATACGGGCGGCATTTCGCCCAACGTGGTGCAGTCCCGCGCAAAGGTCCGCTACTCCATTCGCTCCGAGGATGCCGCAGGGGCTGCGGCGCTTCTGGCCCGAGTTGAGAAGATCGCGCGCGGCGCCGCCATGATGACCGAAACCGATGTCGAGATCCGCGTGATCAGCGCAGTCTCGAACAAGCTTCCCAATCCGCCGCTCGAGGCAGCAATGCAGGATGTGATGGAACAGTTGGGGCCGCCCGATTTCGACGCGGAGGACCACGCATTCGCGCAGGCCATCCGCGAAACATTCTCGCCCGACGACATTGCTGCAAGCTGGCGGTCCGTCGCCGAACCCATGCGGGACGCCGTTCTCTCCGATTTCGTTGTGCCGGCCCATCTGCGGCGTGATCCCACGGGAGGTTCGACCGATGTCGCCGATGTGAGCTGGATTGTGCCCACGGTGGAGGCGCATGTGGCGACAGCGACAATCGGCACCAAGCTCCACAGCTGGCAGATGGTGTCGCAGGGTCAGAGCCCGATGGCGCATAAGGGCATGATCCGCGCCGCAGAGATCATGGCAGGCACCGCTTATCGAGCTATCGTCGATCCCGATCTCATCGCGCGTGCCAAAGCGGCCTTGAAAGAAGCTGTAGGGCCGGACGGATATCGTTCGCTGCTCCCGGCCGAAGCGGCACCGCCCATTGCCGACATGGCGATAGGTACCGGCAGGGTGGAGAAAGAAAGACGCCCTTGATATCAAGGCGCCGAATGGAGAACCAGGTGTTCGGACCGGATTTGGTCAGAACGCCTTGTCGGGCATTTCATTTGGGTGGATGCACAGGTAGAAGAGGAAGCTTACGCAACGTTGCTGCTGGTCCTGAGCAGCTACACATTGCCAATTCCCCGCCTGACAAGCGTCGCCCAGAGGCTTGTAGCCTCCTCCAACTGGTCGCGCATTGCCCGCCAAATCGCCACCATCTGTTCCAAGGAGCGGCGAACAAGTGGTCCGATCTCATCCACCGGTCGATTTTCTAGAGCATTTTGTAGGCAAGTTGAGCCACTTGCCGTCGCACAAATGCGGCTAGAAAGAGATAGAGCGGATGCGCGAGCGCATGCCGTCCCAGGCATGCGCCGGATGATAATAGACGATCCATTGCGCTGAATGAGATGATGGAGCCGGAGCCGCATCCTGTTCGGACGCCGCTTCCTCGCAGGTGACATTGCGGGTTATAATCACAGTCGGCGCAAAACAGCGAGACGGGGTGGAAGGCCTCGATTGAGCCGTTATCGCGGGTACGATAGAGAGAACGACCTAAGAAACGTCTGGTGCGGTCGAGAAGACTCGCAAAAGTCCCGAAAAGGCCGGATTTCCGGGCCTAATGTGTCCCACGCTGCGGAATCTACAGGCATAAAAAAACAACTCATTACAAGGGTGGTGTCCCACGCGGTCGGTGGCAAAATATCCACTGAAATCGTGGTCTGTGGATAACGAGGTCGATCGATGCCCCTACGCCTGAAATGGTCCCGCACCTGGCCTGACAAGCCCGAGGATTTCGTATGTCACGCTGACGGCGTTGATGGGGAGGTGGGCCGCATCTACAGCGACACGCAACCAGGCACGCTCAAGAAGCGATGGCGATGGTCAACGCATGGCTATATCCCCGACCGCAAAATCTGGATGAGCCAGGGCGGCTATGCGGAGACGAAGGACGAAGCGGCTCAAGCGGTGGAGGCTGCGTACTTCCGCGTGGTGGAATCCTGAACGCAAAAAAACGCCCCGCCAGCCGAAGCCAGCGGGGCGCCTGTGCGAATGAGTATGGAGAGGGCTAGGAGCTACGGCGGTCGCCGCCCTTCCCTCTGGTTCTCCGCAAGTGCCTGCACTGTCGCCGTCAAGGCCGATACCGAATTGGACAGCCCGACCAACGCATCCTGCATGCGATCCATCCGGGAAAGCATCTCGGACTGGAAGCGAGCTCCGGCGGCTGCGTCCTGCACCTGCTTCGTCTCGACTGCTATGAGGCGATCGCTCACATCGGTTGCCTTCTGCGAAGCTGACGATGCTGCGTTCTGCGCGATCGCCACATCCGCCTTGATGCCGTTGATCTTCTCTTCCTGCCAGTTCGTGTAGACCCAAAACAGCGTAGCAATCGTTGGCAATGCCAGCACCATTGAAAGCCTCGCGATTGCGAGGACGATCGTGCTGTTGGCTATCTTCTCAGGGTTCATCTTGGCTTCATCCGTCAATTCCCCAGCCCCTGTTCAATGCAAGTTTGTTGTGGTGGTTTCGTCAGCGCCAACATCCGCGGCTGGTCCCGAACGTGTTGTGTCCCGCCACCTGCTCGGCAAATGGCCGGTCGTTCTGAATGATGAAGGTGCGGGTCTCGGCCGAGGGCGTCAGCTTTCGCCAGCCGTCGCACTCACTCACAGGTGCCAGCGTCTGACATCCGGCCACCCAGAGCGGCGCACAGAGCAACATCATCCATGTTACGGATCGTCTCATCGGTGGCGTTCCTTTCGCGGAGAAGATCGATCGAGCGTTCAAGCGCGGCCCTGCGCTCGGAATTGACGCCGGCCCGGTAGGCTGCGGTATGCGACCAGGCCAGCGCAGCAATCAGGGCGACCGCGAGGCCGATGCGAATCCATGTGCCGAGGGCGAGACCGAGCATCACGTCCTCCAGCCCCAGCGCTTGGCCAGCCAGTAGCCACCCTCGGCGAGAGCCGCGGCGATGATGCCGAGCGCCCATTGCAGGATGGCGGCCAGGTCCGGATCGTCGGCCAGCATGTGACCCATGTCGGCGGTGAGAAAGCCGCCAAGGACGAGCGCCCCGGCCAAATACCGGAGCATGATGCGAGAGAGAGGCCCCAGCATCAGAACAACCCTCTGAAAAATGCGGTGATATGATCCCACGCGGCATAGGCAGCAGCCGCGATCGCCGCGAACAACGCCGCTATGGCCCCTCCCCGGCTCACTGGCGCAGGTTTCGGCTCGGCTGGTAACTGAGGGGCGGGAGAAGGAAACGGCGCTGTGTGGCCCTGCCCTGCCGATTTTACGACCTGCAGAACCATCTCGACCTCTTCAGGGTCGACCAGCGCCTTGTTTAGACCATCGCCGGCATAATAGCTCTGGCCGCGCTGCACCTTGCGCTTCTGGCCCTGCGTGGCCGCCAGCACCGGGAACGATGCCCATTCCATGGCCAGGCGCTTGCCGAACTCCTCCCGGCTGATCGCGCCGGCCATGAAGCTTTCGTAGCCGCGGCGCTTCAGGAGATGATAGCCGAGTCTGTCCTGCAGGTCGGGATCGAAGACCTGATCGCCGCGGAGATGCAGTTCCTTCGACAGATCGATCAGCGTGGCGCGCATGAACTGATAGCCACCGGCCGCGCTCGATCCATGGTTCTTCGACCATGCGCGCTGCGCGTCCACAATCTCGCCGATCGTCATGCTGGTGAGCGGCTTCGCGAGCTTGTGCTGCTTGTTCGCGTAAATGACATCGTACGACGCGCGATCCTTCCGCCCCACCTCAGTCTTGCGAATGAAGTCGAGCAGGATCGCCGCGCCGGCCGGAACCGTGCGGTCCATGATGTATCCTTTCGGAGGTGGGCTAGGTCAGGTGAGCAGTTGCTACTGCAGGCCGCCTTCGCTAAGTTCCCCCCGCCGATTGGAGGGGGACTCATGCTCACAGCCGAGGTTTACTGCTTGTCTGAAGTTGATCTCGCGCCCGAGTGCGCCGAGGTTCGTGAGCGGATGCGATCGAAGTTCGATCCATCGACCGTGGACACGCGAATTCCGATAGATGACTGGGCGCGGTGGAGTTTGGTCCTACAATGGGTTAAAGGCGCCACGTCGATTCTCGACATCGGCACAGCACATGGCACTTTCATCAATTCGCTTGCTTTAGCCCGAGCCGCAGAGCGCATTGTCGGCGTAGATATTCGCGACTACAGCCTTTATTCCGAGCTTTATCCTGGATTTGAGAGGTTGATCGTAGACGCGGAGGAACTGCCCTTTGCCGATAATGAGTTTGATACCGTCACATGCATGGAAGTCATCGAACATCTCCCAGACGGAAAGATGGAGAAAGTGATCGCAAACCTTCGTCGCGTCGCAGCGCGCCGGTTGCTGATTTCCGTCCCATTTTGCGAAGGACTCCCGCTTTACAAGGGGCACGCGCAACAGTTCACTTCACAACGAATAAACAGCCTTTTCCCGAGAGCATCCTTCTCCCTCTTCGTCAAACAAAAGAAGGGAGGCGTTCCCTGGTTGATCATAGACGAGTTACAGGAACCGGTTTGATAGAAACGCTGAGGGGTGCGTTGAATCATGTTGCAGGAATATCTCGCAGAAACGTCGCGCATTAGCGAACTATCGCGGTACATAGAGCGAGCCTACGCCGAAACCACGAACGAGATATATTCGCAGCTTTTCACCGAGGCCGTGCCTATGAAAAGCCGTGAGGCGAAGATTCTCCACACGCTTCGAAAGCACCCCCTCAAATTCGTCGCAAACTGGGCCGCTAGACGAACTCCAATTTTAAAGGATCGTGTACAGTCGATACTGCCTCCGCCTTCCAAAAAGCCGAAGCATACCAGCGGCATAGTGTCTGAGTTTGCGCCGTTGCCCCTTTCACTCTCGCGCAGACCATATTCCTATACCCCTGAACCGAAGAAGGTGATTTACCTCCTTCATAACGCCCGACCGTTTGACAATGGTGGGTATGCTGTTCGCGCCCACGGTATCATCAAGGGGCTGATGAGCCACGGGTATGAAGTCATTCCGATGCTCCGGGCGGGTTATCCATTTGACACCCATCCCCATGTTGACGACTGCCCTGAGTCAATCGAAGTCGACGGGGTTCGCTACAGGTTTTTCCCGAAGGAAACCGCTGACCGCCGGTCAATGAGCCGCAGGCTTTATGCGAAAGCCTATGCAAATGCTTTGATGCGCGTCGTGGAGGAAGAACGTCCCGCCGTGGTGCACGCTGCGTCATTCTTCCACAATGCCCATGCAGCCCTTTGCGTCCGCGAAAAGCTTGGAACCCCGGCGATTTATGAGATCAGGGGCCTTCATGCGTTGGTAGATCTTTCGAAGCCAGCGAAACATGCTCCCTGGCCGCCGCTATTCCCAACGACCAGAAAGTTTTGGGAATTCAGGGAGGAGGTGGAGCTTTCCAAGAGTGTAGATCACCTGTTGTGCATCACCTCGGGAATCGCTGAGTTGATGACGACGCTTGGTGCGCGCAGCGAGAAGGTCTCCCTCCTTCCTAATGGAGTAATGGATGATGTCGTAACGACATCTCTAAAGCATGATCGATCACAGCCATTCACGCTCGGATACATTGGCAGTATCCAACGATATGAGGGCCTCCCCCTGCTCGTGAGGGCAATCGAGCATCTTTCGGACAAAGGAATTCCCGTTCGGCTCCTTGTCGTCGGTGGTGGACCTTATGAAAGGATCTTCCGAGCGGTAGTCGAAGCATCAAGCTGCCGCGATCTAATAGAGTTCCACGGCCGCGTGCCACACAGTGAAGTCGAGGCATTTTACCGCCGCTGCAGCGTAATGGTGTATCCTCGCCTGCCACTGCCTGTGTGCGAGATGGTCTCACCACTGAAACCATTCGAACCCATGGCGCGGGGCATCCCGGTAATCGCCTCGAATGTTGGGGCGATGGCCGAAATCGTGCGAGATGGGGTAAATGGCTTCACCTTCGAGGCGGGCAATCTCGATGATCTCGTGAGGTCAATTGAGCAATTCACGCACGCGCCTAAAGCCCAGATCAACTCTATAGCGAAGGAAGCTAAGCGCTTTGTCCTGGAAGAGCGGCGGTGGGGTGTCCTTACAAAAGACACCGCCGATATCTATGACGCTCTTTATCGATCTCACCAAACAGCAGACCCGAAAGAAGACCCTCTGGGCGATGGTTGAGTGGCGGCCTTAGCCAAAAGTGTGAGTGAAAGCTGCCCTGATTTCCGTGATCCGCTGCTCCGACCCGTGCACCCAGCCGGGATAGAACTTCGCATATGCGCTGGTTGCATAGTCGACCACGGCACCGCCATCTGTAGGAGCGTTGAGGATTTCGAACTCGGAAATCTCTGAGGTGACGGCACGCCCCGTGGCCGGATCGATCTGGCGTACGATGGTTGTCGGTCCCAAGAGCGCCGGATCTTCAAGCGATACGTTGCCGTGATAAACCGGGATAGTGGTGGCCTGATAGCTGGTCTGTGTCGCGTTCATGCCGACATAGGCGGTTTCAACGACGACGTCGCCGATGCCGGTGAGGAACATCTGCACCTGGCTGTCGCCAACGATGGTTTCGCTCTTGAGGGCTAAGGTCTCTGTCGAAGGCCACGTTACGTTTGTGGCTTGGAATATGGTGAATGACTTGCCGACGCGAATGGTGCCGCTCGCCATAGAGAAAACCTGACCATCGATCGCAAAACGTGTCGAGGTTGATGTTTCACCGCCATGATATGATCCCGCCCATAACTGATCTGTCTTGCCAAAAAAGGCATAGTCGCTTGCACCGCGCGACCCGACATAGAGGGGCGAAAAGGCGTAGCAGGCGAGGTGATCGACCACGTCGCGGACGTGATAGAAATCCTCCTGCAGCATGAAGATATTTGCGCCGAAGACATAGAGATTGGAAGCGTCTCCAGGATGCTCCAGAGATAGCATATGCGAGACGCCAGGCGGGCACGGTACATCGACAATGAGGAGGTTGCCGGGGACTACCGTAAGGTCCACCGTCTTGGCTACGACGCCATTAATCTTGATCTGCTGCGCGGCCGAAGATGTCCCTGACGTATAGAACCCGACGCGCACGAAACCGCGAGCGTCAGCCGCCACCGGGAAGGATATCGTATTTCCGACCACCTGTGACCGGCGAGCCGTAAGGTTCAATGCAGCATCTACGGTCTGGGCAGACGGTGTTATAACGGAGGTCGCCGGGGTGAAATCGCTCCACGCGCCGGTTTCCGTACCGGTCTTCCTGCGGACGAAACATCCTCCTCGCTCGATCATGCGGACGATGCCGGTGCGCCACAGATCCCAACTGCCGTTAACGGAATTGTCGGGCACGGAGGGTGCGACGACATTTCCCTTGTTGAACTCGATAAGAGTTCCGCCGCGCGGGCCAGGAGTGGCGACGAAGAACCGATCTGCGCTTGTGCCAAAGATGATCTTCATCCCCCCAGATCGAATGACCGGCGGCGAGCGGAACGGCTTGTCCTGTCGGCGATCGAGGATGACAACGTTCTGAAGCGCAGCGACATTGCGCGTCTCAAAGCCATTGGGGTTGACGATCGTGCGCTCGCCGACGAAATCGATGTCTCGGAAATTCACGTGCGCGCCCAGAAGAAGCGTACCGCTCTTGCTTTTAACGGCGGTATGCCCCAGCGCATCGGCGGCGGTGAAAGCGTTGTTCACCGCAGCGGCGTCATTTGTCACGCCGTTGTAGGTTGCCCCAAACATGGCCGGGTCAAGGATCGGCTCGGCGATCTCCCACCATGCGCCATCGGCGGACTGGATTTTGCCGGGATGCGACGGCTCGGAAACCACGCGCTTGTAGAGCGCGGCACCCCCATCGCCCTCGGCCGAGTAGCCGGCAACCCGGATGATGTCCTGGGAAGCGGGAACATTGGCGGCCTCGACAATCGCGACGGTCCCATAGTTGAACAGACGGTCATCGGCGGCAACTTCATTGGCTGCCTGTTCCGCGGCGGCTGCAGCGGCTTCAGCTGCAGCCACGATGGCCGACGACACTTCATCCGTCAGAAGACGATAGTGATCACCATTATCAAGGAACAGATATATGCCGCCTGCAGAAAGCCCCCCGGCAACAAGATTGTTCCCGGTATTGGTGCGCAGCGGCTTGCCGTTGATCGTGACTGGACCTGTGTTCTCTTGAAGGACCAAGATGGAGAACAGCGCCAGGCCCGGCCCTGTCGGCACAGGCAAGTTCGGCGTGGCCGTGATGGCATTAGCAGTGCCGCCGGTCACGGTATAGCGGATGAGCAGATTGGGAAGATCCAGATCGCCGGCGGCAGCTATAAGCGCGATGAGGAGCCGCTCGATCTCAGTGCCCCAGCGCTGCGCGTCCGCGTTCTCTACACTGCGAGGTTCGCCACCGGCATCGGTAGGCGCAAAAACGTTGTATGCCGTCTCGGTAAAGCCGGTCATCAGGTTCTCCGGAATGCGGGTATGTTGAAGGGTTAGTCGTCTATCGGCGGCACGTCGAAGCTGCCGGTGCGATAGGTTCCGCGGGTGCCGTCGCTGGTGTATGAGGCAACGCGCCACTGCACCTCGGCCGGTGTGATGCCGCCCGGCCGGCTGTAGCTCTGCTGAACCTGCTTCGTCTCGCCGGGGCGATAGTCGTCGAACGTGGCGAGCGTTACCCAGCCTGAAAGTCCGGTGTTGTGCTCCAGCGTCAACTTGACGGCTCGCAGTTCGGGGGCGCTGATCGTCCAGCTCGCATCGACGCTCGATATGCCTACCGCCGTGCCGAAGTCCACGTTAGGCTGGCCGGTCGGGGTGTTGTTCACGTTGAGGGGGTCCACCACCAGCGGATCGGAGAAGTAACCGACCTCGTCATTATCGGCATAGCGGACGCGGAATTCAGTGCGGGCGCCGCGGGTGTCGGCGGCAACATAGGCATATTGGTTGCCGCTCGCCTCATATTCGGTCATGCCCGCCCACTGCGTCGGCTGGCCGCCCGAGAAGTAGCGGTATTGCGCCTCGGGAATGTCGCCGCCGCTGACCTCGGTAAAGCGCATGCGGGTTTCCCATGCACCGCCCGAGAGTTGCACCACGGCCGCCTCGCTCGGCATGGCCGGCGTCGGAATGTCCGTTTCGTATTGCAGGTCCGGAGCCAGTTCCGGCGGCGGCGCTTCCATGGTCGCCGGGTTCCAGGGCTGATCGATCAACTCCTGCGGCCAGACGATATAGGGGATATCAACCTGCCCCTGCTCGTCATCGATGCGCGGAGGAGCAAAGCGGGCAAGCATCGTCTCCTCGGCATCCTCATCCACCACATTGGCATAGGATACGCCCCAGGCGGCGAGCCCGGCCATGTTGGTGCGGATCGATCCGGCATCCGCCCTCGCCTGCAGGAAGAGCCTACGGGCGATCCTCTGGGCTTGTGCGTGGCTCGGGCAGAACGGCAGTTCCACATCGAAATACTTCTCGCCGTAGCGGTCGATCTCGTCCTGCACGCGGGCCCATGCGATGCCGGTCATGTTGATCTCGCCCATGTCGTAACCGCGCTCGGGCGAGTAGTATTTGATGCGGCAGACGTTCGGCCTCTCGACGGCTTCCGGCCCGGACTTCCAGTTCAGTTCGGTGATGTGCTTCGAGGTGAAGGTGATTTCCGGCTCCGGCACGTCATCGATCAGGCGGATGCGGATCAGTCCGCTTTCGCTCATCACGATCTCGGCGCCGATGCTGTCGAGCACCTGCTGCATGATCTCGCCGCGCTGACTTTCCGAAGGCCAGATGCCCCAGCAGCGGGCGCGGGGTTCGGTGCCGTCTTTCGTGGCGACGAGAGCATCTGCCTTGTCGGCCTCGTCTGCGATGAAGTCCCAATCGAAGTCGGCCGATGTCAGGTCGGGATACCGCCGCATGATGTGGACGGCACAGAGGATGCCGTTATCGGTCCATTCCCATGTGTCCTCATCGTCGGGGTCCTGGCCTGCATCGCGCGGGTCATAGACCCGCCCGACCCGCGCCATGGCCATGATGTCGGGAGCGCCGCCTTGGTAGAGCTTCTGGAAAAGCTGCTGGCTGCTTTCGCTGTCGATCGACGGGACGCGATATCGGGCCAATGTCTGGAAGATGCCACGGCAGCGATGCGCGCTCGTCCACAGCGCCGGGAAGTCGGTTATAAGCTCCGGCCAGGCGGTTTCCGTTCCGTCTCCCACCTTGGACTTGATCGTCAGGTAGGGGCCGCTGCTTCGTACCCACGGCGGCGAGGAGACCGATCCGTCAGGATCAACCGTCACCGGGCGCCCGCCAACGAAATACTCCTCCACCGCATCGATGGGGCCACGCAAATGCCAGATAAGGCGTGAGATATACTGCCCCTTCGTATTCCCGATCTGCTTGCCACGGGCGTTGATGTCGGCCAGCTCGTGCACCCATGCCAAGCAGTAACCGCCCCATTGCTGGCGAAGCGCGCGATCCTGCGGCAGCTTTGCCTCGGTCTCGGCCGCGCGAATGAACATCTCTGCGATATCGCCTGCATTCATGAAGTCAGCATCCTGTCATCAAGGAGGTCGGGCTGGAAGGACCGGGGGCCATAGGCCCGCCAGATACGTTCATAGATCAGGCCGGCGAGCGCCGCGCGCAG
>Ga0164243_10012176_pt1 | contig 12211 bp, 9 predicted proteins | sample OricompcompostOP_FD_108781 | JGI IMG/M metagenome (GOLD analysis project Ga0164243, IMG submission 108781) | Organic Plus compost microbial communities from Emeryville, California, USA - Original compost - Organic plus compost (OP) | ecosystem: Engineered > Solid waste > Mixed feedstock >...
CTTCGGCGCGTCGGGCGAGTTCGTCGGTCCCGTTCGCGCGGGCGACCCCGTCGCGCGCGTCGGCGGGCGTCAGCGCGCCCGGGGGGCGGTCGAGGACGCGGCCGAGGTAGGCGATCAGTCCTTCGGTGATGATTCGCCCGCGCTCCGCCTCGGTCGCGGCGCGGCCGATCCGGTCGACCGTCTCGCGACAGAGCCGCCGGACGTCCCCGGCCCGTCGCCTTTGCCGGGAAGCCGCGGCGAGCACGACCGCCGCGCCCAGCACGACCACCGCGGCGAGCACGGCGGCCGCGCCGTCGCGGGTCATGCGCGGACGGCCCGAGGTTTCCCGCTGGGGCGTTCCGTAGTCGAGCGACGAGGGGTCGAACCGGGGGACGTCGGTCACGCGGACCGGCACGCCCGGCGTGGCCTTGGTGAGATAACGCGAGGTCGTCGGGTCGAACATGGCGACGCGGACCGGGGGGAGCGTCACGTCCCCCGCGCGGGTCGGGCGGAGCCGGTAAACGAACGTGTGCGACGGCGGCTCGACGGTCACGACGTCCGGCCGCCGCTCGACCCGGAAGCCGGCCGGGAGGCGTTCGAGCCGAGAGACGTCGGGCGGCGACGCGACCCCGCGCGCGGCCGGGCCGGTGACCGTGACCTCGTAATCCAGCGTCTGGCCCGACCGGACCGACGTCGGCGTGGCCTTGGCTTCGACCTCGAACCGCCCGACCCCCCCCAGGAACTCCGCGGGCCGGCCGGCTTCGGGCGTCTTCCGCACGGTCAGACGGACCGGCTCGCTCGTCCCCTTTTGGCCGTCCACGCGGGCCGTGAACGGGGGGACCGTTAACGCCCCCGGCCGGCGCGGGACCAGATGATAGCGGGCGCGGTACATGGAGCGTTCGAAGACGGCGTCGCCGATCCCCCCCACGCTCAGCGGCTTCATGTCGGTCCCGGCGTAACGGAGCGTCGCCCCGGGTATGTCCGGGGCGGTGAACCGCGGCGCCTCGCGGCCGGCGGCCACCCCCACGAAGAGGTCGACCGTCTGGCCGACGTAGCAGTTCGTCGACCGGACCTGCGCGAGGACCGTGAGCTTTTCGGGCGGCTCTTGGGCCCCCGCACGGCCGCACGCGGCGAGGGCGAGCGCGAGCCAGGCCGCGGCGGCCCGCGGGCGGAAGGACGGCGTTGTTAAAGACGCCTTGTCGGCGGGTCGTTCTGGGTCGCTCACACAACAGCCCTGGCGGCCGATCGGTCCCTTGAAGTTCACCAGTCCTTACCGTTCGAGGCGTCGGGTTCGGTCGTCTCGACGATCCGCCGGTCGCGCGCCTCGCGGACGTTTTCCAGGGCCCGTGCGAGCCGGCCCTCGGGCGACCCCGGGGCCGGCGGCGCGGGCCCTTCGCCCCCCGCCCCGCCCGCGCCCCGGCGGCCCGACGGGGATTCGGTCGGCGGGCCTTCGCCTTCGCCGCCCGGCTCCGAGCCCTGGTTCTCGGAGCCCTTGCCGTCGTCCCCCCGGTCGCCGGGTTGTTCCTTGGGGGAATCGCCCCCGCCGTCGTCCGGGGCCGGGGTCCGGCGGACCTGCTCCTCGGCGAAGAGGCGGTTGGCGGCGGCGTCCTGGCGGACGCGGTCGGCCTCGGCGCCGGCGGCGGTCGAGGCGAGGCAGTCGTCGTAGTGGCCGATCGCGGCCGCGGGGTCGCCGAGGGCGAGGGCGGTGTTGCCGAGCGCGAAGTCGATCTTGGTCCGCAGGGGCGAGTCGGCCCGCGCGTGGGTACGGGCGTCGAGGTAGGCGGCCAGGGCCTCCGCGTACCGGCCGAGCTGGAACAGGGCGGCCCCCGCGTCGAAGCGCGGGACCGGGCTCGCCGGGGCGAGGCGCTCGGCGCGGCGGAAGGCGTCGAGCGCCTCGGCGTAGCGGCCTGAGGCATAGGCCGCCCGTCCCTCCGCGACGACCGCCGCCGGGTCGTCTCGCGGCGCCGCCCCGGGGGTCGCCAGCAGCACCACGGCGAACCAGAAAACCCACGCGCCGGCCGGCGCCGGGCGGAGTCGCGCCGGCCGGCAGGCGAGCAGGCCGAGACCGAGCGCGGCGAGGAGGAACGGGGCGAACCGTTCCCCCGGCTCGGGGGCCTCGGGCGCCCCGACGCGGTCGCGGGCGGCCGGCTCGATCCGGGTCCGGTAGAGGCGGCCCAGGTCGATCGTCGCGAGCCCGAGCGGCACGAACGCCCCCCCCGTGGCGCGGGCGATCGCGGACAGCGCTTCGTCCGACCGCCTGGAGAGCACCTCAACCCCCTGGTAGCGCAGCGGCTCGGACGGCCCGTCGGCGCGGCCGGGGACGGGGTGGCCCTGCCGGTCGTCGCCGACCGCGACGGCGTGGGCCACCACCCCGCGGTCGCGGAGCCGGTCGGCCGCGGCCCGCCAGCGGCCCGCGTGGTCCTCGCCGTCGGAGACGATCACGACCGACCGGCCGCCGGCGCGGTCCTGGTCGTCGAAGGCGTCGAGCGCCGCGTCGAGCCCGGCGCCGAGGTCGGTCCCGCCGGGTCGGACGCCGCCGGGGCGGAGCGTGTGGAGGGTTTGCACCGCCGCGCCGAGGTTGGCGGTGAGCGGGCAGCGGAGTACCCCGCGCCCGGCGAAGGCGACGACCGCGACCCGGTCGCCCCCCGACCCCGCGAACGCCGAAACGAGGCTTTCCGCCGACTCGACGGCCACCCCCAGGCGGTCGGGGACGGCGTCGAGCGCCCCCATGCTGCGGCTCACGTCGACGGCGATCACGACGTCGCGCCCCGGGGGCAGGGGCGGGGCCGCCGACCGCCCCCACCGCGGCCCGGCCAGGGCCACGGCCAGGGCGCCGAGGCTCGCGAGCCAGAGGCGCGACCGCTCGCGCGACGGCCGACCCCCTTGCCCGAGCGCGGCCCAGTCGCGCAGCCGCCGCGCCCCGCCGGCCGCCGCGACCAGCGTCAGGAGCGGGAGGACCGCGAGGAGCCAGAGCCGTTCGGGGTGGGCCAACGTCATCGTTCGGGGTCGCGATCGTCGGGGTTCAGGGGAGCCGTCGGAGCGGGCCGGCCGCGAGGAGGCGGTCGACCAAAAGGAGCCCGAGCGCCGCGGCGGCCCACGGGGCGTACCGTTCACGATAACGGGTCCGCACCTCGCCGCGAACCGCGCTCTTTTCCAGGGCGTCGATCTCGGCGAAGACCCGCGCGAGCGCGTCCGCGTCGGCGGCGACGAACGCGCGGCCCCCCCCGGTCCGGGCGACCCGGGCCAACAGGTCGAGGTCCGGCCCTTCGACCGGGGTCGTCACGGCGAGCTTCGTGACCGGGTCGACCAGACGCTCCGTCTCCCCCGCCTTCCCGACCGCGATCGTGTGCACCGTGACGCCCATCCCCCGGGCGATTTCGGCCGCCGCGACCGGGTCGGTCGGGTGGGGGACGGCCGGGCTGTTCCGGCCGTCGGTGATCAGGACGAGGACTTTCTTCAGAGTCGGCACGTCCCTCAGCGCGTCGAGGGCCCAGACCGCGGCGTCGCCGAGGTTGGTGCCGTCGTCGCCGGGTCGGGCGGGCCGGACGGCGCGGACGGAGTCGAGCAGGAACGCGTGGTCGAGCGTCGGCGGGCAGGCGAGGTCCGGGTAGTTGGCGAAGACGACCAGCCCGATCAGGTCGTCGGGCCGGCCGGACACGAACCGGGCGAGGGTGCGCAGGGCGGCGTCGAGGCGGCTGAGCGCCGGACCGCCCGGTTCGGACGGGAAGTCGGGCGTGTTCATGCTCGAACTCTGGTCGAGCGCCACAACGATCGCCACCCCTTGCCCGGCGACCCGCGTCCGCCCGCCGACCGTCTGCGGCCGGGCCAGGGCGACCACGACGCAGGCGACCGCCAGGCCCCTCAGCACGGCCGGCAGCGCCGCCTTGAGCCTTGCCCGACGCCGGCCGACCGGGCCGAAGCCGTCGAGCGAGGGCCAGGCGACCCTCGGCCGCGACCGCGCCAGCAGCCAGGGGAGCGGCACGAGGACCAGGAGGGTCAGCCAGAGCGGGTCGGCCAGGCGCATGGGGCCGTTACCTCGCGGTCAAGGCCCGGCGGGCCGCCAGGGCGCGGGCGAGGGCGGTCTCGGGGTCGGGGTCGAGGACGGTCAGGTGGCCCATCTTCCGGCCGGGCTTGGGGGTCTGCTTGCCGTAGAGGTGGAGCTTGACCCCCGGGTCGTTCCCGAGCGCGGCCTTCCAGTCGGGCTCGCCGCGGGCCCAGACGTCGCCGAGCAGGTTGACCATCGCCGCCGGGGAGACCAGGCCGGTCGAACCCAGCGGCAGGCCGCAGAGGGCCCGCACCTGCTGCTCGTACTGGCTCGTCACGGCCGCCTCGATCGTCAGGTGGCCGGAGTTGTGCGGCCTCGGGGCCAGTTCATTGACGAGCAACGCCCCCTCCGCCGTCAGGAAGAATTCGACCGTCAGCACGCCGACCGTCCCGAGCGCCTGGGCGACGTTGAGGGCGAGCGTCTGCGCCTCCTGCGAGACCGCCGGGCCGACGGGGGCGGGCATCACGGTCGAGTCGAGGATGTGGCGCTCGTGCCGGTTCAGGCCGACGGGGTAGGTCACCGCGGAGCCGTCGGCCCCGCGCGCGGCGACGACCGAGACCTCGGAGGCGAACGTGACCCAGCCCTCCGCCACGCACGCCACCCGCCCCAGCGCCGACCACGCCTCCTCGGCGTTCCGCGCGTCGTCGACCCGGACCTGCCCTTTGCCGTCGTAGCCCGAGGCGGCCGTCTTCAGGATGAACGGGGTCCCCAGGGCCTGGGCGGCGGCCGTCAGTTCGTCCCGCGTGCGGACCGGCCGCCAGGGGGCGAGGGGGAACCCGTGGCGGGCGAGGAACCCCTTCTCGCGGAGCCGGTTCTGGCTGACCCAGACCGTCCGCCAGCCGGGCCGGACCGGCCGCCGTCGGGCCGCCCAGCGGAGGGCCGGGGCCGAAACGTTCTCGAACTCGACCGTGACCGCGTCGGCCTGCTCGACGAAGGCCCGGATGCCCGGCAGGTGGTCGGGCGGGGCGACGACCGTCGCGTGCGCCGCCTGCGCGCCGGGGGCGTCGTCGGTCGGGCTGAGCACCACCGTCCGGTAGCCCATCCGCTGCGCGGCCTGGACGAACATCCGGCCGAGCTGGCCCCCGCCGATCACGCCGAGCGTGGCCGGGGGGGGCAACACCGGGCCGGCGACGTTTCCCTTTTCGGCGCTCACCACGGTGTCTCCCCGACCGCCTCGGTCTGGTCGCGGCGGAAGGCGGCGAGCGCCTCGCGGACGGCCGGATACTTCCGCGCCAGGATCGCCGCGGCGAGCAACCCCGCGTTGGCCGCCCCCGCGGCGCCGATGGCCAGCGTGCCGACCGGCACCCCCTTCGGCATCTGCACGATCGAGAGGAGCGAATCGACCCCGCGCAACGTTTTGCTCTCGACCGGGACGCCGAGCACGGGGAGGGCCGTCATCGCCGCGACCATCCCCGGCAGGTGCGCCGCCCCGCCGGCCCCCGCGATGATCACCTCCAGGCCGCGCCCCTCGGCCCCCCGGGCGTACTCGAAGAGGCGGTCGGGGGTCCGGTGCGCGGAGACCACCTTGGCCTCGTGGGGGACCCCCAGCGCGCCGAGCACCTCGGCGGCGTGCTTCATGGTCTCCCAGTCGGATCGGCTCCCCATGACGACGCCGACGAGCGGGGCGGTCTGGGGTTCATCGGGGGCTTCGGTCGGCATGAAACGGGTGGTCCGGGTTCAAGGAAAAAGGGAAGGGATGCCGTCGGGTCAGACGTCCACGGCGTCCCCGACGCGGACGTCGCCGTCGCCGAGGACCTGGGCGCGGAGCCCGCCGCGGTGGGCGAGGGCGTTCTTGACCCCGGGCCGGGTGAGCTTTTCCAGGTGCCCGCACGGCTCGCAGAGCCGGACGCCCCGCAGGAGGGCGCCGCCGACGCGGAACTCGCGGCCGACGAGGTGGTTTAGCGCCACGCCCCGGGTCACGACGTTCCGCCGGCTCTCCGACGCCTCGAAGGGGATCTCGTCGTCGCGCCGGACCGCCTCGACGGCCTCGGCCTCGATCAGCGTGACCTCGCGGTCCGGCCCGCGCTTCCGCGGCCGGCCCCCGTCGCCCTGCCAGTAGCGGTCGCCTTCCAGGCCCCGCCCGGAAACGGCCCGGACCGACTCCACGGACCGCATCGGCCCCTCCCTTTCGGGGCCGATGAAGATCGCCTCGACCTTGCCTCTGCTCATGCGTCCGGTTTCTCCCGGGGGGCCGTCCGGCCGAACGGCCGGGTGCCTTCATCATAACCCGTCCCCCGCGGCGCTGGCCAGCGGACCGGCGGGGACGGGGGGGGCGCGTGCCGCCGGCCGGCTTTTTCGGTCGCGGGCCCGGGGAAGTCTGGGGAGGTTTTTGACAATTGGTGCGCGGAGTGCAGGATTAAGCGGCCCATATCAGACGAGTGCTCGACGGCGAAAGCCCCGGTCCGCGCGGCCCGAAACGGCCGGGCGGGCGCGGCGGCCGTGCCGCGGGGGAGGCGTTGTGGCGACTCTGGCGGTGGACGCGGCGTGTCCGTCCGTGGCGGAAACGTCCTGGTCCGAATCGGCCCGCGCCTGGATGTTCCGGTCCCTGTTCACGAACCTCTGCGGGGTCACCTTCGACGACTGGGTGCGGGCCCTGCGGGCCAACCGCTTCGCCGTCGCGCCGAAGTACTGGCACCGCGCCGCGATCCTGACCGCCGGCAGCCTGCTCAACTCCTGGTATCGGCGCCGCGAGGAGCGGACTTTCGGCGACCGGATCGACCGCGTCGACGTGCGCCCCCCCGTCTTCATCCTCGGCCACTGGCGCAGCGGCACGACCCTCCTCCACAACCTCCTGGCGCTCGACGACCGGTTCGCCTACCCGAACCTCTACGAGGTCTTCTTCCCCCACACCTTCCTCTGCACCGAGGACGACCGGACGGGCCTCGTCGCCCCCTTGATCCCGAAGACCCGCGCGTTCGACAACGTCGCGCAAGGTCTCGACATGCCGAACGAGGACGAGTTCGCCACGGCCGCCGCCTCGCTCTGTTCGCCCTACATGTGGTGGGCCTTCCCGCGCAACGCGGCCGTGTACGAGCGCTACCTCACCTTCCGCGACGCCCCCCGCGCGGAGGTCGAGCGCTGGAAGGCGGCCTTCCTCCGCTTCCTCAAGAAGCTGACGCTCCGGTACGACCGGCCCCTTCTGCTGAAGTCGCCGCCCCACACCGCCCGGGTCAAGCTCCTCAGCGCGATGTTCCCGGGGGCGAAGTTCGTCCACGTCCACCGCGACCCGTACACCGTCTTCCGCTCCACTCGCCACCTGAACGACGTCCTGACCGAGTCGCTCCGGTTCCAGTCGCCCCCCGCCGCGGACCCGGACGAGGCGGTGATCCGGCGCTACCGGCTGATGCACGACGCCTACTTCGACGACCGCGCGTCGGTCCCCGAAGGGCACCTTTACGAACTCGCCTTCGAAGACCTGGAGCGCGACCCGCTGGGCCAGGTCCGGGGCGTTTACGAGGCGCTCGGCCTGCCGGGATTCGAAGACGTCCGGCCCCGGCTGAAGCACACCGTCGACGGCCTCTCGTCGTACCGGAAGAACGTCTACCCCGGCCTCGACCCCGATTTAAAGCGCCGGGTCCGGTCGGAGTGGCGGCGGTCGTTCGAGGAATGGGGGTATCCGGCCGACTGACCGGGCTTCGGTACGGGCGTTGCTCCCCTCGCCCCGGGTACGCGGCCCGGCCGATGGCGCCGGCCGCGCTCCTTACGCGAGGCGCTCATGCCGGCCGAAGACACGCTCCCCGACTACGCGCCGATGCTCTCGGCCTACCACCGCGCGCACGCCCCCGAACTCCGCGCGATGGTCGCCAGCCTGCCGGTCCGCGAGGGGGACCGCGTCCTGGAACTCGCGGCCGGCGACGGGGTCTACGCGCACTGGCTGGCCGAGCGCGTGGGGCCGTCGGGGAGCGTGACCGCGCTCGACGTCTCCCCGGCGTTCCTCGAACTGGCCCGCGGGAAGGGCGACGACCGACGTCTGAACTTCGTCGAGGCCGCCGCCGAGGCGATGCCGTTCGACGACGACACGTTCGACCTCGTCTGGTGCGCCCAGAGCCTCTACAGCCTCGACGACCCGGTCGAGTCCGTCCGCCGGATGGCCCGCGTGGTGCGGCCGGGGGGGGTGGTCGCGGTCCTGGAGAACGACTCGCTCCACCACGTCCTTTTGCCCTGGCCGGTCGAGATCGAGTTGGCCGTCCGCGCCGCCGAACTCGTCGGGTTCGCCGAGGAGTCCGACCGGCCTCGCAAGTACTACGTCGGCCGGCAGCTCTGCGAGGTCTTCCGCCAGGCGGGCTTGACCTCTTGCCGGAGGCGGACCTGGGCCACGGACCGCCAGGCCCCGCTTTCCCCCGATGAGGCCGGCTTCCTCGCCAAATACCTGGACGACCTCCGCGGCCGCGTACGGACTCGCCTCGACCCGAAACTCGCGGCCCAGGCCGAAGCGATTCTCGACCCGCGTTCCGACTCGTATTTGCTCAACCGGCCGGATCTCACGGTCACCTGCCTCGACCACGTCGTCTGTGGGACGAAACCCCTGACTTGAGGCGGGTCAGCCCCGCTCCGGCGGCAACAGCGCGCGGACGGTGTCGAGGGAATCGGCCTCGGCGGCGGGCTTGTCGTCGCGCCACCGGAGGATGCGGGGGAACCGGACGGCGACGCCCGACTTGTGGCGGGTCGAGCGGTTCAACCCTTCGAACGCCAGTTCGAAGACGAGTTCGGGCTTCACCGTCCGGACCGGGCCGAACTTCTCGACCATGTGGCGGCGGACGAAGGCGTCGACCTTGCGGATCTCCGCGTCGGTCAGGCCCGAATACGCCTTGGCGATCGGGACGAGGCGGTCGCCGTCCCAGACGCCGAAGGTGTAGTCGGTGTAAAGGCTCGCCCGCTTGCCGCTCCCGCGCTGGGCGGCGATCAAGACGGCGTCGACGGTCAGCGGGTTGACCTTCCATTTCCACCAGTCGCCCCGGCGCCGGCCGACCCCGTACGCCGAACCTCGCCGCTTGAGCATCAACCCTTCGGCCCGCCGCGCCCGGCTGTCGACCCGCGCATTCGCAAGGTCGGCCCACGACGAGGCCTCGACCGTCGGCGACAATAAGAGCCGCGACGGGTAGGGCGACGCCGCGACCACGTCGGCGAGGAGCGCCCGCCGCTCCTCGAGCGGCCGCCGGCGCGCGTCTTCGCCCGCGTGCTCCAGCAGGTCGTAGGCCATAAGGACCACCGGAACGTCGGCGAGGATCGACCGGGAGACGGTTTTGCGGCCGATCCGCCTTTGGAGCTGGGCGAAGGGGAGGGGGGTGTCGTCCCGCCAGGGGAGGATCTCGCCGTCGATGACCGTTCCCCCCGGGAGGGCGTCGCCGACGGCGGCGAGCTCGGGGTAGCGCTCGGTGACCAACTCCTCGCCCCGGGACCACAGGAACGTCTGGCCCCCCCGCCGGATCAGCTGCGACCGGATGCCGTCCCACTTCCACTCCGCCTGCCATTCGGCCACGTCGCCGAGCGATTCGGGCTCCCCTTCCAGGGCGTAGGCCAGGAAGAACGGGTACGGCTTGCTCAGGTCGTCGCCGGCCGATCCCTCGGCGTGGAGCGACTCGAAGAACGCGGCCGAGGGCTCCCAGTCTCCCATCAGCCGGTGGGCGACGAGTGTCGCTTCGAGCCCCTTAACTTTTGCCAGCGCCCGGGTCACGAGTTGTTGCGAGACCCCGACCCGGAACCCGCCGCTGATCAGCTTGTTCCAGACGAAGCGCTGCGGACGGTCGAGTTCCGCCCAGGCGGCGACGACCGCTTCGTGCTGCCCCTCCTCCCCCGCCTTACGGAGCGAGAGGAGCCGCTCCACCCAGACGTGCAGCGGCCGGTCGCCCGTCCGGGACGGGGGCGGCAGGAGGAGGGCGATCGTCTCGGCCACGTCGCCGACGGCGTCGTACGACTCCTGAAAGAGCCAGTCGGGGATGCCGGCCTCGGCCGCCGCCCAGGCGCGGAGCTTGCCCGAGGGGACGACCTGCTTCGGCTTCCGGCCGATCAGGAAGTAGACGGCCCAGGCGGCGTCCTCGGGCGGGGCCGCGGCGAAGTAGCGGGTGAGCGCCGCGACCTTGTCGTTCGTCTTGGTCGTCTCGTCGAGCGCCGCGTACAGTTCGGCGAACCGTTTCATCTCGATTCCCCGCCCGCCGTGTCCGGCCCGAACAACCCGCCGGCTCCCGCTTCCGTCTCGGTCGCGCCGGCCGACGCCTCCACGGGGGCGTCGTCGCGTTCGCCCTCGTAGCGGGTCGCGATGACGGCGGCGTCGACGCCGCGGTCGCGCAGGTAGCGGGCGACGACCGCCGTGTAGCCGTGCGTGAGCAAGACCCGTTCCGCCCCGGTCGCCTCGATCGCGGCGAGCAGGCCGGGCCAGTCCGCGTGGTCCGACAGGACGAACCCCCGGTCTAGCGACCGCCTCCGCCTCGCCCCCCGGATCGTCATCCACCCCGACGCGAACCCGGTCGACGACGCGCCGAACCGCCGCATCCAGGGGCTCCCCTGCGCCGACGGAGGCGCGACGATGAGGGCGCGTGACCAGTCGGCCCCGGCCCCCTCCGCCACGGGCGACGTGGCCGGCAGGTCGACCCCGCCGGCCCGGTACGCCCGGTTCAGCGGCTCGACCGCCCCGTGCGTGTAGATCGGCCCGACCTCCGCCCCCACCCCCGCGATCAGCCGCTGGGCTTTGCCCAACGCGTACGCGAACAAGACGCTCGCCCGCCCCGCGTCCTGGTTGGCCCTCCACCAATCGCGGACCGCCGCGAAGACCTCCTCCTGTCGGGGCCAGCGGTAGATCGGCAGGCCGAACGTCGATTCCGAGATGAACACGTGCCCGCGCACCGGCTCGAACGCCGCGCAGGTCGGGTCGGGTTCGACCTTGTAATCGCCCGAGACGACCCAGACCTCGCCCGCGCGTTCGACCCGCACCTGCGCCGAACCGAGGATGTGGCCCGCCGGGTGGAGCGAGAGGCGTACCCCGTTCACGTCGACCGGTTCGCCGTAACCGACCGCGTCGATCGACGCCTCCGCCCCCATCCGCGTGCGGAGCACCGCTTCCCCGTCCCGGGTCGTCAGGTAGCGCCCGCAGCCCCGGCTCGCGTGGTCGGCGTGGGCGTGGGTGATCACCGCACGGTCGACCGGGCGCCAGGGGTCGATGAAGAAGCCCCCGGCGGGGCAGTACAAACCGTCGTCCGTCGGGAGTAAGAGGTCGCCGGTGCTCGCCATCTTGTATGGTATTCCCCAGGAGTCCGGATCGGCACGCCCTCCCCGAACCGCCGGACGCCGCCCCGGCCAAGGGGGATCATGCAATGATGACGCCGACGGTCATTTTCCCCGCGCTTTACCTGGGTAGTCGGGAGCTTTACCACTCCCTCCTGAGCATGCCCGGCTACGTCCTCCCCGTCGTCGAACCCGGTTTCGTCGAACGTACCGGATACGCCGGGGGGTGCCTCGTCGACGACTTCACCGACGTCCCCCGCCTGCTCGCCGCGCTCGGCGACTGGTCTCGGTCGACCGGCCGGACGTTCGGCGGGGTGCTCGCGGTCGACGACGAGGACCAGTTCGAAACCTCCCGCGCGATCGCCCGGCATTTCGGCCTGAGGCTCTACGACGACGCGACCCTGTCCGCCGCGTCGAACAAGCTCCTGATGACACGTCGGTTCGTCCGCCACGGCGTCCCCACCGGAAATTTCCTCCTGTGGGACGGCCTGGACCTTCGGGCCGGGGAAGGCGTCGGCTTTCCGAACGTCCTCAAGACGGTCACCGGCAGCGGCAGCGAATACGTTTTTCTGAACCGCGACACCGGCGAACTCGCCGACAACGCCCGCTACCTCCTCGACACCCTCCGCGACGTCCGGGACGACCCCCGCTACCGCGAAATCTCCGCGTCCCTTGCCGGCCGGACGCGCCGGTTCGACCCGCGGCGCGAATTCCTGCTCGAAGAGTACCTGGAGGGCGAGGAATACAGTTGTGACTTCGCGGTCCACGACGGCCGGGTCCGGCTCCTCCGGGTCGTCAAGAAGCTCCGGGGCGCGTTCCTCGGGAGCTTCGGCGGCTTTTACCTGATGAACGAACGGTCCGCGGCGTCGGAAGGGCTCGACCTGGAGGAATTGACGTCGGTCTGCGGCCGGGTCGCCCGCGCGCTGGGGGTCGAAAGCGGCGTTCAGATGGTCGACCTGGTGAAATGCC
>Ga0164243_10012177_pt1 | contig 12211 bp, 9 predicted proteins | sample OricompcompostOP_FD_108781 | JGI IMG/M metagenome (GOLD analysis project Ga0164243, IMG submission 108781) | Organic Plus compost microbial communities from Emeryville, California, USA - Original compost - Organic plus compost (OP) | ecosystem: Engineered > Solid waste > Mixed feedstock >...
AAAGGGGCTTTGTCGGCCGACGCCGACAAAGCCCCTTTTTCGTGTTTCGGCTGCGACCGATACGGTGTCGCCATGACTGGCCGCACACAGCTGATGTGGGACGAAGGCGTCACCGGCTACGACTTCGGTCCCGGCCATCCGATGGACCCGGTGCGGCTCACGCTGACGAAGCGTCTGATCGAGACGCTCGGCGTCGAGCGCAGCCCCGAGCTGAGTGTGGTCGCGGCGCGGCCGGCGGGTGAGTCCACCCTCCGGCTGGTGCACCGGCGCGAATACATCGATGCCGTACGGCGGGCGTCGTCCGATCCCGCCTCCGCCGAGCAGCGTTTCGGGCTGGGAACGGCCGACGATCCGGCGTTCGCCGGCATGCACGAGGTGTCGGCGCTGATCGCGGGGCAGTCCGTGGGCGGGGCCGAGGCGGTGTGGCGGGGGAAGGCCCTGCACGCGGTGAACTTCGCCGGCGGCCTGCACCATGCGATGCCACAGGCCGCGTCCGGCTTCTGCGTCTACAACGATGCCGCGCTGGCGATTGCCCGGCTGCTGGAGCTGGGCGCCGAGCGGGTGGCGTACGTCGACCTCGACGTGCACCACGGTGACGGCGTCCAGGCGGCGTTCTGGGACGACCCCCGAGTGCTGACCGTCTCCGTGCACGAGCACCCGGGCACTCTCTTTCCCGGTACCGGGTGGCCGGAGGAGTGCGGTGGTCCCGGCGCCGAAGGAAGCGCGGTGAACGTGGCGTTGCCGCCCGGGACGGCGGACAGCGGATGGCTGCGGGCCGTGCACGCGGTGGTGCCGCAGTTGCTGGAGGCGTTCGGGCCCCAGGTGCTTGTCTCGCAGCACGGCGCCGACACCCACATCGAGGACCCGTTGGCGCACCTGGCGGTGAGTGTCGACGCCCAGCGGGTGGCCGCCGAGGCCGTGCACGGGTGGGCCCACACATGGGCGGAGGGGCGGTGGCTGGCGTTGGGGGGCGGTGGTTACGCCGTCGTCGACGTGGTGCCGCGGGCGTGGACGCATCTGGTGGCGATCGCGGCGGGTGTCCCGGTGCCGCGGGAGACGGAAGTGCCGGCCGAGTGGCGGCAGGAGGTGTACGCCCGTACCCAGGGCGGGGGTGCTCCGCAGCGGATGACGGACGGTCTGGAGCCGCGCTGGAGCGACTGGGAGGCTTCGGGGTACGACCCGGCCGACCGGCTGGACCAGGCGATCCGAGCGACGCGCAACGCGGTTTTTCCGGCACACGGCCTGCTGCCGTAGGGCGGTGCCGTACCGTACCGCGTGGCGGTTGTCCGAAGTCGTCCGAAGCTGAGTGAGTGGCGTCGATTCGCTTGGCCGACGGGGTCGGTTGAGGTCCGTCGGTTGCGGGGTATCGCCTGTTCCGGAGCGTTTCGGGGGCGCCGCGCGTGCCGGTCCTGGTCACCCGGTGGGTTCGTGGGCTCCTGCGCCCCGTGGCGGCCCCCTGGCGGACTCCTGGGCCCCTACGTCACATGCGCCCCATCCATGTCGGCGGGTGGACGTCTCGGCCTAGCACCGGTGCAGGGGAGACGTATCGACATAGCGATGCGATTCGGGGTACGTCAGTGCGGCCTCTCCTACGTACGGGGAGTCTCGGCGCTCCGGGGAATGAGCGCGTGGGCGAGGCACCGTGCGCGGGGCGCGTGCTCGTGCGCCCCGCTCGCTCGTCGTCCGGTGGTGGGGCGGGCCGGGAAGGGCCGCAGAAGGGTGCCGACGCCTGGGTGCCGGACGTCAGTTGGCGCATGTGCGCTGGTCACGACGGGGCGCGGAAGCGGGGCGGGTCTGCCGGGCGGTGTGGTGCCGACAGGGTCGGGGACGGGGGCGCGGAGTGGAACGCGGGGCCCGCGACGGGTGTTGGCGATCACGGTGCGCAGTCCGATTACTACCGCGCGCTTACTGGCTATGTACTCAATCGGGCGTGTCTGTCACGGTAGGCGGACGAACGGTACTCCTCTTCATCACTTGCATCACGCGCCCCTGAATCGGGGTAGAGCGCACATGCGAGCAGGAGGCACCGGAGGGGAAGCCGGTGCCCGACATGTGCGGAAGGTTCAGGTGTGACATGGCTGCTGACGAACGGCCGTTGAATGAGGTCGTGTTCCTGACCGTGGCGGAGGTCGCCGCGGTGATGCGAGTCTCCAAGATGACCGTGTACCGCCTGGTGCACAGCGGTCATCTGCCGGCGATCCGGGTGGGCAGGTCCTTCCGGGTCCCGGAGAAGGCCGTCCACGAGTACTTGGAGGAGTCGTACGTGGGGGTGGAGAGCGCGTAGGCCGGCGCCCCCGGACGCCTCGCCGCCGCCGGACCGCGGTCCTCGGCCCCCCTCGATTCACGTCCACCTACCGGTGCCCGGTAGGGTGGCCCCATGTAGGTCGTGTGGGCTCGGACGCCCCGCACCGAGTATCGAAGTGAGTTCGCCCCCGCCGCGTGCGGGGATGATCCGTGAGCGAGGGTAGTCGTGGGCTCTGTCATCAAGAAGCGGCGTAAGCGGATGGCGAAGAAGAAGCACCGCAAGCTGCTGAAGCGGACGCGTGTGCAGCGTCGCAACAAGAAGTGAGCGAGCACACCGCACGCCACTGACCGCCGCCTTCTCCCCGGCTGGGGAGAAGGCGGCGGTTCTGCTATGGGGACGCGTTGCCGGCTCGCGCCGCATCCGGGGTCAGGGAGGGACGAAGTGGGCAAGGTGGTGCTCGTCACCGGGGTGGCCAGACCGCTCGGTGGCCGTTTCGTACGCCGTCTCCTGCGTGAGCCGGGGGTGAGCGGTGTGGTCGGTGTGGACACCCGCCCTCCCGCTCACCGGCTGGACGGGGCCCGGTTCGTGCAGACGGACATCCGGCAGCCGGCCATCGGCAAGGTGCTGGCCGAGCACGCGGTGGACACGGTGGTCCACATGGATCTGCACGGCACCCCGCTGACGCCCGGCGGCGGTGGGCGCGGTGCGGTGAAGGAGACCAACGTCATCGGCACCATGCAGCTGCTGGGTGCCTGCCAGAAGGCGCCGTCCGTCAGCCGGCTGGTGATCAAGTCGACGACGAGCGTGTACGGTTCCGCGCCGCGTGACCCGGCCGTCTTCGACGAGACGACGCCCGTACGGTCCCTGCCCGGTGGCGGCTTCGCCAAGGACGCGGTGGAGATCGAGGGCTACGTACGGGGCTTCGCGCGGCGGCGGCCCGATGTGGCCGTCACCGTGCTGCGTTTCGCGCACATCCTCGGGCCGGCCGCCGAGTCGCCGCTGGCGGAGTACTTCTCACTGCCCGTGCTGCCGACCGTGCTGGGCTACGACCCGCGGTTGCAGTTCGTGCACGACGACGACGTGATCGAGGTGCTCCGGCTGGCCGCGGGGGAGCCGAGGGCCGGCACGCTGACGGCGGGGACGTTCAACATCGCCGGGGACGGCGTGCTGCTGCTCTCCCAGTGCGCGCGGCGGCTGGGCCGGCCGACGGTGCCCATGCTGATGCCGGCCATCCGCTGGGGCAGCGGGGTGCTGCGTTCGGTGGGTGTCACGGACTTCTCCGCCGAGCAGCTGCGGCTGCTGACCCACGGGCGGGTCGTGCGGACCGAGCACGCCCGCGACGTGCTGGGGTTCACACCGCGCCGGACGACGGCGCAGACCCTCGACGCGTTCGCCCGGTCCCGCGGGAGCGGGCTGCTGCCGCCGGGCAAGGTGGCGCACGCCGTCGACCGGTTCGCGGCGCTGCTGCCGGGGAAACCCGGGCGGCCGGCCGGGGAGGGAGCCGCGACGCGGCGGGAGCGGGCGGAGGTGCGCCAGGATGGGTGACGCGAAGGTCATACCCTTCGACGACGACAGGGACCGGTCGCGGGGCGCCGCACCGGCCGGCCAGTCCCGTACCGGGCAGCGGGCCCGTCGGCGCGGCGCGCGCACCGGACAGAGCGCCCCGCTGACGACCGTGCCCGGGCAGCAGGGTCCGGGGGGTCCGGGGGAGGGTGACGGCCCCGGAAAGGGCGGAGCGGGGCCCTCAGAGGCCGCGGAGGACCGTCATGGGGCGGAGCAGAGGTTCGGGGACGCGGACGGCGCCGGGTCCCGTGGGGAGGGGCCCGCGAGCGGCGGGGAGGACGCTGCCGCGGAGGGCGCGCTCGGTGGGCTGGTCGCCCGGCTGCTGGGCGACGACTGGGAGGACCGCGCGGCTCGCGGGCTGGCGTTCCTGCGGCGGCGGGTCACCGGCGAGTACGAGGTCGACGACTTCGGCTACGACCGGGAACTGACCGACCAGGTGCTGATGTCGCTGCTGCGGCCGGTGTTCGAGAAGTACTTCCGGGTGGAGGTGCGCGGGATCGAGAACATACCGGCCGACGGGGCGGCGCTGGTGGTCGCGAATCACTCCGGGACCCTCCCGCTGGACGGGCTGATGCTCCAGGTCGCCGTGCACGACCACCACCCCGCGGACCGGCGGCTGCGGCTGCTGGGTGCGGATCTGGTGTTCGTGCTGCCGCTCGTCAACGAGCTGGCGCGCAAGGCGGGGCACACCCTGGCCTGTGCCGAGGACGCGCAGACGCTGCTGGGCCGCGGCGAGGTCGTCGGCGTGATGCCGGAGGGGTTCAAGGGGCTCGGCAAACCGTTCGCGGACCGCTACAAGCTCCAGCGGTTCGGCCGCGGCGGCTTCGTCTCGACGGCGCTGCGCACGGGGGCGCCGATCGTGCCGTGCTCGATCGTGGGGGCCGAGGAGATCTACCCGATGATCGGCAACTCGCGGACGCTGGCGCGGCTGTTCGGCTTCCCGTACTTCCCGCTGACGCCGACGTTCCCGTGGCTCGGCCCGCTGGGCGCGGTGCCGTTGCCGACGAAGTGGACGATCCAGTTCGGCGAGCCGTTGCCCACGGACGACTATCCGCCCGAGGCGGCCGACGACCCGATGCTGATGTTCAACCTGACCGACCAGGTCCGCGAGACGATCCAGCACACCCTCTACAAACTGCTGGTGCGGCGCCGTTCGGTCTTCTTCTGAGGACCGTACGACGCCGCACCCGGCAGTCGCCCGTGGGAGCCGCGCTATTTGTCGTCCCCGCCCAGGCCGAGGCCGGGGAGCACCTCCGGGACGATCGGGGGCAGTGTGATCTCGGGCTTCTCGCCGCCGGAGCCGGAGGGGCTGCCGGGCCGGGAACCCGAGCCGGACTGGGAGGGCTTCTCCTGCCCGCCGTGGTCGTCCGGTGGTGCCAGCAGATCACCGCCGAGCAGGCCCTCGCCGTGGTGCTGCGAGTCGGACGGCTCCGGCTTCTCGGACCGCCGTTCGCTCTCACCGCGGGTGCCGTCGGGTGTCGGGCTGCTCGGCTCCGTGGAGGGCGACTCCTCGCCCGTGCGGTCGCTCGTGCCCCGTTCGCGCTCGCCGTGTGCGCCTTCCCGGGGCGCGGGCGGCAGGAGCGAGCGCAGCGGCCCGACCTCCTGGTCCATGGCGTCGAGGACCGACGTCACCTCGTCGCCCACGTCCCGCAGTTGCGCCGGGAGGCGGTCACGCAGCTGGGTCCAGCCGTCGCGGTGCTTCTTGGTGAACCGGGAGAGGGAGCGCATGGGCGCGAGGTCGCCGTCCTGCCGGTAGGCCGCGGTCAGCAGACGGTGCCCTTCGGAGGCGTCCTGCCGCATTCCGGACAGTGCCCTGCGGACCTCGGTCAGGGACTCGTGGTCGAGGTCGCCGGCCCGGTCGCGTTCCATGAGGCGGCGGGCCTCCTGCATGCGGGTGGAGGCGTGGTCCAGCAGCACGCTGCCCCGGTCGGCGTCGTCCCCGGCCAGGTCGAGCTGGATGTCCTCCATCCCGCGCTTGAGGCCGTAGAGGGAGTCGCCGGGGAGGGCGTCGGTGCTGGCCGCCGCGGCGCCGCCGAGCGCGCCGGCCGCCACGCCGACGCTCAGCCCGCCGGCCGCCAGTCCCTTGCCCAGCCGGGTCCTGGGGCGCAGCTTGCCCAGGGAACTCAGGCCGGGGGCGCGGTGGGCGCCGCGTCCGGAGCGGGAGGCGGCGCGGCCGTCCCGCTGCTCCGGAACGAGGGTGTCCGGGGCGGCCGTCTCACCGTCGGCGAAGGCGGTTTCCATGGCGGCGACGAGCTGGGCGCGCTGCACCGTCTTGACCTCGGGGTCGAGGGCGGGACGGGGCAGGGCGGCGAGCTCACCGGCCAGGGCGAGCAGGCCCTGGTCCGGCCCTTCGGCCCGGTGCCGGTGCGGTGGGACCGACGCCGGAAGCGACGTGCCGGGACCGGCGGGGGTCTCGGGGGGCGCGGGGGGAGAAGCCGGTGACCGGGACGGCGCGTGCCGTGCCCGTGTGCGCGGGGCCGGACCAGCCGGCGTCCCTCGGTTTCTCCCGGAGTCCGCGGAGCCCCCGGGCCCTGTGTCGGCCGCCGCGCCCCCGTCGCGCTCCTGCTCGTCCAGGGCCTGGGCGAAGGCGATGGCCCGTCGGCTCGTCGGCACGGATCCGATCACCGGCGGCACCTCCTCTCGTCAGCACGGTCGACTCCCCGTCGCACAGGAAAAGACGTGGCCGACCGCGTTCACTCAGGGGTGAGTGAGCCCCGGGCAGCCACGGCTGGGGGGAGTCTGCAACCCCGACAACGAGCGCAAGCCACTCGGGTTACGGAGTCGGATGTCACGATGATGTGACCGGCCGGCGAGCCCGTCCCGGACCTCAGCGCGCGTCGTCGGGCAGGAGTCTGGCCAGTGTCCGGACGGCGCGGTACTGGAGGGTCTTGATGGCGCCTTCGTTCTTGCCCATGACCCGGGCGGTTTCGGCCACGGAGAGCCCCTGGAGAAATCGGAGCGTTACGCACTCCTGCTGTTGGGGGTTGAGCTTACGTACGGCCTCCAGCAGGGCGGCGTTGGACAGGGACTCCAGCACCGATTCCTCGGGGGAACGCTCGACCTCGTTGGCGTCGAGCATCTCGCCGGTGGTCACTTCGAGGCGGAAGCGGCTGGACTTGAAGTGGTCGGCGACGAGGTTCCGGGCGATGGTCACCAGCCAGGCGCCGAAGTCGCGGCCCTGCCAGGTGAAGGTTCCGATACGGCGGAGGGCGCGCAGGAAGGTCTCGCTGGTCAGGTCCTCGGCGGTCGCCCGGCCGCCGACGCGGTAGTAGATGTAGCGGTAGACGGTGTCGCTGTAGTGGTCGTAGAGCCGGCCGAACGCCTCGGCCTCGCCGGCCTGGGCCTGTTCGACCAGGTCCATCATCCGGCGGCTGTCGGTGTCCGAGGCGGCGGGGCGCCGGGCGGTGGCGCCCGCGCCGCGGGTGCGCCTGCCGCTCGTGGTGGAGGTGCGGGTCGTGGCGCCGGCGGCGCGGTGCGCGAGGGCGTGGCAGGGGCCGGTGGGGACAGGTGCGGCTCCTGCGGGGACAGTTGCGGCTGTTGCGGCGAGGGCAGGGACGGCGTACGCGGTGGGGACGAACGCACGCAGCTGGTCGATGACTGTCGTGCGCAGCGTAGCCAGGCCCGAGGCGTCAACCCCGACGTGTGGGTACACGGGACTCCCAGAGGCAGAGCTTCCATCACGTGCAGTGCGGGACCATTCACCCGGCGTAGGGACGGATGGGTACCGAATTGCGTCTGAGGAGAATAACGCTTCGTACAGGCGGCACTACGCGTAGTTGCCAAAATCGTCGATTCGGTTCGCTCTGTTATGGATTGGGGTCGCATTCAGGTGCGAATGACGATCGTTTTCTTACGGCTTGGCTGGCTGGAACTGTCGCCTTCGTGATCACTTTTGTCCGAGCCGGACGCCGGCGACTGCCGTGCGACAAGGCCGGGTAACACTGCTGGATTGGCCCGCCCCGGGGGCGTACGGACGGCGCCGCGCGCTGCCGCGCGCCTGCGCCCAACCGGTGTGTATCGCTCGTGAGGGGCTCAACGGCGGCGGCGCTGGACCGCGACCGCGGCAGCCGCGCCGCCCGCCAGTGCGCCGACACCGGCCGCCGCCGGAATGCCCACCTTGGCCGCTTTCCGTCCCGTGCGGTAGTCGCGCAGCCGCCAGCCCATTTCGCGGGCGTGCGCCCGAAGGCGGCTGTCAGGATTGATCGCATACGGATAACCGACAAGCGACAGCATCGGAATGTCGTTCGCCGAATCGCTGTACGCAGCGCACCTGTCGAGATCCAGCCCCTCCGCCGCGGCCAGCGCCCGCACCGCCTCCGCCTTCGCCGGGCCGTGCAGCGGCTCGCCCACCAGCCGCCCGGTGTAGACGCCGCCCACCGACTCGGCGACCGTGCCCAGCGCCCCGGTCAGCCCCAGACGGCGGGCGATGATCGTGGCCGTCTCCACCGGTGCCGCCGTCACCAGCCACACCTTCTGGCCCGCGTCCAGGTGGGCCTGTGCCAGGGCGCGGGTGCCCGGCCAGATGCGGCCCGCCATGTACTCGTCGTAGATCTCCTCGCCGATCGCCATGAGCTCCGCGACCCGGTGGCCCTTGACGATGGACAGCGCGCTCTCGCGGGCGTCCTGCATGTGGTCGGCGTTCTCGGAGCCCGCCAGCCGGAAGTAGGTCTGCTGCCAGGCGAAGCGGGCCAACTCGCGCTTGCGGAAGAACTTGCGCTTGTACAGGCCCCGTCCGAAGTGGAAGAGGGCCGCGCCCTGCATCACCGTGTTGTCCAGGTCGAAGAAGGCGGCGGCGCGCACGTCCCCGACGACGGGGAACTCGGGTTCCTCCGCGCCCGCGCCCTCCTCGCGTTCGGCCGCCAGCTCCAGCTCCTGCTTGCGCGCCGCCTCCGCGGCGGCTTCGCCGGCGAGCACGCTCCGCGCGGTGGCGGAGCGCTTGCGGGAGGTGAGCCATGCGGGAAGGGCCATGCCGCGAGCATAGCCAGTTTGTTCGGTGGGTCCCTTACGTGCGGAGAATGGGGCATGAAGACTGTGACCCTCATCGGGAAGCCCGGGTGTCATCTGTGCGACGTGGCACGGGACGTGATCGTGCGCGTGTGCGACGAAGTGGGCGCCGCCTGGGAGGAGAAGGACATCAACCAGGACCAGGAGCTGTACCGCAAGTACTGGGAGCAGATCCCGGTGGTCCTCGTCGACGGTGAGCAGCACGACTTCTGGCGGGTGGATCCGGACAGGCTGCGCGGGGCGCTCACCGCCTGAGACCGGCACCGTCCCGACGGCCCGGCCGGGCGCGGGCCGTCTCCCCCGCTCCCCGTCCGCGAACGGCTGTGCGGGCCGTGTCCCGGTCGTGAACGGCCGTCCCCGCGCCGCGCCCGGCCGCCCGTCCGGTGTCCCGAATGTCCTCGGTGTCCGCTCGGAGCATGCCTCAGGCGTGGTTGTCGAGCGGGAATGTGGTCAAGGTTCGAGTTGGTTTCGATTAATATCGAGGGCGTTTTGCCGTCCGCGGGCGTATACGTGAGGAGTGTGGCCGCGTGTCCCCGTTGGTACCTGTGGCGCCGGTCACGTTGGCCGGACAAAGCGGACACTATCTTTGTGCACACGTTCACAAAGGCATAGCCTGGGCGCGACGGAGCGGTCCGGGAGGGTGCCTCACGTTCGACCGCTCATCGCTTCGCGCAACCGGCAGGAGCACCGTGGCAACTGGCCGAAACCACCGTCCGGCGACGAGTCGGAGCCGAGGAATCCCCGAGGCGACCGTCGCCCGTCTTCCGCTGTATCTGCGGGCACTGACCGCGCTCTCCGAGCGCTCGGTGCCGACAGTCTCCTCGGAGGAACTGGCCTCGGCCGCCGGGGTCAATTCGGCCAAGCTCCGCAAGGACTTCTCCTACCTCGGCAGTTACGGCACCCGCGGGGTCGGCTACGACGTCGAGTACCTCGTCTACCAGATCTCCCGCGAACTCGGGCTCACCCAGGACTGGCCCGTCGTCATCGTCGGTATCGGCAACCTCGGCGCCGCCCTCGCGAACTACGGCGGCTTCGCCTCCCGCGGCTTCCGCGTCGCCGCGCTGATCGACGCCGACCCGCAGCTCGCCGGGAAGCCCGTCGCCGGCATCCCCGTCCAGCACACCGACGAACTGGAGAAGATCGTCGCGGAGAACGGCGTCTCGATCGGGGTTATCGCCACCCCCGCGGGCGCCGCCCAGCAGGTGTGCGACCGGCTCGTCGCCGCCGGGATCACCTCCATCCTCAACTTCGCACCGACCGTGCTGTCCGTCCCCGAAGGGGTGGACGTGCGCAAGGTGGACCTCTCCATAGAGCTCCAGATCCTCGCCTTCCACGAGCAGCGCAAGGCGGGGGAGGAGCCGGCCACGGCACCCGCCGAGGTGGACACGGCGCCGCCCGCGGCACCGCCCGCCGTCGCCGTCACCAAGCGGCCTCCCGAGTCCGGACCTGACGGGGATCTGCCCGCCGTGATGCCGGCATGAGCCTGCTCGTCGTCGGCCTGAGCCACCGCAGCGCGCCGGTCAGCGTGCTGGAACGTGCCGCCTTGCCGCCCGGTACCCGGGGAAAGCTGCTGCAGGACGCCGTGGGCGCCGAGCCCGCCGCCGAGGCCGCCGTGCTCTCGACCTGCAACCGCATCGAACTGTATGCGGACGTCGACAAGTTCCACGCGGGCGTCGCCGAGCTGTCCACCCTGCTGGCACAGCACAGCGGCGTCACCCTGGACGAGCTGACCCCCTACCTGTACGTGCACTACGAGGACCGCGCCGTCCACCACCTGTTCTCGGTGGCGTGCGGACTGGACTCGATGGTCGTCGGCGAGGGGCAGATCCTCGGGCAGATCAAGGACGCGCTGGCCGTCGCCCAGGAGCAGCACACCGCCGGGCGCCTGCTGAACGACCTGTTCCAGCAGGCCCTGCGGGTCGGCAAGCGGGCCCACTCGGAGACCGGCATCGACAAGGCCGGGCAGTCGCTGGTGACCTTCGGGCTGGAACAGCTCGCCGGGGACCGGCCCGTCGAGGAGTGGGTGCGCGGACGCCGCGCCCTGGTGATCGGTGCCGGTTCCATGTCCTCGCTGGCCGCGGTGACGCTGTCCCGCGCCGGTGTGGGCGAACTGGTGATCGTCAACCGGACGCTGGAGAGGGCCGAGCGGCTCGCCGAGAGCCTCGGTGCGACGGCGCAGCCCATGGACACGGTGAGCTCCGCGCTGGGGAGCGCGGACATCGTGGTCTCCTGCACCGGTGCGACGGGGCTCGTGCTGACCGCCGCCGACATCGAGGCGGCCGTCGCCGGCCGCCGGGCGGACGCCGCGGCGGGCACCGCCAGCCCGGCCCTGTCCCTCCTCGACCTGGCCATGCCCCGCGACGTCGACGCCGCCGTGCACCGCCTGGCCGGGGTGCGGCTGGTGGACATCGAATCGCTCGCCGACGCCGAGGCCGACGCGCCCATGGCCGGTGACGTGGAGGCCGTCCGCGGCATCGTCACCGAGGAGGTCGCCGCGTTCGGCGCGGCGCAGCGGGCCGCGACCATCACACCGACCGTGGTGGCGCTGCGCACCATGGCCGCCGACGTCGTCTCCAGTGAACTGGCCCGCCTGGAGGGCAGGCTGCACGGAATGGACGACAAACTGCGCGCGGAGGTCACGCAGACCGTGCGCCGTGTCGTCGACAAGCTGCTGCACGCGCCCACGGTGCGGGTGAAGCAGCTCGCGGGCGAGCCCGGCGGTGCCGGGTACGCCGACGCGCTGCGTGAACTCTTCGACCTCGACCCGCAGGCGGTCGCCGCTGTCAGCAATCCCGAACAGGAGCGGCAATGAAGTCCGACGCCACAGCCACCACCCCACTTCGGCTGGGCACACGCCGCAGCAAACTCGCGATGGCGCAGTCCGGGCTGGTCGCCGAGGAAGTCCGCAGGGTGACCGGCCGGCCCGTCGAGCTGGTGGAGATCACCACCTACGGGGACATCAGCAGGGAGCACCTGGCGCAGATCGGCGGCACCGGTGTGTTCGTCAACGCGCTGCGCGACTCCCTGGCGAGCGGCGAGATCGACTTCGCCGTGCACTCGCTCAAGGACCTGCCGACCACCCAGCCGGAGGGCTTCACGCTGGCGGCCGTGCCCGCGCGGGCCGACGCCAGGGATGTGCTGGTCGGCCGGGACGGGCTGGGCTTCACCGAGCTGGTCCGTGCCGCCGCGCCGGGCAAGGCCCGCATCGGCACCGGTTCGCCGCGCCGGATGGCGCAGCTGCACGCCTGGGCACGGTCGCTCGGGCTGGAGATCGAGACCGTACCGATCCGGGGGAATATCGACACCCGGATCGGGTACGTGCGCTCCGGTGAGCTCGACGCCGTCGTGCTCGCCGCCGCCGGGCTCCACCGGATCGGCCGCCTCGAGGCGGAGGCCACC
>Ga0164243_10012178_pt1 | contig 12210 bp, 13 predicted proteins | sample OricompcompostOP_FD_108781 | JGI IMG/M metagenome (GOLD analysis project Ga0164243, IMG submission 108781) | Organic Plus compost microbial communities from Emeryville, California, USA - Original compost - Organic plus compost (OP) | ecosystem: Engineered > Solid waste > Mixed feedstock >...
CCGGCACCTTCGTGCCGAATAAGCGCTGCATTGCATGCGTTTCAGCGACATCGCCCTGCTCCGTCGCGGTCGCGTGCGCATTCACGTAGCCGACCTCGCTCGGCGGCAGCTGCGCGTCCTCGAGCGCGAGCCGCATCGCGATCTCCATCGTCTGCGTGTTCGGATGCGTCGGATGGTCGCCGTCGGAATTGCTGCCGAAGCCGACGATTTCGGCGTAGATCTTCGCGCCGCGCGCCTTGGCATGCTCGTATTCCTCGAGCACCAGCGTGCAGGCGCCTTCGCCGATGACGAGTCCATCGCGGTCGCGATCGAAGGGGCTCGGCGTCTGCGTCGGCGTGTCGTTGCGCGTGCTCGTCGCGTACAGCGTGTCGAACACGGCCGCCTCGCTCGCGCACAGCTCCTCGGCGCCGCCCGCGACCATCAAGGTCGAGCGGCCGAATTTGATCGATTCATAGGCATAGCCGATGCTCTGGCTGCCCGAGGTGCAGGCGCTGCACGCCGGAATGACGCGGCCCTTGATCCCGAAATACACGCCGATGTTCGCGGCCGCGGTATGCGGCATGAGGCGCAGATACGTCGTCGCGTTGATGCCGCCGACGTCGCCGGTTTCGATCATCGAGCCGAATTCCCGAATCGCATCGGTGCTGCCCGTGCAGGAGCCGTAGGCGACGCCCATCTTGCCGCTGCCGAGCACCGGATCGCCGGTGAGGCCCGCGTCCTCGATCGCCATTTCCGTCGCGCGCGTCGCGAGCAGCGCGACGCGGCCCATCGTGCGGGTGACCTTGCGGGTGTAATGCGGAGGCAGATCGAACTTCGGCACCGGCCCGCCGAGGCGTGTATTGAGATCGGTGTAGCGATCCCATTCGTGCATGCGAGCGATGCCGCTTACGTTGTTGCGCAACGCGTGCTCGATCGTCGGCCAATCCTGACCGAGCGCGGTGATGCCGCCGAACCCGGTGACGACGACGCGTTTGCCTGACTGACTCATTAAGCCATCCCGCCATTCACGCCGATGACCTGCCGCGTGATGTACGCGGCGTCATCGGACATCAGAAAGTTAACGATCGCTGCGACTTCGTGCGGTTCGCCCACTCGGCCGGCGGGCACGATCTTCAGCACTTCTTCGACCGGCGCATCGCTCATCATGTCGGTCCGGATCAAGCCGGGCGCGACGCAATTCACGGTGATCTTGCGACTCGCGAGCTCGACCGCCAGTGCCTTCGTGGCGCCGATGATACCCGCCTTCGATGCGCTGTAATTCACCTGACCGCGATTGCCGATCACGCCCGATACGGACGACAACGTGACGATCCGGCCGCCGGCCTTGCGCCGGACCATGGGCATGATCGTCGGCTGCAGCACATTATAGAAACCGTCCAGATTCGTTCGGAGCACTGCATCCCAGTCTTCGCCGCTGAGCGCGGGAAAAGCGGCGTCGCGCGCCAGGCCCGCGTTACACACGACGCCGTAGTACGCGCCGTGCGCCTCGATGTCCGCGGTGATGGCGTCCCGGCAGGCATCACGATTCGCGATATCGAACTGAACGACGCGCGGCGCGAGCCCGCCCGCGGCGATGATCGACTGGCACAGCTCATCGGCGGCGGAACGCTGCTCGCGGCAATGCACAATGAGCTGATAGCCCGATGCGGCGAGCCGCTCCGCGATTGCACGGCCGATGCCGCGGCTCGAGCCGGTGACGAGAATGCTGCGCGTCGCGTTGACGGTGAGTGAGGTCATGGGTGTCATTCGATCCGCTCGCCGCGCACGACCGCGAACACGTCTTTCGGCCGATAGGCCTTCACATCGCCGCGCGCCAGCACGCGCTCGCCGTCGAGAATCCTGCAATCGAAGGCGACGAGATCGTTCTCATCGCGCAACAAGAGGTGCGCCTCGACCCGAAGCTCGGCGCCCATGGGAAAGAACGGCACTTCCGTCTGATAGCGGCGCGAGCCCAGCAGCAAGCCGATGCTCGGACGCAGGCCGGAGCGCGCCTCGTCGATGCCCGAATACGTAGAGACGGTCTGCGCCATGTATTCCAGTCCGACCCATGAGGGCACGCCGTTCACGCCGTCGCAGAACATGCTGTCGGGCCGAATCGTCACGGCGCAGGTCACGTGCTCCTCGCCCGCATCGAGCATCGCGTCGAGCAGCAGCATGCGGCCTTCGTGAGGCAGCAGCTCGGACATGGAGAAGTGGCGTTCTAGTGGCATGGGCTACGGGCTACGGGCTACGGCCAGAGTTACATGGGCTTGGAGTCGATGCTGAGCGTGTATCCGTGTTCGAGATTGACGAGCCAGCTGCGTCCCCGCCACGGATCTTCGTTCGCGTAATGTACTTCTGCGATCACACGCTCGTCGCGGCGCAGGCGTCGCGTGCCGGGCGTCGGCTCGCTCACCTGCCAAGCGGCCGAGGCGAGCGGCTGTTGAAGCGCGGCGAGCGGCCAGTACACGAGCTGCAGATCCGCGAGCAACCGTTCGGGCGTGAGCTGCGGCGGGACGGGCAAGGTGTTCTCGACGCTCGTCGTCTTGCCGTCGTAGCGAATCGTGAACACGCGCAACCCCATCGCGCTCAGCCCGACGACGGTCATCGTGCCGTCCTTCACGGTGACGACGCAGTTCATCGTCATGTCGCGCGGTCCAAACGCTCCGCGCACGACCTGGCTCACGGTGCGCTCGGCCCCCAGCGTCGCAGGCGCGACGAGCGGGCGCGATGCCTCGCCGCCGCCTTGCGTCGGATGCGAAGCGCAGCCAAGGAGCGCAACGGCGACGAGCGCGACACTCGCCACGATGCGAACACCTTTGTTCTGACGATCCGCCATCGGCTGCCCGCTTCTGTGGTTACGCCGCGCGGCACATCTGCGCCAACGCGCGCAGCCTGCGCCCCGATTGCGGGCCGGTGTATGGGTTCTTCGTGTCCCACACATAGCCCGCGAGCACCGAGCAGATCATGCGGCGGATCGCCGGATCCTGGTTTTCGAAGAAGATCACGTCCTGCAGGCTGCCGTCGTACCAGCCGATCACGAAGTTGCGGAACGTCTCAACGCCATACGCAAGCGGATCGGCGAACTCCGTCTGCCAGTCGACGCGCTCGCCTTTGAGCTGGCGATGCAGCACATCGCACGCAAGCGTCGCGGACTTCATCGCGACGGTCACGCCGGAAGAGAACACCGGATCCAAGAACTCGGCCGCGTTGCCGAGCAGCGCAAAGCCGGGGCCGAACATGCTCTTGACCTTCGAGGCATAGCCCTTGAGCTCGGCGACGGGCCGCACCGCCTTCGCGTTGCGCAACAGATGGCCGAGCTTCGGCTCATCCGCGACCAGCTGCCACAAGCGCTCCTCGAGCGAGCCTTTGAACTTGGCGTGATGCTCCGGCGTCGCGACGATGCCGAGCGAGGCCTGGCCGTTCGAGAACGGAATGAACCACGACCACACTTCCTGATTCGTCGGATGCACGCCGACGCGGATCTTCTGGCGATCGAATTCGCCCGAGATCGTGTTGTCCTGCACATGCACGAACACCGCGGCCCGAGGTGGAAAATCCGACGGCCGATCGAGATCGAGCAGCCGCGGCAGCGTGCGGCCGAAGCCGCTCGCATCGAGCACGAAGCGCGGGCGATGCGTCTTGATCTCATCGCCGCGCTTGCTCGTCACGACCGGCCGTTCGCCGGAGACGTCGATGCCGGTGATCTCGACTTCGTATTCGACGCGCGCGCCGCGGCGCGCCGCCTCGTCCGCGAGCACCTTGTCGAACTGCGCCCGCGGCACCTGGAACGTGAACGGCGAGCCTTCCGAGAATTTCTCCGCGAAATTGAACTCCGAGTAGCGCTCGTTGTGCACGAACGCGGCGCCGTTCTTGAATTGAAAGCCTTGCGCCATGACGGGCTCGAGCATGCCGGCGTCCTCGAGCATCTCGAGGCTGTTCGCGAGCAGGCTCTCGCCGATCGAGAAGCGCGGGAATTTCTGTTTCTCGAGCACGAGCACGTCATAGCCGCGGCTCGCGAGCAATGCCGCGGACATCGAGCCGGCCGGGCCGGCGCCAATGATCAATACGTCAACCATGTTGTGTTTCCATCGCGGCAGCATGCCGAGGTAAGGCGGTTAAACAACTGAACAGAACGAAGACCCAGGACAACGTGATCGCGCACAGAAGCGTGAGGCCGATGCTGCGAATGAACGGCGTCGCGCTGAACGACAGGAGCCCGAAGGCGAGCAGCGTCGTGCACGCGGACAGCGTGACGCTCAGGATCGCAGTCGGGCGATTATCCAAGCCATGCCGTAAGAAGATCCCGTAATCGATGCCGAGGCCGAGGACGAGCCACAGCGCGAGCATCGTGAACAAGTTGATCGGCACGCCGAACCAGCCGAACAGGCCGAGGGTCGTCAGTGTTGCGACGACGGACGGCAGCAGGATGCGCGGCGCGGCGCGGAAGCCGAAACGGACGATCAGGACCGTGCCGGCGATCGCATAGATGACCGCGAGCAGCCCGGACAATGCGCGCCGGTAGTTCGAGAGCACTTCCGTTGTGCCGGCAACGCGGTCGATCAGCCGCACGCTGTCGTTCCCTTGCGCCAGCGCCTGCAGCGCGCCGACATCGCGAATGCCGCCGAGCGAGACGACGGTCGCGTATCGCATCCCGACCTGCCCGAGCCAGAGATGACGCGCTGCTTGCGCGGCGGGGCTCGCGAGCCATTCACTCACATCGAGCGGCGTCTGCGCGGCTGCGAACTCCTGGCGGCGCTTCTCGATCGCTTCGGCCGGAAAACCCAAGGCGGTCATCGCCTGTTCCAGCAAGCCGCCGCTCGCGTACACCTTCTCGCCGAGCAATTGATGCGCACGCTGCTGCTGCGCCAGCGACGGCAGGCTCGTGCTCACGGCCTGATACGAGCTCAAGGATTTCTGCGCGATGAGCCGATCGAGCTCGCGGGTCAGCTCGCGCTCGCGGTCCAGCACGACCTGCTCGGAATCACCGCTGACGAGAAAGAACCGTGTCTCGACCGAGCTGCCGAGCAGCTCGCGCACTTGCTGCTCGCTGTCGAGCAGCGCTTGCGGGGACTGCTGCAGCGTGCGGATGTCGTCCTGGACGTAGGCGCGCGTGAGCCCGAGCATCGCGACGCCGATGACGAGCGCTGCCCCGATGGTGCGCGCCGGCGTCCAGCGCCACCGGGCGAGGCGTCGATCGAGCGCCGCACCGATTCGCGGCCCCAGTTGCGGCGCGCGGCGCCGGCCGATGCGCGTGAACAGCGGATAGAGGCACAACACGCACCCGCAACCGACGATCAGCCCGACCATGCAGAACACGGCAATCTGCTTGAGCCCCGGAAACGGCACGAACGCGAGCACGAGATAGCCGATCAGCGTCGTCGTCAGGCCGAGGAGGATCGCGGGCCCGACATGCGAGACGGCGTCGAGCGGCGACCACTTGCCGGGATCCCGAAACCGATCGGCGAAGAAATGAATCGAGTAATCGATGATGCTGCCGATCAAGCTCGAACCGAACACGAGCGCGAGCAGATGCACTTTCCCGAACACGAAATGCACGGCCGTGAATGCGGCCATGACCGCGAGCGACAGCGTGAACATCGCGAGGATCAAGGGCCGCATGCCGCCGAACATCGTCCACAACAGCACGAGCACGGCGATCGCCTCGATCGTGCCGAAGGTCGAGACTTCCTTCGTCGCCCGCTCCGTCGCGGCGGCCGCATGCTGAATCGCGCCCGAGCTCAGGATCGTGATCGTCGCGGGCACGGCGCGCCGCGCCGCCATCGATGCCTGCTCGATCGCGGGCATCACGCGCTCCTGCACCGAGGAGGCGAATGGGCTGCCCGAGGATTCCGCGAGCACGAGCACGTAGGATGCGTCGGGCGCATCGACGACGAGCATCGAGCCTTCGAGCCGTGCCGCACCGAACGAGGGGATCTGCGCACGCAGGAAATTGTTCAGCAGCCCGAGCGGATCCTGCGCGAGACTCAGCGGCTGCATCAAACCTGCCGGCGTGAAGGCCGAGCGCACGGCCTTCTGCACGAGCTCCTGGCCGCGGCCTTCGCTGAGCGCACGCTCGTCGGCGTCGGTGAGCAGGAAACTGCGATGTTTCAGGAACACGTCGAACCGCGCGCTCGCGTTCGCGTCGAGCTCGAGGGTGACGGTCGTGAACGCCTGCGATTCCGTCAGCGTGCGCGCGAAGCTCGCGGCGGCGAGCTTCGCGTCCGCGAGGTCGGCCGCGCCGACGAGGAAGATCTGCCGGCGCGCGAGCTGCGCCGAAAACGCATTCAGCGCCGCGTCCATCTCCGCGTCCTGCTGCGTGTTCGGCAGCAGCGCGAGGATGTCGGTTTCGATCTTGAGGTTCGGCAGCACGCGAATCGCGAACAGCGCGAGCACGGCGAGCATCAAGAGGCTCCAGCCGATGAAACGCGCGCGAATGCCCGGCGGAACGGCGCTCAACCGCATGCGTGTATCCCCCTCGTGCCGCGCTCGTGCATGTTATGGAGTTGCGAACAGCGCTCGCACATCGGCGCCGGGGTCCGCCGATGAATAGCGAATATCCTTGAGCTCGATGACGGTGCGATCGCCATGCGCATCGACGAGCACGACCTGCTCGACGTCCTTCTGGCCGGTGATCGTCGCTTGCTTGAAGACGCTGCCGATCGTCGCGGATTTGGGCGTAAGGCCCACGATCCAGCGCTCGCCCTGGCTCTTGCCGTAGAGATCGAAGGTCGAGCTCAGTCTCGAGACGTCCAGCGTGAACAGCGCGAGGAAGATGTCCGCGATGACCCGCACCGCCGGCTGCTCCTGCGCCGACAGGCGGATCGTCTCCGCGCCTTCATCCTTTTGCACGATGCCGCGCTGCGTCAGCACGAACACGGAATCGAAGGGCTGCTGCGTATGCCAGTACACGCCGAGATCGCGTGCGTAGGTGAACTCGCCGTTCGCCGTGAGCGGCTGCGGAATTTCCGCGAGATGCTTGTAATGCACGAAATGTCCGCTCAGCACCTTGGCGTTCGCAAGAGTGCGGGCGGGCGCCGCGAGCGTCGAATTCATGAGCGCGGTGCCGGTCGTGGGATGCTCGAAGGGATCGACTTCGGCGGCCTGCGCGCCGAACGCGAGCACGCATCCGAGAACGAACAGCGCAATGCGTCGGCTCATCGCGGCGCTCCTATTCATGAGGACAGTCCGAGGCGCTCGAACAGGATCGGCGGCGAGACGAAACACATCTCGCCGCTGGCCATGTTGACCGCGACTTGCGAGGTCGTGCCCTTCGTCAAGCGCTGGCCGGTCTGCGCGTCGCTGATCAGGTAGTCGATGAGCAGACGGTTCTCCCATTCGCGCAGCGTCGCCTTGACGGTCACGCACTGGCCGAAGCGCATCGGCTTGATGTAGCGGATGCGCATGTCGATGACCGGCCACATGAAGCCGGAGGCGCGCATCGCGTCGTAGCCGTAATCGAGCTGCTCGAGCAGCGCGCAGCGTGCGACCTCGAAATATTTCGCGTAGTGCCCGTGCCAGGCGACGCCGATCATGTCGACGTCATGGAACGGAATCGTGATCGGCACTTCGATCTGGAAGCGCGACGCGCTCACGCGGCGGCCCTCGTCAATTTGCGCGCCACGCGCCGGCCGAGGATCAGCGGCACGCGCACCAGCATGCCGACGAGCAGCCGCGCGTGCATGAGGCTGATGAACACGTTGTCCTTGAGCATGCGGAAATGCGACACGCCGTCGGCGGGATAGGTGACGTGCGTCGGTACGTTCACGATCGGCACTCCGCGCCAGGACAGGCGCACCATGATCTCGGTATCGAAATCCATGCGGCGCCCGACGTACTGGCTGCGCCAAACGGAGCACGTCGCGGCGAGCGGATAGACGCGCAGGCCGCACATCGAATCCTTGATCTCGAACGACAGCGTGTTGATCCACACCCACACGTGCGTGAGATAGCGGCCGTACAAGCGTGCACGCGGCACCGATGCGTCGTAGATCGCCTGGCCGCTGATGAGCGCATCCGGCTGCCGGCGCGCGATATCGAGCAGGCGCGGCACATCGGAGGGCTGGTGCTGCCCGTCAGCATCGATCTGCACGGCATGCGTGAAGCCGTCCGCCAACGCAGCCTCGCAGCCCGCTCGCACGGCGGCGCCCTTGCCTTGGTTCTTCGGCAGGCGCGTGACCGTGACCCAGCCGTGCTCGCGCTCGATCACGCGCGCAAGCGCGTCCTGCGAAGGCGCATCGGAGCCGTCGTCCACGACGCGGCACGGCAGCCCGAGCGGGCGCAGCGATGCGATCACCTGTCCGATCGCCCCGCCATGGTTGTAGTAGGGAATGACGATGCACGCTTTCATCGTCGCTCAAGGCTCGAACACGGCGGTGCCGTTCGAGCACAGCCGGCCGTCGAGCTCGTATGTGAAATCGAGCTGACGCTGGTCGCTCGCGTAGTCGAGCTGTAAGACGACCGTCGCACCCGGCTGGATGACGCGCGTGAACTTGACGGCGCGCAGCGCGCGAAACGGTGCCGTGAAAGGAATGTGCTTGCGTGCGAGCTCGATCGCCCAGCTGATCTGTACGACGCCCGGCAACAGCGGGCAGCCAGGGAAATGGCCGGTGAAATAGTCGAGATCGGCGGGAATTTCGAGCGTGAGTCGCACTCCCTGGGCCGTGCGCTCGGTCGCGCGAATCTCCGGTGCGACGATCACACGGTCACGCGGCTGGGTTTTGCGCCATGACAGCCTGGATCGCGTCGATGACATCGCCGACCGTGCGGACATGCTTGAACGCCTGCGGCTGGATCTTGCGGCCGGTCAGGTCCTTCAGCTTCAGGATCAGGTCGACGGCATCGATGCTGTCGATGTCGAGATCCTCGTACAGGTTCGCCTCGGGGACGACTTGCTCGGGCTTGAGCTCGAACAATTCGACCAGCGTCGATCGCAGGTACTCGAGAATCTCTTCGCGCGATTTCACGTTCACAGACATCGTACTTTGCTCATTGCTTGGATCCCGCAAGTTCAGCGAGGCCGGCAGGAAGTCCCACGTGGAGGATCCCGCGCTGCGCGTTTTCCTCACCCTGTCCCTCTCCCTTCGGGAGAGGGGACGCTCGCGACCGGGACAGGGTGCGGACTTTATCAGCCCTTCCCTATGACAACACGGTTGCCATCGGCACCGCGGCGTCGGCGGCTTTCGCTCGGGCGTCGCGGTCCGACCGATCGCCCTCGGTCGCGCCATAGTAGCCGAGCAGCCATTGCGTCAACCGGCGCGCAGCGCGCGCGGGGGCTTCGCCCTCTTGCCGGAAGGTGCCGGCCGCAACCGGCTCGCCGACGACGACCTTCATATGAAAGCGGCGCTCGGGCACGCGATACCAGGGGTTGTCTTTGAACAGCGTCACCGGCACGCACGTGACGGTCACGGGCAGAATCTCCGCGTCCGCCGCGAGCGCGATATGCGCCGCCCCGCGTTGCATCCGCATCGGCTTGCCGGGCACGGTGCGCGTGCCTTCGGGGAACACCAGCAGCGAATGGCCGCGCTTCAAGCTCGCGGCGCAGACTTCGATCAATTCCTCGCCTTCCGAATTCGGGATATACGAGGCCCATATTACCGGCCAGCGCAGGAACGGATTGCGCCACAGGCCACGTTTTACGATGCAATCCACCTCGGGCATCAGCGACACGAGCATGACCACATCGATCAATGTCGGATGATTAGCCACAACCAGCCGACCGCGCTCGTTCAGGCGCTCGAGGCCGTGCACTTCGTACGTCATGATTCCGAGCACGCGCATCATTTCGATGTAGATGCGAAACGTCTTCTGCATGCCGTGCTGGATCCGGCGGCGTGCGATCTCGGCGTTCAGCGTGGAGAGGCGCAGTACTGGAAAGACCGTGAGGCTGATGAGGAGCGCCCCGAGCCCGAACAGCACGAACACGAGCCCCGTCGCAAAGACTCGCCAAGCATGATTGATGCTGCGCCCGATCCTCGTCATCCGCCGCCCCGCGTGCTCTCCCGGTACGAAAGTTTTCGTTATGATCCGAGACGATAGTGGCTAGTATAAACTGTCGTTCCGCATCCGGGAGAGCGGATCGGTGCTCCAAAAGAGCCATGTCGGCGAGCGCCAAAATCAAATAGCGTCGACTCGCTTCCAGATACAGCGGACCTCGATCCGGATAATTCGACTCGAACTCAGCCGACCCACTCGACGACATTCGGAGATTGCGCAGCATGCCCGGTCAGACGACGGAAGAATCGCTCATGGCCCAACGCCTCGTGGAGGCGCTCGGACTGGATCACATCAAGCCGGAAGCGATTGCGCCGACCGCGCCGTTGTTCGGCAGCGGCAACGACGGCATCGGGCTCGACTCCATCGATGCGCTCGAGATCGCGCTGATGATTCAACAGCACTACGGCATCGAGCTGCGCTCCGACGACGCCGCGACCAAGAGCGCCTTCGCTTCCCTGCGCGCGTTGACCGAGCACGTGATGAACAGGAAAGCAGTCGGATAGGGCTTCGCTTCCTGCTCGATGTTCTGGCTCGCCCTCGGCTATCCCCTCCTCGCCCATCTCGCCGTCATGTTCGAAGAGGCGCGGCTGCAATGGCTCGCGCTCGTCTGGCTGCTCGCGATTTCGATGTGGGGCGCGCTCGCCACCCCGCGCGCATGGGCGTGGGCGGCGCTGATCGCGAGCGGAATCGCGCTGTACTGGCTGGTCGTGATCGGCGGCGGGCTGTATGCGCTGTACGTTCCGCCCGCGGTGATTCCGGCCGCGTTGTTCATCGTCTTCGCGCGTTCGCTGCGGCCCGGAGCGGAGCCGTTCATTTCGCGTGTCGCGACGCTCATGCGCGGTGAGCCGCTGCCGCCGCCGCTCGTCGCCTACACCCGACAGATCACGGTCCTCTGGTGCGGCGTCTTCGTCGTGATGTTCGCCTCCGCGGTCGGCCTCGCGGTCTGGGCGACGCCTGAGCTGTGGTCGCTGATGACGAATGTCGTGCACTATCTCGTGCTCGGCGCAGTGTTCGTCATCGAATTTGCGTATCGTCGGATTCGGTTTCGCGACCTGGAGCCGTGGGGACTGTTCGAATATCTACGCCGGCTCGTCCGCACGAACCTCAAAGCCTGAATGTCCGCCCATCTGCCCTTGCTTCGGACCGATGCGCCCGCCGCGCCGGTCGCCTACCACCGCGGCCGCGCGATCGCCGCGCGCGAGCTCATGGCGCTGGCGGAGCTCCTGGCCGACGAGCTTCCGGCCGTCGCGCACCTCGTGAACCTGTGCGAGAACCGTTTTCATTTCGCGCTCGCCTGGACCGCCGCATGCCTGCGGCAGCAATTGACGCTGTTGCCGCCGAGCCAGGCGCCGGGCGTCCTGGCCGATCTCGCGGCTGCGTATCCTGATCAACACACGGTCAACGACGAATCGCTTGCCGAGTTTCTCGGCCGCGCGGCGCCGCAGGCGGAAACCGCGCCGTCGGATCGCTGGCAGCTCCCGGCCGATCGCGTCGTCGCCCTGACGTTCACGTCGGGATCGACGGGCATGCCGCAGGCGCATCCCAAGACCTGGCGCACGCTGTCACGCAATGCGCAGTTGGCCGCGGCCGAAGTCCTCGGCGGCACGGGCTCGAATCTCGTCGCAACCGTTCCGGCTCAGCATGTGTATGGCCTGGAAACATCGCTCGTCTCGGCGCTCGTCGCCGGCTGCCCGGTGTACGACGGCAAGCCGTTTTTTCCTCAGGACGTCCGCGCCGCGCTCGAGGCCGTGCCTGCGCCGCGCACCTTGGTCACGACACCGACGCATTTGAAAGCCTTGCTCGATGCGAACGTTCAGCTGCCGGCGCTGAACCGCGTCGTCTCGGCGACGGCGCCGCTGCCGCTCGAGCTCGCGCAGCGGATCGAGGCCGCCTGGGCGACACATATCTATGAGATCTACGGCTGCACCGAGGCCGGCGTGATGGCGCGGCGGCGCACGACGGATGGTGAGATGTGGCAGACGTTCACGGACGGCGAGATCGTCGTCAGGGAGGCGAGCACGCACTACCGCGCTCCGCAATTGCCTGAGCCGGTTCTCCTTTCGGATCTCATCGACGCGGCGAGCCCGACGCGCTTTATTCTCCGCGGCCGGTCGGCGGACATGATCAAGGTCGCGGGCAAGCGCACGTCACTCCAGGAGATCACGCGGCATTTGCTCGCGATTGCCGGCGTGAAGGATGCCGCGGTGTTCGTCCCCGAGCAGGATGCGCGCCCGG
>Ga0164243_10012180_pt1 | contig 12208 bp, 13 predicted proteins | sample OricompcompostOP_FD_108781 | JGI IMG/M metagenome (GOLD analysis project Ga0164243, IMG submission 108781) | Organic Plus compost microbial communities from Emeryville, California, USA - Original compost - Organic plus compost (OP) | ecosystem: Engineered > Solid waste > Mixed feedstock >...
GGGCAAGGGCCTGCACATGAGACCCTGGAGATCCTGGCCTCAGAGTTGTCAGCATTTACCGATGATGATCTCGTCATCCCGCCGGTTCCCTGATATGCGATAATCCATTCTTTCCTTGACTGAAGATAGCTCCCCTGTGGATAAGGCTTCAGCCCGCGACAACCAAGGTCGGTGTTCATGGAATCGCTGGTGTCCTAGGAAATATGGAGTAATAAGTGTCGTGGTTTCAGCCTTCGGAAGGGTGCTCGGTTTACCAGATCCGCAGCTCGACTGGGGGCATCAACTATTAATATGCATTGACCGATGCATCCTGCAGTCACCCCAACAACAGCCCCTGTTAGTGGTCGACATTGTTTCGTCAATCTGCATATTCTGCAATCCGGTCCGCCAGGCTGCGGCCCCGCTCCTTCAATTTCCCTCTGCACCATGTCGCCAGTCACCCAGAATCCCCAATTCTGTCGTAGTTTATTATCTTAGACATCGTTACGCCAGTCACCCACGATCGCACTGGGATCTGAGTCTCAACGCTGTGGCTCACCATGGGCGAACACTGGGAGTTTAAAGAGCATTGGCGGAGTTCTCGCTATCATACGGGAGACATCTACCAAGAGAGCCGGCAACAAGAGCGACGAAAAAGCTGGGTGGTCTCTTCGTGAGTTCATTCAACTTAGGCCAATCCCGAGACTGGTTCGGCTTGGGCGGCTTTGCTAACACCTCTCCCTTAGACACGATGCCGGTCCTTATCTGAACTACGTCAAGAGGGTTTCGTTGAAATGGCCAAATTTGAAGCCCCTGGCGGATTTTATGGAAGTTGGGACCGACCCGCTTCGATGGCGGAATTTCTTTGGAGATGATGCCAGAAATGCCTATACATACCCGGATGATGTCGATAAGAGAAGTGAGCTGAAACCACATGGAGTGACGATCGGCTTCCCCGAGGCTGACTAGGTGGTGGAACTTAGAGAAGGACCAAGAAGAGCGAGTTCGCAGGACAAATGTGTGCCAACTTGAATACTTGAGCAACGGCGAAGTCGCCCCTCCTATCAGGTATACGACCCCAGAAGATCTTCGCAGGGCTCTTTCAACTCTGGATGGAAAAAGGCAAAAGTCCGCGCAAGGCGAGGTCATGCTCAAGCTCTTTGTTGTCGAGGACCTCTCACGTGAAGTTATCGAGACGCTTGGATATCACCTCGAGATCGAGCCCGATTTCTTCAGGGCTCACATCTTTGATCACGTTTGGTTCAACATCCGGGATCCCTTCTGGGACCCGCCAAGCTTCCAGATGGATATTCGCCGCAGAAATTGGGTCCAAATCCGCTTCTGTAGAGCTCGGTATTTTCCATCACCCGAAAGCCTCCGCGAGGGCCAGGATGCTGTGAACAGGTTTAATGTCGGGAGGAGACTCTACGATGACGAGAACAAAGTGTACTGGGACAGAGACCCTGCAAAAAATATCACCAACGCTACATTAGCCCTCAGGGAGTGGCTAACAGTTCATTTAAAAAATTTGAGGGCCCAGAGCATGCGGGTCGTGAGGCGATCCACCGAACTTTTTCAAAAGTCACCGGGGAACAAGACACCAAACATAGAAGCCCAGCGTCACGCATTAAATGAGCTACCACGGACGCCAGGAAACGATGACTGGATGAAGGGTACTGCGAAAGCCATGGATGAGGATAGGGTCGACGGACGAGTTGGGCTGATGAGGACCAGAGTTTCCTTTTGGAAGAAGAATGGCAAGGTTGGTGAATGCGATATTGGTAGGCAATCCATCTTTCTTGGAACTGGACGTTGTTTGAAGTGGAGTTCTGATCATCCGCCCGATTCTAGGTGTCTTATTACTTGACCCGACTATCAAAGCAGGATTCCAATTGTGGCGAGGGCATAGAAACTGGAGTCCGCTCCCGCCGGTGAAAGCTGCCCCAGTCCAACCAAGCTCCAAGTCGGCAGAAAGCTCAGACGAAGCGTCATTTTTCGAAGATTTCATAGCCTGCGCGCAAAGAATAGATGAAGTCCTTGGGGACAGGGAAACCACCACATGTCCGGCCCGTTGTATCCCCACCCTAGTTCTTCTTCGTCTTGTCGGCGCCGAGTGGCTCACGGTCAGCCAGTACTTGAAATCACGTCTCTCCGCGATAGACTGGGAAGTTGCGCACCCAAAGGAGTTTCTGGCCCAGGCCCACATTGATACCGTGCTCAGGAAACTACACAATTGGCGTCGTTGGGTTCCTGTCTTCCGGGAGATGCTCTTGGAGGCAAAGCCGCGACTGTCCCAGCTTGAGGACCTTGATTGCCCGCCCGGCAGTTTCGGTTTCGGAAGGGTGGAAAAGCTCTTCGAACCCTATGCAGAAGAGTTCGCCTATATGTTAGATAGGATCGAGGACTACGAAAAACGAATCGACCGACTCACAACCGTGGTCGCGTCGGCTATCAGCACTGCCGATTCGCGGCGTGTCGAGCAACTGACACTCCTCGCAACTTTATTCGTACCGCTGAGCTTAATCGGCACCTTGTTCTCGATGTCCGAGGACATTGCTCAAATCCGGGTTACCTTCGCTTACTGGGCGGCGGCGTCTCTGATCTTGCTTTTGGTAATGGTCGCATGTGCTCGATTAATCAGTTCTCAGGCGATACAGAAAATAAAAGGCGCTTAAGCGCACAGCCTTATATACGTCAATTCATTTTTAGTTTAGCAATAGAAGGGGGAAAGAGCCAATATTTTGTTCTAGCGCGGGGAAGGGGGCTTGGTCGGTTTAAGCTCCCTGGAAACAATGAGTTGGATGATGCTCCAGCCCCCAATACGTCTGTGATAATCTGGCACAAGCTCCAGGATCGGTCCTAGTGCAAGTTTTGTCCAATGTATCTAATTTTGAAGTTTATATTACCCAAGGTAAACCAGAAGACGGATACCAGATGGCCTGCGCATATAAAGGCTCAGGTAGGCCTGGCCCGTGTCGTTCGTCCTAATATGAGCCCACACACTTTCCACCTGTTTATTGTCACGATCTGGCCACTGGAACATTCTTGAAGGGGACCTCACAATATTGTGCTTTTACGACGTTTGCTTGTAAGGCAGGCAACCGTATCATAGTTCTCAAAATGATGCACATCCAAAAACTGCCAAGAATTGGCACGTTCAACGACGAAGCATCTAGTCAAGGTCTAAGGTAAAGGAATCATGCGAAGCTTGAAACGGTGTCTTCCTGTAGCCCCCATACTAGTTGTCAATTAAAGAGGGAGGCCGTCTTGGTGGAAGGATGTAGAAAGATAGCATGAAATATGGGGGCGCTGCCCGGGAGGCTAAGATTGGTCCGACTTTCCCGCCAAACCGGTGGACACACGATCTTACAGACTAGGGTTTCGGTTTCAGACCTTTAAGTATTATCATGTTTGACTCACTTACGGCTGAGCTATATAACAACAAAAAGATGCTCTAAGTCTCGCGACCAGCGTCACTTGGCTGTAAGTAGCTAGCCACTGCACCCAGCTGCCTTTACATGTCTGAAAGAAGGGTAGTTGCAGGGCGCCGAGCTAATCACATAGCTCAGAGACTTGACAAGCCAAAACACTTTCACACCGCGCATTTTTAGGCTTCATGATTGGCTTTGGGCACTGCAACGGCCGGTTCATTGCCTTTACACGGCACTGACCTGATCCCCCGAGCAAGGCATTTGATCCCGGTATCTCCAAGGCCCATCCCATCCCTTATCTGCGTGTAGCTCGAGAAATGCCAACCTTTTAGTCTCCATTCTCATCCGTCAGCTGCTATCTCTTCGGTTTACTTCTTCCGGGCCACAGAGATGTGGCAACATGACTTACCAGCTGATCAGGACGCGTGGGAGGATAAAGTGGAGGAGCTGCGGCTTAAGAAGCAGTGGTCCATCCACGAGAGCAAACACAAGAACTCCGGCTCTAAATTTACTCTGGAGCAATTCATTCTCCTGCGGGTTCTGTGGCCAAGTGAGATCAGTCAAGCGGGTTTCGAGGCGGCCTATACGGAATTCATCGAACCCAGTAACTTGAAGACCGCTCGGGAATTTCTGCAAAGTTTGTCGTCTTGGCAGAGATACCTTGAAACCTTTGACGATGAGGAATGCAGGGGGATGGATGGTCGCGTTTTGGCCAAGTACCAAGGAACCTTTGCTCTTGTCCGTCACTACCAAAACCTATCTTGCAAGGATGCCAAGGTGAAGCGAGCCGAGGAAAACGAGGATAGCAGTTGGGAAGAAAGGGTGCTTTCCCCGTTGACGCCTACATTGCCTCTCACCGGTGTGGACGCGAAGTCCTTTGGCGTAGTGGAGGACGAGCAGATTGTCAACGCCGCCCTCATTGACTTCTTGAATGCACTCACCCTGCACTGTGATAAGGTAAAGGGTGAATGGTTCGTTCGCCCGAAAGCGCTTCATAATGAATATTAGGGGCCACAAAACCTATGAGGCTAGGGTCGATGGCCTCCTTCGGACGAGAGGGTCAAAGGACACCCAAATCATTGTGGAGGCCAAATCATGCCTTCGTTACCAGAGTAAATCCAACGCGGAGGCCATCCTCATGCAGGAGGCAGCTCAAATGGCGGCATGGATTTGCGACCATGCCCCGCCCCCCGAGGTCGACGGTACATCGGCTGGAGACGCCGGAAAGACTGGCAAGCCATCAACGTACAGGTGCGTGCGAAAATCTATCCATCTGTAGTAATAGGCGAAGAGGCCCTCCGAAGGAGCCTTGACTAACATCGGCCATGTAGCCGGCTGTTGATCTCGCAAGACGCAAAGGAGATATACATTAACGTCGCCACCTTTGACTCAGGCTATGTCCGTTATGTCCTCGGCGACAATGATGGAGACGTTTCGTTTCTGACAATGCAATCATATGGGCCATTCTTGGTAGATGATAAGAAATCCATGTCGAGGCTGGGGGAGATTTTATTAGCATTGTCGATTCAAGGTGGTCTGGCCGAGCGCCGCTCTGAAAAATAAATCGTTATCCTAATGGCCTATGGTGCAGGTTTCAAGGCTTCAATTGAGTGGTTTGATTGCTTCTCGAATTCTACAGGTTTTACAAGATTTGTATATCGGTGATGATGGTGATGACGAACGGTAATCGATTACCTCAATCAATTTGTGAATGTGGTGGTGCATTTTATGTTCTGACAATTGCTTTGTGATGAATGACTTCTACGTCAGGACAATGGTTAAAAAAGCTGAGCCTCATTCTGTCTAACACCAGCGCCCAATCATTTATAGACAAAGGTGGATATCACGTGTGAGATATTGCCGGTGAGCCAGGTCACCGAAGTAACAGCCAGGTCGGACGACACAAAACATATAATACATCAATTGATCTCTTAAAAAATACTCTCCGTGCGCAGTCTTTCAATAATCCCTCTCTGATCCCCCTAGAAGGTGCTCAAAGCAAGAGCAGAGATCACACACCCTAGCAAACATGGCCGACGAAAACTCGAAGCTTCCCTCCATATCGACAACTAAGGAGATGAGGACCAATGTCAACCGATTCCTGAAGAACCTCGTTCTGAATGCCAACAAAGACTACCGCCCTCGATTCAGCTTTGAAGAGGCCGCGGAGCGAAAAATCCGCATTAGCCCCCTTGACTTCACCACCGGCACCTCCCCCAATGGTGTTGAGCCCTTGATTCGGCCTCTGGCCCGGGTAGAAGTTGAGAAGTTGCTCAACGACCTCCGTGAACCTGGACCCCGCTACAAAGACTTCATCGATGACTTCAAGAACTCTGACTTCCCGAGGACTCGGCGCCAAGAAGCGTGGGCCTTCTACATCCTTATTAACTACTACTTGACGCAGCGCCGGGGTAAGGATGATCGTGGCACAAGTATCATACCTCACCACACAAAGTGGCGAGCTTTCGGGTTAGTGGTTGCTAGATACAACTCCAGCGGTATTGGGACTCTTTCTAACTACTAACGGTTACGCTAACTTTATCCCAGCCACAACATCACCCAACTTTTCCGATACAGGCGCGATGATATCGGTTGTGACTGGTATGTCATGGATGTGTGGCGTTACTGCACCGAGCCGCTGTTAAACCTCCGCTGCGACGGATACGTTGACCCCTCGAAGCCGCATACAACCTGCTTTCTAGTCGATGAGCAGGAGTTGAAGGACGGTTTCATCTCCACCAGTGAGCTGACAGCCATTTGCTGGCTTACGTGTCAGACCGCGTTGGTCCCCGATTACGCCCACCAAACAATCTTTCCCGTAAGTCATCTTCCACCTCCTGTCACCTAGACCCGGCCCCCAAGAAGACCAATCCTGCATCCTTCTCCCTGCCACTAACGCACCAGCGCAGCTCACAGTGGTGAGCGCATCATATAGAACGGTTCGAATCGTTCAGGGCGTGGTAAATATACGCACCAATGACGTCGAGCTCCGGGTGTCCCAGCTCGTCCCCTTCGAGAAGGGTATTAAAGCCGACACTGAGAGCTGGCAGAATTTCCTAACTTTGCTTGGCTGGATTTTGGGAGAGCCGATCGGCGACACAATGTTGGCATGAGCCGGAGTTTGCCTCTGTACTGACGCGGCTTTGAGGGCAGACGCACCAGTCCTGGTTTCTCTCCGTTTAGGCGTGTGTTTCAGACTTCCTCGATTTTTCTCTCTCTGTCTCCCTTCTTTCCCCTCTTTCTGTTTGCAGGCGGGATATCATTGAGGGAATGCGAGACTACAACCACTGGCATTTTGTCCCAGCAGCAAGAGAACGGAACGATACCTTCTTCTAAGTTATCGCAGGGAAATGCGTTCATTATTTGATTATGCTGACTCGTGTTTCTGAGAGCACAGTTCTAGAATCATTGACTTGAACATGGTGGCACTTTCACTCGCATATCACACACTCCTTTTCTTTGAGGTTCATTCCTCTCCAAATGAAACCTCTTGCTAGACACACGCGGCATCTTCAGTCTAATACCGCCGGAATGAAAAGGAGTTATTCCTGGCGTGCTTCATCTTACGCATCTCAGGGCAGGAAAAGAAAAAAAAAAAGAGAGCATGCGAGATATGCCCGGGTTGATCTTCATCTCGGAGTGAAGGCTATCCATAATTCATGGTGTCTGATGGGCTCAACTTAGTTAGTTTCCGTCCATCCATTCCATCCGTTCCATCCTTCCCTGATTTCCGGTCTGTTGATTCAATCTCATTTCTTCTCCGTTCCACCTCAGTAACCCATCGCGAATCGAAATGTGGGAAGGCACTGTGCGTCCGAGCCGCAGCCCCGCCACCCTTCGAATTGGCAGAAAAAAGTCGGGCAGCCGCTGCTTCTTGCTGTCAATAACGAAGACGAATTCAAACACGAATCTCCATACCTCTTGGCTCTGATTTCCCCGTAGAGGGGGAAGGTGAGACTATGCCAGCATTAAAAGCGACACAGACCAGCCTGATGGTTCTTTGCAGGAAAATGTGTTCGATAGAGGTTTCTTATCAAATCTAGGTTTGGGAAGCACCTCTTGCAAAAGGTGGGAAGGTGCCATGGTACTCCCGTCGATGCACAATTAACAGGCGGCACCGCCACATATTCGGTTTCAGAATACTTGCATTGGCAGTTTCTGCCTTCACGAGAATTCCTCCCTCATTTTCGCTGTTTGAGGCCCGTGGTTCCGGAGACATGCATCTCGTCCTTTCGCCACGTCAAGTTTCCTCAGCATCCCCATCCTGATCGTCGAAAATATCTCCCAGGTATTATACATTAATTGTACACGGAAATCAACTTCTCATGCTTTCTTCCGTGGTGAAGGTATTGAGGAGGTGCAAGAACTCAAGCAACTCGCGTCCGCTCGGTCTCACGCCCACCGTCACCCTGCCTCAGTTCGAGCTAGCGTGCTTTGTGGAGCCATCGCAGCCCCACATACGTATCGCAGCCCAACTTGCAGAAATGGTGGCGACTGGCGAGGACTCTCATGAGCTGCCCAGACCCGCAGTTGAGAGGTTACCATTGGATTCACTCGGCCGTTAGACAATAAATCGTCCCCCTCACAAATCCCCGTCTCTGTGACATGAAAAGGCATAGGCTTATACTGCGACGCTTCCCAAGGGTGAGGACTATCCTCTCTCGATGGGGTGCATAATAGAGATCTTAACTGAAATTCTGGTTACGCTCTGCCCTAACCTAGAGAGATTGGACACTAAAACTAGATATGGTCACGTCTTGCTCTGCTACTGCTTCCGGAACACGTCGACGCTCCTCTTCCACATCATGGTCAGACCCGCAGACACGGGGTTTGGGCATGAAATTTGATGAGCTGGTACATCTTGGAGCTGCGGCTCTCCGGATTGTGATACTCTCCTGGCATTCGGTAGCAGGCTCTGACCCGATGGAATCTGCCTCCTCAATATTACAAGAGAGCATCATCTTGGCCGAGGGTTTGGAAAGTGTGCTCAGAGGCAGTCCTGGCTTGGAGACTATTGCAATTGAAGCGAGCGAGGCCGTTGTTGGAGATAAGGAATTCACACCCAGCAGGAGAGCTCCCAGCACGCACCGAGGTTGAAAAGTCTCGATTTTGGTATTGGTGGGTGCAACGTTGCCGGCAGCGAAGGTGGGGGGAGACATTATTGGACAACAGACTCCTCAACGAGTTTGGCTTGAGCATGTGAGGCCCAAGACACGCTGCCTAGTTCCCCATCTTGAGCTTGACGTCATCAAGGGTACCTTCAGAGGCCCCTGATCCGAAGATGGCCCCTTTCTTGCTGTGTTCTTTTAACGTTCGTCGCTCACAGGGTTCAGACACTGTCCCCTAAGCTACCTTGAAACAGAGGCGTGTGGGTCGGTTAGGCAATCGGCGAAGTGGCACTGGGTGAGAAAATGGTATCAATGTGGATCGGTTCTGTTCCTCCATCTTTTGTCCCCTCACCTTTCGCTGCCGAAACGCTTCGGTAGCCAGCCGTTACTTATTCCTCTCTCTATTAGGCAGCGCAGAGGTAATGAATACCTGGACCATTTATTTGCCAATCTGATCTATTAGCCAGTCCAAAATCTCTCCCTTGCGCCTGCTCCTTGGAACATGGTTTAAAAGAGCCTTGAGCTGTCCTGTAGTCATCGCCCTCGCCGCTTGTATAAAGGATTGAAGCTTCTCTCCGATCTCACAGTGCGATGGATCGAGCAGAATTTTGAGAGTCGGAACGCCCGCCAACGACGCTGCCATCCACAAGATGGTGGCCTTGACGGCGGGATCGCCACCGAACGCACCACAGCCCCAAGGTCCCGTAAGGATGGTCCTGAATGACAACGATGAGAATCCGACAAAAGCCTTGCGGAGATCTCTCTCGAGGTTGTGGGGTTTCAGATCGGCCAGATCTCCGCTAGTATCTATAGCCATATCAAGTTCAAGAGCGTCCATGAACAGCATTGTCCCTCCTTTCCACCCAGAAGCCCATTCGCTGTAAGATTTCTGCCCATCAGGTATTGGCAGCCGAGTCCAGGAAATGTTCCGTCGCTGGCCCATGACATGTAGAGTTGATCGTGCGCCGGAGATAACGAGCACGGTATCATCGGTCAGAGTTGGTGTGAAGAGGACTGCGGGACATGACTCGGGAGTAACACCAACGTAGATTTCCTCTTGGGTCGCGGATTTCCCGAATCCAACCAGCTTGTTGGCGGAGATGACGACTGCGGAATTTGGTCCTTGGACGTCCTGTCGCAAGGTGCTTGAATCGTATTCCTGGACGAATTGGACATCGAAATTGGTGAGAGACTTAGTCTCGTTGAAATCAAGATGACCCTGGTGGAGTTTGTATGTAACCTCTTCCAATAATAAAGAATTTTCGAGCAAGTTTGACGATGAGGGTAAACTCTCCAAATAATGGCATAGCGCAGTCAGGTACATCTCAGCCGCCTTTGGATGCGGCTGCTCGGGACCATACCATATACTAAAGTCATAATATGACTCTCGGTTAAATGGCGCATTCATGGTGCAGAGAAATTGGTGGACGACTAGACAGGCCACCGCCCCTCTTGACAGGCCCAATGACTTTTCGGGGGTCAAGACTGGCAGCTCTCCGTTAGGGAAATACTTGGGTAGGTCCAGGGCGACGGTTGCAAGCTTTGGCCAGGTCTCGGTGAGGAAGTTAACCCGCGAAGAGAGCAAGTCTCGCAGGGTGGAGAAGCTGCCAAGTTCAGGACAACTTCCGAGACGCGTTGTAATGATGGTATCGATATTGTCGATGACATGGTCAAGTGATGAGGTCTCTCGATGAAGGAGTGGTTCGACAATGGACCAGAAGGAGACGAGGCCCTCGTCATCCTCCTCTTCAGAGGAGATGCTGAAGCGGTCAAGGCATCGGTAACGAGGGGATGAAGGCAAGAGGTAAGGAATGAGACTGGACTGTAACAGCGACATGATGGCGATAAAACGAATAATTCGGGGGAACCTCAAAGGTTAAAGGTTTGATGTTTTTCCTGAATTTGGCTTCATTTCATGGATGTAGGTGCCTGGAATGGATCATCATGCTTGGATTGGCTAAAAATGCCTCCAAGTGACAGACGCGCACACGATTCGAGACTCATTAATACCTAAGTTCTTGTCACATGACGAATCTGAAGCTTCTGGATCTCTCAACCGGCTGAGGTTTTCCTGGGAACCACGTCGCTCAGTCTGGATGTAATGGCCAGCACTTTCGCTCATCAAGGAATCTACTTACACTTCCAGGTTCAAAATCGCAGATTCTTAACAAGTCGCTCTATTCGCGTCGCCTCAAGTGGCTTGTCACTGCGTTCGATTCTCAAGGACATTCAAGCACGGTCTCTGTGACGAGGGGGAACCCTGGTGACCAGGACTCGGAAATGAATGATAACTTCCGGTACCATGAGTTCAATCCTTCCTGTTATGGCCATCTCCACAGTATCCATGAGACTTAGAGAGACTAGACGGCAGTACGCAGGAGCTCGGTTGGTGGGTGTAAGACTGAACATCGGATTGCCGATGGCGACGATTTCGTTATGGTAATTCTCGCGTGCCATTAATTCACACGTAATAACGGGTCTTGGCATTCCGTACTTACATGCGACGAAGTCTGAGGTGATCCATGTCCTGATCTCTAATTCCACTTGTAGAGCCAATATTCTGACGGGATATGAAGAACGAGAGGGTATGACCACCTCGAGAACAAGGGTATAAAACGGTTCAGCTTCACAGTCTCCAGGAATAATAATGTCAGTATCGCGAAGTCTGCCACAACTATTCTTAAAATCACCGTTCAATGTTGCCCTGAAAATGGGCGATCTTTACGTTTGTGACGAGATGAAGAAACCTGTCGCTGATGTGTCCATCGTCACTACCAACCGGCTCCATAATTAGGCGTTAATATCGGCTCCATGCTTTAAGAGCAACAATATAAGTGATTCGGAGCCGGTCTCTACTGCCATATGAAGAGGCGATAGGCCGAGAGAATCCGGTGCATCTACATCTAGCGAACCAATATCAAGTGGGAGCCCTTTCTCACTTCTTCTCAGAACACTGTCTCGACTCAATCCGATTGAGCCTCATGTGCTCAGGTGATATGACCTTGGTCCCTATCCGATGGGATGACAATCGTGGGTGGATCATGCCAATATTTGAGGTCGACCACACTTGTCGCGACTACGAAGCTCTTCGGGAATGGTCTCTCGCCCGGGACGCAGCAGATCCCAGAAGGTATCCCAAGAATGCAGAGAGACTCAAAGAGAATGGAGTAGGAGAAAGATTCAAAATGGAACTCCTCCCGGTCTTATTTGTTATTGTTAATTATTCATTCGCCCAATGCTCCCCGTAATTGATTGAAATCCATCTCGAGATGGGTGAGTCTAATACCAGCCCATATATTGATGTGGTCTACCTCTTTGGATTGTAACTGGGCGGTCAATACTAATCCCGAAATTTCGGTTCATTCTTTTCTCTCCGTCGATTTACAATGCCTCGGACTTGTTATATGATGGGTTAAAGTAGAAATACATCGTACTTGCTAAGCGTCGTTACTATAGAAGAAAGAAATGTGGAACGAAAAGACGTGATACATGATCGAATCACACTAGTCCCGACTCCCTGAGAAACGCTGTTGGATCTGGTTGGCGCCCTAGAAGTGCAACTATAAATTCCATTTCTGGGCGGCTTCCCCCCTTCTCCAAGAGTACGTGCCGATATCTTCGCCCCTCTGCGCCATTTTGCAAGTTCCCCTTGAAGCAACTCTCGAAGATGTCTGCGGAGAAGATGTTTGA
>Ga0164243_10012181_pt1 | contig 12207 bp, 11 predicted proteins | sample OricompcompostOP_FD_108781 | JGI IMG/M metagenome (GOLD analysis project Ga0164243, IMG submission 108781) | Organic Plus compost microbial communities from Emeryville, California, USA - Original compost - Organic plus compost (OP) | ecosystem: Engineered > Solid waste > Mixed feedstock >...
GACCACATTCCGGCAATCCGGGCGGGCCGCGCAGAGGCGAACGACACTACCTCGGCGCGATCAGGCCACGTCGTAGCGCGGAGCCGTGTGCAGCAGGAACGACAGATCGGCGCGGCCCGGCAGGTCCCGCGGCGGGGCGTGCCGGGTGAACAGCCGCGCCGGGCGGTCGCCGAGCTCGGCGGAGCGGTCCCGCAGCCGCACCCACGAGTCCGGGGGCAGGCCGAGCACGGGCGCGTCGTTGTGCGCGAGGAACTCGGCGATGTGCTCGTCGCGCCCGGGCCGGGCGCAGTAGCCGGGGTTGATCTGGAACGGCACCAGGTTCAGCGCCGCGAACGACGACGGCTGCACCACCGGCATGTCGTTGCTGGTGCGCAGGCTGGGGCAGGCGACGGTCGCGCCCGCGCCGACGCCCAGGTGCGGCACCCCGGCCAGCGCGGCGCGGCGCAGCTCGCGCACCAGCCCCTGGCGTTGCAGCGCGGCCAGCAGCCGGAAGGTGTTGCCACCGCCGAGGAACACGACCTCGGCGGAGCGGATGGCCGCGACCGGGTCGGTGGCGCGGTGCAGCCCGTCCAGCTTGATCCCGACCGAGCTGAGCACCGAGTGCACCGCGCGGGCGCAGGTGTCGGAGTCGCGGCGGCCGTAGGGCACGAACAGCATCCGCTCCCGGCCGTCCATCAGGTCGGCCACGGCGGGCAGCGCGTGCTCGAGGAACTCGCATCCCGGTGGTTGCGCGCTCGACAGCAGGAGCAGCTGCACGTCTCCCCCTCCGGACGTCCTCCACCGCGGTGCCGGACCCTACCGCCGGGTCTTGGGCCGGCGGGCCCGGACGGGCAGGATTGCGCCATGGTCGAGACCAACGACGTGACGATCATCGGCGGCGGCATCGTCGGGCTGGCCACCGCGCGGGCGCTGACCGGTTCGGGGTTGCGGGTCGCGGTGCTGGAGAAGGAGTCCGCGGTGGCCGCGCACCAGACCGGGCGCAACTCCGGGGTGCTCCACAGTGGACTGTACTACCCGCCGGGGAGCGCGAAGGCGCGGTTCGCGCGCGCCGGCGCGGAGGCGATGTACCGGTTCTGCGCCGAGCGCGGGCTGCCCGCGCACCGCATCGGCAAGGTCGTGGTGGCCGCGCGGCCCGAGCAGCTGCCGCGGCTGGCGGAGCTGGCCCGGCGCGGCCGTGCCAACGGCGTGCGGCTGTCCGAATTGGACTCGGCGGGGCTGGCGGAGCGGGAGCCGCACGTGCGCGGCCTGCGCGCGCTGCTGGTGCCGGACGCGGGCAGCACCGACTTCGCCGCGGTGTGCCGCGCGATGGCCGACGAGCTCACCGAGGCCGGGGTGCTGCTGCGCACCGGCGCGCAGCTGCGCGAGGTGCACCGAGACGGCCGCGAGCTGGTGCTGACCACCACCGCCGGGGAGGTGCGCACCCGCGTCGCGGTCAACTGCGCCGGGCTGCACAGCGACACCGTCGCCGAGCTGGCCGGGACCCGGCCGTCCGCGCGGGTGCTGCCGTTCCGCGGGGAGTACTTCGAGACCACCCCGCAGCGCCGGGACCTGGTGGGAGCGCTGGTCTACCCGGTGCCGGACCCGGCGTTCCCGTTCCTGGGGGTGCACTTCACGCGCATGGCCGACGGCGGGCTGCACGTGGGTCCGAACGCGGTGCCCGCCCTGGCGCGGGAGGGCTACGACTGGCGGACCTTCTCGGCCGAGCACCTGCGCCGGCTGGTCACCGATCCCGGCCTGCGGCGGCTGGCGAAGCGGTACTGGCGCACCGGCGCAGGGGAGATCGCCCGCTCGCTGAGCAAACCGCTGTTCGTGCGCGCCGCCCGCGAGCTGCTGCCGGAGCTGCGCAGCGGCGACCTGGTACCCGCGGCGGCCGGGGTGCGGGCGCAGGCGATCCAGCCGGACGGGACGCTGGTGGACGACTTCCGCATCGACGAGGACGAGCACTGGGTGCACGTGCTCAACGCCCCGTCCCCGGCGGCGACGGCCTCGCTGCTGATCGGCGAGGACATCGCCGCCCGGGTCGGGGCCAAGCTGGGCCGCGCCCGCGATCAGTAGTAGTCGCGGCGCTGGTAGTAGCCCTGCTGGTAGTACCGCTGCTGCTGGTGGTACTCGGCTTCGCGCCGGCGGGCGGCGTCGGCGCTGATCCGGCGGACCACGCCGTGCAGGACGCTGCTGACCACGGTGACGATCAGTGAGCCCCAGAAGGCCGCCAGGAAGCCGTCCACCTGGAACGGCATGTTCATCTCGCTGGCGATGTAGCTGGACAGCCAGAACAGCAGCGCGTTGACCACGAGCCCGAACAGCCCGAGCGTGAGCACGTACAACATGCAGCCGAAGGTCTTGGCCAGCGGCTTGAGCACCGCGTTCACGATGCCGATGACGACCGCGACCACCAGCAGGGTCAGCACCTTGGTGCCGGTGTCGGTGCTCGCGTCGCCGAGTTGGATGCCGGGCAGGGCGGTGGTGGCCCACACCGCTACCGCGGTGATCAGGATGTGCAGCAGTACCGCCACGGTGCGCCTTTCGACGGAGGTTGCAGGATCCGGCGCACGCTACCGCCCCGCGGTCAGCACCGATCAAGCCCCGCTGATCATGGTTCAGGTGAACATCTCGGCGGCCAGCCGGCGGAGCGCTTCGCCGCGGCCGCAGCGCTCGGCGCTCTCGTAGGCCTCGAAGAACCGGAACACCAGGCCTTCCCGCAGCCCCCACGGGCACAGCTCCAGCTCCTCGGCACCGATGGTGCGCAGCAGCGTGTCCGCGGCCAGCGCCCCGGCGAGGATGCGCCGGGCGCGGCTGCGGGAGACGCCGGGCAGCTTGGCCCGCTCCCGGTGGCTGCGCTCGGCCAGTTCCGGGATCCAGCGGCGCAGGTTGGCCCGGGACAGCTGGTCCGGGTGGCGCTCGGTGCGGGTGGTGGAGCTCGCGGCGAGCACCGCGAGCTGGCGCAGCACCTTGGACTGGCCGACGACGTGGCCGAGCTCGGCGCCGGCGAAGCCGTCCAGTTCGGCCGCGGCGAGCTCGTCGACGCACCGGCGCAGCTCGGCGACCTGCTGCGGGGTCGGCGGGTCGTCCAGCACGTGCTCGCGGGTCAGCCGCGCCGCGCCCAGCGAGGTGCACACGACCTCGCCCGGGTAGGGCCCGGACCCGCGGGCGATCTCGGCGGTGCCGCCGCCGATGTCGACGGTGGTCATGAGCGATTCGGGGCGGCCGTGCCAGCGGCGGGCGGCGTGGAAGCACAGGGCGGCCTCGGCGCGCGGGCTCAGCGCCCCGATCCTGGTGCCCGCGGCGCGGCCGAGCCTGCGGCGCAGTTCGGCGGCGTTGGCGGCGTCGCGCACCGCGGCGGTGCCGAACGCCACCAGCGGGCCGGTGAGCCGGTCACCTGCGGCGCGCACGCAGCCTTCGACGGCGCGGGCGGCCTGCTCGGCTCCGGCGTCGGTGACGTGCCCGTCGGCGCGGGTGTGCTCGGACAGCCGCGTCTTCTCCTTGTGGCTCCAGGTGGCGCGGGGCAGCTTGGCGCGGTCGAGGTCGACCAGTTCCAGCCGGGCCGCGGTGGAGCCGATGTCCAGCAGTCCGAGCCTCATCTCGACCTCTCGCCCGGCGGCGATTCCGTGCAGCAGCGGGGTACCCGGCGGGGGCGGTGACCATGTGGCATGAGCGAATGATGCCGCACGTTCACCTCCTGTTCATCGCCCGTTCGGCGCTTCCGCGGCCGTTAGGAAGGTCACGGCGCCCCGCGGCACCGTACTCGCAGTTGCACTACCGGTGTGACAAACCCGGTGTTAGAAAGGATCGCCCGGGGACGCGCGAGCCCGCGCCGACCTCGGAGAACCCGGCGGAGCGGCCGGAGCCCGGTGCCGCCCGCCCGCAGCGACGGAGAGGACGAGCATGCGCATCGGGATGCCGCTGAACTACAGCGGAGGCTTCAAGGAGACCGTCGACGAACTCGCCGCCTACGAGAAGGCCGGGCTGGACATCGTCTACGTCCCGGAAGCGTACTCGTTCGACGCGGTGAGCCAGATGGGCTTCATCGCCGCGCGCACCGAACGCCTGGAGATCGCCTCCGGCATCCTGCAGATCTACACCCGCACGCCGACGCTGACCGCGATGACCGCGGCCGGCATGGACTACGTCTCCGGCGGCCGGTTCACCCTCGGCATCGGCGCCTCCGGGCCGCAGGTCATCGAGGGCTTCCACGGCATCCCCTACCAGGCGCCGCTGGGCCGCACCCGCGAGCTGGTGGACATCTGCCGCCAGGTGTGGCGCCGGGAGAAGGTCGTCCACGAGGGCAGGCACTACCAGATCCCGCTGCCGGAGGAGCAGGGCACCGGCCTGGGCAAGCCGCTGAAGCTGATCAACCACCCGGTGCGGCCGAACATCCCGATCATGATCGCCGCGATCGGGCCGAAGAACGTCGCGCTGGTCGCCGAGATCGCCGAGGCCTGGGAGCCGATCTTCTACGTCCCGGAGAAGGCCGGCGAGGTGTGGGGCGAGTCGCTGGCCGCGGGCAAGGCCAAGCGCTCCGCTGAGCTGGGCGAGCTGGACGTGGTCGCCCAGGCCCCGCTGGCCATCGGCGACGACGTCTCCGCGCTGGTCGACTCGATGCGCCCGATGATCGCGCTGTACGTCGGCGGCATGGGCGCGAAGGGCAAGAACTTCTACAACGACCTCGCCTGCCGCTACGGGTTCGAGGCCGAGGCCGCCGAGATCCAGGACCTCTACCTCGCGGGCAAGAAGGACGAGGCCGCCGCCAAGGTGCCGGACGAGCTGGTCGCCAAGACCACGCTGATCGGCTCCGAGGGGCACGTGCGGGAGCGGCTGGCCGCGTTCAAGGAGTCCGGCGTGTCCACGATGAACGTGACCCCGCTGGCCGGGTCCTTCGAGGAGCGGGTGAAGCTGATCGAGCAGGTCCGGGAGATGGCCGACGCGTGAGCGCCGCGGCCGGGAGCCGGTGCGGACCCGGCAGGCTGCTCGAAGCCCCGCCGCGTTCCGCACCGCTCCCGGCCCGGCTACTGCTCGACGACGCGGATCGGGTCGCCGTCCAGCCAGGCCCGGACGTCCTCGACGATCTCCGGGTAGAAGGTCTCGTAGGTGCCTTCGGTGACGTACCCGATGTGCGGGGTCAGCACGGTCCGCGGCGTCGAGCGCCACGGGTCGCCGGCCGGCAGCGGTTCGGTGCCGAACACGTCGATGCCCGCCCCGGCGATCCGCCCGGCGTGCAGCGCCTCCCGCAGCGCGGGCTCGTCCACCACGGGCCCGCGGGAAGTGTTGATCAGGTAGGCGGTGGGGCGCATCAGCGCCAGCTCGGCCGCGCCCACCAGCCCGCGGGTGCGCCCGCTGAGCACGGTGTGGATGGTCAGCACGTCGGAGCCGGCGAACAGCTCGTCCTTGTCGACCCGGCGCGCCCCGGCCTCGGCGGCGGCCTGCTCGGTGAGGTTCCGGCTCCAGGCGATCACGTCCATGCCGAAGGCGCGGCCGACCGCGGCGACCTGGCTGCCCAGCCGCCCCAGCCCGAGCACGCCGAGGGTCCGCCCGGCCAGCTCCAGCCCGACCCCGCGCTGCCAGCCGCCCTCGCGGATCGAGCGGTCCTGGCCGGGGATGTCCCGGACCAGCGCGAAGATCAGGCCCCAGGTGAGCTCGGCGGTCGGGCCCCAGGAGCGGGCCGGGGCCGAGCCGCTGCCGGTGCCGCAGACGGTGATGCCGAGCTCGCGGGCCGCGGCCACGTCGATCGCGGCGTTCCGCATCCCGGTGGTGACCAGCAGCTTCAGGTTCGGCAGGGCGGCCAGCAGCTCGCGCGGGAACGCGGTGCGCTCGCGCATCGCGGCGATCACGTCGAACGGCTGCAGCCGCTGCGCGAGCCGGTCCTGGTCCTTGATCGTGTCGTGGAAGAACTCGACCTCGGCGGGCAGCGAGGCCCAGTCGGCGTAGTCCCGCGCGACGTCCTGGTAGTCGTCGAGCACCGCGATCCGCATGACTCCTCCTCCGCTGGCGGCGGTGCTGATCGTAGGTCGCGATCCCGGGCGCGGGCCCGGGCGGTGTCCGGCGCGCCACTCGGGGCCTGACAACGGGCCGGGGCGCGGGGGAGACTGCGCCCGTGAGTCGATCAAGCCTGCTGCACCTGCTCCCGCTGCGCGCGTTCCGCGAGGCGGCGGAGACCATCGGCTCGCCCTCGCTGGCGACCGACGGCTTCGTGCACTGCTCCCCCGACGTCCCGACGACGCTGGCGGTGGCCAACGCGCTGTACCGGGACTCCGACGAGCCGATGGTCGCGCTGGAACTGGATCCCGAGCGGCTGTCGGCCCCGGTCCGCTGGGAGGCCGCCGACCCGGCCCCACCGCCGGACGTGGCCGGCGACGTGCTGTTCCCGCACGTCTACGGGGAGATCGAGCGTTCCGCGGTGATCGGGCTGCACTACGCGCGCCGCGACCCGCAGGGCTCCTACGTGGGGCTGGAGATGCGCAGCCGCACGGCGGAGGAGCTGGACCTGCTGCCGCACCCGGAAGGCGGCTGGTACCGCCGCACCTGGGCGAGCCCGGTGCAGGTGGAGCCGGACGGGCGCGGGTCGCGGCCGACGGCCACGGCGATCTACTTCCTGCTGCCGCCGGGCCAGACCTCGGCCTGGCACGCGGTGGCCTCGGCGGAGCTGTGGCTGTGGCACCGGGGCGGGCCGCTGACGCTGTCGCTGGGCGGCGATGGGGATGCGCCCGCCGAGCAGCCGGAGAACAAGGTGCTGGGCGCCGGGGCCGGGCAGGACCCTCAGGTGCTGGTGCCGGCGGGGACCTGGCAGCGGGCGGCGGCCTCGCCGACCGCGGAGTCGCTGGTGAGCTGCGTGGTCTCCCCGGGCTTCGACTTCGCGGACTTCACCGTGCCCTGAGCGGGCGCGCTGCCGCGGGACTGCGCCGGCACGGCGGGGGCGGGGCGCGCGGCGCGGGTGGCGCGGTGCGCCTCGGCCGCGAGCCGGGCGGGACGGCCGAGCATCCGCCGCTCGAACGCGCACAGCGCGATGAGCGAGCCGAAGATCGTCCCGATGCCCATCGAGGCCGTCACCGCGAAGGCCGCAAGCGTGTTCAGCACCGACTTCACCCCCCGAACAATCCGTCGGCGCGCAGGTCGTCCGGTCTCCCGCTCGCGCCGGGATTCACGGTAGGGCCGCGCCGAGACCGGTGCCGGACACCGACCGGGGCACAATCCTTTCGAGGGACCTCGCCGGCGGCGGGACCGGCGGCCCGCCGTCGCTCGCTGCACTGTGTCTGGCGTCCTTGATCAGGCAATTCGACCTTTCCTGGCGGTACCATCGGGGGATGGCGGCCGCAGCTCGGGACCGTGGCGGTCGGTGACCGTCGGCCTCGCCCGATGTTGTGAGTTTGGCACGCGCCGAGGCGAGCGATGCACCGGGTGTGCGTGCCCAGCGTGATCGCCGCTCTGCCAACCGCACAGCCTGGAGGTTCTCGGTGAAGGGCTACGCCGTGCATCTGCTCTTCCACCTGCTCGCGATCGTCTGCGGCGCCGCGGTCGGGATCGCGGGCGCCCTGTGGTGGTTCCGCGGCAGCGCACCGGCCCTCTGGGCCGGGGTGGCCGCGCTGGTGCTCGGCGTCGTCGTGCTGATCGTCGAGTGGCGCGCGATCACCGCCGCCGCCCCGCGCGAGCCCGCACCGGCGCCGCGGCCGCGCGGCGGCACGCGCCCGGACATGCCTGCTCCGGCGGTGCGCGGGCACGACGGGACGACGCGGCAGATCTAGGTCCGCACCGGTCCGGTCCGGATGCCGGGACCGCTGGTCCGGCGGGTGGTCCGGCCGGGGCGGGGCGTGCTCGGATGGAGATCGCCGGGCGCAGCGGGTGCGCGGCGGATCCCCCGAGGACGGTCCCGATGCCTGATCTCTCCCCCGCCTGGCTGTTCGGGGCGCTGCCTGCCGCGACCGCGCCGGCGGCGGTGCCGGACCGCGATCTGTCCACTGTGGCCGTTCCGCACTGCGCGGTGGAGCTGCCGTGGTGCGACTGGGATCCGGCGAGCTGGGAGCGGCGCTGGCTGTACCGCAACCGCTTCCCCGCGGCGCCGCGCAGCGGAGACCGGCACCTGCTGCGGTTCGAAGGGGTGCTGACCTCGGCCGAGCCGGTGCTCAACGGGGTCGCCCTGCCCGCGCGCTCCGGCGGATACCTGCCGTTCGAGCACGAGGTGACCGGGCTGCTGGAGACCGACAACCGGCTCGACGTCGTCGTGGACGGCCGCTTCGACCCGGACACCCCGCCGAACAGCGACGCCCCGAGCAGCGCGGTCGACTTCTGGCAGCCGGCCGGGATCTACCGGGAGGTCGTGCTGCGCACCGTGCCGGACGCCTACGTCCGCGACGTGTTCGCGCAGCCGCTGCACGTGCTGGATCCGGCGCGGCGGGCGCTGCGGGTGCGCTGCGAGCTCGACCTCGCCGAGCCCGGGGATCTGCTGCTGCGGGCGCGGATCCGCCGCGGGGCCCGGGAGCTCGGCGGTGCGGAGGCGCCGGTGCGGCTGCCCGGCGGGCGGCATCCGGTGGAGCTGGAGATCGGCGGGCTGGCCGCGGCCCAGCTGTGGGATCCGGAGGCGCCGGTGCTGGACGACGTCGAGGTCGAGCTCGTCCGCGACGGCCGGCTGCTGCACGCCCACCGCGTGCGCACCGGGTTCCGCGAGGCCCGCTTCGAGCGCGACGGGTTCCGGCTCAACGGCCGGCACCGGCGGCTCGTCGGGGTCAACCGGCACCAGTTCTTCCCGTTCGCCGGGGGTGCGATGCCCGCCCGGGTGCAGCGGCGCGACGCCGAGATCCTGCGCACCGAGCTCGGCTGCGACCTCGTGCGCTGCTCGCACTACCCGCAGCACCCGGCGTTCCTGGACGCCTGCGACGAGCTGGGGCTGCTGGTGTGGGCCGAACCGCCCGGCTGGCAGCACCTCGGCCGCGGCCGGTGGGCCGAGCGGGCGCGCCGCGACCTGCGGGAGATGATCGTGCGGGACCGCAACCACCCCTCGGTGGTGCTGTGGGCGCCGCGGCTGAACGAGACCCCGGGTGATCCGGACTTCTACCAGCGGGCGGAGGAGATCGCCGAACAGCTCGACCCGACCCGGCAGACCACCGGCGCCGTGCTCAGCGCCGACCACGACACCGCGGAGTTCCGGCACGACGTGTTCGGCTGCAACGACTACTCGGCCGGGACCGGCCCGGACGGGCTGCCGCGGCCGGAGCCGGCACCGCCGCGGACGGATTTCCCCTACGTGATCAGCGAAACCGTCGGCACCCTGTCCGGTCCGGCGAAGTACTACCGGCGCACCGATCCGCAGCCGGTGCAGCAGGGCCAGGCGTTCGCGCACGCCCGCGCGCTGGACCTGGCGCTGGCGGATCCGCGGTACGCGGCGGTGCTGACCTGGTGCGGGTTCGACTACCCGTCCGGCAACGGCAACGTCGACCGCGGGGTGAAGTGGCCGGGCGTGGTGGACCTGTTCCGGGTGCCGAAGCCGGGTGCGGCGGTGTACCGGGCGCAAGTGGACCCGGCGCTGCGGGCGGTGCTGGAGCCCTCGTTCCACTGGGACCTGACCGGGCCGGACCCGGTGCACCGGCTGGGCGATCGCGCGGCGCTGTGGTCGAACGCGGAGCGGCTGGAGCTGTTCCTCGACGACGCGCTGTTCGCGCTGGTGGAGCCGGCGCGGGCGGAGTTCCCGCACCTGCCGCACCCGCCGTTCCTGGCGGATTTCTCGGCTGTGCGGGGAATTCCGGAGCTGCGCGTGGACGGCTACGCGGCCGGGAGGCTGGTCCTGCGCCGCCGGTTCAGCGCCGACCGCAGCGCCGACCGGCTCGCGCTCAGCGCCGACGACGCGGAGATCGAGGCCGGCGGGGCGGACGCGACGCGGGTCGAGATCCGGGTGGTGGACCGCTACGGCGCGGACCGGCCGCACCCGCCCGGACACGTGCACCTGGAGGTCACCGGGCCCGCGGTGCTCGTCGGCGCGAACCCGTTCCCGCTGGCCGAGACCGGTGGCACCGGCGCGGTCTGGCTGCGCAGCGCGCTGCGCGGGACCGGGCCCGTCGTGGTGACCGCCCGCCACCCCGGCGCCGGATCAGCGCAGGTCGAGGTCAGGGTTCGGTAGCGCCCAGCGCGGAGCGCGTCTGCCGGGCGATCTCCAGGTCCTCCCGGGCTCCCACCACGGCGGTGCGCACCTGCGCGCCCGCGGCCGTGATGTCGGCGTCCGAAGTGGACCCCTCGTTGCGGTCCGGGTCCACCGCCGCCCCGGTGAACGCCAGCGCCCCGGCCAGCTGCCCGCGCAGAGCGGGCTGGTGCTCGCCCACCCCGCCGGTGAACACCAGCAGGTCCAGCCCGCCCAGCACCGCCACCAGCGCGCCCGCGTGCCGGACCAGGCTGTGCGCGTAGACGTCGTAGGCCAGCTCGGCGTCGGCATCGCCGTCGTCCCGGGCGGCCACCACGTCCCGCAGGTCACCGGAGGTGCCGGACAGCCCGGCCAGCCCGGAGCGCTTCTGGATCGCGGTGAACAGCTCGTCCGGCTCCACCCGCCCGCTGGTGACCAGCCAGCCGAGCAGCCCCGGGTCGACCGAGCCGGTGCGGGTGGCCATCACCAGGCCCTCGTCCGGGGTGAACCCCATCGTGGTGTCCACGCACTCGCCGCCGCGCACCGCCGCCAGCGACGCGCCCGCGCCGAGGTGGCAGGTCAGCACCCGGCCGCCGGAGGGCGGCATCCCGGTCAGCTCGGCACCGCGCCGCGCGGCGTAGGAGTGCGACAGGCCGTGGAAGCCGTAGCGGCGCAGCGACCACTGCTCGTTCCACTCCTTCGGCAGCGCGTAGGTCGCCGCCGCCGGGGACAGCGTCGTGTGGAACGCGGTGTCCACGCACGCCACCGACGGCGCGTCCGGGGCGCATTCCCGCGCGGCCCGGATGCCCTCCAGCGCCCGGGCCTGGTGCAGCGGGGCCAGGTCGGTCAGCGAGCTCAGGTAGTGCACCAGCTCCTCGTCGACCACCGCGGGCCCGGTCAGCCGGGAGCCGCCGTGCACCACCCGGTGCCCGACGGCCTCCGCGCCGTGCTCGTGGAAGAAATCCCGGATCGGCTCGGCCTCCCCGCGCCACCGCTGCACGTCCTGCCCGGCGACCTGCTCGTCGTCGTCCAGCAGGCGCAGCTTGAGGCTGCTGGAGCCGGCGTTGACCGTCAGCACCCGCATCGCTCACTCCCACTTCCAGTCCCGCACCTCGGGCAGGTCCTCGCCGTGGGTGGTGACGTGGTGGCGGTGCTCGATGAGCTTGTCCTTGAGCTCCTCGCGCGCGTGCGCGGCCCGGTCGCCCAGCCGCGGCACCCGGTCCAGCACGTCCAGCGCCAGGTCGAACCGGTCGATCTGGTTGAGCACGCACATGTCGAACGGAGTGGTCGTGGTGCCCTCCTCGCGGTAGCCGCGCACGTGGATGCCGGCGTGGTTGCGCCGCCGGTAGGTCAGCCGGTGGATCAGCCACGGGTAGCCGTGGTAGTTGAAGATCACCGGCTTGTCCGCGGTGAACAGCCCGTCGAAGTCCACATCGGACAGACCGTGCGGGTGTTCCCGGGAGTCCTGCAGCCGCATCAGGTCCACCACGTTGACCACCCGCATCCGCAGGTCCGGGAACCGCCGCCGCAGCCAGTCCACCGCCGCCAGCGTCTCCATCGTCGGCACGTCCCCGGCGCAGGCCAGCACCACGTCGGTGTCGCCGTCCTGGTCCGTGCTCGCCCAGTCCCAGATGCCGATGCCCTTGGTGCAGTGCACCACCGCCGAGTCCATGTCCAGGTACTGCGGGGCGAGCTGCTTGCCGGCGACGACGACGTTGATGTAGTCGCGGCTGCGCAGGCAGTGGTCGGCCACCGACAGCAGCGTGTTCGCGTCCGGCGGCAGGTACACCCGCACGATCTCGGCCTTCTTGTTCACCACGTGGTCGATGAACCCCGGGTCCTGGTGCGAGAAACCGTTGTGGTCCTGGCGCCACACGTGCGAGGTGAGCAGGTAGTTCAGCGAGGCGATCGGCTGCCGCCAGGGCAGCTGCTTGGTGACCTTCAACCACTTCGCGTGCTGGTTGAGCATCGAGTCGACGATGTGCGCGAACGCCTCGTAGCAGGAGACCAGCCCGTGCCTGCCGGACAGCAGGTAGCCCTCCAGCCAGCCCTGGCAGGTGTGCTCGGACAGCACCTCCATCACCCGGCCGCCCGGGGCCAGCGACTCGTCC
>Ga0164243_10012182_pt1 | contig 12206 bp, 12 predicted proteins | sample OricompcompostOP_FD_108781 | JGI IMG/M metagenome (GOLD analysis project Ga0164243, IMG submission 108781) | Organic Plus compost microbial communities from Emeryville, California, USA - Original compost - Organic plus compost (OP) | ecosystem: Engineered > Solid waste > Mixed feedstock >...
CGATGTTCGACCGCCGGCCCGTGTAGTAGTTGTCCACGCAAAGCACGTCGCAGCCGCTCGACAGCAGCCGCTCGCACAGGTGCGAGCCCAAAAACCCCGCACCGCCCGTCACAAGAACCCGCTTGCGGAACAGCGAGTTCTCGCCGCCGGTGCGGGCGGCCTCGTGCGGGGGCCGCAGCTTGATCACGCCGCCGTCGTCCATGGGATTCTCCCGGGGTTCGGAGTTCATAATCGGCGATTAGGGTGCAATCTCGATTAATAGGCATGGTTTACGGGCGGAAACCTCCGCCGTTCTTGCCCTCCGCCGCCCCGGCCGCCTATGCCGCGTCCGACGGAGGTTTCCATGCAGTATTCGGAACTCGGCCGGACGGGCGTGAAGGTGTCCCGCGCCTGCCTCGGCACCATGACCTGGGGCCGACAGAACAGCGAAGCGGAGGCCCGCGCCCAGATGGACCTGGCGGTCGAGCGGGGCGTGAACTTCTTCGATACGGCCGAGATGTATCCCACCCCGCCGACGGCCGAGCGCCACGGCCTGACCGAACGGATCATCGGCGACTGGTTCGCCAGCCGCGGCTCCCGCGACCGGATCGTGTTGGCGACCAAGATCGCCGGCCGCAACGCGGGCGCCTGGTACCGCCGCAGCGGCGAGCAGACCCGGATCACCCGCGCCCAGGTCGACGAAGCCGTCGAAGGCTCGCTCCGGCGCCTCCGGACCGACGTGATCGACCTTTATCAAATCCACTGGCCGGACCGGGACGTCCACCGGTGGGGCGTGCTGACCCACGTGGACTATCCCGCCGATTTCGCGCCCTTCGAGGAGCAGCTGGAGCATTTGGCGCGCCACGTCGAGAAGGGCTCCATCCGCTACCTTGGCCTTTCCAACGAAACGTCATGGGGAACGATGCAGTTCCTTGGCGCCGCGGAGCGTTCGGGGGGCCCTCGGATCGTCTCGATCCAGAACGCCTACAACCTGGTCAACCGCACGTTCGAACTGGGCCTTTCGGAGATCGCGCTGCAGGAACAGGTGGGGCTGCTGGCCTATTCGCCGCTGGGCCAGGGCTATCTGACCGGCAAATACCAGGGCGGCGCGCTGCCGCCGGGCGCGCGCAAGACCCTCTACGACCGCCTGCAACGCTACGAGAAGGCGGGCGCGGACAAGGCGATCCAGTCCTATGTGGACCTGGCCCGCGCACGGGGGATCGATCCGGCCGCCTTGGCGCTGCGGTTCGTGGACACCCGCCCCTTCGTCACCGCAACCATCGTCGGGGCTTCGACGCTTGGCCAGCTGGAGGCCGACCTCGACGCCTTCGCGCTGGACTGGGACGCGGAGCTGGAGGCGGCGGTGGACCGGCTGCACCACCAGCAGCCCAATCCCTGTCCCTGACCCGACTCCGGAGAGCGCATGATCCGCCTGTTCGCCGCCCTGGAGGTCCCCCCCGAGATCGCCGAGGGGCTGGCGCGCCGCCAGCAGGGGCTGCCCGGCGCGCGCTGGCGGCCGCTGGAGAGCCTGCACATCACATTGAGGTTCTTCGGCGAGATCGGCGAGCCGCAGGCCGCGGATCTCGACGCCGCCCTCGCCGGGGTCTCCGTCCCGCCGTTCGAGGTGGAGCTGGCCGGCGTCGGCGCCTTCGGCGAGGGCCACCAGCTCGGCTCCATCTGGGCGGGGGTGAAGGAGAGCGAGCCGCTGCGCCTGCTCGCCGGCCGCTGCGAAAGCGCGGCCCGCCGCGCCGGGTTGAACCCCGAGGGCCGCACGTTCCGCCCCCACGTGACCCTGGCCTATCTGGGGCGGCATGCGGAGCAGGACCGGGTGGCGGCGTGGATCCGCAACCACAACCTGCTGCATTCGCCGCCTTGGCGCGCGACCTGGTTCGGCCTTTACTCCAGCTGGCGGTCGAGCGAGGGCTCCCGCTACGACCTCGAACGGGAATACCCGCTGGGCTGACCATGGCTGATCCGAACCCCCACCGCCTGCGGCGCAGCGCCCTCTACACGCCGGCCTCCAACCCTCGGGCGCTGGAAAAGGCGCGGTCGCTGGCCTGCGACGTGGTGATCCTGGACCTGGAGGACGCCGTGGCCCCCGAGCGCAAGGCCGAGGCGCGGCAGGCGGCGGTGGACGCGATCCGGCGGGGCGGGTTCGACGGCAAGGAGGTGGTGGTGCGGGTGAACGGGCTCGACACGCCTTGGGGCGTCGAGGACCTGGCCGCCGTCCGCATGGCCCCGCCCGACGCGGTGCTGGTGCCCAAGGTGCACGGGCCGGGCGAACTGGAGCCGTTCCACGACCTTCTCGGCGAAGTGGCGCTCTGGGCCATGATCGAGACCTGCAGCTCGCTGTTCACGCTGGACGCCATCGCCTCCAGCCCGGGCCTGGTCGCCCTGGTCGTGGGTCCGAACGATCTCGCGGCCGAGATGGGCGCCCGCCTCGGCCCCGACCGGGCCCCGATCCAGGCCGCCTTGACGCTGACCGTGGCGGCGGCGCGCAACCACGGGATCGCCGCGCTCGACGGGGTCTTCAACGATCTCGCAGACGTCATGGGCTTCGCGCGGGAAGCCCGCCAGGCGCGCGACTTCGGTTTCGACGGCAAGACCCTGATCCACCCGGGCCAGGTCCCTCCCTGCCACGCCGCCTTCGCCCCGAGCCCGGAGGAGCTGGCCTGGGCCCGGGCGGTGATCGCCGCCTTCGAGGCTCCCGAGAACCAGGGGCTGGGGGCGGTGCGCGTGGGCGACCGCATGGCCGAGCGGCTGCACCTGGCCGCCGCCCGACGCGCCGCGGCCCAGGCCGGCGGCTAGGCGCCGGGGCCGATTGCCTACAAGCTGGCGCATGCAAACGTTGGGGAGTTGCGAATGACCGTCGTCGTCGAACCTGCCGCAACCCCGGCGGGCGACACGCGCGCCGCCGGGACCGCCGAGACGCGCAAGCGGATCTGGGCGATCGTCGCGGGCTCCACCGGCAATCTGGTGGAATGGTACGATTTCTACGCCTACGCCTTCACCGCCCTCTATTTCGCCTCCGAGTTCTTCCCGGCAGGCGACCGCACGGCCCAGCTCCTCAACACCGCCGGCATCTTCGCGGCCGGCTTCCTGATCAGGCCCATCGGCGGCTGGTTCTTCGGCCGTTTCGCCGACCGGCGCGGGCGCAGGGCCGCCATGCTGCTGTCGGTGCTGATGATGTGCGCCGGCTCGCTGGTGATCGCCTGCCTGCCGACCTACGCCGTCATCGGCGCGGCGGCGCCGGCGCTGCTGCTGGCGGCGCGGCTGGTGCAGGGCTTCTCGCTGGGCGGCGAATACGGGACCAGCGCCACCTACCTCGCCGAGGTGGCGACCTCGGGGCGGCGGGGCTTCCTCGCCTCGTTCCAGTACGTGACCCTGATCGGCGGACAGCTCACCGCCTCGCTGGTCATCTTCGGCCTGCAGCAGGTGCTGAGCGAGGACCAGCTCCGCGCCTGGGGCTGGCGGCTGCCGTTCCTGCTGGGCTCGGCCCTGGCGCTGACGGCCCTGTTCCTGCGCCGGACGCTGCACGAGACCGCCCCGCCCGAGAAGCAGGGCAAGGAGGCGGGCACCCTGCGCGCGCTGATGAAGCACTGGAAGGCGGTGGCGACGGTGCTGGGGCTGACCGCGGGCGGATCGCTCGGCTTCTACACCTTCACCACCTACATGCAGAAGTACCTGGTCAACACCGCGGGCATGAGCGCCAAGACGGCCACCGGGGTGATGACCTGGGTGCTGTTCGTCTACATGCTGCTGCAGCCGGTGTTCGGGCTGCTCTCGGACAAGATCGGCCGGCGCAACGCCCTGATCGCCTGGGGCGCCCTGGCCACGCTGACCACCGTGCCGCTGCTGACGGCGCTCGGCCGGGTTGAGACCCCCGCCATGGCCTTCGTGCTGGTGCTGTCGGCGCTGACGGTGGCGAGCCTCTACACTTCGATCAGCGGGCTGTTCAAAGCCGAGCTGTTCCCGATCGAGGTGCGCGCGCTGGGCGTGGGCCTGTCCTACGCCATCGCCAACGCCGTGTTCGGCGGCAGCGCCGAGTACGTGGCCCTGTGGTTCAAGCAGGCCGGCCACGAGAGCTGGTTCTACTGGTACGTGACCATCATGTCGGCCATCGCCCTGGTCACGGCTCTGTCCATGCGCGACCTGAGAAAGCACGGGACGCTGGAGTAGGGGGCTCAGGTCCTCCCCGGCGCCTTCCAGGCCTGGAGGAGGACCTTGGGGATCAATCCCGCTCTGCGCCGATGTAGTCGGCCGAGCGCATCTCCTGCAGGCGCGAGACGGTGCGCTCGAATTCGAAGGCGCCGTCGCCGGCGGGGTAGAGGGTTTCCGGCTCGGCCTCGGCCAGGGCGACCAGCTTGGTCCTGGCCTCGTAGAGGGCGTCCACCAGGGTCACGAAGCGCCTGGCCTCGTTGCGCTTGTCCGGCGACAGGTTCGGGATCCCTTCCAGGAACACCGTGTGGAAGCGCTCGGCGATGGCGAGGTAGTCCTGCGGTCCCAGCGCCTGGCCGCACAGGCTGGCGAAGCTCGCCCGCAGGTGTCCGCCCGCGGCGCGCGGCAGGCGGATCTTGCGGCCCAGCACCTCGACGGTGGCGCCGGTCTCCTCCGCCCCGTCCAGCAGGTCCAGCCACAGGGCGTCGAAGGCCCGTTCCGTCGCCGCGTCGACGGGCGAGAAATAGACCTGCGCCCCTTTCAGCCGGTCCAGCCGGAAGTCCTTGGGCCCGGCGACCCGGACCACTTCCAGCCGCTGCTTCAGCATGTCGATGAAGGGCAGGAAAAGCTGGCGGTTCAGGCCGCCGGCGTAGAGCTCGTCGGGGGCCCGGTTGGAAGTGGCCACCAAGGTCACGCCGCGGGCGAACAGCGCCTCGAACAGCCGGCCGAGGATCATGGCGTCGGCGATGTCGGTGACCTGCAGTTCGTCGAAGCAGAGCAGGCGGGCCTGTTCTGCGATCAGCTCGGCGGTAGGGAGGATCGGGTCGTCGCCCTTGGCGGTCCCGAAGCGGGCCTTGCGCGCCGCAGAGTCGCCCTTGCGCCAGGCGTCCACGTGGGCGTGCACCTCGGCCATGAAGGCGTGGAAGTGGGCGCGCCGCTTGCGCGCCACCGGCGCCGACTCGAAGAACAGGTCCATCAGCATGGACTTGCCCCGCCCGACCGGCCCGTAGAGGTAGACGCCGCGCACCGCGGGCGCCTCGCGCTTGCGGAACAGCGAGAACGAGAAGCCCGGCTCTTGCGCCGCGTTCAGCTCGCCTTCGAGGCGGGCCAGGGCTTCGACGGCGGCGGCCTGGGCGGTATCGGGGGCGATCTCGCCGCGGGAGAGGCGTTCGCCGTAGGCGGTGCGGATGGAGACGGGCATGGGCGCAGCGGTCCTAGCCCATTCGGCGCCCCGATCTCAACGTCCGCAGATCAACTGGCGGACGGTCGATCCTGGCGCTCGCCCTTGCGCACGAACATGGCCGCGTCGGCCTCGGCCATCATCCGGGCCACGCTGATCCCGGGCTCGAAGGTCCGCACCCCGAAGGACAGGCGCAGCGGGATCGCCTTGCCCTCGAACACGGCAGGCTGGCTCTCCACCCGCCGCTGCAGGTCGGAGGCCTTGACCATCGCGGCCTCGCGCTCCGCCTGGGCCAGGATCACGGCGAACTCGTCGCCGCCGATCCGTCCCACCACGTCGGACCCCCGCACGTGGTCGACCAGGGTGCGGGCCACCGCCTGCAGGGCGGCGTCGCCGGCGGCGTGGCCGAAGCTGTCGTTGACGTCCTTGAACCCGTCCATGTCGAAGAAGACCAGGCTGGCGACGCCATCGTAGCGTTCGCAGTAGGCAATGGTGCGCGACAGTTCCCGCAGGAAAGCCCGGCGGTTCAGCACCGGCGTAAGCGGGTCGCGGTCGGCCAGCAGCTCCATCTCGGCCAGCCGGCGCTGCAGCCGCCCGACCTCGTTGCGCAAGGCGACGATCTCCGCCCGCGCCTCGTCCAGCGCGCCATCCGGCAGCGCGTTTTCGGGTTCCGGCGGACGATCCTGCTCCACGGCGGGCGAATCAGGGACGGCCATCTCGCCGCCGATGGTAGTCGGTCGTGTCTCAGTTGCGAAGGGAGACGCGGAGCCTATACTCCGCGCCTTTTTCGGGGGAGCCGGGGTTGCACTTGGACCAGGCGGGCGGAGCGGATGAGCGGGGCGGACCGGCGCCGGTCGCCATCATCATGGGCAGCCGATCGGACTGGCCCACGCTGCGCCATGCGGCCGAGGCGCTGGATCTGTTGGGCGTCGCCCATGTGGCCAAGGTGGTCTCGGCCCACCGCACGCCCGAGCGGCTTTACGAATTCGCCCGCGGCGCCAAGGCGGCCGGCCACAAGGTGATCATCGCCGGCGCCGGCGGCGCGGCCCACCTGCCGGGGATGGCCGCGTCCATGACCGACCTGCCGGTGCTGGGCGTGCCGGTTCGCTCGGAGGCGCTGAGCGGTCTCGATTCCCTGCTCTCCATCGTGCAGATGCCGGGCGGCGTGCCGGTCGGCACGCTGGCCGTGGGCCCGGCCGGGGCCAAGAACGCGGGCATCCTGGCGGCGCAGATCCTGGCGCTGGGAGATCCGGCGCTGGCCGAGCGGCTTTCGGCCTATCGCAAGGCGCAGACCGACTCTGTCCCCGAGTCCGTGGCCGACGAGGCCTGAAAGTCCTCATGCGAGAGACCGGCTTTCCCCTGGCGCCCGGCGCCGTGATCGGCATTCTCGGCGGTGGACAGCTCGGCCGCATGCTGGCGCTCGCCGCCGCGCGGCTCGGATTCGACTGCGCCGTGCTGAGCCCCCGGGCGGACGCGCCGGCCGCGCGGGTGGCCGCTCATTTCGTCAACGCCGCCTACGACGATCCCGAGGGGCTGGCCGAACTGGCGCGGCTGTCGGCGGTGGTCACCTACGAGTTCGAGAACGTGCCGGCGGCGGCGGTCTCGCGCCTGGAGACGCTGGGCCGCCCCGTCGCGCCGGGCGCCCGGGCGCTGGCGGTCGCGCAGGACCGGGTGGCGGAGAAGCGCTTCTTCGAGGAGATCGGCGCGCCGACCGTCGCCTTCGCCCCGATCGCTTCCGCCGACGACATCGCCCCCGCCCTGGAGCGGCTGGGCGCCCCGGCGCTTCTGAAGACCCGGCGCGAAGGTTACGACGGCAAAGGTCAGACCTGGGTCTCCGGCCCTGAGGACGCGGAGGCGGCCTTCGCCCGCATCGGCGCCCATCCCGCCATACTGGAAGCCCGGGCGCCCTTCGTCCGCGAACTGTCGGTGATCGCCGCCCGCGGGCGGGACGGCCGCATCGCCGCCTATCCGCCTGCCGAGAACCGGCACGAGAACGGCATCCTGCGCCTGTCGACCGCCCCCGCCGAACTCGCCCCCGAAACCGGCGCCACCGCACGCGCCATCGCCGCGGGCCTGCTGGAGCGGCTGGACTACGTCGGCGTCGTGGGGGTGGAGCTGTTCGAGCTGGCGGGCGGGCGGCTGATGGTCAACGAGTTCGCGCCGCGGGTGCACAACACCGGCCACTGGACCCTCGACGGTTGCGAAGTGGACCAGTTCGAGCAGCACATCCGCGCGGTGGCCGGCTGGCCGCTGGGCCCCGCCGAACCCTTCGCGGCTGTGGAGATGACCAACCTCCTGGGGGCCGAGGCGGGCGACTGGCCGGCGCTGGCGGCCGATCCGGCCGCCCGCCTGTGGCTCTACGGCAAGCACGAGACGGCGCCGGGCCGGAAGATGGGCCACGTGAACCGGCTGCGGCCGCTGAAGGGTTAGGGTCCACGCCCCTCGGCGCAAGGCGGAGGGCGACGGGTCACCGATACCGCATCCGGCCGAGCGCGGCGGCGATGCTCGTCATGATCTCGGACGGCTTGGGCCGGCCCGCCTTCCATTTCTCGAACCGCATCACCCGTTCGATCTGCGCGTCGAGGTGCTCGTCGGCGGCCAGGACGCCCCGCTGGAAGCGGACGCCGATGGTCGTCGCCAGCACCGCCGAAAGGATGGCGCGCTTGGAATAGTGGTTCTCGTCGGTGGCGGTATCCCCCGCCCAGCGCCAGATGGCGTCGGCGCTTTCCCACAAGAGCGACAGCGCCAGCGCCAGGTTGTGCGGCAGGGCGAGCCAGGCCGTGCAGCGGCGCACGGCCTCCTGATCGGCCGCGGCGGCCTCGACACGGGCCTGCACGCCCCGGCGGATGCGCTCGCGGATCTTCAGCGTGGAGGGATCGACGTCGGCCAGCCGCTCCCGCCCGGCCGCGTCGTGGCGACGCGACAACAGGGCGGCGAGGTCGCGCGGTCCGCCCGGCAGCAGCAGGCCGGCGTCGGCCCCGGACAGGCCGGCCTCGGCGGCGGCGCGCTCGACCAGATTGCGCCCCCAGCCCAGGGAGGGAGCGAGGCGGACGGCGGCGTCCAGCACCCGGTCTTCGGCCTCTTCGGCCCAGGAGCGCGTCGCGGGGACAGGGGCGGCGGAAGTCATGGCGCCAGCATAGCCTCAAGTCGCGGCGGCGTCAGGATTTGCAGCCGTGGACAGAAAAGCCCGCCTCTGCTATCTGCGCGCCCAAGCACGGAAGGCCGCCTTCCGGGCATGATCCCTATTTCGCGTAAAGCCCCTCGGCCGCCGGTCTCGGCCGACCGGGCGACCCCCAGAGGAGGGCCTAGTCATCGTTCAGATTTTTGTGCGCGACAACAATGTCGACCAGGCGCTGAAGGCGCTGAAGAAGAAGATGCAGCGCGAGGGCACGTTCCGCGAGATGAAGCGGCACGTCCACTACGAGAAGCCCTCCGAAAAGCGCGCTCGCCAGAAGGCCGAAGCCGTTCGCCGCGCCCGTAAGCTGGCCCGCAAGCGCGCCCAGCGCGAAGGTCTGATCGCCGGCCCGAAGCCGCGCGCGAAGTAACATCGAGCGCGCGTCCCGCGCGCTCGATCAGAAGACCGCACCCCCTCGGGCCCGTCCGTCCGGACGATGACGCCCGGGGGCGGTTCCCGGCGGGGCCGCCGCCTCGCCATTCTCCCCATCGCGTCATTCTTCCCGTTGCGCTGGACCCCATCGCGCCGGAATCCGCGTGATGCGCTATGGTTCCGATTCGCGTCGGCGCACGTGCGCCGAGACCGGATTGGCCTATGCCCGTGTTGGAACCCGCCTTCGCCGCCGCTGGCGGCGCCGCCAGCCTCGCGCTCGCGGCGACGCTTTGGGCGCTGACCCAGCGCCGGCGGGCCGTGGCCCGGATCCGCGAGCTCACCGACACCCTCAGCCGCTACGAAGGCCGCATCGACGCGGCCCACGCCTCCGCCGAGGCGTTCGACTCCGCGGTGGTGGCCTGCGAGGCCGGCCAGATCCGCCTCACGTCCGGCCGCGACAGCCTGATCGCCTGCGGCCAGGCGCTCGGCCTGCGCGGGGAAGAAGCCGCCGACCCCGCCGCCGTGGTGCAGGCCCTGATGCGCTCGGACCCCGAGCACGCGCGCCGGCTGAAGGCCTTGTTCGAGCGCGGCGAGCCCTGCGACTTCGAAGCGCGCAAGCCCCATGGGCCGGGCGAGGCCCCTCGCGCCGCGGTGGTGGTGGAGGGCCGCACGGCCGGCGCCCTGGCGTGGCTGCGCCTGTCGGTCTCGGCGGGCGCCGGCCTGCCCTCGGCCGCCCGCTTCGCCGCCTTCCTCGACGCCCAGCCCAACCCCGCCTGGATGAGCACGCCCAGCGGGCGCCTGGTCTGGGCCAACCGCGCCTGGCTGGCGGCGGCGGAAGCGCCGTCCGTGGAAGAGGCGGTCCGCACCGGCCGCTCGTGGGACCGCGGGGTCGAAAGCCTGGCGGCCGAAGCCGCCGGCCTCGGCCAGCGGCGTGAAGGACTGCGCTGGGCCCCCGTCGAGGGCAAGCGCCGCGCCTTCCATGTCGTGGCCCAGCCGTTGGAGGGCGGGGGCGCGGGCGCGATAGCGCTGGACGTCACCGAGGCCGAGGAGACGCGCGAGACGCTCAAGCGCCACGTCGCCGCCCACGACGAGACGTTGAACCGGCTGGCCGACGCGGTGGCCATCTTCGGCCCGCAGCGCCGCCTGGCCTTCCACAACACCGCCTTCGCCGAACTCTGGGGCCTGGAGCCGGCCTGGCTGGCCGAGGGGCCCACCCACGGCGAAGTGCTGGACCGCATGCGCCAGCGCCGCCGCCTGCCCGAGACCGCCGACTACGCCGGGTGGAAAGCGCGCGAGCTCGGCTTCTACGAGACGCTGGAGGGGGCGCCGGACGAGCTGTGGAGCCTCCCCGACGGGCGCACCCTGCGCGTGGTGCGCCAGCCGCACCCCTTCGGCGGGCTGTTGCTGCTGTTCTCCGACATCACCGGCGAGCTGCGCCTGCGGGCCCAGTACAACGCCCTGGTCCAGGTGCAGCAGGCCACGCTCGACAAGCTGAACGACGCCGTGGCCGTGTTCGGCTCGGACGGGCGGCTGCGCCTGCACAACGAGGCCTTCGAGCGGTTCTGGGCGCTGTCGCCCCAGGCGGTCGCCGACGCCGGCGACTTCGACCGGCTGGCGGAGCTGTGCACGCCGCTAGTGCACGACCTGCAGTTCTGGCGCGACCTGAAGGCCCGGGTAGGCGACACCGATCCGCAGGGCCGCAAGCCCGTCTATGGCGAGACCCGCGCCTCCGACGGGCGGACCATCGCCTTCCAGACCCGGCCGCTGCCCGACGGGGCGACCCTGATCGCCTTCGACGACATCACCGCCACCCGCAAGCTGGAGCAGGCCCTGGCCGACCGCTCTGCGGCGCTGGCCGAAGCGGAGCGGCTGAAGCGCGATTTCGTGGGCAACGTCTCCTACGAGCTGCGCACCCCGCTCACCACGATCCTGGGCTATTCGGAGCTGCTCGACAGCCTGGGTCCGGCCCTGCCCGAGCGCTCGCTGCCCTATGTGGCGGCGGTTCGCGCGGCGGCGGCCCAGCTCGCCAGCTCCATCGACGACGTGCTGGACATGGCCCAGATCGACGCCGGCGAAATGGGACTCACCCTGGGCGACGTGTCGGTCGAAGACCTGCTTCAAGCGGCGGCGCAGCGCGCGGCGCGAGCGGCGGAGGAAGCGGGCGTGACGCTGAGCCTGGAGGCGCTGGACGGCCGCGTCGGCGTGATCCGGGCCGACGAGCGGCGCCTGGGCCAGGCCCTCGACCACCTGCTGGCCGGCGCCATTCGCTCCACCCCGCGGGGCGGTTCGGTCAGCCTGGGGGCCCTGCGCGCCGTGGGCGAGGTGCAGATCCGGGTCGCGGACACCGGCCGCGGCATCCCCTTCCATGTCCAGGCCCACATTTTCGACAGGTTCATCGGGCGCGAGCGCGGCGGCCCGGGCCTGGGGCTCGCCCTGGTCAAGGCGCTGGTCGAGCTGCACGGCGGCTGGGTCGCGCTGGAGAGCGAGCCCGGCCACGGGGCCACCTTCACCTGCCACCTGCCCGAAGCCGCCCATTCCGAAGCGGCGCATCCCGAGCTAACCTTCGGTTGAGTGCGGACGTCAGCCAAGGTTCAGCGAACAACCCTGAAGCTGCGGCGGTCCAACAGGGAGGCCCCTCGATGAAAGCCCTTCTCGCCGCAGCCGCCGTCGCGGCGGTCGGTCTCGCCAGCGCCGCCGACGCCCAGACCCGCGGCCCAAGCATCACCCTGTACTCGCTGCCCAACTTCCAGGGGCCGTCGCGCAGCTTCACCGCCAGCGTCGACAACCTGGCGAACCAAGGCTTCAACGACCGCGCCCAGAGCGTCCGGGTGCAGGGCCGCTGGCGGATATGCGAGGACGCCCGCCTGCGCGGCCGGTGCGTCGACCTCTCGGGGGACATCCCCAACCTCGCCGACCTGCGGCTGAGCGTGGCGGTCTCCTCGTTCCAGTTCCTCGGCGGCCCGGTCGGCGGGCGGCCCCCCGGTCCGGGGCCCGGCGGTCCCGGTCCGGGCTCCGGGGGCCAAAGGCTCGACGGCCGCAGCGCCAGCTTCTTCCCGAATCCCGGCCCGGGCTTCCGCAACGCGGACGATTTCTGCCGCCGGATGGGCTTCTCGGGCGCGGCCTTCTTCGACAACCGCAGCCGCGACCTGCGCGACGTGCTCTGCCGGCGGTAGGCGAGGGGGTTGACGCTTAGTGCTGGCTCTCGGGCATCCGCACGACGAGGCCGTTCAAGGCGTCCGTCACCTTGATCTGGCAGGACAGGCGCGAGTTCGGCTCCACCCCTTCGGCGAAGTCGAGCATGCTCTCCTCCATGGCGGAGGGGCCGCCCACCACGTCGCGCCA
>Ga0164243_10012183_pt1 | contig 12205 bp, 7 predicted proteins | sample OricompcompostOP_FD_108781 | JGI IMG/M metagenome (GOLD analysis project Ga0164243, IMG submission 108781) | Organic Plus compost microbial communities from Emeryville, California, USA - Original compost - Organic plus compost (OP) | ecosystem: Engineered > Solid waste > Mixed feedstock >...
AATTACGCCGAATTGTGTCCAGCCGAAAAGGAAAGCGATAAAAGGATTATATGCTTCCCGGAGATAAACATACTGCCCACCAGCTTTCGGGTACATACCGGAAAGTTCCCCGTAACTCATAGCAGCAATAATGGTTACCAGGCCGGCCAGGACCCACATGGCAGTCAGCCAACCCGCTGAACCCAGGCTGTAAGATATTTCCGCAGAAACTATAAAGATACCCGAACCGATCATCGAACCGGCCACGAGCATGGTGGCATCGAGTAGTCCTAGGCTGGGTTTAAATTGCTGTTTTTGGTTGATAGCAGACATGCGAAATGTTGTAAAGTTGGTTGATATTAATCGCGGTAAAAAAAATCCCGGTTGATGAATTTCATGAACCGGGATTTAAAATAGTTATTATTTCATGGGCATGCAACCCTAAATTATTTTTTGTCTTTGTTTTGTTCGTTCTCAGCGTTCAAACCTTCGATCACTTCAGCCGTAATATCGAATGCCGGATCTTTATACAAGATATTGGAGCCGCCATCACGGTAAGAGAAAATGTATCCATATCTCTTATCAGCGTTGAATTTACCCAGGAAATCATCCAATTTTCTACGCAATTCGTCATTGAAGGTAGCTTCAACTTGCATGTATTGCTGGGAAAGTTTATTACGCTTTTCTTCCAATGCTTGTTGTTGTTGCATCAGATCACGCTGAATCGCTTCTCCCTCGGCCTGGGTCAAGGTATTAGCTCTTTGTTGCAAGCTATTTAACCTATTTTGCAAAGCCCTGGCATCTGCTTTCAATTCATTATCGATCGAGATCTGGCGTTTTTCAAGTTCTGCTTTTTTCACCTTGAAATATTCGTAATGAGCTTCCAAGGAATCTAAATCAACATAAGCAATGTTCAAACCTTTCATTGCCACGGCGCCACTATCTTTAGTGGTGCTAGGATTGGAAGTAGATTGATTACTTTGTCCGCAAGCCATGAATGTCGCAGCAGCAACGGCCATCAAAAACCCGTTTTTCACAAATTGTTTTGTAGTATACATAATGTCGATAGGTAGATTTAAACTCCTGAATTGTCAATTATTGGCAGCTAAAATAAGGTTTTTAGTATAATTTCCTTAGTAGTAGCAATAGTTTTTTAGATTTTTTTGAGTTATATAACAAGGATTTATGTTAGGGTAATGTTAAAGCGGGATTTGCAAGCAATAAATGGAAATAAAAAGGTCGCAACGGGATTGCGACCTTTTTATTATTATGTTCCGTTACCGGTAGCGCCAAGGCATGCCTCGGCTCTATGCCGTAACGATTTAAATCATTATTCTTCTTCATCGAATTGGAATACCTCTTTCGAAGCAGAAAGGATATCGTATTCTTCTTTAGAACCGACGATCATGTTTTCGAACTCGCGTAAACCGGTACCTGCAGGGATGAGGTGACCCGTGATTACGTTTTCTTTCAAGCCGAGCATGTCATCAGTTTTACCGTTGATCGCGGCAGAAGACAATACTTTCGTTGTTTCCTGGAAGGAAGCTGCGGATATCCAGCTATGCGTACCGAGGGAAGCCTTGGTGATACCCAACAACAACGGACTTGATGTTGCGGCATTTGCATCTCGGAATTCCACCAGTTTCTTATCGGAACGACGGAGTAATGAATTCTCTTCACGAACTTGGCGCAAGGTAACGATCTGGCCAGCTTTCAAAGTAGCGGACTCACCGGCTTCGGTAACCACTTTCTTATCAAAGATGGAATCGTTTTCTTCGAAGAACTCGAATTTATCCACGGTATCTCCTTCCAAGAACCTTGTATCTCCCGGATCTTCGATGGTTACTTTACGCATCATTTGACGCACGATTACCTCGATGTGTTTATCATTGATTTTCACACCTTGTAAACGGTAAACCTCTTGGATCTCGTTCACCAAGTATTCTTGTACGGCGAATGGACCTTTAATTGATAAGATATCTGCCGGTGTAATAGAACCATCTGAAAGCGCTGTACCAGCTTTCACGAAGTCACCATCTTGCACCAGGATGTGGCGGGTTAATGGCACCAAGTATTTCTTGATTTGACTTTCGCGGCTTTCGATGATGATTTCGCGGTTACCACGTTTGATATTACCGAAGGCAACCACACCATCTATTTCAGATACGATTGCAGGGTTAGATGGGTTCCTAGCCTCGAACAATTCTGTTACCCTAGGAAGACCACCCGTGATATCTCTCAACTTACCAAGAACACGCGGGATTTTCACCAACACCTGTCCTGCTCTTACGCTCTCACCTTCGTCGATCACGATATGGGAACCTACAGGTAAGTTGTAAGGTTTCACGTCCTTATCACCATCTACGTAAATAGACGGGATCTTGTTCTTATCTTTTGTTTCGATAACCACTTTCTCACGGTGACCGGTTTGTTCATCGGCTTCTTCACGGAAGGTGATACCTTCGATGATGCTGTCGAAACGAACTTTACCCGGAATTTCAGAAACGATAACGGCGTTGAACGGATCCCAAGTACAGATCACATCACCTTTCGCAACTTTCTGACCATCTTTCACTACCAGGGTAGAACCGTATGGAACGTTATTGGTGATCAACAAGCGATCATTCTTAACATCCATGATACGCACCTCACCGGTACGACCGATAACCACCTGAACTTTATTACCATCGTTATTTTCGAAAGTAGTTGTTCTCAAACCATCGAACTGGATGGTACCGTCGAACTTGGCAGTCAGCGTAGACTCAACCGAAGCGGAGCCCGCAACACCACCCACGTGGAAGGTACGGAGTGTTAACTGGGTACCCGGCTCACCGATGGACTGCGCCGCGATGATACCAACGGCATCACCTCTTTGAGTGGTGTAGCCTGTGGCCAGATTTTTACCGTAACATTTCACGCACACACCCCTACGGCTTTCGCAGGTAAGTACGGAACGGATTTCAACGGTATCGATAGAACTTTCTTCAATGCGTTTTGCTACATCTTCGGTAATTTGTTCACCGGCAGCAACGTATAATTCCTCGGAAACGGGGTCAAATACATCATGCAGAGAAGTACGTCCCAAGATACGGTCGTATAACGGTTCAACTACTTCTTCATTATCTTTCAATGCGGAGATAGCGATACCACGTAAAGTACCACAATCTTCCTCGTTGATTACCACATCTTGCGCCACGTCTACCAACCTACGTGTCAGGTAACCGGCATCAGCCGTTTTCAAGGCTGTATCCGCAAGACCCTTACGGGCACCGTGGGTAGAGATGAAGTAATCCTGTACATTCAAACCATCTTTAAAGTTAGACAAGATCGGGTTTTCAATGATCTCAGAGCCTGTAGAACCACTCTTACGCGGTTTGGCCATCAATCCCCTCAAACCTGCCAACTGTTTGATCTGTTGTTTAGAACCACGGGCACCGGAATCCAACATCATGTAAACGGAGTTGAACCCTTGTTTGTCCGAAGCCAATTCGCGGATCAAGGTTTCAGTAACCTTGGTATCCACCCTGGACCAGATATCGATGATTTGGTTATAACGTTCGTTGTTGGTGATCAGACCCATGTTGTAGTTGTCCCAAACTTCATCCACTTCACCGGAAGCGCTGTCCACCATCATTTGTTTCACCTCTGGGATGATCAAATCGTTGATGTTGAAGGACAAACCACCGCGGTATGCAGAACGGAAACCGAGTTGCTTGATATCATCCAAGAACTTCGCAGTTTTCGGAATATCGGTAGCCTTGATAATGTCACCGATGATTTCACGCAAAGATTTCTTCGTCAATAACGCGTTTACGAAACCTGCTTCTTTCGGTACGAATTGGTTGAACAATACGCGGCCTACCGTGGTTTCGATCAATTTGAATTCCAATTCACCTTTTGCATTGCGCACATAAGTCTTAACCCTGATGTGAGCATGCAATTCTACCCTGCGCTCATTGTAAGCAATGATCACCTCTTCGGCAGAATAGAAGGCCATGCCTTCCCCTTTTACCGGTTCTTCAGGGGTAGATTTTCTTCCCTTGGAGATGTAGTACAGGCCGAGTACCATGTCCTGTGAAGGAAGTGTAATCGGTGTACCATTCTGAGGGTTCAAGATATTGTGAGAAGAAAGCATCAGCAATTGTGCTTCCAAGATCGCGGCATTGCTCAAAGGAACGTGTACCGCCATTTGGTCACCATCGAAGTCGGCGTTGAACGCGGAACATACTAACGGGTGCAATTGGATCGCTTTACCTTCAATAAGACGTGGTTGGAAAGCCTGGATAGATAAACGGTGCAACGTTGGAGCACGGTTTAACATTACCGGGTGACCTTTCAATACGTTTTCCAAGATATCCCAAACTACCGCTTCCTTGCGATCTACCAATTTCTTGGCAGATTTCACGGTTTTCACGATGCCTCTTTCGATCAATTTGCGGATGATGAACGGTTTGAACAATTCCGCCGCCATATCTTTAGGCAAACCACATTCGTGGAGTTTCAACTCTGGGCCTACAACGATTACAGAACGACCGGAGTAGTCCACACGTTTACCTAACAAGTTTTGACGGAAACGGCCTTGTTTACCTTTCAGTACATCGGACAAAGATTTGAGGGCGCGACCACCTTCCGCTTTCACGGCGTTCGATTTCCTGGAGTTATCGAACAGGGAGTCTACCGCTTCTTGCAACATCCTTTTCTCGTTACGCAAGATTACTTCCGGAGCTTTAATCTCGATCAAGCGTTTCAGACGGTTGTTACGGATAATTACACGGCGGTAAAGGTCATTCAAATCAGAAGATGCGAAACGGCCGCCATCTAATGGAACCAGTGGACGCAATTCTGGTGGAACAACCGGGATATATTGCATAACCATCCATTCAGGACGGTTTTCTACGCGGGTATTAGCTTCGCGGTATGCTTCCACTACGCTCAAACGTTTCAAAGCTTCCGCTTTACGTTGTTGAGAAGTTTCGGTAGCAGCCTGGTTACGTAATTGGTAAGATAAGCCGTCAAGATCGATTCTTGCCAACATCATCTCAACCGCTTCCGCACCCATTTTCGCGATGAATTTATTTGGATCTTCATCCGGTAAGAGCTGGTTATCTTTCGGAAGTGTGTCCAGGATATCGAGGTATTCTTCTTCGGTCAACAAGTCAGCGTAATTCAGCCCTTTTTCTTGTTTCACACCGGATTGGATCACCACGTATCTTTCATAATAAATGATGGTTTCCAATTTCTTGGAAGACATTCCTAACAGGTAACCGATTTTGTTTGGTAAAGACTTGAAGTACCAGATATGTACAACAGGTACTACCAAACGGATGTGTCCCATTCTTTCGCGGCGAACTTTCTTCTCTGTAACTTCCACACCACAGCGGTCGCAGACGATACCCTTGTAACGGATACGTTTGTACTTACCGCAATAGCATTCATAATCCTTTACAGGACCGAATATTCTTTCGCAGAATAAACCATCACGTTCCGGCTTGTAAGTACGGTAGTTGATGGTTTCAGGTTTTAACACTTCACCATAAGAGCGTTCCAAGATTGCATCAGGAGACGCCAAGCTAATGGTAATGCTGTTAAAATTTGATCTAGGACGATTTTCTTTTTTTATGGCCATTTGTGAGCTTTTAGCTGTGAACCGTTAGCTGTTTGCTATTGGCACTAAAATTTTTTCCCTGGGAGAACCTTATATAGAGCTTCCGGTAAAAGGTTCGAACCTTTCACCGGAAGTCTTTAATACTATTCAAATTTCAAATCCAAGCCCAATCCACGTAATTCATGGATCAATACATTGAAGGATTCCGGTACGCCTGCTTTCGGAATGTTATCGCCTTTAACGATAGATTCGTAAGCTTTCGCACGACCCACAATGTCATCGGATTTGATCGTGAGCAATTCTTGCAAGATGTTGGCGGCACCGTATGCTTCCAGCGCCCATACTTCCATCTCACCGAAACGTTGACCACCGAACTGTGCCTTACCACCCAACGGTTGTTGCGTGATCAAGCTGTATGGCCCGATAGAACGCGCGTGCATCTTATCGTCAACCATGTGGCTCAGTTTCAGCATGTAGATGATACCCACGGTAGCTTTCTGATCGAAGCGCTCACCTGATTCACCATCGTAGAGGTAAGTATGACCGAAGCTTGGCAATTCAGCCTCATCAATGTAATTAGCAATCTCTTCAGTGCTGGCACCATCGAAGATCGGTGTAGCGAAGCGGAGACCTAATTTTTTACCTGCCCAACCGAGTACGGTTTCATAGATCTGGCCGAGGTTCATACGTGAAGGCACCCCTAGCGGGTTCAACACGATATCAACCGGGGAACCATCAGACAAGAACGGCATATCCTCATCGCGAACGATTTTGGCTACGATACCCTTGTTACCGTGACGGCCCGCCATTTTATCACCCACTTTCAGCTTACGCTTGCTAGCGAGGTAAACTTTAGCCAATTTCAGTACACCTGCAGGTAATTCATCACCGATAGAGATGTTGAATTTCTCACGTTTGTAACGACCCAATTCCTCGTTGTACTTGATGCTGTAGTTGTGCAACAAGGTGTTGATCTGGTCGTTGGTAACCTCGTCGGTAGTCCAATTCAACGGGTTTACGTTTTGGAAATCGATATTCACCAAGTTCTTTTGAGAGAACTTAGATCCTTTCGAGATCAACACTTCACCGAAGGTATTGGTTACCCCTTGAGAGGTTTTATCTTTCAACAACACGAGCAATTTGCTCATCAATACTTCCAGCAGATCTTCTTCGTTCTTCTGGTGTATTTTCTCGAGTTTTTCGAGGGCAGCTTTTTCGCGTGTCTTAGAGTTTTTATCTTTCTTAGCGCGGGAGAACAATTTCTTGTCGATCACCACACCTTCTGTTGATGGGGGTGCCTTCAAGGAAGCGTCTTTCGCATCAGAAGCTTTATCACCGAAGATGGCTCTCAATAATTTCTCTTCAGGAGAAGGATCGGATTCACCACGCGGCGTAATCTTACCGATCAGGATATCACCTTCCTTAATGTGGGCACCGATACGGATGATACCGTTTTGGTCGAGGTCTTTAGTAGCCTCTTCGCTCACGTTCGGGATATCCGGGGTTAATTCCTCTTCACCCAACTTGGTATCACGTACTTCCAATTCGTATTCATCGATATGGATAGAAGTAAACCAGTCTTCGCGGGCTACCCTTTCAGAGATTACGATCGCATCCTCGAAGTTGTACCCTTTCCATGGCATGAAGGCCACTTTCAGGTTACGACCAAGGGCCAATTCACCGGCGCGGGTGGCATAACCTTCCGTTAAGAAGTCGCCTTTCACTACCTGTTGACCTTTAGCTACGGCAGGACGGAGGTTGATACAAGTGCTTTGGTTCGTTTTAACGAACTTGGTGAGTTTATAGATCACCAGGTCGTCTTCGAAGCTTACCAGCTTTTGCATCTCGTCGCGATCGTAGCGAACATGGATCTCGTTAGAATCAACGAATTCAACCACACCTTTTCCTTCGGAAGTAATCTGCAAGCGGGAATCGCGGGCAGCTTTACCTTCCAAGCCGGTACCTACGATCGGTACTTGCGGTGCGATCAACGGTACAGCTTGACGCTGCATGTTTGATCCCATCAGGGCACGGTTGGCATCATCGTGTTCGAGGAACGGAATCAGGGAAGCGCTCAGACCCACGATTTGGTTCGGGGCAACGTCCATGTATTCCACGTCTGTTTTATCGAGGATCGGGAAATCACCGGTTTCGCGGGATTTCACTTTATCATTTACGAAATTACCTTTTTCATCGAGCGGGGCGTTAGCCTGCGCGATTTTCAAAGTATCTTCCTCTTCAGCGCTCAGGTATTCCACATCTTCCATCGCCACGATACCTTCTTTCACTTTACGGTAAGGCGTTTCGATGAATCCCATCTCGTTCACTTTCGCGTGAACACAAAGCGTGGAGATCAAACCGATGTTAGGTCCTTCCGGCGTTTCAATCGTACAGAGGCGACCGTAGTGAGAATAGTGTACGTCACGCACCTCGAAACCAGCTCTTTCGCGGCTTAAACCACCGGGACCGAGGGCAGAGATACGACGTTTGTGCGTAATCTCGGATAATGGGTTTGTTTGATCGAGGAACTGGGACAATTGGGAGGTACCGAAGAAAGAGTTGATCACGGAAGACAATGTCCTGGCGTTGATCAGGTCTACCGGTGTAAACACCTCGTTATCCCTAACGTTCATCCTTTCACGGATGGTACGCGCCATACGCGCCAGGCCCACACCGAATTGAGCATATAACTGCTCACCCACGGTACGAACACGGCGGTTGCTCAAGTGATCGATATCATCGATCTCGGCTTTACCATTCGTTAATTGTACCAAGTACTTGATGATAGAAATGATATCATCTTTCGTCAATACCTTGTTTTCGAGCGGGGTTTCCAAGTTCAACTTGCGGTTGATCTTGTAACGGCCCACTTCCCCGAGGTCATAACGTTTATCGGAGAAGAATAATTTATCGATAATACCACGAGCGGTTTCATCATCCGGGGCATCGGCGCCTCGGAGTTGGCGGTAGATATGTTGTACCGCTTCCAGCTCGGAGTTAGAAGTATCCTTATTTAAAGTATTGTAGATGATAGAGAAGTCACCGCTTACCTCTTCTTTCTGGAGGAAAACAGTTTTCGCATCCATTTCGAGGATCAGTTCGATACTTTCTTCATCGAGGATGCTATCGCGTTCCAGCACTACTTCGTTACGTTCGATGGATACCACTTCACCGGTATCTTCATCAACGAAGTCTTCCACCCAACTACGCAAAACGCGTGCGGCGAGTTTTTTGCCATAGTATTTTTCGAGTGTCTTACGGTCAGCCTTCACTTCATCCGCCATGCCAAACAAGGTCAGGATATCCTTATCCGTTTCGTAGCCGATGGCTCGTAAGAGGGTCGTTACGGGGAACTTTTTCTTACGATCGATGTAGGCATACATCACGTTATTGATATCCGTAGCAAACTCCATCCAGGCACCTTTGAACGGGATCACCCTAGCAGAGTAGATCTTGGTACCGTTAGGATGGACGGATTGTCCAAAGAATACACCAGGGGACCTGTGCAATTGGGAAACAACTACACGTTCTGCACCGTTGATCACGAAAGTACCCCTTGGGGTCATGTACGGGATATTTCCGAGGAAAACGTCCTGTACGATGGTTTGGAAATCAACGTGCTCTTCATCATTACAGCTTAAGCGTAACTTCGCCTTTAAAGGAACCGAGTACGTAAGGCCTCTCTCGATACACTCATCGATGGTATAGCGAGGGGGGTCTACGAAATAGTCCAAGAACTCCAGGTTGAAGATATTGCGGGTATCGGTAATCGGGAAGTTCTCTTTAAATACCTTAAACAGTCCTTCGTTGTTCCGCTTGTCTGGTGTGGTTTCTAATTGGAAGAAATCCTTGAAAGATTGAATTTGGATAGCCAACAGATCCGGTGTCTCAGTAACTTGTTTGATCTTTCCAAAATTTACTCTTTCGCTAGTTTGGGCTTTTTTTAGAGACATATTCGAAGTTAGCAGTTAAATTAACTTGTAAGAAAAAGGGAATTTAAGACTTCTTTGCCAAAAAACATCATTTGTCTGTAGCCTTGCTCGAACGTCATCCACTTTTTGTAGCAGTTTCCCTATAATTGACCATCTCGAAAAGACACGTTCCCAAAGGGAACAAGGCCAAAAGTGCCAAAAAGCACTTTTGACCTTAAAAAAGATGTATTAATAAGCAAAGAATTACTGAATCTCTACTTCAGCACCAGCTTCTGACAACTTAGCTTTCAGATCTTCAGCTTCAGCTTTGGTAACGCCTTCTTTCACTGGTTTCGGAGCGCCATCTACCAATTCTTTAGCTTCTTTCAAACCAAGACCGGTTAAGTCTTTAACGATCTTAACTACGTTCAATTTGCTAGCACCTGCAGCTTTCAAGATTACATCAAAAGAAGTTTTTTCTTCAGCAGCAGCAGCGCCATCGCCACCGCCAGAAACTACTACTGCAGCAGCAGCTGGCTCAATACCGTATTCATTTTTCAATACGTCTGCTAATTCTTGTACTTCCTTAACAGTCAAGCCAACTAATTGTTCAGCTAAAGCTTTTACGTCTGCCATTGTATAATGTTTTTTGTGTGTTTTTTAAATGAAATTTGAATTTATATTACGACTTGGAAGCCATATTCGTGGGCAGCTACCGGGGTAGCAGCCGGGATGAAGAGCTTATTCAGCAGCTGGAGCTTCAGCAGCAACTTCTGCACCACCTTCATTTTTACCTTTCTCAAGCAATGCAGCGATAACGCGTTTTGCAGGAGATTGCAACAAACCGATAACTTCGCCGATAAGCTCGTTTTTCGTTTTGATTTTTGTAAGGTTAGACAATTGGTTATCACCCAAGAAGATTTCGTCAGCAACGAAAGCAGCTTTCAATACGGGTTTTTCCAATTTAGCATTTGCTTTACGGAAATCGGAGATGATTACCGCAGGTTCCTTAGGGCTGTCTGAGAACATCAACGCGGTTACACCGTTTAATGCTTCGTACACGCCAGCGTATTTTTCGCTGTCTAAAGATTCCAACGCTTTGCGGATGAGGGTGTTTTTAGCCACCTTCATTTCAACGTTCTTATCGAAACAAACCCTTCTCAGGTGGTTGATTTGAGCAACCGTCAAAGACTCGGTATTTGTAACGTAGAAGTTGTTATATTGGGTGAACTTACTTTTCAGCAGTTCAATTACTTCTCCTTTTTGTTCTTTCTTCATGACTCAAAAAATTAGTTTTGAACAGATTTAGTGTCGATTACAATACCGGGGCCCATAGTTGAAGCCATGGCTAAACCTTTCAGGTAAATACCTTTAGCGGTAGATGGTTTCAACTTGATGATCGCGGAGATCAGCTCTTGGGAGTTTTGCTCGATTTTTTCGGGAGCGAAAGAAACGCGGCCGATAGAAGCATGGATGATACCAGCTTTATCCACTTTAAAAGTGATTTTACCACCTTTCACATCGTTCACAGCGTCGCCCACGTTGTTGGTAACCGTACCCGTTTTAGGGTTTGGCATCAAGTTACGGGGACCGAGGATTTTACCCAGTTTACCGATTTTAGGCATTACAGCCGGAGTAGCAACGATAACGTCCACTTCTGTCCAACCGCCTTCAATCTTTTGAATGTATTCGTCTAAACCTACAAAATCCGCACCGGCAGCTGTTGCTTCCGCCTCTTTATCGGGCGTGCAAAGTACCAATACGCGTTTAGTTTTACCAGTACCGTGGGGAAGCGTTACGGAACCACGGATAGCCTGGTCAGCTTTTTTAGGGTCTACCCCTAGACGTACGTGTAAATCAACAGAGCTGTCGAAGTTCGTACAGTTAGTATCTTTTACGAGTGCAGAAGCCTCTTTAAGGGAGTACAATTTGTTCTTGTCAACCTTTGCTTCAGCCACTTTCCTTCTTTTAGTTGCCATTTTGTGAAATGATTTTAAAGTTTACCTGTAAAACAAGGTGTAACAATTATTTATCCCAAGGGGCTTGACCGTCAACGGTGATACCCATGCTACGAGCAGTACCAGCTACCATTTTCATAGCGCTGTCTACAGTGAAGCAGTTCAAGTCAGCCATTTTATCTTTTGCGATAGCTTCAACTTGTTCCCAGGTAACTTTACCCACTTTATTACGGTTAGGCTCTTTAGAACCTTTCTGCAACTTAGCAGCATCCATTAATTGTACCGGAGCTGGAGGAGTCTTAATGATGAAGTCAAAGGACTTGTCGGTGTACACGGTCAGTACTACAGGCAATACCTTACCCATTTTATCTTGGGTACGGGCATTGAATTGCTTGCAGAACTCCATGATGTTCACACCTTTGGAACCCAAAGCGGGACCAATCGGAGGAGCAGGGTTGGCTTGGCCGCCTTTCACCTGCAATTTCACGTACGTTGCGATTTCTTTTGCCATGATGATTAATTTAATTTGGTAAGACGCTTCCGTCTCTAACGGAAACTCCCAAACTTAAAGTTCAATTCTAAAAATGACCCTTTAAGGGGGATGCAAAGGTAGGAAATAATACTGATTTACCAAAAATCTTTTGGAAATCGGCATTTTTTTTGCTAGAATGAGCCATTTTTTTATGCACAGGTGACAAATCTACGCTATTCTTATCATATTTCCTACCCAATAATAAGTTTGACCTCTCCAG